>Ga0073908_1000362_pt1 | contig 74374 bp, 65 predicted proteins | sample MucameincwithD2O_FD_65484 | JGI IMG/M metagenome (GOLD analysis project Ga0073908, IMG submission 65484) | Mouse cecum microbial communities from Vienna, Austria - Mucus amended microcosms incubated with D2O | ecosystem: Host-associated > Mammals > Digestive system > Large intestine > Cecum... | reverse complement strand
TCCAGCCCGTCGGAGCCGAAGATCACACCGGGCCGTTTCCGCACCCGGTCCGCGCCCTTCAGGGCGGAAATGCTGTCGTTACCGTAATCCTGTTTCTTCGCCATAGTTCCTCCAAATCCGGCGGAAGCCGCCGGAAATCCCGTATATTCCCACCGGGACACAAGATATTGCGGGATAAATCCCCCTTATGCCCAGGATTTTGAAGCGGTCTGATTATATCATAAGAATGTTTGCGGTTCAAGTCCTCCCTGGACGGAGGGGCTTTTCCCGTCTTTTCCCGCCCCCCTCTCCGGTTTTTCGAAAAAATGTTACTCTTGTCTTTTTCTCATAACCCTTCCGTTACCTGGGGAAGTCCTTCCAAAAGCAGAGTTTTACACATTATCCACAGAGTTATCAACACCGTTATGTCAACCACCGATCTCTCAAAAAAATACGCCTCCCTTCCGGTGAAAAATTTCCAAAAGGATTTTCCCCCAGACCGTTGACAAATGGCGGGGAATGCTGTATGATAACAGAAGACATAGTTTTTAAAACCATATTATGGGGTGTTTTATATGACTTGGAGTATTGTGAGCGACAGCAGCTGCGATCTGCGCATGAGCGAATTTGACGGCGGAGATATTTTGTTTGAGACGGTGCCCCTCCGTCTTCAGGTGGGCGAGCGGGAATTCATCGACAACGACGAGCTGCAGGTCCCCCAGCTTCTGGGGGCCATGGCCCAGGAGAAGACCGCCGCCTCCACCGCCTGCCCCTCCCCGGCGGCCTTCGCCAGGGCCTTTGAGAAGGGGGACAAGACCGTCTGCTTTACCATCTCCGCCAACCTCTCCGGCACCTATAACGCCGCCCTTCTGGGCCGGGACATGGTGCTGGAGGAGTATCCGGAGAAGGAGATCTGCGTTATCGACTCCAAGGCCACCGCCGGGGCCATGATTCTGCTGATCCGCCGGGCCAAGGCGCTGATGGAGGCCGGCGGGGATTTTTCGGACATCTGCGCCCAGCTGCGGCTGTACCAGGCGGCCCTGCGGACCTGCTTCACCCTGGAAAACTTTGATAACCTGATTAAAAACGGGCGGATGCGCCCCCTGGTGGGAACCCTGCTCCACTCCCTGGGCATCCACGTCATCGCCGACGCCACCCCCCAGGGAACCATTCATGTGGCCGGGAAGGCCCGGGGGGAGGCCAAGACGTATCAGTGCATTACCGCCCTGATGGGCGACAGCAAGGACTGCACCGGGGCGGAGGTGATTCTCTGCCACTGCGAGAATCTGCCCGGGGCCCTGAAGCTCAAGGAGCAGATTTTGAAGGACCTGCCGGTGAAGAGCGTGGAGCTGTTCGCCTGCCGGGGACTGACCAGCTTTTACGCCATGGAGAAGGGTCTGATTATTGGATACTGATAATTTTCCCTTGGAAAGGCGCCGCCAATACGCGGCGCTTTTCTTTTATGCTCTTCCGGGGCTTTCCAAGCCCACAAAAGTTTGTAAATTTTTTAATTTCTTCTGGCGTCCCCTGCACTGGTATGGTATACTATACGCTGTTCTACGGACAGCGAACGGAAGTGCCCCTGCGGGGCGGCGGATTTTCGAAACCGGACGCCGCCGGTTTCCGCTTCGCTGGCTTGATTTCACAGTTCCGCCCGGGGGAACATGCCCCGCGGACGAGGGAGGGTTTCTTTATGGCTAACCGCATCATCGTCACCATCTGCGGAGAGGAGTACACCTTTGTGGCGGACGAATCCGCCTCCTATATGCAGAAGGTGGGCGCTTATGTGGGAGACAAGATGAGCGAGGTTCTGACCAGCACCCGGGTGGGCCGGACGGACGCCGCCGTGCTTACCGCCGTCAACATCGCCGATGAGCTCTTCAAGGCCCAGGCCGCCGCCGAGCAGCTCCGCCGCCAGATCAAGGGCTATCTGGACGAGGCCGGAAAGGCCCAGAGCCAGGTCAGCGAGCTGAAGCGGGAGATCGTCCGCCTCCAGCAGCGGCTGGACAGCCGGGGCGGCAAATGACTCCGGAACTGCTGGCCCCCGCCGGCTCCCCCGAAGCCCTGCGGGCCGCCGTGGAGAGCGGGGCGGACGCCGTCTATCTGGGCTGGGGCGCCTTCAACGCCCGCCGGGGAGCCCAGAACTTCTCCGAGGAGGAGTTCGCCCAATCCCTGGCCTACTGCCGCATCCGGGGCGTCCGGGTCTTTCTCACCCTGAACATTCTCCTGTCCGACCGGGAGCTTCCCGCCGCCCTGGAGACTGCCCGCACCGCCTCCCGCCTGGGGGTGGACGCGGTGCTGGTCCAGGACTGGGGCCTCTTCGCCCTGCTGCGGGCCGCTCTGCCGGACCTCCCCCTTCACGCCAGCACCCAGATGAGCCTCTTTACCTCCGGCGGGGCCAGCGAAATCGCCGGGGACGGGTGCCGGCGGGTGGTCCTCGCCCGGGAGTGCTCCCGGGAGGAGACGGCGGACATCTGCCGGAACTGCCCCGCCGAGATCGAAACCTTTGTCCACGGGGCCCTGTGCATGTGCTACTCCGGCCAGTGCGCTTTCAGCGCCCTGGTGGGGGGGCGCTCCGGCAACCGGGGCCGCTGCGCCCAGCCCTGCCGCCTGCCCTACGGGGTCAACGAGGCGGCCAAAAACCAGCGGCCCCTGAGCTTGAAGGACAGCTGCCTGGCCTCCTGCCTCTCCGAGATGGCGGAGGCCGGAACCGCCTGCCTGAAAATCGAGGGACGGATGCGCCGCCCCTCTTATGTGGCCGCCGTCACGGAGATTTACGCCCGCCTCCTCCGGGAGAACCGGGGCCCCACGGCGGAGGAACAGGACACCCTGGAGCGGGCTTTCTCCCGCTCCGGCTTTACCGACGCCTATTGGCGGGGCCGGAAGGGCCCGGAGATGCTGGGCTTCCGCCCGGAAAACGCCGCCGCCCCCGCCGCTCCGGCATCCCCCCGGCGGGAGAAGGGCCGCGTGCCCGTCCGCTTCCGCTGCCGGGTGAAGGCGGAACTTCCCTGCGCCTTGACGGCGGAGGATGAGGACGGCCGCGCCGTCACAGTCTCCGGCCCTGTGCCGGAGGCGGCCCGGACCCGTCCCTTGACGGAGGAGGACCTAATCGCCCGCCTGGGAAAGACCGGCGGAACGCCCTACCTCTGCCGCCGGGCGGAGGCCGTGGTGGAGCCGGGGCTGTCCCTCTCCGCCTCCGCCGTCAACGCCCTGCGGCGGGACGCGCTGGAGGCCCTCAGCGCCGCCCGGGCCGCCCCGCCCAAGCGCCGGGAGCTGGACCCGCCGCCCCTGCCGGAGGCGGACTGCGCCGCAGACGAGCCCGCTTTCACCGTCTCCGTCACCACCGCCGCCCAGCTGACGGGAGGACTGCTGGACTTCCGCCCCGCCCGGGTCTATGTGCCCCTGGAGCTGGCGGCGAACTTCCCCTCCCTGCCCCAGGCGGACACGGAGTGGTGCGCCGTACTGCCCCGGGTCTGGCGGGACCGGGACGAGGACCTGCTCCGCCGCTGGCTGGAGAAGGTCCGGGACCTGGGCGTCACCGGCCTGCTTCTGGGCAATCTGGGGCACTTCCCCCTGGTCCGGGAGGGCGGGTGGAGGCTCTATGGGGACTATGGGCTCAATGTCTTCAACAGCCGCTCCCTGGCCTATCTGGGGGAAAAGGGGCTTTCCTCCGCCTGCCTCTCCTTTGAGCTGCGCTTTTCCCAGATTCGGGACATGCGGAAGCTCCTCCCAGCGGAGGCCATTGTCTACGGCCGCCTGCCGCTGATGATTACAGAGAACTGCCTCATCCAAAACAGCGTGGGCTGCCGCTGCGACCGGCCCAATGTTCTCAACGACCGCACCGGCGCGGCCTTTCCCCTCCTACCGGCCTTCGGCCACCGGACGGAGGTGGAGAACTGCCGCCCCCTCTATCTGGCGGACCGGCCGGATTACCGCCGGCTGGGACTGGCCTTCGCCCGGCTCCGCTTCACCACGGAAACTCCGGAGGAGTGCGTCCGGGTTTTCCGTGCTTACCGCCAGCACGCCGCGCCGGAGGGGGAATTTACCCGGGGGCTCTATCTCCGGGGAGTGGAGTGAGCCCGCCTCGGGCAATTTTTCAATACGGAGCGTTTTGCTTCGACGGTATTATACAATATGTGATTCTATTGGAGCGTTATCATGAGAGAAACGAGAGAACTGAAAGTAAAATATCTTGCCGAGGGACTGGAGGAGCTTTGCTGCGTCCCCGGCTCCGACTGGGTGGACCTCCGAGCCGCCGGGGACGTGGTAATGAAGGCCGGGGAGTTCCGGCTCATCCCGCTGGGGGTGGCCATCGCCCTGCCGGAGGGCTATGAGGCCCACGTGGTTCCCCGAAGTTCCACGTTTAAAAATTACGGCTTATTGCAGGCCAACTCCATGGGCGTGGTGGACGGCTCCTACCGGGGAGACGGGGACCAGTGGCGCTGGCCCGCCTATGCCACCCGGGACGTGTCCATCCCGAAGAATACCCGGCTCTGCCAGTTCCGCATTGTGGAGAACCAGCCCCCGCTGGTCTTTACCAGAGTGGAGCGGCTGGGAGCCCCGGACCGGGGGGGCTTCGGCTCCACGGGGCGATAAGGAGGGTCTATGGCACAGATCGTTTTGGCCTCCGGTTCTCCCCGCCGGCGGGAGCTGCTGGAGCGCATCGGCGTGACGGAGTTTTTGGTCCGGGTCCCGGAGGTGGAGGAGTACGTCCCCGAGGGACTGACGCCGCCGGAGGTGGTGGCCTATATCTCCCGGGAGAAGGCGGAGGCCGCCGCCGCCCTCTGCGGGCCGGAGGACATCGTCATCACCGCCGACACCATGGTATTCCTGGATCAGGCCCGCCTGGGCAAGCCCCGGGACGAGGCCCACGCCCTGGAAATGCTCGCCGCCCTCCAGGGGCGGAAGCACACCGTCTGCACCGGCGTCACCGTCCGGCAGGGGGACCGCTCCTGCACGGAGACGGAGTCCACAGATGTCTTCTTCCGCCCCGCCGGCGAGGCGGAGCTGCGAAACTATATCGCCACCGGCGAGCCCATGGACAAGGCGGGCGCTTACGGCGTTCAGGGCCGGGGGGCCCTGCTGGTGGAGCGGCTGGAGGGGGACTTCTTTAATGTCATGGGTCTTCCGGTTCTCCGCCTGTCCCGGATGCTGGCGCGCTTTGGCGTCTCACTTCTCTGAGCCCCTTCCCTACCTTTTTATATTCAACCTCTTAGGTGATTGGTTTGAAAAATTTCCTGAAGCAAAACGGCCTTTGGGTCCTCTTCGCCGCCGCCGTCCTGTCCGTGGCCCTGGCGGCGATGTCTGTGCTCAGCGCCGATTCCTCTCCCCTGGTGAATCTGGCGGGCTTCGTCGCGTCGCCTTTCCGGGCGGCTTACACGGCGGTGGCCGACTGGTTCAACGATATGCAGAATTACTATAAGGACACCACGGACCTCCTGGCGGAAAACGCCGCTCTGCGCCAGCAGATCGCCCGGAACGAGGAGACCATCCGCGAGGCGGAGGCCGCCGTGGAGGAGAACAAGCTGCTCCACCAGCTGCTGGAACTGACGGAGAAGCGCCGGGACCTTTCCGACTTTGAGGCCGCCATGGTCACAGAACATGAGGTGACCAACTGGACCTCCTCCCTGACGCTGAACAAGGGCACCTCCCTGGGCATCGGGGTGGGAGACTGCGTGATTGACGCCCAGGGCTTTTTGGTGGGCGTGGTCCATCAGGCGGGAACCAACTGGTCCACCGTGCTGACTTTGGTGGACACGGACACGTCCCTGGGCGCGCAGGTGTTCCGGACGAAGGACCTGGGCGTCGCCCAGGGGGATTTCTCCCTGATGCAGGAAAATCTTCTCCGGCTGGACTATCTCTCGGCGGACTGCAAGCTCCTGGCCGGGGACCTGGTGGTCACCTCCGGTTTGAACGGTTACTACCCCTCCGGTCTGGTGATCGGCTCCGTGGAAGAGGTCCAGATGGACGACTCCGGCGCGGCCTCTTACGCCATCATCGCCCCCTCTGCAAACCTGGACGCTTTGACGGAGGTCTTCGTCATCAAGTCCTTTGAGATCGTCACCTGACGGCTGGGAGGCGCCTTTATGATCGCGAGAAACGAAACCATCTTCAAATGGCTCTTATATGCCGGCGCCGCGGCCCTCTGCTTCTTTATTCAAAGCAGCATTTTGCAGCGCCTGGAGTTCTGGGGCGTGATTCCCTTTGTCTACCCCTTGCTGGCGGCCATCCCCGCCACCTATGAGGGTCCCCTGGCGGGCACCATCTTCTCCCTGGCGGTGGGGCTGGTCTGCGACCTGATTCTGCCGGGGCCTATCCCCTGTTTTCACACCTTGATTTTTCCCCTCGCGGGCCTCTGCGCCGGGCTGATTGCCCAGAACTGGCTGCCCGCCGGGTTTTTCTGCTCCCTGGTGGGCTCCACCATCGCCTTCCTGCTCTCCGGGAGCTTTCACTGCCTCCTTCTTTGGATGGTGGGCAAGGCCGCTTGGGAGGCCGGGGCCTTTTTGGCCCTGCGAGAGTTCTGCGTCACCGCCCCGCTGGCCGTCCCGGTGACGGCGCTCTTCCGCGCCGTCTTCCAAAGGACCCACCTGGACGACTGATTGACAATGGAAAGGCACTCTATGGATCGCAAAGAAATGCAAAATACCAGGCTCTATCTCCTGGCGGCCTTTCTGGTGCTGGTGCTGATAACCTATCTGTCCGTGCTTTACGACGTGCAGGTCATCCACTACGAGAAGTACGCCGCCCAAGCTATCCGCTCCATTGTGCGGGAGGAAAAGGTGGAGGCCTCCCGGGGCATCATCACGGACCGCAACGGCAAACCCCTGGTCAACAACCGCTCTACCTACGATTTGACCTTTGACGCCACCCTCCTCTCCCCGGAGGACGACAGCAACGAGGCCATTCTGCGCCTGGTTCAGCTCTGCCAGGGGGAGGGTGTCGCCTGGAGCGACAATCTCCCCATCTCCCGGCAGGCCCCTTACCGCTATACCGTGGACCAGATGGATTCCCAGCAGAAGCGGCGCTTCCTGGTCTATGTCAAGAGCCTCAAACCCTGCGGCGAGGCTTTGGGGCAATACCTCTTCCGCCACCCGGAGATTCTCTCCACCCCGGAGCCGGAGCCGGAGGCGGAAGAGGACGCCCTTCCCGCCGCGGAGCGCACTGTGGAGGAGCGGGCGGCGGACCTTCTGGATCGGCTCACTGCCGACGATCTGACGGCGGAGCTCCTGGTGGATTCCGGCGTTACCCCCGCCAAGCTGATGGACGAAATGCGCAGGGCTCTGGGCGTCCCTCAGGACTATACCCTCGCCCAGTCCCGAATGGTGCTGGGCGTGCAGTATGAATTATCCGTCCGGAAGCTGGACAACTATGAGGCCTATGTCCTGGCCCAGGACATTGACACCGCCTTCATCTCCCTCCTCAGCGACGGGAACTATGCCGGGGCGAAGGTGACGCTCTCCTCCGTCCGGGAGTATGAGACCACCTATGCCGCCCACATTCTGGGCTATGTGGGCAAGATCAACAGCCCGGAGGAGTTCAGTGTTCTGAAGGAAAAGGGCTATGACTACGACGACTGGACCGGCAAGGAGGGCGCGGAGCTTGCCTTTGAGGATTATCTCAAGGGCAAGGACGGCCGCCGCATCGTCGCCACCAACAGCGACGGAAAAATCACCGGGGAATACTACTTTACGGAACCCGAGCCCGGCAACCTTGTGGAGCTGACCATCGACCTGGACTTCCAGGCCCAGGTGGAAAACTTTCTGGCGGAGACCGTCACCCGTCTGGACGCCGACGGCGACGAGCGCCGGGGCGCCGGGGCTGCGGTGGTTCAGGTGGGCACCGGCGAGGTGCTGGCCCTGGCCTCCTATCCCTCCTATGACCTCTCCACCTGGCGGGAGGACTTCGCCGCCTTAAACGCAGACCCACACAACCCCATGTACAACCGCGCCACCCAGAACGGCTATCCCCCGGGTTCCACGCTGAAACCCTTCACTGCTGCTGCCGCCCTCCTCAGCGGCGTCACCACACTGACGGAGAAAATCCGGGACACCGGCCACTGGTCCTATCCCGGCGACGAGGGCGGCGTGGGCTTCAACTGCTGGAAGCGCTCCGGCCACGGATACCAAAACGTCACCCAGGCCATCACCAACTCCTGCAACTACTACTTTGGCGAAATGGGCTTTCGTATGCACATGGACGGCCTGCGGGAATATCTGGTCCAATTCGGCCTGGGGGAGAAAACCGGCATTGAGATTCCGGAGTCCGCCGGAAGGCTCCCGGAAAACCCCCGGGGCGAGGACCAGGCCCCCTGGGCGGCCTGGGGCCAGTCCACCCAGCTCTACACCCCCTTGCAATTGGCCAATTACGTGGCGACCTTGGTTTCCGGCGGCAAGCACTGTAAGGCCCATCTGCTGAAAACCGCTAAAACCTACGACAACTCCGGAGTCATTGCTGTGGGTGATTCCACCCCCGTCAACACAGTGGACATCAGCGACGACTATCTGCAAGCCATTAAGAAGGGCATGAAGGGCCTGGTGGAGGGCACCCTCTCTCCTTACTTCCGGAACTGTATCGTCTCTGCCGGCGCGAAGACCGGCACTTCCCAGATTCACTCGGACAAGAAAAACGACGGCGTCTTCATCTGCTTCGCCCCCTATGATGATCCGGAGATTGCCGTGGCCATCGCCATCGAGCGGGCGGACGCCGGCGCGGCCCTGGCCTCCACCGCCGTCAACATTCTAAACGCCTACTTTACCCCTGACGAGGACAGCTCCACCATCACCGGGGAGAATCAGCTTCTGCCCTGACCGGCGGGGACGCCCTGTCCCTCCGCCTTTGTCCTTTGAAAACGGAATGTTTTGTTTCACGTGAAACATCTCCCATACCAATCAACAAGGAGTATTCTGCATGAATGTACCTGCCGTTTTTGACTCTCGAGATGCTCTCTGCAAAAGCCCCTTCGGGGCGCTGATCTGCGGAGAGGAGTTCCGTCTCACCTGCCGTCCCCTCGCCAGCGAGGGCTTCACTCATTGTTCCGTCATTATTCAGCGGGAGTTCGCCGGTCACCGGCTGGAGGTGGAAATGCCCTTCTCCGGCTTCTGGGAGGATCGGGCCTGCTTTTCCGCTGCTCTCCTCCCCTTTCAGGAGCCGGAGCTGGTCTGGTATTTCTTTCGCTTCTGGCGGGACGACGGAACCGGCTGCTTTTTGGATAAGAGCGGCTACCGAAGCGAGGGCGAACCCCATCCCTGGCAGCTGACGGTCTATCAAAAGAGTCATACCCCGGCCTGGTTCGGCGAAGGCGTAACCTATCAGATTTTCCCGGACCGGTACTGCCGCCTCTCCCTCCCCAATCCGGAGGGCATGCCGGGAAACCGCTGGGTTCACGAGGACTGGAACGACGCTCCCGCCTGGCGTCCGGAGAACGGCGAGGTGAAAAACCGGGATTTCTTCGGCGGGTCCCTGGCGGGCGTCGCCGCCCACCTGGACGATCTGGCGGCCCTGGGGGTCACCAGCCTGTATTTCTGCCCCATTTTCGAGTCCGCCTCCAACCACCGCTACAACACGGCGGACTATACCAAGATCGACCCTATGCTGGGAAGGGAACAGGACTTCCGGGACCTCTGCGCCCAGGCGAAGGCCAAGGGCATCCGGGTGATTCTGGACGGGGTCTTCAACCATACCGGCTCCCAGAGCATCTATTTCAACGCCGACGGCTTCTATCCCACTCTGGGGGCGGCCCAGAGCAAGGAGAGCCCCTATTACAGCTGGTTCCATTTCAGCGAGTGGCCCTGGGCCTATGAGTCCTGGTGGGGCATCAGCACTCTGCCCAACGTGCGGGAGGATTGCGAGAGCTACCTGGACTACATCATTGAGAATGAGAACTCCGTGGTCAAACGCTGGCTGCGGGCCGGGGCCTCGGGCTGGCGGCTGGACGTGGCGGACGAGCTGCCGGACAGCTTCATCGAAAAGCTCCGGGCCGCCGTGGAAGAGACGGACCCGGACGCCCTGGTCCTGGGCGAGGTCTGGGAGGACGCCAGCAACAAAATTTCCTACTCCCAGCGCCGGAAATACCTGCTGGGGCGGGAGCTTCACGGCGTCATGAACTATCCCTTCCGAAACGCCCTGATCGTCTATCTCCTGGGCGGAGGCGCGGAGGATTTCCAGGAGGCCATGGAGACCCTGCGGGAGAACTATCCCCCCGCCGCCTTTTACTCCGCCCTGAATTTCCTGGGCACCCACGATACCCCCCGCATCCTGACCGTTCTGAGCGGCCGCCCCCTTCCGGAAAACCGGGAGGCCCAGTCCTGTTTCCGCCTCAGCCCCCAGGAGCGGGAGACCTCTCTCAACCGTCTCCGGCTGGCAGCGGCAGTGCTCTTCACCTTTCCCGGCTCTCCCATGATCTACTACGGCGACGAGGCCGGCATGGAGGGGGCGGCGGACCCCTTTAACCGGGGAACCTACCCCTGGGGCCATGAGGACGCCGCTTTGCTGGATTGGTTTACCCGTCTGGGCCAGCTCCGGAAAAGCCGGTCCTCCCTCCGCCGGGGGAGCATCCGCTGGGTGGAGGCCCAGGGTCCCCGGTTGGCCTATGTCCGGGAGGTTCCGGGAGAGCTGACCTGCACCCTGGTCAATACCAGCGGGGACCCCCAGTGTTTTTTTCTGCCGGACAGGGACTATCAGGACCTCATCACCGGGGAAACCGTTCCCGGCGGAGCATACTCCGTGCCGCCTCACAGCGTCCGCCTGCTGGGCCGGGGCTGAAACGCCCCTCATGGAGAACCCCATCCGGCGGCGGTACTTTGCCGGAATCGAAATGGAATTGTTTCACGTGAAACAGGAAGACTGGTCTGAAACGCTGGTCTTCCTATTTTTTTCCCTTCCCGGCGGCGTTTTCCATAAAAATTGCATATTTTTTCTAAAATTTCTCCAATGGACCTTGCAAGCGGGAAGCGCCCTTGTTATAATGGCTGTTATGTACGGCCCCTGCGCGGCTTTGGTGGGAACCTTTTCCGCAGGCGGCTGAAAAATCGGAAAAGCAGGTGCTTTTGTGGCAAAAATCATAGCAATTGTGAATCAAAAAGGCGGTGTGGGAAAAACTACAACCTGTGTCAATCTGTCCGCCGCCCTGACGGAGGCGGGCAAGCGGGTTCTTCTCTGCGACTTCGATCCCCAGGCCAACGCCACCTCCGGCATGGGGGTGGACAAGACCGTCTCCAAGGGGGTCTATTCCGCGCTGATTGAGGAGCTTCCCGCCGCCGAAGTGGTGGCCCACACCCGCTACGGGGATGTTCTCCCCTCCAACAAGGCTTTGGCGGGAGCCGGAGTAGAGCTGATCGGCATGGAGCGCCGGGAGTTTCTTTTAAAAGACGCGCTGACCCCCCTGCGGGAGAGTTATGACTTCATTCTCATTGACTGCCCGCCCTCCCTGGAGCTTCTGACCCTGAACGCCCTCTGCGCCGCCGACTCCATTCTGGTGCCGGTGCAGTGCGAGTACTTCGCTTTGGAGGGGCTCAGCGACCTGATGAACACCGTCCGGCTGGTCCGGCGGTCCCTGAATCCCTCCCTGGAGCTGGAAGGCGTGCTGCTGACCATGTTCGACGGGCGGACAAACCTGGCCCTGCAAGTGGCGGACGAGGTGAAGCACTACTTCCCCGGCAAGGTCTATGGCGCGGTGATTCCCCGAAACATCCGCCTCTCCGAGGCTCCCAGCCACGGAAAGCCCATTACGGCTTATGACCGGACCTCCCGGGGGGCTGACGCCTACACCGCCTTTGCCTCCGAGTTCCTGAAATAGATTCTCTTGAAAGGAGCGTATGCTTATGGCAGGAAAAAAACCCTCCGGCCTTGGCCGGGGATTGGGCGCGCTGCTTGGCGACGATGTATTAAAACCAGAAGCCGCGGGAAATCTGTATTTGCCGATTTCCCAAGTGGAAAGCTGCTCCGCCCAGCCCCGGAAGCTCTTTGACGAGGCGGCTCTGGCAGAGCTGTCGGATTCCATCCGGGAGCACGGAGTCATTCAGCCTCTGACGGTGCGGAAGCTCTCCTCCGGTTATTATCAGATCATTGCCGGGGAGCGCCGCTGGCGGGCCGCCCGGATGGCGGGCCTTACGGAAATTCCCGCCGTGGTCATAGAAGCGGACGACCAGAAGGCGGCGGAGCTGGCCCTGGTGGAGAACCTCCAGCGGGAGGACCTGAATCCCATGGAGGAGGCCGCCGGTTACCAGTCCCTGATTCAGACCTATCACATGACCCAGGAGGAGGCCGCACGGCGTGTGGGCAAATCCCGCAGCGCCGTGGCCAACGCCATGCGCCTGCTGAGTCTTTCGCCCGGTGTGCGGAAGCTGGTGGAGGAGGGAACTCTCTCCGCCGGACATGCCCGGGCGCTTCTGCCCCTCTCCCCCCCTCTCCAGGAGAAGGCCGCCGGTGCCGTACAAAAGGACCAGCTCTCCGTCCGGCAGACGGAGGCCCTGGCCAAGCGGCTGATGGCAGAGCCCCAGGAGGAACCGGAGGAGCTGCCGCCCCCCAAGGAGGTGGACTACGCCGCCGAGGCCCAGCGGTCCCTGTCCACCCGGCTGGGACGGGGCGTGAAAATCGTCACCGGCCGGAAAAAGGGCCGGATTGAGCTGGAGTACTACGGATTGGACGATCTGAACGACTTACTGGAGGCCCTGGCCCTCCTGCGGACCAATCGGAAAGGACCGGAGGCATGAAGCTGGAAAAACGAAGCAGCGGCGGCCCTGTGGAGCCGGCGGAGGAGGCCGCACCCAGAGGCAAGAAGCCCGTTGTGGTCTATATTATGGTCCTGTTCATTGCGGCCTTTCTGCTGATGGCCTGGTCCTTCGCCTCCCACCAGAAAAACAACACGGAGGTTTTGGGCCGCCTTCAGACCTCCGTCAGCGCCTTGCAGGAGGTTCAGGACCTCCAAGATCAGGTGATCGCCCTCCAGAAGGAGCTGGCGGAGGCGGAAAAGCGGGTAAAGGAACTGGAGGAGGAGTCCTCCGCCCGGCAGGACGCGGTGGAGAGTCTGGAACTGCAAAATGAGGCCATGCAGCGGCTCTATATGCTCCAGCAGCAATATTCCGCCGGAGATTATGGCGCCTGCCGCCAAATCATAGACGATTTCGAGGCCGCCGGTTACGCGGAACAGCTGCCCCGTCTGTCTGACGGAAGCGTGACCCGTCCGGAGGACCGCTACCGGCAGCTGAAAGAAGCCGTGGAGACCCGGGAGGCGGAGGCAGAGGCCGGATAACGGCTTTCATTGGAGTGCCGGGAGGCCGGCAAACCGCCTGACAGGGGTCTGGTTGTTTTAAAGGAATGGGAGAGGACAAAGTCTTTTCCCTACAGGAGAAATGCCTATGACTTGGCTGAAAGCTCATTGGAAGCCGCTGGCCGCCGCACTGGCCCTGGTGTTGTGGACGGCGTGGTACACCCGGCCCGTGGACATCTACACCGTTGTTCCCGGAATAAGAGAAGCCGATTCCATGGACTTCACCCTGCGGGAGCTGGGGGAGAACGGCGCGGATTACCCCATGAAAACCCTCTCCCAGGGGGACCCGGAGTGGAATACGGCGCTGGAAGCCGTGGAGGCTCTGCGCTTTCGCCGCCCGCCCTGGAATCCGGTGCTTCAATTTGTGCCTAAACACACGATCACCGGGCGCGTCACCCACGAGGGGGACCACCACATCCTGTTTTCCATGTACAAGGTGGGCGGCGGCCATATGCAGATGCAGTTTTTCATTGACGAGTGGATGTATTTCTCGTCTCCCCTCTCCTCTCGGAATCTCACCCTCTGGGTGAAGGACTCCAAGCAGACCGGGGACGCCCTGGCGGAGACTCTGCGGCCTCTGCTGGACGAGTCTGAAAGCTGTTTCACGTGAAACAAAATTGCGATGCTACTTATATATTTTAGGAAAGAAGGAAATCATCATGCTTGACATCCGTTTCATCCGGGAGAATCCCGAGGCGGTCAAGGAGAACATCCGGAAGAAGTTCCAGGACGCCAAACTCCCCCTGGTGGACGAGGTCATTGACCTGGACGCCAGACGCCGGGCCGCCATTGCCGAGGCGGACCAGCTTCGCTCCAACCGGAACACTCTCTCCAAGCAGATCGGCGTGCTGATGGGCCAGAGCAAAAAGGACCCCTCCAAGCTCCAGGAGGCCGAGGCCGTCAAGGCCCAGGTGAAGGAGCAGGCGGACCGGCTGGCGGAGCTGGAGAAGCAGGAGAACGAACTGGAGGCGGAACTCCACAAGCGGATGCTGCTGATTCCCCAGATCATTGACCCCTCCGTCCCCATCGGAAAGGACGACAGCGAGAACGTGGAGGTCCAGCGCTTCGGCGAGGCCAAGACTCCGGACTTCCCCATTCCCTACCACACGGAGATCATGGAGTCCTTCGGCGGTATCGACCTGGACGCCGCAGGACGGGTCTCCGGCAACGGGTTCTATTACCTCCTGGGGGACATCGCCCGGCTCCACGAAGCGGTGCTGGCCTATGGCCGGGACTTTATGATCTCCAAGGGCTTCACCTACTGCATTCCCCCCTTCATGATTCACGGCAACGTAGTGGAGGGCGTCATGAGCCAAACGGACATGGATGGCATGATGTACAAAGTCGAGGGCGAGGACCTGTACCTCATCGGTACCAGCGAGCACTCCATGATCGGCCGGTTCATTGACCAGATTCTCCCCGCCGAAAAGCTGCCCCAGACTCTGACCTCCTACTCCCCCTGCTTCCGCAAGGAAAAGGGCGCCCACGGCATCGAGGAGCGGGGCGTGTACCGCATCCACCAGTTTGAAAAACAGGAGATGATCGTGGTCTGCAAGCCCGAGGAGTCCAAGGACTGGTACGAGAAGCTGTGGCAGTATTCCGTGGAGCTGTTCCGCTCTCTGGACATCCCCGTGCGGCAGCTGGAGTGCTGCTCCGGCGATCTGGCGGACCTGAAGGTCAAGAGCTGCGACATTGAGGCGTGGTCCCCCCGGCAGCAGAAATACTTCGAGGTCTGTTCCTGCTCCAACCTGGGAGACGCCCAGGCCCGCCGCCTCCGCATCCGTTATAAGGACGAGTCCGGCAAGACCCAGCTCTGCCATACATTGAACAACACCTGCGTGGCCCCGCCCCGGATGCTGATCGCCTTTCTGGAGAACAATTTGCAGTCCGACGGCACCGTGGTCATCCCCGAAGTTCTCCGTCCCTACATGGGCGGAACGGAAAAGCTGGTTCCCCAGAAATAAACGCAGGGCCGCAGCTTCCAGGCCATTGAAAAACAGACCGGGGGCGGCCTCCGCAAAAGAAGAATGCCCATCGCCAAGCAGCAAAGCCATTCCACGCCGTGCGAACCCGCCTTCATGGAGCTTGATTCCAAAACGTATTAAACTGCCAGATTTATTGCTATTTGTTAAACCGCTCTCCAGCCAATAGAAGAAAGGAAAACGATGAAACATATTCTCAGTCTGATTTTAACGGCTGTATTCCTGTCTGTGCTCTCAATCCATTGCGCCGCAACGGATACAGGGCGCACCTATCCCGGCTTTTCCGACGTGGCGGAGGGAAGCGCGTCCTATGAGGCCATCAAGCTCTGCTATGAGCGGGGATTGATGAACGGCACATCCGAAACCAGCTTTGATCCCCAGGGAAAACTGAACGTGGCCCAGCTGGTGGTGCTGGCGGCGCGGCTGTATGATTTGCAGAACGGCGGCGACGGGACAATCCCGGACCCTCCGGACTATGGCCAGCCCTACCTCCGGTTTTACGACGAGAGCGGCAATAAAATTATTTTCTTCACCATGGAGGAAATCCCCTCCTACAACGCCGTCGGAGAAAGCGTGTACATCGGCGCCACCAACGAAACAGACGGCTCCGAACTGCCGGAAAGCTGCAAACTGGAAATCGGCTATGCAGGTTATAACCACGTCAAAACCTTCCAGGGCGTGAGGGAATCCCACGAGGGCATTCCCGGCGCCATGAGCCATGGCCTCACCGGAACGGGTTACCGCTTCTCGGACCCGGACGCGGCCTCCTTCACAAAATTCATCCCCCTCCCTCTGCATCTGGAGGAGGCCTGGTGGTTCCCCGCGGTCTTTTATCTTGGCAGCGAGGGCGTCGTGAGCTTCGACGGCGAACTGGTCTACCGGGTCAGCGGCGGAAATAACGGCAGCGGATACGACCCTCTGACCCGCTTCTCCAGCGACAACGCCTCCCGCTCCCTTTTCACGTGGCTGGTGAACCTCACCGCCGGGGAACTGCCGGTGCTGAATGAGACAGTACGCATCCCCGACGTAAACCCCGATGAAACCCAGGATGCGGAAGCCATACTCCAGCTCTACCAGGCGGGCATTCTCACCGGCATAGACCAAGCCGGGACCTTCCACGGTTCGGGCCAGCTGACCCGGGCCCAGGCCGCCATGATGCTGGCAAGGGTGCTGGAACCCTCTCTGCGGGTCAGGACGGGCTGACGGTCCATTCCAGTCCGTATGGAATATCTTACTTTATACGAAAGGGAATCAAATTATGGCAGAAAAGACCTCCGGCTTCTTTTTGGAATTTAAGACCTTCATCGCCCGGGGCAACGTGATGGACCTGGCGGTGGGCGTCATCATCGGCGGAGCCTTCTCCAGCATCACCACCTCCCTTGTAAACGATATTGTCATGCCCCTGCTGGGCATTCTCACCGGCAGCATCTCCTTCGCGGACCTCTCCGTATCCATCGGCAGCGCCACCGTCATGTACGGCAACTTCATTCAGGCCATACTGAACTTCCTCATCATGGCCTTCGTGGTCTTCTGCATGGTCAAGGCTCTGAACCGCTTCCACAAGAAGAAGGAAGCCGCCCCCCCGCCTCCGCCGGCCCCCTCCGCTGAGGAGCAGCTGCTAACGGAGATTCGGGACCTGCTGAAAAACAGATGATGGACTCCATCCTCCGGGAGGGGCTGACGGCTCTCGCCCTTCCCTGTGACGGCGTTCCGGCGCTGGCGCGCTACGCGGACCTGCTGGCGGAGAAAAACCGGGTGATGAACCTCACCGCCATCACGGACCCAGACGAAGTGGCCCGGCTCCACTTCCTGGACAGCGCCGCCCTGCTGACCCTGGCGGACTTTCGGGGAAAGGCCGCCGTCGACGTGGGCACCGGCGCGGGCTTCCCCGGCCTGCCCCTGCGGATACTGGAGCCCTCTCTCCGCCTGACGCTGCTGGACGCCCAGCGCAAGCGGGTGGACTTCCTCCGGGAGGTCTGCGGGGACCTGAAGCTGGAAGACGTGGAGACGATCCACAGCCGGGCGGAGGAATTCGCCCAGGAGCGCCGGGAATCCTTTGACATTGCGGTGAGCCGGGCGGTGGCGGCCCTGCCGGTGCTGGCGGAGCTGTGCCTGCCCCTGGTAAAACCCGGAGGCGTATTTCTGGCCATGAAGTCTGTGGACTGCGGCGAAGAGCTGGACGCCGCCGGACGGGCGGTGCAGATGTTGGGCGGGCGGATAGAAAAACCTGTCGATTACCGTATTCCTGGGACGAATGTCATCCATCGTCTGGTCATTCTCACAAAAATAAAGGAAACTCCAAAAAAATATCCCAGAACATTTGCAAAAATCAAAAAGAATCCGTTATAATAGAAGACACCATTTTCATTTTTGGAAGGGAGGCGCATTCCATGCCGGGCCAATGCATTGCCGTGGTCTCCGGCAAGGGAGGCACGGGAAAAACCTCTTTCACCGCCGGCGTGGGCTCCGCCCTGGCCCAATCCGGCCGGCGGGTACTCTGCGTCGACTGCGACGTCGCCCTGCGAAATCTGGACTTGGCCCTGGGTCTGACGGACCGGGCCATTATGGACTTTACCGACGTGGCCCAGGGCCGCTGTCCCCTGGAGACGGCGGCGGTGGAGCATCCGGATATTCCCCACCTTTTCCTTCTCACCGCCCCCACCCGCAGCCGGGGCCGCCCGGTGACGGAGGAGGAGATGACGGCCCTGCTGGATCAGGTCCGGCAGCGCTTTGACTATTGCTTTCTGGACGCGCCGGCGGGCCTGGGAGGGGGGTTCCGGCTGGCGGTCTGCGGGGCGGACCGGGCGGTGGTGGTGGCCACGGCGGACGCCTCCTCCCTGCGGGACGCCCAGCATACGGTGATGGAGCTTCACCGCTTCCCCTCCGGGCGGCTGCATCTGGCGGTCAACCGGGTCCGGCGGAAAATGCTCCGCAACATGCACGCCACCATAGACGACGCCATCGACCGGGCGGGCCTACCCCTCATCGGCGTCATTCCGGAGGACGACGCCCTGCCCCTTCAGCTGAACAAGGGCGTGCCCCTGCTGCTCTCCCGCCGCCAGGGCGCGGCGGCAGCCTATCGAAACATTGCAAAACGCCTGGAGGGGCAAAAGGTCCCCCTGCTGCGAATCCGGTAAAGGGCCGCAGACACACGGCGGCTTATCCATGCTCCCACAGTTTTTCCAGAAAGGAGTACGACATGAACATCGCTCTCATGGCCCACGACAACAAGAAGGAACTGATGGTGCAGTTCTGCACCGCCTACGCCGGCATTCTGGCACAGCACCAGCTTTACTCCACCAACACCACCGGCCATATGATTGCCGATACTACCGGCCTGGACGTTCACTGCTTCCTGACCTATGCCCACGGCGGCAGCCAGCAGATCGGCGCCCGCATCTCTTACAACGAGTTTGATATGGTGCTCTTTTTCAATGACCCCTCCAACGAAGAGCGCGCCGGTGACATCTCTTACATCTCCCGCCTCTGCGACCAGAACCGGGTTCCCTTTGCCAGCAACATCGCCACGGCGGAAATGCTGGTCCTGGGCCTCTCCCGAGGCGATTTGGACTGGCGGCTCATCGTCAACCCCTCCACCTCCCGGCCCCTGGCCTGAGGGTTTTGACGCGTCCCATCCTTCCGTGTATTATTGCGCCCAAAAATGAGATTCCCAAATGATGGATATTTGGGCAAGTGATGAGCGCTATCGTCCCAAACTCCGTTTGGGAGGACGGCGCTCTTTTTTGGCGGTCCGCCCAGCCCGCCCCTACCGGCCAGAACGTTTATAGAACATAGAAAAAGGAGCAGTACTATGGCAAAGCAGACTCCCCGCACCCTCTCCGGTTTTATGGAGCTTCTCCCCGCGCCCCAGCAGCAGATGGAGCGGATCATGGAAATACTCCGGAAGACCTACGCCCTCTATGGCTTCACCCCTCTGGACACCCCGGTCATCGAGTCCAGCGAGGTGCTGCTGGCCAAGGGCGGCGGCGAGACGGAGAAGCAGATTTACCGTTTCCAGAAGGGAGACGCGGACCTCTCCCTCCGCTTCGACCTGACGGTCCCCCTGGCGAAATACGTGGCCCTGCATTACAACGACCTGACCTTCCCCTTCCGCCGCTTCCAGATCGGCAAGGTTTACCGGGGCGAGCGGGCCCAGCGTGGCCGCTTCCGGGAGTTTTATCAGGCGGACATCGACATCATCGGCGACGGGAAATTGTCCGTCCTCAACGAGGCGGAAATTCCCGCGATTATCTACAGGACCTTCTCCGCCCTGGGACTGAAGCGCTTTCTCATCCGGGTGAACAACCGGAAGATTTTGAACGGCTTTTACGCAATGCTGAACCTGGCGGAGCGGTCCCAAGACATCATGCGCACGGTGGACAAGCTGGACAAGATCGGCCCTGAGAAGGTGGAGGCCATTCTCACAGGCGACCTGGGCGTCTCCCAGGCGCAGGCTTTGGAGATTCTGTCCTTCATCTCCATCAACGGGGAGACGCAGGCCGTCCTCTCTGCGCTGGAGCAGTGGCGGGGCCGGAGCGAGACCTTCGACCAGGGCCTGGAAGAGCTGAAAACGGTGGTGAAGTATCTGGGGGGCTTCGGCGTCCCGGCGGAGAACTTCGCCGTGGACCTGATCATTGCCCGGGGGCTGGATTACTACACCGGCACGGTCTATGAAACCATCCTGCTGGACCATCCGGAGATTGGTTCCGTCTGCTCCGGCGGCCGGTATGATAACCTGGCGGAATATTACACGGATAAACAACTCCCCGGCGTGGGCATTTCCATTGGCCTGACCCGGCTGTTCTACGTTTTGGGAGAACAGGGCATGCTGAATCCGGACCTGCTCACCGCTCCGGCGGATGTGCTGATTCTTCCCATGACGGAGGACCTGGCCCCCGCCGTGGCCCTGGCGACGCAGCTGCGGGAAAACGGCGTCCGGGCCCAGCTCCACTGTGAGGAGAAGAAGTTCAAGCAGAAGATTTCCTACGCGGACAAGCTGGGCATCCCCTATGTGATTTTTCTGGGGGAGGATGAGATCAGCGCCGGAGTGGTGGCCTGCAAGGACATGACCACCGGCGAACAGACTAAGCTGGACCCCAAGGCCACAATCTACCGCATCAAGGCGGGACTGGACGCCCGAAACGGCGGGTCCGTCATCTTGGGATAGTTTTGCGGACCCTCGATTGAATTTCAATCTGTATTATACAGAGTGTAAAATACAATTTGTATCAGAAAAGAGGATGTTTTATGACACAGAACCGCACCCACACCTGCGGCGAACTCCGGGCCTCCGACGCGGGAAAAGAAGTTAAGCTCTCCGGCTGGATGGAGAATATCCGGGAAGTGGGTTCCGAGCTGGCCTTTGTTGTTCTCCGGGACTTCTACGGCGCCACGCAGATCGTCGCCGAGACGCCGGAGATGGTGGCCCAGTTCAAGGCCATCAATAAAGAATCCACCATCTCTGTGGAGGGCCTTGTCCGGGAGCGGGCCAGCAAAAATCCCAAGCTCCCCACCGGCGATGTGGAGGTCGTCCCCTCCCAGGTGGAGGTTTTGGGCCGCTGCCAGCACAATGAGCTCCCCTTCCAGATCAACCGCAGCCGGGAAGCCGACGAGGCCCAGCGGCTCAAGTACCGCTATCTGGACCTGCGGAACCCGGCGGTAAAGAACAACATCGTCCTGCGGTGTCAGGTGGTCTCCGCCATCCGCAAGGCCATGACGGACCACGGCTTTTTGGAAATCACCACCCCGATTCTGACGGCCTCCTCCCCGGAGGGAGCCCGGGACTATCTGGTTCCCGCCCGGAACCACCCCGGCAAATTCTACGCCCTGCCCCAGGCCCCCCAGCAGTTCAAGCAGCTGCTGATGACCTCCGGCTTCGATAAGTATTTCCAGATCGCCCCCTGCTTCCGGGACGAGGACGCCCGGGCGGACCGCTCCCCCGGCGAGTTCTATCAGCTGGATATGGAGATGGCCTTCGCCTCTCAGGAGGACGTGTTTGCCGTCATTGAAGACGTGCTGCCCCCCATCTTCGCCCGGTACGGCAAGTACAGCGCCGCCTCCTCCGCCCCCTTCAAACGCATTCCCTATCTGGAGGCCATGGAGACCTACGGCACCGACAAGCCCGACCTGCGCATTGATCTGACGGTGACCGACGCCACAGAGCTGCTGTCCGGCTGCGGCTTCGGCCCCTTCGAGAACCAAACGGTGAAAGCAGTGGTGGTCTCCGGCTTCGAAGGCACCCGGAAGCAAATCGACAAGCTGTGCGCCGACGTGGAGGTGCAGTCCGGCAGCAAGGCCTATTGGTTCCGGTACGACGAAAGCGGAGAGATCGTGGGCGGCATCGCCAAGTTTATCCAGCCCATCAAAGACCAGGTTCTCCCGGCGCTGGGGCTGACTCCCGGCTGCCTTGTGGCCCTGTCCGCCGGGACCAAGGGCGCCGCCCAGAAAACGGCGGGCGTATTGGTGAAGACCCTGGGAGCTTTCTGCCCCAATCATTTCAAGAAGGAGCAGTACGCCTTCTGCTGGATCGTAGACTTCCCCATGTACGAAATTGGGGAGGAGAGCGGCGAGCTGGAATTCTGCCACAATCCCTTCTCCATGCCCTCCGGCGGGCTGGAGACGGTGGAAAAGGCCATAAACGGAGAGATCGACCCCCTGAGCATCACCGCCGACCAATACGACCTGGTGTGCAACGGCGTGGAGCTCTCCTCCGGCGCGGTGCGGAACCACGACCCGGAGATCATGGTCAAGGCTTTCTGGATGGTGGGCCTGGGCGAGGAGGACGTGAAGTCCAAGTTCCCCGCCATGTACAACGCCTTCACCTACGGCGCGCCGCCTCACGCGGGCATTGCCCCGGGCATCGACCGGATGGTCATGCTGCTGGCGGGCGAGGACTCCATTCGGGAGATCATCCCCTTCCCCATGAACAAAAATGCTCAAGACGTGATGATGAGCGCCCCCAGCGAGGTGACCCAGGCGCAGCTGGACGAGCTGCACATTACCCTGGTGAAACCGGAGAAATAAACGGAAAGCGAGGAGGGCCAAGGCCCTCCTCGCCTGTTTTACGCGTCCAGCATCCTCCGGATGATATCCTGGACCTCCTCCAAATTCTCATTGCAAAGCGCCGGCAGAAAATCCGCCAGCTTCTCCGGGGGAAAGTCCCACCAGCGAAGCCGGAGGAGCAGATCAATCAGCTCCTGAGAAAAACGCTTTTTAATAAACCGGGCGGGGTTCCCCCCCACGACGGCGTAGGGCTCCACATCCCTGGCAACCACGGAGTAAGCGGCCACAATGGCCCCGTCCCCGATGGTCACGCCGGGCATCACCACGCACTCCCGGCCCAGCCACACGTCGTTTCCCACCGCCGTGTCCCCCTTAAAGGGAAGCTGGGAGAGATGGGGCGGCGTGCGCTCCGTCCAGAGGCCGCCGAAGACGTTGAAGGGATAGGTGCTGACGCTGGAAAGGCGGTGGTTGGCGCTGCCCATAATGAACCTCACACCGCTGGCAATGGAGCAGAATTTTCCAATGACCAAATGGTCCCCAAACTCCGGCCAGTTAAAGAGGACGTTGTTCCGCTCAAAGGCCGTGGGGTCCACAGGATCGTCATAATAGGTGTAATCCCCCACGGTGATATTGGAGGCGGTGATTACATTTTTCAAAAAGCAGGACGTGCCGTACTCGTTGGGGAATACCGCGTCCGGGCTGGGGATGTTGTTCATAAAAACCTCCTTATATTATCCGTTCATCACCTCCAGACAGAGTTTCCATGCCGTGGCTACGGCCCTCTTTTTTCGGATTCCGTTCATTTCCGGTCATCCTCTCGGGTCATTTTTTATGGACATTTTCTATGGTAACACAGGTGGTTCCCTGTTGGCAAGGGGATTTTTAACGTGGAAAACCGTATCCCCCTTGACATCCCATAGAAAACATGATACAGTGACATTCATATCAAAGGCCACAAAGGGGAGAAGCCTCCCCCATCCCGGCAAAGAGAGAGGGCGGACGGTGCAAGCCCTTCCGGGAGGGAGACCGCTTGGCGCCCCTTTTTACGCCGCGGGGAGGCAATGCCCCGCCGGTCTCCCGCCGTTACCGGGCAGAGTGTCCCCCGCCTTGGGGGGAATTCAGGTGGAACCGCGGACTGGTCAATGTTCGCCCTGAGCTTCGGCTCGGGGCATTTTATTTTTAAGGAGAGAATCAGTATGGACAACAAGCAGAAGACCATGGAGAAAATCGTCGCCCTCTGCAAGGGCCGGGGCTTCGTCTTCCCCGGCAGCGAAATCTACGGCGGCCTCGCCAACAGCTGGGACTACGGCCCCTTAGGCGTGGAGCTCAAGAATAACGTGAAGCGGGCCTGGTGGAAAAAGTTCGTCCAGGAGAACCCCTATAACGTGGGACTGGACGCCGCCATCCTCATGAATCCCCAGGTCTGGGTGGCCTCCGGCCACGTCTCCACTTTCAACGATCCCCTTATTGACTGCAAGGCCTGCAAAATGCGGCACCGGGCCGACAAGCTGGTGGAGGGTTTCGTCCAGGAGAACGGTCTGGACGTCAACGTGGAGGCCATGACCCAGGAGGACCTGGTGGCCTTCATCCGGGAGAAGAACGTCCCCTGCCCCGGCTGCGGCAAAAACGACTTTACCGACATTCGGAAGTTCAACCTGATGTTCAAAACCCATCAGGGCGTCACCGAGGACACCGCCAACGAGGTCTATCTCCGGCCCGAGACCGCCCAGGGCATTTTCGTCAACTTCCCCGCCATCCAGCGGACCACCAGAAGGAAACTCCCCTTCGGCGTCTGCCAGGTGGGCAAGAGCTTCCGCAATGAGATTACCCCGGGCAACTTCATCTTCCGCATCCGGGAGTTTGAGCAGATGGAGCTGGAGTTCTTCTGCAAGCCCGACACGGACCTGGAGTGGTTCCAGTACTGGCGGACCTATTGCCACGACTGGCTGATTGGCCTGAATATCAAGGAGGAGAACCTCCGCCTCCGGGACCACGAGCCCGAGGAGCTGGCCTTCTACTCCAAGGCCACCACGGACTTCGAGTATCTCTTCCCCTTCGGCTGGGGCGAGCTCTGGGGCGTGGCGGACCGCACGGACTATGACCTGAGCCAGCACCAGAAGCACTCCGGCCAGGATCTGACCTACTTCGACCAGGAGAAGAACGAGCATTACGTCCCCTATGTCATCGAACCCTCTCTGGGCGCGGACCGGATGACCCTGGCCCTGCTGGTGGAGGCCTATGACGAGGAAGTGGTGGACGAGGCCAAGAACGACGTCCGCACCGTCATGCGCTTCCATCCCGCCATCGCCCCCTTCAAGGTTGCCGTCCTGCCCCTTTCCAAGAAGCTCAGCGCCAAGGCCCAGGAGATTCAGCAGCTGCTCTCCAAGGACTGGATGGTGGACTTTGACGAAACCGGGTCCATCGGCAAGCGCTACCGCCGGGAGGACGAGATCGGCACCCCCTACTGCGTCACCGTGGACTTTGACACCGTGGGCGACGCGGACAAGGCCGGGGACAACTGCGTCACCGTCCGGGAGCGGGACTCCATGGCGCAGGTCCGGATTTCCATTGACCAGCTGAAGGCCTATCTCACTGAGAAGCTGGCCTACTGATCCCTCTGGAAACGGTTCGCGGGGCCGTGGGAATCCCCACGGCCCTGGAGTTTTAAAGCAATGAAAAAACAGTCTCGATTGAACATCAAAAAACCACCCATTGGTCCCGTCTGGCTCCGGTGGTGCCTCTTCACCGCCGCCTCGGCGTGCATGGGGCTGGCTATCACCGCCGCCATACAGTGGATTGCCATCGGGACCCTGCCCGGCATTTTGGAGTGGGCCCGGGACTATCCTGCCCATCTGCTGATGACCGCCCTGCTCTGGACCGTGCCGGTGTATATTCTGGGAACGGCGGTGGGGCGGCTCTGGATCGCCGCGCTCCCCGTGGGGGCGGCGGGGCTGATTCTGGCCCTGGTGGACTACTTTAAAAACGCCATCAACGGAACGCCCCTGGAGCTGGCGGACTTTGGCCTCGCCAAGCAGGCGGGAAACGTGGCGGGGCTGGCCGGGGACCTGACGCCGCCGGAGGATTTCTATCTCGCAAGTCTGGCGCTGCTGCTCTGTGTGGTCATGCTGTTTCTCACCCGGCGGCTCACCGCGCTGGAGGGAACCGTCCGGGGCCGGTCCTGCCTCTTCTGCCTGACGCTGGCGGGAATCCTTCTCACCGGCGCGGGTGCCCGAGGCATAGGCGGCTGGCTGGGAGTGGACTTCTACACCCGGATGCCCCCCGCCGAAAACCACAGCCTCCACGGTCTCACCCTCAGCCTTTGGAGGGACGCCTTCCCCCAGCCGAAAACGCCTCCGAAGGGCTATGACCAGGACTACATGCTGGAGGTGCTGAACCGCATCGACCAGCTTCTGGGACCTCAGACCGAAGAGGGACCAGAAGTCCGGCCCAACATCCTCTTCATCCTCTCCGAGTCCTTCTTCGACCTTGGCCGTCTGCCGGTACTCCAGTACGGCGGGGACCCCCTGGCCAATTTCCACGCCCTGGAGGCGGAAAGCGTCAGCGGAACCTTCCACAGCCACTACCTGGGCTATGGCACCGGCTATCTGGAAATTCCCCTGCTCTACGGCCTCAACAGTCTGGACCTGCCTCCGGGGACCAACATCTGTTTCCAGGACCCGGCGGTCTACCAGCGCTTTGACGCCCTGGCGGAACAATACACGAAATCCGGTGATTACACCGCCGAAATGCTCCACGCCTATGACAACACATTGTATAACCGCGTCGAGAACTATCCCCTGCTCGGGTTCAACCGATTGTATTTTTCCGACGATATTCAACAAATGGGAATTGAACGGGAGGACGGGGCCTACGGCGGGTTCTACATGCGGGACGGCTACTTTTTCCAGGGGATGCTGGAGCGGATGCAGGCGGTGAATGAAACGGGGAAGCGGGCGTTTCTCTTCGGCATCACCATGGAGAACCACCAGCCCTTTGAGCCCCAGAAATTCAACTACGCCTGTCAGATTCCCCTGAACGCCCCCGACTTCACCCCCGCCCAGCGGGACATCATTCGGGTCATGCTGGAGGGCATCACCCGGGCGGACCAGGCCCTGGGGGAACTGACGGAGGCCCTGCGGGAAAGTGAGGAACCCACCATCGTGGTCTTCTTCGGGGACCACCGGCCCAACCTCTTCATGCCCGGCGGGGACACGGTGTATACGCTCCTGGGTCTCTGCCCGGAGAACGACACCACCAACTGGACGCCGGACCAGATCAACGACCTTTACTCTACGGACTATCTCATCTGGGCCAACGACGCTGCCCTGCTCCAGGGCCGGGCAGGAACCCGGCGGGAAAGCAGCATCACCGCCCTGGGTCCCCAGCTGCTGGAGCTGACGGGGGAGCCCATGTCCCGGTATTGGGCGCTGCTGGAGAAGGTCAGCCAGGTATGCCTGACCCAGACGGATCTCTATTTTGTGGATGGCCAGGGAACTCCCAGCTTCACCCGGGAAGAGGCGGGGCTGAGTCCCGAGGCCCTGGAGCTGCTGGAGCTCCGGGACGCGGTGGTGTACGACGCCGTGTATGGGAAACGGTATATCACGGAGCAGATGAACGTTTCTCCGGGAACGTAACCATGCAAAGAAAGCGGGCGGCTGGCAGCCGCCCGTTTTTTCGTTTAAAAGAACATCCCCATAAACCCGTCGGGCCGCTCCTGGGCCTGATTCCATATCTCGTAAAACAAGGACGGGGAAATCTCCCGGGCAGTAAAATCCCCCTCCTCCATTTGAAGGTCCCGCAGGTCCTCCGGAAAGGGTTCCGGCGCGAGAGCGCCCTCGTTTCCCCGCTCTCCGCCGTAGGAAAAGGTGACTCCGTTCCGGTAGAATTCCACCCGGCGAATCTCCCGGCGCGCTCCATCCAGCTCGGAATATATCTGATAAGGCTCGTCGTCCAGTTCGTGGTCCCACTCCGCCAATACGTATTTCAAACCTCGCTCACCTCCCGAAGAACGCCGTGATCGCCTCACTTCCCGCCTGGACGCTTCCCTGGGCAAAGCCGCTCCGGCCTCCGCCCCGTCCCCGGAGAGACTGGTTCAGCTCCTTCACCAGGGGGGAGATGTCCGCCCCATCGGAACGAACCAGGGCGTACCCCCACTTCTCCCCCTCTCCGGAGAACACCGCCGCCAGACCTCCGCAGGATTTTCCCACGGCGTCCGCCAAACGGCGGAGGCTGTCCGGCCGCATGGGGGGCTGGAACAGCAGCACGTCTCCCTTTCCCGCCTGCTCCGCCGCCAGAGCGGCAAAGGCGGTCTGCTCCAGGGAGGCGATCCGCTCCTTGGCGGCGCTCAGCTCCGCCGTCAGGCGCTCTGCCGCCGCCAGGGTCTCCAAAGGCTTCACGCTGAGGCGCTGGCCCAGAGCCCGGGTCTGGTCGTAAACCCCGCCAAGATAGCGCAGCGCCCGGGCTCCGCAGAGAATCTCCATGCGGACCCCCTCCCGGAACTTCTGGCAGGAGAGCACCTTGATAAGGCCCACCTGCCCCGCCCGGACCACGTGGGTGCCGCAGCAGGCGCAGCGGTCCGCCCCCGGAAATTCCACAATGCGGACCTGTCCGGTGAGCTCCTTCTTGCTCCGGTACTCCAGGGCCGCCAGGGCCTCCGGCGGGGGATAGGTGATCTCGGTCTCCCGGTCCGCCCAGACCGCCTCGTTGGCCAGACGCTCCGCCTCCAGGGCCTGTTCCCAGGTGATTTCTGCGTTGTAGTCGATGGTGACGGTCTCCGCCCCCAGGTGAAAGCCCACGTTATCACAATGGTACAGGCGGCAGAGAATGCCGCTGATGATGTGCTCGCCGGAGTGCTGCTGCATATGGTCAAAGCGCCGGTTCCAGTCCACGGCGCCGGAAACGGCGGCTCCGGTTTCCACAGGGGCAGCGCAGGTGTGGATAACCTCGCCGTCCTTCTCGTGGACGTCCGTCACGGCAATCTCCCCGGCGGCGGTCTTCAGTACGCCATGATCCGCCGGCTGGCCTCCCCCCTCGGGATAGAAGGCCGTCCGGTCCAGAGTCACCTTCCAAACGTCCCCGGCGGTCTCGCAGCGGAGGACCGAGGCGGAGAACTCCCGAAGAAAGGAGTCCTGGTAGTAGAGCTTTTGTGTCATTTTATGTTCTCCTTTCAGCCCTGGGGCAGAACCGTTGGCACCAGGGTCCCGATCTCCGACAGCTCCAAAAGCCCCAGCTCCACCTTCCAGCGGAGAACCCGGCAACAGGCCGCGTCCACCGCCGCCTCATCCAGGCTTCCGGCTTTCACGGCCTCGATGACCCGGGGAATCTGGGTCCGGTAATCCGTGGTGACAATCAAATCGTTTCCCGCCTGAAGGGACAGTACCGCCACCGCTCCGTTCTCCGCGTATTTGGATACGGCCTCCATGGCCAGATCGTCCGTCATCACCACGCCGTCAAAACCCAGGTCCTCCCGGAGAATCCGGTGGACCTCCGGGGACAGCGACGCGGGAAGGACCGCGTCCATGCAGTTCACAATGTTATGGCTCACCAGCACGGCGGGCATAGGGGGGAACGCCTCACCCGCGGCGATGCCCTCCTGGAAGGGCAGGAAATCCTGTTCCTGGAAGGTCTCCCAGGGCCGTTCGTCCACGGCGATTCCGGTGTGAGTGTCCCGGTTGTTCCCGTAGCCGGGGAAGTGTTTCAGGACGCTGCCCAGGCCATACCGGGACTGAACCTCCACCACCCGGGCCACATACGCTCCAGCCTCGATCTCGTTTCCGCCGGTGGTCCGGTCATAGATGAAATCCCCGGGGTTTGTGGAAATGTCCGCCACCGGATTCAGATTCACATTGAATCCCAGAGCCTTGAGGAGCAAAGATTTCTCCCGGGTCTCCTCCTCCACGCCCAGGGGGCCGCCCTCTCCCCCCGCTCCCTCCAGCCAGAGCTTCCGGGGGCTGGAGAATTTCCTGCTTCGAATCTTGGGGTTGGAGCTGACACGGACCACCGTGCCGCCCTCCTCGTCCACGCCGATCAGCAGAGGAATGCCGGTGTCGTAATAAGCCGCCGCCCGCTGCCAGGAAGCAATGTTCTGAATCAGCTCGTTGGCCGTCTTGTCCTGGGTATCCCGGCCAAAGAGAATGTAGCCGCCCAGGTGGTAGGTCATCACGTCCTCCACGGCGTTCTCCCCGGGGACCCGGACAAAGAAGAGCTGACCCACTTTTTGCTCCAGGCTCATCTCCTCCAGATTTTTCCGCAAGGCGGCCTCCAGCGGGTTCTTAACCTCCTCCGGCTCCGCAGGCTCCTCCGGCGGAATCTCCGGCATTTCCGCTGGAGCATTGTCCGGCGCTTCCGGCGGAGGGGGCACCATCTTCCCGCCGCAGGCGGTGAGGAGCAGAATCAGAAGCAGCGCCGCAGACAGAATTTTTCTCATCTCACCTCAGCGCCTCCGCCGCGTCGGAAGAAATTCCGCTCCGTTCCGTTTCCGGCTTCCGCCGAAAACTCCACACGCTCCATTCCTTCCTCCTTTCCCCACTCGATCCGCTTCGCTGGGTTCGAGCGGGGGCCCCGAAAGGCCGATTGGCTTCTCATTTCCTCTCATCTCAGCGCCTCCGCTTCTGCAATCCACAACGCGGCCTGCGCATCCGACGGCATCCGCCAATCGCCTCGGGGGGACAGAGCCACGGTGCCGATCTTCGGACCGTCGGGCAGGCAGTTCCGTTTAAACTGCTGGTTGAAGAAACGGCGGTAGAAGGATTTCAGCCACTTCAAAATGATCTCCCGGCCATACTTCCGCCCCAGGGCATACTGCGCCAGCCGGAAGACCTTTCCCGGCCCGAAGCCCCAGCGAATTACATAGTACAAGAAGAAGTCATGCAGTTCATAGGGGCCCACCAGGTCCTCCGTCCTCTGGCTGATCTCCCCCTGAACGGCGGGCAGCAGCTCCGGGGATACCGGCGTGTCCAAAATGTCCTCCAGCACGTCGTGAAGCTCCGGCTCCTCCCCGTCCCGGGAAAGATAGCCCACCAGATGACGCACCAGCGTCTTGGGGATGGAGGCGTTGACGCCGTACATGCTCATGTGGTCCCCGTTGTAGGTGCACCAGCCCAAAGCCAGCTCGCTGAGGTCCCCGGTGCCGATGACCAGGCCGCCGCTGCCGTTGGCAATGTCCATCAGCACCTGGGTGCGCTCCCGGGCCTGGGCGTTTTCATAGGTGACGGAGTGGTCCTCCGGATCGTGCCCGATGTCCCGGAAGTGACTGCGGACGGACTGGGTGATATCCACCGTCCGCAGCGTGGCCCCCATCCGCTCCGCCAGAATCACGGCGTTGTTCCTCGTCCGGTCCGTGGTGCCAAAGCAGGGCATGGTGACGGCGATGATATCCGACAGCGGCCGGTCCATCATCTTCATGGCAAGGCCGGTAATCAGCACCGCTAAGGTGGAGTCCAGTCCGCCGGAGAGGCCCACCACCGCCGTCTTGGCTCCGGTGTGCTCCAGCCGCTGTTTCAGCCCCAGGGAGGCAATAAGCAGAATTTCCCGGCACCGGGCGTCCCGGTCCTCCTTCCCCTCAGGGACGAAGGGCATGGGCGACACATAGCGGGTCAGCTTCGTGGGGGAGACGGTGAGGAGGAAGGTCTCCGCACAGCCGCCGGTTCCCGCTCCCTCCCCCAGCGCCTGGGTCCGGCGGCGCTCATAGGCAAGGCGCTGCACGTCGATCTCCGAGATCAGCAGTCCGCCGTCAAACCGGCGTTCCGCCAAAAGGCAGCCGTTCTCCGCCACAAGCTGATGGGCCCCAAAGACCAGATCGGAGGTGGATTCCCCCGCCCCGGCGCTGGAGTAGACATAGCCGCAGAGGAGCTTGGCGCTCTGCATCGTCACCAGCTGGCGGCGGTAGGCATCCTTCCCCACCACGTCGTTGCTGGCGGAGAGGTTTCCAATGAGCAGGGCCCCGTCCTTCGCCATCCGGATCGAGGGGGAATCCGGAGACCAGAGGTCCTCGCAGACCTCAAAGCCCAGCGCCAGCTCCGGAAGATTCTCACACCGGAAGACCTGCCCCGCCCCGAAGGTCACGCACTCCTGCCCCAGCAGGGGAAGGCGCTCCGTCTCCGGCGGCGCCGGGGCAAACCAGCGCTTCTCGTAAAACTCGCCGTAGTTGGGCAGGTGGGTCTTGGGAACCACTCCCAAAACCTTTCCGCTTTGTATTACCACGGCACAGTTATACAATTTGTCATGAACCCGCAGAGGCATTCCCAGGGCGGTGACTACCTCCAGGTTCCGCGTGGCCTCCAAAACCGTATCAAGGGCCTCCTCCGCGCCCCGGAGCAGCACCTCCTGGTAAAAGAGGTCGCCGCAGGTGTAGCCCGTCAGCCCCAGTTCCGGCAGGACCAGAACCTTGACCCCCGCCTTCTCGGCAGAGCGCATCATCTGAAAGGTCTGCTCGGCGTTATAGGCGCAGTCCGCCAGCCGCAGCTTCGGCGCGCCGCAGGCCACGGAGATAAATCCATCCTTCATGTTTTCGAACCTCCCCCATGGAATTTTTGACAGGTTCATTGTATACTGTTTGGCCCCGTTTATCAAGGGGCGGGGACAGGAAAAGCGGGACGGCCTTTTGCCGTCCCGCTGGTGATCTATTGAAAGCAAACCCTCTCACTTCAAGGCGGACAAATCTGCCGACAGCAGGCCCATTATCAGGCTGGACACCCGGCCGCAGGCCGCCGCCTGATCGTAGACCGGCGAGACGTCCTTATACTTGGGCGTTCCATCGGAATTCCGCTCCCAGGACAACTCCGCTCCCCACTTTTTCAGGGAGAAGGCCCACTGGTCCAGGTAGTCCAGGGGATTCCCCGGCCACTGATTGATGCGGTCCAGAGTGTCCCGCATATCCGCCGAAGTCACAAAGGGGTTATCCATATCTCCCAGGGGTACCAGGCGGAGGTCCATCCTTGTCCAGCCGTAATCCAAGTCGCTGATGGCACCCATGGCGTTCAGCTCGTGCATGAGGTCCATCCACTCCACCTTGGAAACGGCGTTCGGATTGGCCTTCAGCCGCTGTAAGGTTTTCTTCGCCCCGTCGGTGAGCTTCCCGGTGATCTCCTGGTTTTTGCCGGACAGGAGGTCCGAAAAGTCTACCGAAGGTCCGCCCGGGTTCACCCCCGCCGGTTTGTACTTCCCCCACATTGACTCAGGAATTCCGGTGTTGTTGACGATGTAGTTTATTCCGCTGTCCATGCCTGATTCTCCTTTTTGCATTCGCACTCCCTTGCTTTTCAAATTGGTATTCCTTTACAAAGGTTATATCGACAAAGTCCGGCACTTGATAAGAGACCCTCCGCATTTCCGGGAGAAACGAAAAACGGACCGCCAGGCGGTCCGTTTTTCGTGTGTGTTTATTTTAGGAGGGAGAAAACGCATCGGGCTGGGAGTACCCTTTGCTGATTCTTACTATACCCAATAATTTTTTCAAAATTATGAGTTTCTTGTAAACAGTTTATGAATCCTGCCGCTTCCAAAACAGGCGGTGATTTACCCTGTCCGCAGTTTGCGGCTTACTCGCCTTACGTCCCCTTCACCTTCCGGCTCTCTGCCACGGCCATTTCGTCACAGCGGTTGTTGAAGGCGTTTTCCGCGTGTCCCTTGACCCAGTGGCAGTGCAGCTCATGAACCTCCAGCAGGTCCAGGAGCTGTTCCCAGAGGTCGGGGTTCAGGGCGGGTTTTTTGTCCGCCTTTACCCAGCCGCGTTTCCGCCATCCCACGGCCCAGCCCTTTTCCAGGGCGTCAATGATATACTTGGAGTCAGACCAGAGCTCCACAATACAGGGCTCCTTCAAACAGGAGAGGGCCCGGATGACGGCGGTGAGCTCCATGCGGTTGTTGGTGGTCTGGACCTCGCCGCCGGAGAGCTCCTTTTTGTGCTCCCCGTAGAGCAAGATGGCTCCCCACCCTCCCGGTCCGGGATTTCCGGAGCAGGCTCCGTCGGTATAAATGGTAACCGTTTTCATAGGGACCTCACACCGTTTCCTCGGGAACGGAGGTCTCCTCCCGCTCCGCCAGGGCCATGGAGATCACCTGATCTCCCTCTTCCTTGAAGCGCATGACAATGACGCCCTGGGTGGACCGGCCGCACTGCTTGATGGCCTCTACCGGCGTGCGGATCAGAATGCCCGCCTGGGTGACCAGCAGCAGGTCCTCGGACCCGTCCACCACCTTGATGCCCACTACCTTCCCGGTCTTCTCCGTGACCATGTAGTTCTTGATGCCGAGGCCTCCCCGGTTGGTGATCCGGTACTCCTCCACCGCCGTGCGCTTGCCGAAGCCCTTCTCCGTGATGGACAGCACAGCCTTCCCGGGAATGGCCCGGGCAGCGCCCACCACGTAGTCCCCCGGACGGAGCCGGATGCCCCGGACGCCCATGGAGGTCCGCCCGGTGGGGCGGACGTCCTGCTCGTCGAAGCAGACGGCCTGGCCGTCGTGGGTGGCAATGAGGATGTTTTTCTCCCCGTCGGTCTCCCGGACGGAGATCAGCTTGTCCCCCTCCTCCAGGGTCAGGGCCCGGAGGCCCATGTTCCGGAGGTTTTTCAGGCTGTCCGCCGGGAGGCGCTTCACCGTGCCGTTCCGGGTGACCATGACCAGGTAGCGCCCGCCGTCCTCCAGGGAGCGGGTGTGGACCATGGCCTGGACCTTCTCCCCCTGCTCCACCTGGAGGATGTTGACAATGTTGGTCCCCTTGGCCGTCTTCCCAGAGACGGGAATTTGATAGCCCTTCTTGCGGTAGACCTTTCCGGTATCGGTGAAGAAGAGAATATAGTCGTGGGTGGAGGCGGTGAAGACGTCCTCCACCGCGTCCTCCTCCCGGGTGGTGATGCCCTTTTTCCCCATGCCGCCCTTGGACTGGGCCGCATATTCGCTGACGGGAGTCCGCTTGATATAGCCCGCCTGGGTCAGGGTGAAGACGCACTGCTCCTCCTCAATCAGGTCCTCAATGTCGATCTCATCCTCCACGTCCTGAATCTCCGTCACCCGTTCGTCGCCGTACTTCCCGGCGATGGCGGTGAGCTCCTCCTTGAGAATCCGGCGGACCAGACTCTCGTCGGACAGGACCTGCTGGAAATAGGCGATGCGCTCCTCCAGCTCCTTGTACTCGTTCTCCAGCTTCTCCCGGTTCAGGCCCTGGAGGGAGATCATCCGCATGTCGCAAATCGCCTGGGCCTGCACGTCGTCCAGGCCGAAGCGGGCCATGAGGTTTTCTTTCGCGTTGTCATAGCTGCTGCGGATGACCTTGATGACCTCGTCGATGTGGTCCTGGGCAATTAGCAGGCCCTCCAGCAAATGGGCCCGCTCCTGGGCCTTCTTCAGGTCGAACCGGGTGCGGCGGATGATGACCTGTTCCTGGTGGGCGATGTACTCGTCCAGGATGTGCCGCAGGGACAAAATCTTGGGCTGGAGCTTGCCGTTGACCTCCACCAGGGCCAGCATATTGATGGCGAAGGTGGTCTGAAGCTGGGTCTGGGCAAAGAGGCGGTTCAGCACCACCTGGGGGTTGGCGTCCCGCTTCAGCTCGATGACAATGCGCATGCCGTTGCGGTCGGACTCGTCCTGAATGTTGGAAATGCCCTCCAGTCGCTTGTCCTCCACCTGGTCCGCCATGTTTTTAATCAGCATCCGCTTGTTGACCTGGTAGGGAATTTCCGTAATGATGATGCGGGTCCGGTTCTGGCCGAACTCCTCAAACTCGTGCCGGGCGCGGATGGTCACCCGGCCCCGGCCGGTAGCGTAGGCCGCCCGGATGCCGCTGCGGCCCATAATGATGCCCTTCGTGGGGAAATCCGGCCCCTCCATGTGCTGCATCAAATCCGTCAGCGTGGCGTTGGGGTCCTCCAGCACGCAGATGACCGCGCCGATGACCTCCCGGAGGTTGTGGGGCGGGATGTTGGTGGCCATGCCCACGGCGATGCCGCTGGACCCGTTCACCAGGAGGTTGGGAAACCGGGAGGGCAGGACCTTGGGCTCTTTTCGGGTTTCGTCGAAGTTGGGGTCCCAGTCCACGGTCTCCTTCTCGATCTCCCGGAGCATCTCCTCGGAGATTTTGGCAAGCCTTGCCTCCGTGTACCGGTAAGCCGCCGGGGGATCTCCGTCCACGGAACCAAAGTTGCCGTGGCCGTCGATGAGCATATAGCGCATGGAGAAGTCCTGGGCCAGGCGGACCAGAGCGTCGTACACTGACTGGTCGCCGTGGGGGTGATAGCGGCCCAGCACGTCGCCCACGGCGGTGGCGCACTTGCGGAAGGGCTTGTCGTAGGTCAGGTTGTCCTCATACATGGCGTAGAGGATGCGGCGGTGGACGGGCTTCAAGCCGTCCCGCGCGTCCGGCAGGGCCCGGCCCACGATGACGCTCATGGCGTAATCGATATAGGATTTTTCCATCTCCGGGACCAGGGGGGACTCGACGATTTTCTGGTCCGGGAATCGGATTTCCTCGGGGTCGTATTGGGGTTTTTTACTCATCTGCTGTTACCCAGCCTTTCCTTAAATCAGGTTTCACACGCTTCGTACGCCAGGTGGACGGAATCCAGTCCGCAGTCGCTTTCCTCCGCCGGGCGGAAGTTGGATATATAGAGGAAGGGATACATGGAAAACGCCACCTCGGGATTGAGAAGCGTACCGGATTCGTATTCCTGCCTGGTGATGATATCGTAACGGGACATTTCGACCTCAAAGACGTAGGTCTCCCCTTCTTCCAAATGTTTCGTAAGCTCTCCGGTATAAATCGTAAAGGGCGTGCTCTGGAACAGGGTGGCCACCGCCATGTACGGCGTTTCATCGTCCGTCTCATAGTCGGGAATCAGGGACCGCACCGTGGCCGTAAATTCGCCCGTTACCTTGACCGTCACCGTGCCGGGGGACTTCTCCTGCTGTTTCTGAAGCTCCTCCCGCAGGGCGTCCCGCTCCCGGACCACCGCGTCGTATTCCTCTTTTGAAACGCCGCCGCAGCCGGACAGCAGCAGGGCCAGGAGCAAAAGTGCGCTTATGATCCGTCTCATTTCCGTACCCTCAATAGTCCAGGTTCACCACATACTGGGCGTTTCTCTCAATGAACTCCTTCCGGGGTTCCACCTTCTCCCCCATCAGGATGGTGAAGGTCTCGTCCGCCTTCACGGCGTCGTCCAGAGTGATGCGCCGGAGGGTTCTCGTCTCCGGGTCCATGGTGGTCTCCCACAGTTCCTGGGGGTTCATCTCACCAAGACCCTTGAAGCGGTTGATCTCCACCTTGGCGTTTGGGTTCCCCGCCCGAAGCTCGGCGGAGATGCGGTCCCGCTCTATCTCGTCATAGGCGACCTTCGTCGTCTTGCCCCGGGTCAGCTTGAACAGGGGCGGCACGGCGGAATAGACGTAGCCCTGCTCAATGAGAGGCCGCATGAAGCGGAAGAAGAAGGTCAGAAGCAGCGTCCGGATGTGGGACCCGTCCACGTCGGCATCCGCCATGATAATGACTTTATGATACCGGAGCTTATTGGCGTCGAACTCTTCCCCGATGCCCGCGCCCAGAGCGGTAATCACCGGCTGGAGCTTGTCGTTGCCATACACCTTGTCCGCCCGGGCCTTCTCCACGTTCAGCATCTTGCCCCAGAGAGGCAGGATGGCCTGGAACCGGGAATCCCGGCCCTGGGTGGCGGAGCCTCCGGCGGAGTCGCCCTCGACGATATAGATTTCCGTCAGCTCGGGATTGTTCTCGTTGCAGTCCCGGAGCTTGTCGGGCATGGCCGCGCCGCTGAGGGCGGTCTTCCGGCGGATGGATTCCCGGGCCTTCTTGGCGGCCTCCCGGGCCCGGGAGGCGGTGAGGGCCTTATCCAGAATCATCCGCCCCACCTGGGGATTCTCCTCCAGGAAGGTGTCCAGCTTCTCCGCCACGATGTTGTTCACCAGGGTGCGGATTTCGCTGTTGCCCAGCTTGGCCTTGGTCTGCCCCTCAAACTGGGCGTCGGTGAGCTTTACGGAGATGACGCAGGTCAGACCCTCCCGGCAGTCCTCGCCGGAGACCTTCTCGTCGTCCTTCAGCATTTTGATTTTCCTGCCGTAGCTGTTCAGCACGGTAGTCAGGGCCCGCTTGAAGCCCTCCTCGTGCATGCCGCCCTCGGGGGTATGGACGTTGTTGGCAAAGGACAAAATCGTCTCGCTGTAACCGTCGTTATACTGGAGGGCCACCTCGGCCACGGAGTCCTCCCGCTGGCCGGACATATAGATCACGCCGGGATGGAGGGCGTCCTTGCTCTTGTTCAGCCAGGTGACAAACTCCCGGATGCCCCCCTCGTAGCACATGGAGTCCTCCTGCTCCCTGCCGGGGCGGAGGTCCACGGTCTTAATCCGGAGTCCGGCGTTCAGGAAGGCCTCCTCCCGCATGCGGGTGTGGAGAATGTCATAGCTGTAAACCGTATCCTCGAACATCTCCGGGTCCGGCTTGAAGATAACGGTGGTGCCGGTACGGTCCGTTTTGCCCACCACGGTCATCTCCTGGGTGATCTGTCCCCGGGAGAATTTCATCTCGTAAATCTCGCCGTTTTTGTGGACCTGAACCGTCAGCCACTCGGAAAGGGCGTTGACCACCGACGCGCCCACGCCGTGGAGGCCGCCGGAGACTTTATAGCCCCCTCCGCCGAACTTGCCGCCGGCGTGGAGGATGGTATAGACCACTTCCAGGGCGGGCTTGCCGGTCTGGGCCTGAATGTCCACGGGGATGCCCCGGCCGTTGTCCACGACGGTGATGGTGTCCCCCTCGTTGATCTGGACCAGAATTTCCGTGCAGAAGCCCGCAAGGGCCTCGTCGATGGCGTTGTCCACAATCTCGTATACCAGATGATGAAGGCCGGAGGACGACGTGGAACCGATATACATGCCGGGCCGCTTTCGAACGGCCTCCAGACCCTCCAGAACCTGGATTTCCGAGGCGTCGTACTCGTTGCCCGCGTCCACGGCGGTGGAATTTAAGATTTCATTGTCTGCCATAAATGTTCTCCTTTGCTGCTCTTTTTCTTATAAGAAAAAGAACCAAAAAGAATTTTTATCTCGCTCTTCGGTGCGTCGCTTCCGCCAGCCTGCCGCACGGCAACCGGGAATTGCGGTTTGAGAGCGGAAAAAGCCGGGCCGAAGGGCCGGGTCATTCGGCCTGCCTTCCTCCGCTCTCTATGCACGCTTTTGGAATATACAGCCGTTTGGCCGCATAGGATGTCCCATCAACGGTCCGCCCTGTCTTGGAAGCGATATCTGATTCAGAACAGATACGTTATCCGGTCTTCCTCTTCACTTTCACTCCAGCTTCCCGCTCTCCGCCCGCTTCCGCAGAGCGGAGGGGCTGAGAGGCGTCAAATAGACGATCTGCTCATGATACGGGTGGTCGCAGACCACGAAGGACCTCGGCAGGTCCCCGGACACGTCCAGAACCACCCCCTCCCGCTCCGCCGACGCCAGATAATCCCGGGTCCGCTTTTCATAGCTGCATTTGTCCAGATCAAAGATGCCGATGATCCGGCGCTGGGGGATGATCTCGTTTTGTCCCAGGTGCAAGTACATGGTCCGCCCTCCTTGGTTCAGAATCGAATTCTCCCCTGTTCCACGTGAAACACCCGGCCGCCCAGAAGGTCCGGCAATCGGTCCTCCTCGCAGCAGGTGATGAACACCTGCCCTCCCGCGATGCGGTTCAATACAAATTCCTGCCGCCGGGGGTCCAGCTCGCTGAGCACGTCGTCCAGCAAAAGCACCGGATACTCCCCTGCCGCGTTTTTATAGATCTCCCTTTCCGCCAGCTTCAGAGCCAGGGCCGCCGTCCGCGTCTGCCCCTGGGAGGAATAGGTCTTCGCCTCCCGTCCGTCGATGGAAACCAGAAGATCGTCCTTATGCGGTCCCGAGAGGCACAGCCGGGAGGCCAGCTCCGCCTCATGATGGCGCTCCATATGCCGCCGGAGGCAATTTCGGATCGTATCCCCGTCCGCCCCCGGGTCCTCCACGGAGGAAACCGTCTGATACCGGAGGGTCAGCTCCTCCCGCCCGCCGGAGCACTCCCGGTGGTGAAGGGCCGCGTATTCCCCCAGGCGGAGGCAGAAGGGATGCCGGTACTGAATCAGCGCCGCGCCGAAGCGCACCATCTGCTCGTTGAACTCCGGCAGGGCGGCCAGCAGGTCTGGCCTCTGCCCGCAGTCCCGCAGAATCCGGGTTTTCTGCTCTCTGGCCCGCTCATAGCCCGCCAGGGCGGCGGCGTACCGGGGCCGGAGCTGGCAAAGGGCGGTATCCATAAAGCGACGCCGGGCGGCGGCGCCCTCCCGGATAAGATACAGGTCCTCCGGCTGAAAGAGAACGGTGTGATACACGTCCGCCAGGGCGGCGTTGGTCTTCGCCGGAACCTGATTGACGGTGATTTTCCGCCGCCGGCCCCGGAACAGGTCCGCCTGAACCTTGAACTCCCGGTCCCGGGAGCGGACCCGGGCCAGGAGCCGGGCGTCCTCCTTCAAAAAGCCGATCATCTCCCGGTCTGTCCGGGCCCGGGGGGACCTCCCCCGGGAGAGATAGACGACAGCCTCCAGAAGATTCGTCTTTCCCTGGGCATTCTCGCCGCAGATCACGTTGCACCGGGGGTCGAAGTCCGCCGCCTCCCGGTCATAGTTCCGGAAGCCCTCCAGCTCCAGGCGGTCAATCCGCATAGCGAACGGTGAGCCGTTCCCCGCAGAAGAGAACCTCGTCTCCCGGGCGGATTTTCTTTCCCCTCTGGAGGCAGACCTCGCCGCCCACCCGGACCTCTCCGGCCTGGACGCGCTCCTTAGCCTCTCCCCCGGTCTCCACCAGTCCCGCAAATTTCAGCAGGTCCTGGAGCTTGATAAACTCTGTGGTGATAACAATCTCTCTCATGCCGCGCCGCCTCAATCCGAATTTTTCAGCCGCACCGGAAGTACCATATATAAGAAATGATCCTTCCCGTCGGTGGGCACAATGATGGCCGGAGACACGCCGGTATTCAGCTCGATGCGCACCTTGTCCGCCGGAGCGTAGCGCAGGGCCTCCATCAGATAACGGTTGTTGAATCCGATTTCCAGCCCGTCGCCGTCGCCCTCCAGGCGGCACACGTCTTTGGCGTCGCCGTTTCCGGTCTTGGCGGAGAGGAGGACCTTCCCCTCCTCAAAACGGCAGCGCACCGGGCTTTTCAGCTTGTCGGAGATCACCACGGACACCCGGTCGATGCTCTCAATCAGGGCCTTGGATTCCACCGTTACCGCGATGGGGTTCTTCCGGGGAATGGCGGTGCGGTAATCCAGGAACTCCCCCTCCAGGCGGCGGCAGATCAGCTCCACGCTGCCCACGGTGAAGAGGATATGCCGTTTGCCAAGGGTAATCTGCGCCAGGTCCTCCACGTCGCCGCAGATGCTCTTCACCTCGTTCAGCGCCGGACCGGGGGCCACGAAGGAAAAGGCGCCCCCCTCGATTTTTTCCAGGGGCTCCTTCCGCACCGCCAGACGGAACCCGTCCACGGCGGCCATGGTCAGCCCGCCCTCCCCGATTTCAAACAGGGCCCCGGTATGGACCGGGCGGCTCTCGTTGGTGGAGACGGCGAAGGCCACCTCCTCGATCATGGCCCGAAGGACCTTGCGCTGCATGTACACGGCGTACTCGTCCTCTACCTCCGGAAGGTCGGGATAATCCGCGGCGGAGAGGCCGGGGATATCGAAGTCCGCGTCGGCGCAGGAGAGATGGACTTGAAGCTTCTCGTCCACCGTGAAAACCACCATGTCGTCCGGCATACGGCGGATGATGTCGCCGAAGAGCCGGGCGTTCAGAACGATGTCTCCAGGGTCCGATACGCCGGCGGAGACCTTGGCCCGGATGCCGGTTTGCATGTTGTAGCCGGAGACGGTCAGTTCCTCCCCTCCGGCGTGGAGCAGTAGTCCCTCCAGGGCGGGAATGGAGCTTTTTTGGGCCACCGCCCGGCTGGTGACGGAGATGGCGTTTTGCAGCAGGGCTTTTTCACAGCTGAATTTCATGGTGAAACCTCCTTGCGCCGGTGGGCGCGGTAATGACGGCGCCTGAGCGCCGGGGCCCTCGGTCAAATGGGAGGCGAAGGCCGTTCTTTTAGAGAAAAAAAGTAAATAATTTAGGGGAAGTGGCAGTAGGAGAAAAAAATGTGGAAAAAGGGGAAAACCATAGAAACGGCGGGACTTTGCGCTTCCACAGCCGTTGTTGAAGAAAAAGACGGTTCTCCACGCCTCCCAACATCCCCCGGGATTTCCACAGAAAGGTTTTCCTTTTCAACAGGAAATGTGGAAAAAAAGGGTATGAAAAAACAGGCCTGTTTTCGGTCAGTGTCTGGATGTGATATTGGATTTAAGCTCCTTGACCATCTCGGCAAAGGCCGGGTCTTTTTTCATCTTCTGCTCCACCTGGCGGATGGAGTGGATGACGGTGGAGTGATCCCGGTTGCCGAAGAGCTGGCCGATGTTGTCCTGGGAGAGGTTCGTCATGCTGCGGATGAGGAACATGGCGATCTGCCGGGCGGCCACGGCGTCCCGGACCCGCTGCTGCCCCCGGACCACGGACTCGTCCAGATGATAGTACCGGCTGACGTAGGAGAGAATGGCCTCCGGCGTGGGTATATACTCGTTGCTGCCCTTCAGAATGTCCTGCATGGCCCGGTTGACGGTGTCCTCGTCGGTCTCCTTGTCCAGAAGGTCCTTATAGGCCAGGACCTTATTGACGGTGCCCTCCAGCTGGCGGACGTTGGCGGTGACGTTCTGGGCGATCAGAACGGCGATTTTATCCGGCAGGTCCATGCCCAGAAGGGCCGCCTTGTTTTTCACGATGGCAAGACGGGTCTCGAAGTCCGGCGGCGTCACATCCGCCAGCAGGCCCCACTCGAACCGGGTGCGGAGCCGGTCGTCCAGCAGGGTCATCTCGGAGGGAGGACGGTCGGAGGTCAGCACGATCTGCCGCCCGGATTCATAGAGGGTGTTGAAGGTGTGGAAGAACTCGTTCTGCACCTGCTCCTTTCCCGCCACGAACTGCACGTCGTCCACCAGGAGAAGGTCCGCCTCCCGGTACTTGGCCCGAAACTCGCTGCCCCGGTTCGCCCGGATGAGCTCCACGAATTCGTTGATGAAGTCGTCGCCCTTGATGTAAACGATTTTGGAGTTGGGGTCGTTGCGCCGGATGACGTTGGCGATGGCGTAGAGCAGGTGTGTCTTCCCCAGGCCGGAGTCCCCATAGATCAAAAGAGGGTTGTAGTTCTGGGCGGGGTGTTCCGCCACGGCCATGGAGGCGGCGTGGGCCAGCTTGTTGGAGGGGCCTACCACGAAGGTCTCAAAGGTGAATTCGGCGTAGGTGAACCGCTCGGACTGCCGCTTGGGCGCGGCGCCGCCCCGGAACTCCAGAAGGCCGGCGTCGTCCAGAATCTTCACCTCAAACTCCATGGAAAAGATGTCTTGAAGGGCGGCCTTGATGTTGCCCAGGAACAGAGATTCCAGATACCCCCGCTTAAAGTCGCTGGCGCAGTGGAGAAAACAGGTGCTGCCCCGGATGTCCACAATCTGAAGCTCGTCAAACCAGGTGGAAATGGTGGTTTCGGAGAGCGTCCCCCGGAGTTGGTGCAGAACATTCTCCCAAATGTCGGTGACGGAATTCAAAAAGGAAACACCTCTCTTTCTGTAGTCGTGTTTGAAAACATTTATTTATTATACCAGAGAAGTGAAATAAAGGCAATACTTATTCTAATAATAAGAATTCGTTTTTAAACCTTCCGCAGCCAAACGGATGGCGGATTTTGCTGTTTTTTTCCTTCAGTCAGCGCTGGTGAACCAAATCTTGACATCACAGGGAGATTCTTTTATAATGTTTTTGTGCGGCATGAATAGTTTTGCCGCCTGACAGGAAACGAACGTTGTCAAAAACCCTCAAAAGAGTGGGGCGGCGTTCATAAAAGGAGGAGCATTGCTATGGACTTTATGAAAGAGTACGAGAAATGGCTTGCCAGCCCCGCCCTGAGCGGAGAGGAGCGGGCTGAGCTGGAGGCTATCAAGAACGATCCCAAGGAAATCGAGTCCCGGTTTTACGGACCTCTGGAGTTTGGCACCGCCGGCCTCCGGGGAACCATGTATACCGGTCTGCACAACATGAACATCCACGTGATCCGCTGGGCCACCCAGGGCTTTGCCGACGTGATCTGCGCCGAGGGCGAGGAGGGCAAGAAGCGGGGCGTGGCCATCTGCATGGACTGCCGGAACCACTCCGCCGAGTTCGCCCGGGCCGCTGCCGAGGTCTGCGCCGCCAACGGCATCCACGTCCGGATTTTTGAGTCCCTCCGCCCCACTCCCGAGCTGAGCTTCGCCGTCCGGGAGTATCACTGCCAGGCGGGCATTAACGTCACCGCCAGCCACAACCCCAAGGAGTACAACGGCTATAAGGTCTACTGGCAGGACGGCGCCCAGCTGCCCCCCCATCACGCCGACGCCATTGCCAAGCGCCTGGGCGAGATTGACATCTTCAACGATATCAAGCGCATGGACTATGACGAGGCCGTAAAGGCGGGCCTTATCGAGGTGCTGGGCGCGGAGACGGACAAGCGTTTCCTGGATAACGTCACGGCCCTGGTCAACGACAAGGAGACCGTGGCCAAGGTGGCGGACAGCTTCAAGATGGTCTACACCCCCTTCCACGGCACCGGCCACAAGCTGATTCCCGAGGTGCTGGGCCGCCTGGGCGTGAAGAACCTGCTCTGCGTGCCGGAGCAGATGGTCATCGACGGGAATTTCCCCACCGTGGTCTCCCCCAACCCGGAGAATCCCGAGGGCTTCTACCTGGCGGTGGACCTGGCCAAGAAGGAGGGCGCGGACTTTATTCTGGGCTCCGACCCCGACGCGGATCGGGTGGGCATCATGATCCGGGACAAGGACGGCGAGTTCAAGGTCATCACCGGCAACCAGACCGGCGTACTGCTGCTGGACTATCTGATTGGCGCGAAAAACCGGGCGGGCAGCATGCCCGAGAAGCCCGTGGCCCTGAAGACCATCGTCACCACGGAGATGGCCCGAAAGGTGGCGGAGGTCAACGGCCTTCAGTGCTTCGACACCTTCACCGGCTTCAAGTTCCTGGCGGAGAAGAAGGACAAGTTGGAGGCCGCTGGCGAGGGCAAGGTCATTTTCTCCTATGAGGAGAGCTATGGCTACATGCTGGGCGACTACGTCCGGGACAAGGACGCCGTCACCGCCGCCCTGCTGCTGACGGAAATGGCCGCGTGGTACGCCGCCCAGGGAATGACGCTGGCGGACGCTCTGGCGGCGCTGTATGAGAAGTACGGCTATTACGCGGAACATACCTACAACCTGGTTATGCCGGGTCTGGACGGTTTGCGGGACATGGCCAACCTGATGAAGGGCCTGCGGGAGAATCCCCCGGCGGAGATTTCCGGCGTGAAGGTCGCGGTGCGCAAGGACTACAGCGACGGGTCCGTGCTGAACTGCGCCACCGGCGAAACCAGCGGCATGGAGCTCTCCGGGTCCAACGTGCTGCGCTTCGAGATGGCGGACGGCACCTCTGTCATCGTCCGTCCCTCCGGCACGGAGCCCAAGATCAAAGTTTACATCCTCACCCAGGGCAAGGACGCCGCCGACGCTCAGGCGAACCTGGACAAGTACGGCGCCTGGGTAGCCTCCCTCCAGAAATAACAAACGCGTCATAACGCGTCATATTTTGGAAAAACTGTAAACCGAGGGGCCTGCCGGAAAAATACGGCAGGCCCTTTTTCGCTGGACATAGATAAATTGACGAAATATGAACCATCAATTTGGCAGTGAAGCATAAATGTGATTTTGACCAAAATTTTTGTTGTAATCGCCGGTAGAGTGTTGTATAATTCATATATTGGACGCTTGCGGCCCCGGCCGCATGGACAGCAAAAATAAGGAGTGAAACGAATCATGAGCTATTCCGTACAGAACATCCGCAACGTCTGTCTGCTGGGGCACAGCGGCAGCGGCAAAACCGCCCTGGCCGAGAGCCTGCTCTACATGACCGGCGTCATTGATAGAATGGGAAGGGCCGCCGATGGAAACACTGTGTGCGACTATGATCCCGAAGAGACCAAGCGGCAGATTTCCCTGTCCACCTCCGTGGCTCCTCTGGACTATAAGGGCTGCCGCATCAACCTTCTGGATACTCCCGGCGCCTTCGACTTTGCCGGCGAGGTTATGGCCGCCCTCCGGGCCGCCGACGCCGCCATCATTGTCTGCTCCGCCAAGGACGGCGTGTCCGTGGGTCTGGAGAAGGCCTGGAAATACTGCGAGGAGCGGAATATGCCCCGCTTCATCTACATCTCCAAAACCGACGAGGACAACAGCGACTATAACGCCACCTTCGAGGCGCTGCGCTCCCGCTTCGGCAACAAGATCGCCCCGGTGGTGGTCCCCATCTGGGACGGCGGACACAAGGTCACCGGCATCATCGACGTGCTGAACAAGCGGGCCTATGAGATGCAGAACCTCAAGCGGGTGGAGATCGAGGTTCCCGCCGACAAGGGCGACGTCATCGCCGAGTTCAACGACGCGCTGAAAGAGTCCGTGGCCGAGACCAGCGAGGAGCTGATGAACAAGTTCTTCGACGGCGAGGATTTCACCTATGCCGAGATGATTCAGGGCCTGCGCCAGGGCGTCCGGGACCTGAGCCTGTTCCCCGTTCTCTGCGGTTCCGCCGTGGGCTGCCTGGGGTCCCTGATGCTGATGGACAACATTGTGGACCTGCTGCCCAACCCGGTGGAGGGCAACTATCACAAAGCCACCAAGTCCGACGGCGAGACCGAGGAGTTCGTGGTCTCTCCCGGCGGCGTGCCCACGGCCTTTGTATTTAAGACAATCTCCGATCAGTACGGCAAGTACTCCTTCGTAAAGGTTCTCTCCGGCAGCATCACGCCGGATATGCCCATGGTGAACGCCCGCACCGGCGAAAAGGTGAAGCTGGGCCGGCTCTATACCATTCGGGGCAAGAAGAACGCCGAGGTCAAGGAGCTGGCCTGCGGCGACATCGGCGCCATTGCCAAGATGGACATCAAGACCGGCGACACGCTCTGCGACGAGCGGAAGGTGGTCAGCCTGAAGAACATTCCCTTCGCCGAGCCCTGCTACTCCGTGGCCATCGTGCCCAAGACCCGGGGGCAGGAGGATAAGATCGCCCAGGGCCTTACCCGCCTGAATGAGGAGGACCCCACCTTCTCCGTGGTGAACAATGCCGAGACCCGGCAGATGGTGGTCTCCGGCGCGGGCGACATGCAGATGGACGTACTGGTGAGCAAGCTGAAAAGCCGCTTCAATGTGGAGGCGGAGCTGAAGCCCACCCGGGTTCCCTACCGGGAGAAGATCCGCAAGACCGTCCAGAAGCAGGGCCGCCACAAGAAGCAGACCGGCGGCAGCGGCCAGTTCGGCGACGTGTGGGTCCGCTTTGAGTACAACCCCGAGGAGGAGGAGATGGTCTTCGCCGAGGAGGTCTTCGGCGGCTCCGTGCCCCGGAACTTCTTCCCGGCGGTGGAAAAGGGCCTCCGGGAGGCCTGCGCCCACGGTCCTTTGGCGGGCTATCCCCTGGTGAATCTGAAGGCCGTTTTGTACGACGGGTCCTATCACCCGGTGGACTCCTCCGAAATCGCCTTCAAGACCGCGGCGCAGCTGGCCTATAAGGCCGCCATGCCCGAGGCCAACCCCGTCCTGCTGGAGCCCATCGGTGAGCTGAAGGTCACCGTGCCCGAGAACTACACCGGCGACGTTATGGGCGACATCTCCAAGCGCCGGGGCACCCCCATGGGTATGGACCCCACCGGCGACGGCACCCAGGTCATCACCGCCGAGGTTCCCATGGCCGAAATGGGCACCTATGCCATTGACCTGCGGGCCATGACCCAGAGCCGGGGCAGCTTCACCTTCCACTTCATCCGCTATCAGGACTGCCCCCCTGCCGCCCAGGAGAAGGCCATCGCCGAAGCGAAGGCCATGGCGGAGGGCTGATTTACCGCATCAAAGACCAAAAAGGGCCCCGCTCCAGCCGGAACGGGGCTCTTTTCAGGGTTGATGAGAGAGGCGGTGCATTTTTAAAAGCCCGCCGAACGCCGGAACCTTTCGGAGGACAGCCTGTTTGTAAAGAGCGCCTCCCTGCAAATTTAAATAAAGAGTTAATTTCCATCAAATTTTGATTTTGTGACATTTGCAACTAGAAGTCTTTCTGGGAACCTGTTATACTCATATCACTGCCTGATAAAAAATTGATTCTAAGGAGGATACAATTATGAAAAAGTGGGTTTGCCCGGTTTGCGGTTATGTTCACGAGGGTGACGTTCCCCCCGAGAAGTGCCCTCAGTGCGGCGTTCCCGGCGCGAAGTTCAAGGAGCAGGGCGCTGATATGACCTGGGCCGCCGAGCATGTGGTGGGCGTTGGCAAGACCTTTGGCGCGGACGTTCCCGCCGAGGCGCAGAAGGAGATCATTGACGGTCTGAACGCCAACTTCTCCGGCGAGTGCACCGAGGTCGGCATGTACCTGGCCATGGCCCGCGTGGCCTTCCGCGAGGGCTATCCCGAGATTGGCCTGTACTGGGAGAAGGCCGCCTATGAGGAGGCCGAGCATGCCGCGAAGTTTGCGGAGCTCCTGGGCGACGTGGTGACCACCAGCACCAAGAAGAACCTGGAAATGCGGGTCGAGGCCGAAAATGGAGCCACCGCCGGCAAGTTCGCCCTGGCGAAGCTGGCCAAGCAGTACAACCTGGACGCCATCCACGACACCGTCCATGAGATGGCTCGCGACGAGGCCCGCCACGGCAAGGCCTTCAAGGGCCTGCTGGAGCGGTACTTCAAATAATTTTCCGATTCGGAGGATCTACTTATGGATAAGTACGTCTGCCCCTGCGGTTACGTCTATGACCCCGCGGTAGGCGACCCTGACAACGGCGTCGCCCCCGGCACTCCCTGGGACCAGGTCCCTGAGAGCTGGGTCTGCCCCATCTGCGAGATGGGCAAGGACGTGTTTGAGAAGGAATAAGCCGCAATTAAGAACAGCGCTTTTGGAGAGGAGCGGGGAATCCCCGTTCTTCTCTTTTTGCACTTTTTTGACTGCCGGTGTGGAAACCTATGTACGGCTACCACCCGGTATTTACCTTCGGCTGACGCATGCGCAAAAAACGAGGGTAGGCAGCTGCCCATCCTCGTTTTTCTCATGCCTGGAGATTCAGCTCTCCTCCAGCGGCGGCCTCCGGAGCGGCGGCAGCGGCGTACTGCTGGGCCACGGCCCCGGCAGAGGGCTGGAAGGAGGCCGACAGGTCCTGTGCCTGCTTCTGAAGCTCCATACGGGTTGCGGAAAGCTGCGCCTGCATCCGGTTGTCAATCTCCGCCTCCCGGATATAACCGGACTCCCGAATCATGCGGGCGGCCTGCCTGCGGCGGAGCTCCTGCCGCTGGCGCTGGGCCTCCCGGGTTTTTTTCTCCTGGGCCAGCTTGGCCTGCCGGGCCTGATCCGCCTTTTCCCGGTTCAGCTCCCGGCTTTTTTTCCCCGCCCGGGTGACGGCCTTTTGGAGCTGGTTGATGGCGGCCTGAATGCGCTTGGCGTTGTCCGGGTCCTGGTGCTTAGCGGCTTTCAGCCGCGTGATCTGCCGCCGGGCGTATCCTGCGGCGGCGGTGACCTCGGCGGGCCGCCGGGCTCTGGCCAGGCGGGCGTAAGCCTCGATGGGAGCGTCGCCGTACCGGGGTTTGGGCTTGAGACTGTTGAATTTCTCCCGCACGGCATCCGCCTTCTCCCGGGCATCCCGCATCATCTCATAGAGATCGGTGGAATCGTCTTTCTTTTCCCCGGCCTGGGCGGTTTGGGCGCTGGTGTAGGAAGTGGTTTGCGCATGGATTTGGGTCTGCCAGGAGGCAGAACGACTGGTTAGCTGTGTAATGCCCATGGCGGTCCCTCCCGATGGAATATTCTATATATACATTATATCGGCAGTACGTGGAAAAAGTGAAGAAGCGCCGCCGGAAAATTTTGGGCGGAACGGAAAATATCCGGCGGCGCTGGAAAGCGGTAGATTTTTTCACAAAAGCATGGTATGCTAAGAAAAAGTACTCTCCCGTCCAGAGGAGGAAAGGAGGCGTGTCTGTGAATCTGACGGAGCTGCTGGCGGCGTATCCCGCCGTGGGACTGTGGTATACCGCCCTTGCGCGCCTGCTTTTCCCTGTGCTGGCGGGGGCCATTCTCTGGCGGGCCGTCCGGTCCCTCCTCCGGATTCCCCACACGCCGGAGACCTGGGGACAGCTGAGCCTGCCCAACGGCGTTCCCGTTCCCCTTACCCATTGGGAGAATATTCTGGGCCGGGGGCGGAGCGCCGACGTGCGGCTGAACTACCCCAGCGTCTCCCGCCAGCACGCGGCCCTCTGCCGGAATGAGGAGGACCAGTGGACCCTCTATGATTTGAACTCCAAGGGCGGCGTACTGCTCAACGGCGAGAAGGTGGAGGGTTCCGCCCCCATCCGCCTGGGAGATTCCATCCAGCTGGGGGGTGTGCCCCTGCTCTTCCTGCCCCAGACCGCGGCGGAGCGGGAGGAGCTGGAGGAGAAGCGCCGGGCGGAGCGCCCCGCGGCCATGTGGCCCTCCTTCCTGTGGCTGACAGTGTTCCAGCTGCTGGCCTGCACGCAGCTGATGGTCTCTGCGGGAGAGGGGGCCTCCCCCGCCATTCCCCTGGCCTTTCTGGGGCTGACGGCGGTGATGTGGCTCTATGCCATAGCGCTCCGGCTCAGCCGCTGCGTGGGTTTTGAGATGGAGACCATCGCCTTTTTCCTCTCCACGCTGTCCCTGGCGGTCACCGCCTCCAGCGCGCCGGGAAGCCTTTATAAGCAGCTTCTGGCTGTGATTCTGGGGCTGATTCTGTTTTTGACCCTGGGGATTTTTCTCCGGGACCTGGGCCGGGTCCAGCGGAACCGCTGGCTGATGGCGGCGGCGTCCATTGCTCTTCTGGCCGTGACGCTGGTGCTGGGGAACCGGAAGTACGGCGCGGTGAACTGGATTTCCCTGGGTCCCCTGTCCTTCCAGCCCTCGGAGATTGCCAAGATCTGCTATATCTTCGCCGGGTCCGCCACCCTGGACCGGCTGTTCCACCGGCGGAATCTGACTCTCTTCATCCTCCTTACCGGCGTGTGTATCGGCCTTCTGGGTCTGATGAGCGACTTTGGAACGGCGTCCATTTTCTTTGTGACCTTCCTGGTGATTGCCTACCTCCGCTCCGGGGACTTTGCCACGCTGTCCCTCATCTGCGGAGGGGCGGTGTTCGGCGCGGGAATTATTGTGAAGTTCAAGCCCTATATTCTCAGCCGCTTTGCCTCCTGGGGCCGCGCCTGGGCCGACGCGTCGGGGCAGGGCTATCAGCAGACCCGCACCATGTCCGCCGCGGCCTCCGGGGGCCTTTTCGGCATGGGCGCGGGGGAGGGCTGGCTCCACCGGGTTCCGGCGGCGGACACCGATCTGGTGTTTGGAATGCTGTGTGAGGAGTGGGGACTGCTGGTGGCCTATTTTGCCGTGGGGGCCATTGTGGCCCTGGCCTTTTTCACCGTCCGGGCCTGCCGGATGGGGCGGAGCAGCTTTTACTGTCTGGCCGCCTGCGCCGCCGGCTCGCTGCTGGTGTTTCAGACCTGTTTGAATGTATTCGGGTCTGTGGATATCCTGCCTCTGACGGGGGTGACCTTCCCCTTTGTCTCTAACGGCGGATCCGCCATGCTGTCCGCCTGGGGTCTGCTGGCATTTTTGAAGGCCACGGATACCCGGGAGAATGCCAGCTTCGCCATCCGGCGTCAAAAACTGCGCTCCACTCCGCCCGGCTGAAAGCCGGGCATCCGTTCCGCTCCGTTTCCTCCGCCTCCTTCAAGGGGGAGCAGGCTCCCCCTTGAGCAACCCCCACCCCTGCGGGGGACGGGAGACGGGGGATGTTTTGGGAGGAGGCTTAATGAAGAAAATCGAGAATCGGGCGTTCGTTTGCCTTGTGCTGGCTTTGCTGCTGGCGGTGGGAATGGGATTCTTTCTCTTCCGTGTGGTTGTACAGGGAGGGAACTGGGCTTCTGCCGCTTTTAACCGCCACCTCTATAACTCCCAGGGCCAGCTGATCGCCGGAACCGTATTGGACCGGGATGGGGATGTGCTGTCCTCTGTGGAGAATGGAGTCCGGACGTATTATGACAGTGATACGGTCCGCAAGGCTACCCTTCACGCTGTGGGGGATCTTCAGGGAAACATTGGAACCGGGGCGCTGAACGCTTTCGCGGACCGGCTGACCGGGTGGAATCTGGTCAACGGCGCTTTCGGCGCGGACCGGGGCGGAGAGCTGACGCTGACCATTGACGCCCGGTACAATTATGAGGCTTATCAGGCTCTGAACGGACGGTCCGGAACCGTGGCGGTGTACAATTACAAGACCGGCGAGGTGCTTTGCATGGTCTCCGCGCCCAGCTACGACCCCCTTCGGGTCCCGGAGGATATCGAGACCAACGACCGCTGGAAGGGAGCTTATTTGAACCGCTTCCTCTCCTCTGTCTTCACGCCGGGCTCCGTTTACAAGACCGTGACCCTGGCGGCGGCGCTGGAGAATCTGCCGGATATCGAGAGCCGGACCTGGAGCTGTGCCGGTTCCGTTCAGGTGGGAGAGGAGACGATTGTCTGCTCCGGCGTCCATGGGGAACAGGATGTCGCCGCCGCCTTTGCCAACAGCTGCAACGCCGCCTTTGCCGGGATCGCCGCGGAGCTGGGGACGGACGTGCTCCGGCGCTATACGGAGAAGGCGGGCCTCACCGCCAGCTATCGTTTGGACGGCATCCCTTCCGCCAAGGGCTCCTTTGACTGGGACCTCACCCAGGGCCGTCTGGGCTGGGCGGGGGTGGGTCAGGACAAGGACCTGGTGAACCCCTGCGCCCTGATGGTGTACATGGGGGCCATTGCCAACGGCGGCAGGGCGGCGGAGCCTTACTTGATCTTAAAGACCCAAAGCGCCCTGGGTCTCCCCTCCCTGCCCCGCTGGACCCGCAGGACCGAAGAGCTGGTCTCCCGGTCCACAGCGGAGAAGCTGGCGGAGCTGATGGCGGGAAATGTGGAAAAGACCTATGGCAAAAGCCGCTTCCCCAACATGGACCTGTGCGCCAAGTCCGGCACCGCCGAGGTGGGCGAGGGCCGGGCCCCGCACGCCTGGTTCTCCGGCTTTCTCCAAAACGAGGATGCGCCCTACGCCTTCGTGGCCCTGGTGGAAAACGGCGGCGGAGGCAGTAGCGCGGCGGGCAGCGTCGCCGCCAGGGTGCTGGACGTCATGGTGAACGGCTATACAAAATAGATACAGACCGTAAATAAAATGATGATAATCAACGGAGGGTATATAAATGAGAGGTCGGAACTCCCTGCTGCTGCGCGGCGCAAAGCGGCTGAATTGGGGGGCCATGGTTTCCGGAGCGGGCTTCCTTTTGTACCTGGGCGCGGCGGCCCTGGGTTGGGAAGGGACGGCGGAGATTCTGTCGCTGGTTTTTGTGGCGGTGTCGCTGTACGTGTTTGCCTCCGTGGCGGCGGCGCGGCGGCGGGACAAAGAGGCCGTCAGCTATAATCTCCTCTGGGGACAGGGGGCGCTGACGCTGCTTTTGTGCATGTGCGCCGCGCTGACGGTCCGGAAATGGCTGGGAAGATAAAAAAGGTGAAAAAGGAGAGGCCCGGGAAAAATCCCGGACCTCTTTTTGCGCAAAACATCGTGTCCGTTGCCGCCGCGCCGGCCAAAACAATTGCCGGACCGGCAGAGCACGCAAACGCTTTTTGGTACTTTTTCTCGAAAAAAGTACTTAGAACGCGGGGATCACAGCGCCGCCATAGGTGTTGTTGATATAGTCTTTCACCGTGTCGGACTGGAGGGCCTTCACCAGGGCCTGGACGGCCTCGCTGTTTTCATTGCCCTCTTTCACCACCAGCACGTTCACATAGGGGGAGTCAGCGGATTCGATGACCAGGGCGTCCTCCACAGGGTTCAATCCCGCGCCCAGCGCGTAGTTGGAGTTGATGGCGGCAATGTCCACCTCGTCCAGAGCAGCGGGAACCTGAGCGGCCTCCAGCTCCACGAACTCCAGATTCTTGGGGTTCTCGGCGATGTCCTTGGGAGTGGCGGACAGGTTGGAGCTGTCCTGGAGTTTAATAAGCCCCTGGGCCTCCAGCAGCAGCAGAGCCCGGCCCTCGTTGGTGGGGTCGTTGGGAACGGCGATCTTGCCCCCCTCGGGGATGGCGTCCAGAGAGGCGGAATTGCCCGCGTACAGGCCCATGGGTTCAATGTGGACGCCCGCCACGCTCACCAGGTGGGTGCCCCGCTCGGCGTTAAAGTCGTCCAGATAGGGGACGTGCTGGAAGTAGTTGGCGTCCTCGTCCCCGTCTTCCACGGCGGTGTTGGGCACCACATAGTCGGAGTACTCCGTGACCACCAGCTCAATGCCCTGTTCCTTCAAAATATCCACGCACTGGCTCAGAATCTCGGCGTGTGGGGTGGGAGAGGCGGCGACCTTGAGGGTGGCGGCTTTTTTGCCGCCGCAAGCGGCCAGGGACAGGGCCAGAATCAGGGCCAGGGAAAGAGCGAAAATCTTCTTTTTCATGTTGTGTTCCTCCAATTAAAAGCCAACAGACTTGTTCCGAATGGTCTTCGGCGGTTTCCGTCTTCCATCCTCCGTTCTCTCTGCGCGCGTGAGAGGCCGGGGCGGAAGGGGAAGCCTTTTTATTTCAAACGTTTGTCGATGCGCACCGACAAGCGGCTGAAAACGCTTTGAACAACTTGGACCAGGATGATGAGAATGACCACCGTTACCCACATGACGGAGGGGACGTGGCGCTGGTGTCCATAGCGGATGGCCAGATCTCCCAGGCCTCCCGCGCCCACCATGCCGGCAATGGCGGTATAGCCCACAATGGCAATCAGGGTGATGGACCCCCCCAGAATCAAAGAGGGCATGGCCTCGGGCAGGTAGACCTTCCAGACGGTCTGGAAGGTGGAGGCCCCCATGGACCGGGCCGCCTCGATGACGCCTGCATCCACCTCGCTGAGAGAGGTTTCCACCATCCGGGCCACGAAGGGGGCGGAGGCCACCACCAGAGGCAGTATGGCCCCCCGGAGACCCAGCCGGGTCCCCATGACCAGCTTGGTAAAGGGAAAGAGGGCCACCATCAAAATGGCGAAGGGAAAGGAGCGGCCGATGTTGATGATCCATCCCAGGATGGCGTTAACCGCTCTGTGGGGCCGGATGCCGTGGGGCTGGGTCAGCACGGAGATCACCCCCATAGGCAGGCCGATCAGATAGGCAAACAGGGTGGATACGGCCACCATAATCAGGGTGTCCAGAAGGCCTTCCGCCAGGATACCGCCGTACTCCCCCCAGAAGGCGGATGTAAAAATTTCACTCATGATACTCCACCTCTTCCACGGAAACGTTGGGCTGGGCCCGGATGTAGCTGAGGGCCTTGGCGGCCTCGTTGGGGTCCTCCGGCAGGCCCAGCAGCATGGTCCCCAGGGCCTTGCCCCCCACATTTCGGGTGTCCGCCCCCAGAATGTTCAGCTTCACGCCGCAGTCAATGGCCACGGAGGCGATGAGGGGCTGATAGGCGGTGCCGCCGTTGAAGGAAATCCGGACGGCCCGGGTGTTGGGGGGATACTGGGCGGCGCTGATACCGCCGGGATATACCAGACGCCGGGCGGCGTCGGTGGAGGGGTTGGAGAAAATATCCTGCACCTCCCCCATCTCGGCCACAACGCCCCCGTCCAGAATGGCCACCCGGGAACAGATTTCCTCAATGACGCTCATCTGGTGGGTGATGACCACCACCGTAACGCCCAGCTTGGCGTTCAGGTCCTTCAAAAGCCCCAGGATGGAGGCGGTGGTGGTGGGGTCCAGGGCGGAGGTGGCCTCGTCGCAGAGGAGGACCTTGGGGTCCGTGGCCAGGGCCCGGGCGATGGCCACCCGCTGCTTCTGCCCGCCGGAGAGCTGGGAGGGATAGGCGGCGGCCTTATCCCCCAGGTCCACCAGCTCCAAAAGCTCCCTGGCCCGCTGCTCCGCCCGGGCCCGGGGGACCCCGGCGATCTCCATGGGGAAGCAGATGTTTTTCAGACAGGTTCGCTGCATCAGCAGATTGAAGCTCTGGAAGATCATGGTGATCTTCCGCCGCTGGAGGCGCAGCTCCTTCTCGGAAAGAGCGGTCATGTCCTTGCCGTCCACAATCACCGTCCCGGAGGTGGGGCGTTCCAAAAGGTTCATGCACCGCACCAGGGTGGATTTCCCCGCGCCGGAGAGGCCGATGATGCCGAAAATCCCCCCTTGGCGGATGTCCAGGCTGATATCCTCCAGGGCGTGGACCTCCGCCTCGCCGCCGCCGAAGGTCTTGCTCAGATGCTGGATTTGGATGATGGATTCGCTCACGATAGCAGCTCCTTTACGGGAAATTGAAAAGAGGAGGCGCATCCGCCGCTTCCGGCGGCCGGGGTCTGGTTCCTCCCCGGGAAAACAAAAAGCCCTTGAAGCGTTTCGCTTCAAGGACGGGCGCGGACCCGCGCCGTGATACCACCTTGATTCGCGCGTCTCCTCACGAAGACGGCCTCATGAAGTGCCAACACACTCCCGCGCTGTCACGGGCGCTCCCGTCGCGGCCTATGCCCTGCGGCAGTCGGCGGCGCAACTCCAAGACCATGTTCGGCCGGCCCTTCCGTACCCCTTTTCACCAATCGGGGCTCTCTTTGACGTATCGTCCGGCTTACTCTTCTCTTCATCGTCTTTGCGGTTATAAAGTTGTTTGAATTGCTTTGTAGTTTACACGGTTTTCTCCGCTCTGTCAACGGCAATCCACCCAGAAAAACGGGGTCCACCCCCCAAAAAATACCAGCAGAATCTACAAAAACAGAAGAACGGGAGATTTTTTTTTGCCCGGAAAATCGGAATCAGATTGCAAGACTCGGGTAAAACTGGTATCATATTTTGCGAAAATTTTCCGCGCTTTTCAGAAAGGGGGAAACCGGCGTTGAACGAAGGGAGACAACAGCGGAGCCGCTGGCTGCGCAATCTGCTCTGCGGTATTTTGATCGGCGCGGGGGCCATACTCCCCGGGGTCTCCGGCGGCGTTCTGGCGGTGGTGTTCGACATCTACCGCCCCTTTATGGAAGTGCTCACCCACCCCCGCAGGGCCGTTCCCCGGTACTGGCGGATGCTGATCCCCCTGGGAATTGGATGGTGCGTGGGCTTTATGGGGGTGGCCCGTGGCATCGCTGCGGCCATTTCCCTCTCCCCCGCCGTGACCTATTGGCTCTTCATCGGCCTCATCGCGGGGACGGCCCCCTCCCTCTTTCGGGAGGCGGGGAAAGAGGGCCGCTCCGCCTCCGCCTGGGTGAGTTTTGCCCTCTGCGCCTTGGCGGTGTTCGCGGGACTGTTCTATATGAGCCGGGTGGTCCACGTAGAGGTGGAGCCCAATTTCTGGTGGTACAACTTTTGCGGAGCCCTGTGGGGCATGGGCGTGGTGATTCCGGGGATGACCTCCTCCTCCGTCATGATGGCCCTGGGGCTGTATCAGCCGGTGCTGGAGGGATTGGCCCGGCTGGACTTCCTGGTACTCTCCGCCGCCCTGCCGGGGATGGGACTGACCATCGCCCTGCTGGCCCGGCTGGTGACGTGGCTCTTCCGCCGGCATTACGCTGCGGCCTTTCACGGAATCCTGGGGTTTGTGGCGGCCTCCACCCTGGTAATCGTCCCCACCCAGTACGCCGGGGCGGGGGAAATGGCGCTCTCCGCCCTGTGCTGCGCCGCCGGATTCGCCCTGGCCTTCTTTATGGCGCGAATGGACCGGCGCTCCGCCTGATTCCCTTACCGTGAAAACCCCGCCTTGACATCTCGCCTTCTCAGGGGTATCATGCTATACAGGAGAAAATCGGCTTGGCCGGTGAAATTCGTCAGGAGGGTTATCTTATGGAGAAAAAGGTAAAGAGAATCGGTGTTCTCACCAGCGGCGGCGACGCTCCCGGCATGAACGCGGCTGTCCGGGCCGTGGTCCGGGCCTCCATCGCCCGGGGTATCGGCTGCATTGGTATCCGCCGGGGCTGGAACGGCCTGATCAACAGCGATTTCGTCCCGCTGAACTCCTCCAGTGTCAGCCACATCATCAACAAGGGCGGCACCATGCTCTACACCGCCCGGAGTCTGGAGTTTATGGAGGAGGAGGGCCGGGCCAAGGCCCTGGCCACCTGCCGCCTTCTGGGGCTGGACGGCATCGTCGCCATCGGCGGCGACGGGACCTTCCGGGGAGCCCTGGCCATCAGCCGCCAGGCCGCCAAGGACGGCATGAATCTTCGGGTAGTGGGTATCCCCGCCACCATTGACAACGACATTGGCTGCTCCCACTATACGATCGGCTTTGACTCCGCCTGCAACACCGCCATCGAATGCATCGATAAGCTCCGGGACACCATGCAGTCCCACGAGCGCTGCTCCGTGGTGGAGGTCATGGGCCGTCACGCCGGGTATCTGGCGCTGTATGTGGGCATCTCCGTGGGCGCCACCGCCGTGCTGATTCCCGAGCGGGAGCCGGACTTCGAGCGGGACATTGTGGAGAAGATCCGCAAAGCCCGTCTGGCGGGCACCACCCATTACATGGTGGTGGTGGCCGAGGGCGCGGGCAACGCCATAGAGATCAGCGAGCGCATCCACAAGGAGCTGGGCATCGACCCCCGGGTCACGGTTCTGGGGCACATCCAGCGGGGCGGCTCCCCCAGCGCCCGGGACCGGGAAACCGCCAGCCGCATGGGCTATGAGGCGGTCCGGGTTCTGGCTGAGGGTCAGGGCAACCAGATCATCGGTATTCTGGACGGCCGCCTGGCGGACATCGAGATGGAGGAGGCCCTGGCCATGACCAAGTCGTTCCAGATGGACCGCTACCAGATTCTGGAGGCCCTGACCAACAGCTGCGGCCCGGATTTCTGACTTCCTTTTCAAAAAAGGAAGCAGCCGTGCTTCCATTCCGCTCTAGAGGTCTGGTGATTGACCCGACCGGAGCGGCGGCGGCAAAGCGCGCCGGCATCGCTGAGATGAAATACTTACACTTCTAATACTTTGATTTGGGGCCGGGGGCAGTTTGTCCCTGGCCCTGTAATAGGAGGAGCTATGGAAAAAGTCAGACTGGGACGCACGGAGCTTTGGGTGACGAAGACGGCCTTCGGCGCCCTGCCCATTCAGCGGATTTCCAAGGCGGAGGCCGTCCGGCTGATCCGGCGGGCCGTGGACGGCGGCATCAACTACTTTGACACCGCCAATTCCTATACCGACAGCGAGGAGAAACTGGGCGAGGCCCTGGAGGGCGTTCCCCGGCAGAGCGTGGTGATCTCCACCAAGAGCGGCGGCGGGGACAAAAAGACCGTCCTCCGCCACATCGAGCAGAGCCTCCGCGCCTTGCGGACGGATTACATCGACCTCTTCCAGTTCCACAATCCCGCGAAGCTGCCGGATATTCAGGACCCCGACGGCCCCTTTGCCGCCGCGCTGGAGATGAGGGAAAAGGGCTATATCCGCCACATTGGCATTTCCAACCACCGCCTCCACGTGGCCCGGGAGGCCATCGCCTCCGGGGACTTTGAGACCCTCCAGTTCCCCTTCTGCTACCTGACCACCGACAAGGAGCTGAGCCTGGTGGAAGATTGCAGACAGGCCGATATGGGCTTCATCGCCATGAAGGGCCTCTCCGGAGGGCTTTTGAACAACGCCGCAGCTTGCTATGCCTTCATGCGGGAGTATCCCCATGTGGTGCCCATCTGGGGCGTCCAGCACGAGTGGGAGCTGGACCAGTGGTTGGAGCTCACCCGGCAGGACCCCCATATGACACCGGAGCTCCGGGCCGTCATCGAGGCGGACCGGAAGGAGCTGGTGGGGAGCTTCTGCCGCTCCTGCGGCTATTGCCTGCCCTGCTCCGCCGGAATCGACATTCCCCAGGCGGCCCGGATGTCCGCCCTGCTGCGCCGCTCGCCCTACCAGAAGTATATGACGGACGAGTGGTACCAGAAGATGCACCGGATTGAAAGCTGCGTCCGCTGCGATGCCTGCAAGAGCCGCTGCCCCTACGGGCTGGACACGCCAAATCTGCTGGTGGAGATGCTGAAGGATTACGACGCGTTCTATGCGGAGCATCGCAGCGATGCCTGACCGGGAGCCGGGGGAACGGCTCCCGGCAGGCGAAAACCTCATTCGCCGCTTTGCGGGTCCCGGTTCTTCTCCCCCCAGACGCACAGACCGTCCAGCACCGGCATCAGGGATTGTCCTTTGGCGGAGAGGCGGTACTCCACCTTCGGCGGAATCTGCGGGTATTCCTTTCGGAGGATGAGGCCGTCCCGCTCCAATTCCTTCAGGGCGGTGCTGAGGGTTTTGTGGGAGATGGAGCCGATATAGCGCTTCATCTCGTTATAGCGGACTACCCCGAATTCCATCAGGCAGTAGAGAATGACCATTTTGTATTTGCCGCTGATGAGGGACAGAGTGTAGTGAAAGCCGGTGTCCTGGAAGTTGGCGCTTCCGGCGCAGTTTTGGTTCATGGGACGCTCTCCTTTTGGATAGTATCTAACCTTTATGTGCGTACTTTTCTTTTGACAGGTTTTCTGATAGAGTGAGTATATCACAAATCTGGAGGTTTTTCCATGAGCAAGCACATTTTAATTCTCAACGGCAGCCCCCGGGCCAAGGGGAACACCAAGGCGCTGATCGAGGCGTTTGAAAAAGGCGCGGCGGGGGCCGGACACCATGTGGAGCGCTTCGACCTGCAAAAGATGAACATCCATGGGTGTCTCGGCTGCTGCGGCGGAGGAAAGGACCCGGCCAGCCCCTGCGTGCAGAAGGACGATATGGAGAAGATTTATCCCGCCTATCAGGCGGCGGACATAGTGGTTCTGGCCTCCCCTATGTATTACTGGAACATTACCGGGCAGCTGAAATGCGCCTTTGACCGCCTGTTTGCCGTGGCGGAGCTGGACGCGGAGTATGCCAATCCGAAAAAGGACTGTGTTCTGCTGATGGCGGCGGAGGGAAGCGACGAGGAGAATTTCGCCCCCGTCCGGGCTCTCTATGAGGGGCTGACCCGGCATATGGGCTGGCGGGACCTGGGCATTGTCTACGCCGGAGGAAACATGGAGGCCGGCGCGGTTTATAAGCAGCCCAGCCAGCTCCGGCAGGCGGAGGAGCTGGGAAGGTCCGTATGACCCTTCCGTGCCGCCGCAGGACACCGGACAGCAAAAGACGCCCGTGCCGAAAGGCGCGGGCGTCTTGCATTTATTTTTTCAGCTGCTTTTGGAGCCAGTCCCTCCCATCCACAAACCGGGAGACGATGAAGCAGGTCACGTAGTCGCCGGCGGCGTTAATCATAGTTGCCGGGGGATCCACCAGATTGCCGATGACCACCAGAATGGGGAAGGCGATCTCCATCTGGGCGGGGAAGAAGATGGAGCAGATGATGTACTCGCCGATGTACCCGCCGCCGGGGACGCCGCTCATGCCCACGGAGCTCAGCACCGCCACCAGCACCACGGGGATCAGCATACCCAAGGTCAGCTTCTGACCGAACACGCCCAGGACGAAGGCAATTTTCAGCACGCAGCTGAAGCAGGACCCGTCCATGTGCATGGTGGCCCCCAGGGGCAGCACCATGTCCGCCACGTCCTTGCGGATGCCGGTGTCCACGGCCTCCTCCATATTCGTGGGAATGGTGGCCACAGAAGAGCAGGTGCCCAGGGACACCACGGCGGGCTTGGTGATGTGCCGGAACATGACGCCGATGGCGCCCCTGCCGCCGCCGAACCAGGCGAAGAGGGGCCAGGCGGTGAAGATGTAAACAAAGCAGAGGGGGTAGTACACCGCCAGAGCCCGGGCGTAGTTCTCCGTAATCTGGGGCCCGTAAGTGGCCACGAGATCGGCGAAGAAGCCGAAGAAGGCGATGGGCGCGTAGTAGGTGATGATCTTCACGAATTTCAGCATGACCCCCGCCAGGTCATCCAGGAAGCGGCCCACAGGAGTCTCCTTGCCGCCGTTGAGGTTCACGGCGAAGCCGAAGAGAAGGGAGAACACGATCAGAGGCAGCATGGCCCGGCGGGTCAGCAGGCCGCTGAAATCGCTGGCGGTGAAGAAGTTGACAATCATGTCCGGCAGGGTGGCGTACTCCCCCATCTCCTCGGCAGCCAGATTCGTCCAGGCGGCGGGCACCGGCGGAAAAACCATCATCAGCACATACATAATGACGGCGGCGATGGCCCCGGTGACCACAAAGGTCCCCACGGTGACGCCCATGATCTTCCCCGCCCGCTTCCGGCTCTCCATGTTGGCCACGGCGCTGGAGATAGAGGCGAAAACCATAGGAACGACGACGCAGAACATCATGTTGATGAACACGGTGCCAAGAGGCTTGAGGACCGTGGCTCCGGTGCCGGAGAGGACGTTTCCGTCCGCGTCCACTTCGGCGGGCCAGACCCAGCCCAGGATGGCGCCCAGGATCATGGCGCCCAGCATGACGGCCAGGAACGCGTAATTCTTCGCGATGGATTTCTTTTCCATAATTTCCCTCCTGATTTCTACACACGGCGAATCGGGGCCCGGCGGCTGCGGCGTGACCGGAGGACGGCGGTCCGCGGGGGTTTCATCCGCCCGCTCCGCAGGGCTGCCCTGGGAATCCCGTCAGAGGGCAAGGTCCTCGTCCGTGACCTCGCCCTTGCAGACGACGTTGGTGGGGCCGGTAAGGTGGAGTTCCGTGATGTGGCTGTGGGTGCGCTCCGCGTCCACGAACAGTGTCCCGCCGGTCATGTCCGCCCGGACCTGGTGGCCGCTGACCTTCCCCTGAAGGGTCAGCACCGCGACGGCAGACCCGGTGCCCGTGCCGCAGGCGTAGGTGAAATCCTCCACGCCCCGCTCGAAGGTCCGCACGTAGATCCGGTCCTCTCCGATGAGCTCGTAGAAATTCACGTTGGCCCCCTTGGGGAAGACGGGGTTCCAGCGGATGCTGCGCCCCAGCTCCCGCAGTTCATGGGCGGGGGCGTTTTGGAGATCGTGGTAGGGAATCACCGCGTGGGGCAGTCCGGGGTTCCCCAGCTCCACGTAAGAGCAGGCGTACCGCACGCCGTCCGCCTCCACGGGGCAGTCCAGCCGGATGGTGGTGGGGTCGTTGAGCCGGATGCGGTAGAGGCGGCCGCCCATCCGCCGGCCGAAGATCATGCCGGCGGTGGTCTCCACAGCCTGGGCCTCCTTGGCGAGACCGTTTTCAAAGCCATAGCGGCAGATGCACCGGGCCCCGTTGCCGCACATCTCCCCCACGCTGCCGTCGGAGTTGAAAAACAGCATCTTGAAGTCGCCGCCCTGGTCCGCCGCCTCCGTCACCATCAGCCCGTCGGCCCCGATGGACAGATGCCGCTCGCACAGCGTCCGGGCGATCTGAGGCAGAACGTCGTGGGGCAGGCGCTCTTCCAGGTTGTTGAGGATGATGAAGTCGTTTCCGGCCCCGTTCATTTTCCAGAATTTCATGGGGTCCTCCTCCTTGTCTGCTTTCATTATAAACGCACTCTCCGCAAATGAATACCGGAGAATGTGCTGAAAACCTTGCAAAAAGTGCGGAGTACGCTGCGCTCTTCCCGCCCGGCGGGCGGAGGTCCGGTCACTCCGGCAGTTCCATTTCGCCATTCATGGGGACAAAGCCGTATGCCTCATACAAGGGCCGCCCCATGTCGGTTGCTTCCAGGGAGATGGCGGTAACGCCCAGGCGCTTCGCGTCCCGCACCAGCAGGTCCAGCGTCCGGTACGCGATGCCCTTTCTTCGGTATGCGGGGTCTGTGTACATATTCATAATATAGGCTTTTTTCCCGCTGGGATTGTGATACGTGGGCATCACCTGAAAAAAGCTGACGCCGCCGGAGCCCACAAGCCGCGTCCCGTCAAAGACCAGATAGGCGATGTGGGAGCCGCCGGGAAGCGCCGTTTCATAGTAGCGGCGGGTCTGCCGCTTCACCTCGTTCATATCGGCGTCCTCGGGCAGGGCGTTGGCGGCCCGCAGAACGTGGGCGCGGGTTTGCGTCAGCAGCTCCAGGTCTTCGAGAGACGCCTTTTTATAGATCAGGTCCATGATCTGTCCTCCTCTTCCGGCATTCCGGCAGACACCGCCGGCTTGGGCGCGGGGGGACCGGAACGCCGGGCTTTTCGTTGACACGTCCGGCGAAGTGTGGTATATCAGTATCAGCGAAAGAGGAACCGCTGGCCGGGAAATGTCCCGCCGCCCCTCCGGCGCACAGCAAGAAAACAACCGCCCCCAGGCTATAGGAAGCGGCCAAATCTTCGAGCGATCAACGTGACGGGCTGCGCCCGCAGACCCAGCCACGTTCAGTTTGCGTTAATTATACCAGCCCCTCCCCGGGCTGTCAACCATGAAATTCCAACGTCCCTGGAAAGGAGGCCCTGCCATGCCCAGAAAGAACGCCCGAAACACCAAGGGCCGCATCATCTCCGCCGCCTGGAAGCTCTTCTATGAGCAGGGCTATGAGGACACCACCATTGAGGACATCGTCTTTGAGTCCGAGACCTCCAAGGGCTCCTTTTACCACTACTTCGACGGGAAGGACGCCCTGCTGGGCACCCTCTCCAACGTCTTTGATGAGAAGTACGAGGAGCTGATTCCCGTCATGGACCCCGGCCTGGACGCCATAGGGAAGCTGGTGTTTTTGAATCACGAGCTCTTTGCCATGATCGACGGGGGCATCTCCCTGGATCTGCTGGCACGCCTTCTCTCCACGCAGCTGCTGACCCGGGGGGAAAAGCATCTCCTGGACCGGAACCGCACCTATTTCAAGCTGCTGCGGAAGATCATCGCCGAGGGCCAGCGGGCGGGGCAGCTGCGGACGGACCGGACGGTGAATGAAATTGTGAAGGCCTACGCCCTCTGGGAGCGGGCGCTGCTGTACGACTGGTGCCTCTGCGGGGGGGAATATTCCCTGGTGGCCTATACGGACGCCATGACGCCGACCTTCCTGGAGAGCTGGCGGAATTGAAGCGGTCTTTTCCGATTTGGTAAACGATTCCCCCTAAAAACCGTACAGCGTCAAAGTACTTTAAAATCAGAATCCCACGGAATTGATACAGAACGAAGTATAGACTGCATTCTATACCTCGTTCTGTCTTTCATTCTAGTAAAAAGTATGCTATGATATCACCCATTGAACAGAAAAGGAGAGAAACTATGTCTACCGCACAAATCTGCATCATGGGGACAATGATCCTGTACCTCTGCTTCGTCATCTTCACCGGCGTGATGATTGGCCGCCGCTCCAAGAAGAGCGCCGAGGGCTTCTACCTGGGCGGCCGGGGCATCGGCCCCCTGGTCACGGCCATGAGCGCCGAAGCCTCGGACATGAGCAGCTATCTGCTCATGGGCATCCCGGGCCTCGCGTACCTCTCCGGCGTGGCGGACGCCAGCTGGACCGCCATCGGCCTGGCCGTGGGCACCTATCTGAACTTCCTGCTGGTGGCCAAGAAGCTCCGCCGCTACAGCGTGAAGCTGGACGCCATCACCATCCCCAGCTTCATCTCCAGGCGCTACGGCGAGAAGAGACCTGTCATCATGTGCATTTCCGCCCTGATTATCCTGATCTTCTTCGTGCCCTACGTCGCCTCGGGCCTGGCCGCCATCGGCAAGCTCTTCAACAGCCTCTTCGGCTGGGACTACATGGCCGCCGTTGTCGTCGGCGCCATCGTCATCATCAGCTACACCTCCATCGGCGGCTTTAACGCCGTGGCCACGATGGACCTGATTCAGTCCGTCATCATGACCGCCGCCCTGGCCGTCATTGTGGTCTTCGGCGTGGTTCAGGCGGGCGGCATGGACGCCGTCATGGCCCATGCCCGGACTCTCCCCGGCTTCTTCAGTTTCACGGAGACGTATAATGTGTCCACCGGCGGGGCGGACCCCTACGGCGTCATCCGCATCGTCTCCATGATGGCCTGGGGCCTGGGATATTTCGGCATGCCCCACATCCTGGTGCGGTTCATGGCCATTCGGGACGAGAACGAGCTGACCCTCTCCCGCCGCATCGCCGCCACCTGGGTGGTGATTTCCATGGGCGTGGCCGTGTTCATCGGCATCGTGGGCCACGCCGTGTCCGCCGCCGGCCGGGTGCCCTTCCTGGAGGGCAGCGCCACGGAGACCATCATCGTCCGGCTCTCGGACCTGCTGTCCACCTACGGCGTCTTCCCCGCCATTATAGCGGGCTGCATCCTGGCGGGCATCCTGGCCGCCACCATGTCCACGGCGGACAGCCAGCTACTGGCGGCCTCCTCCGCCTTTTCAGAGAACATTGTCCAGGAGGTCTTCGGCGTGAAGCTGACGGAGAAGCAGACCATGCTCATCGCCCGGCTGACGGTGGTGGTCATCGCCGTCATCGCCCTGTTCCTGGCCTCGGACCCCAACAGCAACGTCTTCCAGATCGTGTCCTTCGCCTGGGCGGGCTTCGGCGCGGCCTTCGGCCCCGCCATCCTCTGCGCCCTCTACTGGAAGCGGAGCAACCGCCAGGGCATCATGGCGGGCCTGGTGGCCGGCGGCGTGATGATCTTCGTGTGGAAGTTCCTGGTCCGTCCCATGGGCGGCGCGCTGGACATCTACGAACTGCTGCCCGCCTTCGTGGTGGGTCTGGCGGCCATCGTGATCGTGAGTCTCCTCACTCCGGCCCCGGACGCGGGAATTGAAAAGCTCTTCGACGAGGTGAAGGAGAAGTAAATCCGGCCTGAAAACCGCCCGGGGTTCTGTCCCGGGCGGTTTTTTGGTCAGATTCCCCTTGACAAAACGGTCCCTTCCCCGTACAATAGGGCCTGTTGAAAGACGATGAAGGGAAAAAGACGGGGGATGGTCCCGCCCTCAGAGAGCCGGCGGATGGTGCGAGCCGGCGGGGGAGCCCCTGTGTATGACTGGTCCCGGAGTCTCCCGCCCGACAGGTAGGGCGGGACGCCTTGCCCCCGTTACCGGGCCATGAGGGCCGCCTCCGGCGGCTGAACAGGGTGGTACCGCGTGCATCCACGCCCCTGGCCGTTTGGCTGGGGGCGTTTTCGTCGTTGAAGAAAGGAGAAAAGACATGAGCATGGGGTTTGGAATGGGCGGTTTCAACAGCATGATGTTTACAATCGCCCCGCTCTTCATCACAGTGATATTCGTGCTTGTCGTGGGCGGTGTGATCCTGTCTGTGGTCCGGGGCGTCAGCACCTGGAGCAAAAATAACGCCTCCCCCCGGCTGACGGTTTCCGCCGAGGTAGCCGCCAAGCGAACCGACGTCACCCACCATCATGGCCAGAACCATATGCACCATTCTTCCACCCATTATTACGCCACCTTCCAAGTGGAGAGCGGGGACCGGATGGAGTTTTCCGTCAGCGGCCCGGAATACGGCATGCTGGCGGAGGGAGACCGGGGAAACCTGAGCTTCCAGGGTACACGGTATCTGGGCTTTGAGCGGATTTAACCATATTTGTCATTACTTTTCAAATCATAAAGGAGAAGACGCATGAAATACGATTTTACCGCCATTGAGAAAAAATGGCAGCAGAAGTGGCTGGAGGAAAAGCCCTTCACCGCTGTCAACGGGGACCAGACGAGGGAGAAATTCTTCGGCCTCATCGAGTTCCCCTACCCCTCCGGCCAGGGGCTCCACGTGGGCCACGCCCGGCCCTTCACCGCCATGGACATCATCTGCCGCAAGAAGCGGATGCAGGGCTATAACGTCCTCTTCCCCATCGGGTACGACGCCTTCGGCCTGCCTACGGAGAACTACGCCGTCCAAAACCACATCCACCCCGCCAAGGTCACCCACGACAACGTGTCCAACTTCCGCAAGCAGCTGCGGATGCTGGGCTACTCCTTCGATTGGGACCGGGAGGTCAACACCACCGACCCGGATTACTACAAGTGGACCCAGTGGATTTTCCTCCAGATGTTCAAAAAGGGCCTGGCCTATAAGGCCTCCATGCCCGTGAACTGGTGCACCAGCTGCAAGATCGTCCTGGCCAACGAGGAAGTGGTGGAGGGCGTCTGCGAGCGCTGCGGTGGTGAGGTCATCCGCAAGGAGAAATCCCAGTGGATGCTGGCCATCACCAAGTACGCCGACCGGCTGATTGACGATCTGGACGACGTGAATTTCATCAACCGGGTGAAGATTCAGCAGCGCAACTGGATCGGCCGGTCCGAGGGCTGCGAGCTGACCTTTAAGACCAATATGGGGGATACCGTCAGCGTCTACACCACCCGGGCGGACACCTTGTTTGGCGTGTCCTATGTGGTTATCTCCCCGGAGCACCCCCTACTGGAGAAGTGGAAGGACCGCATCGGCAACTGGGACGAGGTGGCCGCCTATCAGGCGGAGGCCGCCCGAAAGAGCGACTTTGAGCGGGGCGAGCTGAACAAGGACAAGACCGGCGTCCGGCTGGAGGGCGTTCTGGTCACAAACCCCGCCAACGGAGAGGCTGTCCCCATGTTCGTCTCCGACTACGTGCTGATGGGCTACGGTACCGGCATCGTTATGGGCGTGCCCGGCCACGACCAGCGCGACTGGGACTTCGCCACTAAGTTCGGCCTGCCCATCATTCCTGTGGTGGAAGGCGGCGACGTGACCAAATCCGCCTATACTGCCAAGGACGACGGGATCATGATTAACTCCGGGTTCCTGAACGGCATGACCGTCAAGGAAGCCATCCCCGCCATGAAGGAACACGCCGTGAAAGAGGGCTACGGCGTGAAGAAGACCAACTTCAAACTCCGGGACTGGGTGTTCAGCCGCCAGCGCTATTGGGGCGAGCCCATTCCCCTGGTGAACTGCCCGAAGTGCGGCTGGGTCCCCCTGCCGGAGGACCAGCTCCCCCTCCTCCTGCCGGAGGTGGAGAGCTATGAGGTGACGGATACCGGCGAGAGCCCCCTTGCCAAGATGACGGACTGGGTGAACACCACCTGCCCGAAGTGCGGCGGCCCCGCCCAGCGGGAGACGGATACCATGCCCCAGTGGGCGGGCTCCAGCTGGTACTTCCTGCGCTATATGGACCCCCACAACGACAAGGCCCTGGCATCCAAGGAGGCCCTGGACTACTGGTCCCCCGTGGACTGGTACAACGGCGGCATGGAGCACACCACGCTCCACCTGCTCTATTCCCGCTTCTGGCACAAGTTCCTCTATGACATCGGGGTCGTCCCCACCAAGGAGCCCTACGCCAAGCGCACCAGCCACGGCATGATTCTGGGCGAGGGCGGCGAGAAGATGTCCAAGTCCCGGGGCAACGTGGTGAACCCCAACGACATCGTGGCCCAGTACGGCGCGGACACCATGCGGCTTTATATCATGTTCGTGGGCGACTTCGAGCAGGCGGCCATCTGGTCCACCGAGGCCGTGAAGGGCTCCAAGCGCTTTTTGGACCGGGTGTGGAACCTGGCGGAAAGCACCAAGGACGACCCGAACCCCTCCCCCGCCAACGAGGCCATTCTCCACCGGACCATCAAGAAGGTCACGGCGGACATCGACAGCCTGAAGATGAACACGGCCATCGCCGCCATGATGACCGCCGTCAACGAGCTGACGGCCAACGGCGTCACCAAGGGGGACATGAAGATTCTGATTCAGCTGCTGAACCCCTTCGCCCCCCACATCACCGAAGAGCTGTGGGAGAAGTTCGGCTTCGCCGCCGGGACTGGCAAGATGTGCTGCCAGAGCGAGTGGCCCGTCTATGACGAGAGCAAGACCGTGGCCTCCACCGTGGACTTCGCCGTCCAGGTGAACGGCAAGCTGAAAGGCACGGTTTCCATGCCCACGGACAGCGAGGAGCAGGCCGTGGTGGACGCCGCCATGACGGTGGAGAAGGTCCAGAAGGCCACGGCGGGGATGCAGGTGGTGAAAACCATCTTCGTCAAAAACCGGCTGGTGAACCTGATCGTAAAGCCCCAATAATATGGGGAGATTGCGGCTGAGATGCCAGCTGGTCCAATGCGCCCCCATTCTCTCTTTTGCGAAAAGAGAGAATGGGCCGCGCACGGTGGAAGAGAGAAAACAGGGGCCCCATCCGATGGATGGGGCCCCTGTTCGCTGCCGTCGCTTCGACTTGATTTTTATACCAGACTGTCAGAGCGTGTGAAAGCTCTTTTTGCCTACTTTTTCTCTCGAGAAAAAGTAGGGTCCTCGCTCTCGAACACCGCCTTGGCGCTGGCGGCGAGACCCGCCAGACCTTGCAGCTCGCTGGGAATGATGATCTTCGTCGCCTTGCCGTCGGCCACCTTCTGCATGGCCTCCAGGGCCTTGAGCTTCACCACCTGGTCGTTGGGGGCGGCGGCGTTCAAAAGGCGCAGGGACTCCGCCAGGGCGGTCTGCACCCGGGTGATGGCCTCGGCCTCCGCTTCGGCGGCCATGATGCGGGCCTGCTTGGCGCCCTCGGCCTGAAGGATGGCGGCTTCCTTGGCGGCGTCGGCCCGGAGGATGGCGGCCTGCTTCTCACCCTCGGCCACCAGAATCTGGCTCTCCTTCTGGCCCTTGGCCTGGAGGACGGCCTCCCGGCGCTCCCGCTCGGCCTTCATCTGCTTTTCCATGGCATTCTGGATGTCCTTGGGGGGAATGATATTCTTCAGCTCCACCCGGTTGACCTTGATGCCCCAGGGGTCCGTGGCCTCGTCCAGGATGGAGCGCATCCGGGAGTTGATGATGTCCCGGCTGGTGAGGGACTGTTCCAGGTCCATGTCGCCGATGATGTTCCGCAGGGTGGTGGCCGTCAGATTCTCAATGGCGCTCATGGGGTGCTCCACACCGTATGTATAGAGCTTGGGGTCGGTGATCTGGAAATAGATGACCGTATCGATCTGCATGGTGACATTGTCCTTGGTGATGACGGGCTGGGGCGGGAAGTCCGCCACCTGCTCCTTCATGGAGACCTTCTTCACCACCCGCATGACGAAGGGAACCTTGACGTGAGGGCCCTGGTTCCAGATGGCGTGGAACTGGCCCAGCCAGGTGACGACGTAGGCCTGGGACTGCTGGACGATATGGACGTTGGAAATAATAAGAATCACCAACAGCACAATGACAATCGAAATCGGAATCCACCACATTATTTAACTACCTCCATTTTTTCAGATATATGGACCAGGAGCTTGACGCCCTCGATCTTCTGCACCTTCACCTGGGTCCCGGCGGGAATGACGCTGCCGTCGTCGCTGCGGGCGGTCCAGGTTTTGCCGTCCACGTACACCGCGCCGGAGGCCTGTTCGTTATTCACCGGCTCCGTCACCTTGGCCACCATGCCCAGCACCCGGTCCGAATTGGTGGGCACGGAGGGCCGCAACATAAAGCGCCGGACCAGGGGCCGGCTGAGAACCAGCGCCGCGGCGGACACCACGGCGAACACCAGCACCTGAGTACCGATGCCGGACAGGGGGTCCAGGGACCAGCCGGACATGCAGGTGAACAGCGCCGCCAGGGACCCGGCGACAAACCAGATGGAAACCATACTCTCCGTAAGAACCTCGGCCACGCCGAAGAGAACGATGGCCCCCAGCCACAACCAGATAAAAATGTCCATAAGACGCCTCCTTTCAGTCTCCGTGTTTGTCTTCTCCTACAGTATAGCATAGCCCGCCGGGAAATAGTGTTTCATTTTAGTAACAATTCACAAGGGCGGCCTCGTTTTTTCGGGGAGTTGAAAACCACGCCCATTCCTGTTATACTACACGAAAAAGCCAAAAAGGAGGGGGATTCTCTTGACTCTGACCGTTCCCTGTCTTCTGGGCCTGGAGAGCCTGGTATCCGATGAGATGAAACGCCTGGGACTTCCGGACGTCCGGGCGGAAAACGGCCGGGTCCACTGCGGCGGAACCCTTGCCGACATTCCCCGGCTGAATATCGGCCTGCGCTGCGGGGCCCGGGTGCTGATGGAGCTGGGCTCCTTCCCTGCCCCGGACTTTGAGGCGCTGTTCCAGGGCGTGCTGTCCCTGCCCTGGGAGGAGTTCATTCCCAAGGAGGGGGAATTCCCGGTGAAGGGCTATTCCCTGAACTCCACGCTCCACTCGGTTCCCGCCTGTCAGGCCATTGTGAAAAAGGCCGCCGCCCGGCGGCTGGGGAACGCCTATGGCTGCGAGACCCTGCCGGAGACGGGAAGCCGGTACCAGATTCAGTTCGCCGTCATCAAGGACCGGGCCTTTTTGTACCTGGATACCTCCGGCGAGGGGCTGTACAAGCGGGGCTACCGGGCCCGGAACATGGGCGCGCCCCTGCGGGAGACGCTGGCGGCGGCGCTGGTGCTTCTCTCCCGCTACCGGGGGAAGGACCCCTTCTGCGACCCCTTCTGCGGCAGCGGCACCATCCCCATCGAGGCGGCGCTGATCGCCAAAAACCGGGCCCCGGGCCTGGACCGGCGCTTTGCCGCCCAGAGGTGGAAGTCCATGGACCCCAAGCTCTGGATGGACGCCGCCGAGGAGGCCCAGGACAAGGAGTTTCACGGAAAGTACGACATCTGGGGCGGGGACATCGACCCGGCGGCAGTGGAGCTGGCCCGGCACAACGCGGCCCTGGCCGGGGTGGAGGACTGCGTGCGCTTCGAGGAGGCGGACGCGGGGGCCTTCCGCCGGGAGAGCGAGTATGGACAGCTGGTGACGAATCCGCCCTATGGCGAGCGGCTTTTGGAAAAGCGGGAGGCGGAGGCGCTGTACCGGGCGTTTGGGAAGGCGCTGGAGGACCTGCCCCCCAAGTGGCGGGTGATTGTACTGAGCTCCCACACGGAGTTTGAGCGCTGCTTCGGCCGTCCGGCGGACCGGAAGCGGAAGCTGTACAATGGGATGCTGAAGTGCGACGCGTTTGTGTACGGGAGATGAAAAAAGGGGCGGGAATTTCCCCGCCCCCAGGCTGTCGAAACCGTATTTTCGCCAGCCTGCGCAAGTTTTTCAAACCTTTAAAAAAGTTTTGAAAAACTTTTGATTGAAAACGAAAGGAACCCCTCCTGGGTTCCTCTCGTAACTCTCTTCCTTCCCGCCGCGTCAATTTTCTGCGTTTTTTGACACGCTGAGGGGCGGGAATTTTCCCGCCCCCCTTGCAACGGGAGGGAAAGTGTGGCATAATAGGGAAGGCAGTACGGCGGTCATAACGGGCCCGGCTCTCATCCGGATACGGTGAAGCGGCGGCTGAGGGCTGCACAGCCGTATGGCGTCAGGGGTTTCCGGTTTTCGCCGCCGGGAGGCCTCCCAGGACGCAGGCCGTTTGCGAATGGTTTTTTAAAAAAGAAACGATGTGGTTGAAGGGTCCGCACTCGAAATCATGTTACCTGTGCCGAAAACTGAATAAGTATACTATGGAGACGTATCGAAGTGGTCATAACGAGCCTGACTCGAAATCGTGGTCGCTACTCGGTAGCTCCCTGTCCGGAATCCCTTGATTTTACGGGGTTTTTCGGGTATCCTTAACTTAATATTTTTGCTTGTTCTCCCCATCAGTTCTCCCCGTTTTCCGAGGTGCTGATGTTGAGATAAATACGGAGACGTATCGAAGTGGTCATAACGGGACTGACTCGAAATCAGTTGATCCGCAAGGGTCCGTGGGTTCGAATCCCACCGTCTCCGCCAGAAATCACGCCAGTAGTCGGTTTTTCCGGCTGCTGGCTTTTCTTTTTCAATTCGCTGCAAAGCCCAAACCATTGAGCATTGCGTCAGCCGAAGTCAGCTTCGAGCTGTAATCCAGATGTGCGTAAATGTTCGCCGTAGTTGAGAAGTCGCTGTGACCAAGCCATTCCTGAATCTGCTTCATGGGAACACCATTTGCCAGAAGCAGCGATGCGCAGCTATGTCGGAGATCGTGATACCTGATCTGCCTCATCCCCTTCGCCTTGAGTAGCTTCGGAAAGCTCTCTGTGACGTAGTGAGGCTTGATTAGATCGCCAATCTCATTGACACATACATACTCAAGATAGTCCTTGATGTAGCTGCGTCCGCACAAGCGGCGGTTTTCCTGCTGTTCTTCTTTCAGCGTAAGAAGTCTTTCCCGCATGAAAGGAACAAGAGGCAGTGTTCTCATACTCGATTTGGTCTTTGTGGTGTCTGACGCAACCAGAACACGCTTGCCGTCGAGATCGCAGGAAGTAACCGTGTGGCGGATCGTGATGGTGTTCTGGTCAAAGTCGATGGCATCCCATTTCAGACCGATTGCTTCACTCCGGCGTAGACCATAGAATGCACCGAACAGAATCGGAAGCTCAAGTTTGCTTCCCTTTGCAGCCTCGAAAAGAGCGTTGACCTCATCGGCGTCATAGAAACTGCCGACATAGCGGTCTTTCTTCGGACGCTCAACCTTATCCGCCGGGTTTACATCAATCAGGTCAATCTTCACGGCATACTTGAGAGCTTTGTGAATGTTGGCATGATAATGAATGACCGAGGACGGGCTGACACGCTCAAACTCACTCAGGTAAAACTCCTGAATGTCTTTTGCGGTCAGATTCTTGAGTGTCACTTCCTTTTCGCGGAAGTACGGTGCTACGATCTTCTTAACCGTAGTCGAGTATGAAGCGAATGTCGGGACTGCAACCGAGCTTTTGATGATGTCGAGCCATTTTTCCATATAGTCCGCGAACAGAATGTCCCCGTTCATGACCTTCAGCTCTTCGGGGTTGAAATTGCGTCGTGCGTCCATCAGGATCGCTTCGGCGCGTTTTTTGTTTCCCTTCACAGTAAGCCCGGTGGAAATCCACTTGGTCTTTCTTTTTCCGAGAGAATCGGTGTAGTTCAACACGGCGTAGTAATATCCGCTTTTTTCGCGGAGATGTCCTGCTACCATAATTAGGGAGTACTCCGCAACCACAAACCGCAAGGGATTCAAGCGAAAGGGACGGAAATATGGTATAATAAGTGCAAGGGAATTTAGGAAAAGCAAGGAAAAAGCTTGCACTTATCAGGGGGCGGAGCGGATGTATAAGAACAACAGCCAGCTGCGGATCGAGGATTTCGTGTTTCCGTATGGAAAACTGGACCCAGAAAACGATTGGGTCAAACTGGCGGCGCTGGTCCCCTGGGAAGTGGCGGAGGAACGGTATGCAGCCCGCTTCGTGAACAATGGACACCCGGCGCATCCGGCACGGATGGCATT
>Ga0073908_1000359_pt1 | contig 74640 bp, 77 predicted proteins | sample MucameincwithD2O_FD_65484 | JGI IMG/M metagenome (GOLD analysis project Ga0073908, IMG submission 65484) | Mouse cecum microbial communities from Vienna, Austria - Mucus amended microcosms incubated with D2O | ecosystem: Host-associated > Mammals > Digestive system > Large intestine > Cecum... | reverse complement strand
AGTGATTTTTCCGGAAGGCCTGCTTCATATAGGAGATTCTGCTTTTGACTACTGTACTGGCCTTAGCGGAACCCTGACATTGCCGGACAGCCTGGTCAGCATCGGGGCAGAGGCTTTCATGGAATGTACCGGCCTGAGTGGGAATCTGATTTTTCCAGAAAATATGAAAAGCATAGGAAAATTTGCTTTTATGAATTGTACAGGCTTCAATGGATCTTTACAATTACCGGACAGCATTACAAATATCGGGGAAAGTGCCTTTTTTAACTGCTGTAACCTGAGAGGAACTCTGACATTGCCGTCTGGTCTGACGAAAATATCTCAGAATGCATTTTATAATTGCAGCCGTCTGACTGGAATACTGACAATTCCGGACAGTGTTACGGGACTGGGCAGCACGGCATTTCAGCTGTGCAGCGGTATTACAGAGTTTCAGGTTGGAAAAGGGGTACAGAGTATCGGAAGTTCCGCGTTTCCTTCTGGAGCCAAGCTGGTGACGGGCAGCCCTCAGGTTCAGCTTTTGCTGGTAGAATATCTGAGATTGAATGAGATCCCGGCCGCTTTTTGGGACGGGCAGGAAGATGTGCCGGGCGGTGCGATAGTTACCGTAGAGAAAGATGCTGTGATTTCCGGTGACATTACGATTGGTGAGGAAGCGCAGGTAAGGATTGCTCCGGATGTTACGGTCACTGTTTCCGGAAAGCTGACAGTGGAAGGAACTGTTACCGTGGAAGGAATTTTGCTGGCAGACGGCACAATTAATGTCACAGAAACAGGTACGATTGTCAGGAGAAAACAGGAGCAGCTTGAGATTCAGGATATAGGGAACAGAACGTATGGGGATGACAGCTTTACACTGGCTGTAAACGGCGGAAGTGGTGTAGGTGCTGTGACATTTGAAAGTTCTGATCCGTCTGTGCTGAGTATTTCAGGTAATACAGCGACAATCCGAAAGGCAGGAACTGTTGTTATTACGGCGACAAAATCGGAGGATTATACATTTAAAGAAACGTCAGCGATACAGCCTGTTGATATTGAACGGAAAAGAGTTACAATTCAGGCAGAAAATATTTCTGTGAAGAAAGAAGAGCAGCTCCCGGGATTCACGTATGTGCCCTTGACACTGGCGTATCAAGATCGTATCGAAACAGAGCCGGTATTAACCAGCAGTGTAATAGATACAGGGGTGATCGGTGAATATTCAATTGAGATTAAAGGAGCAGTACTGACCAATCATGACAGCTATGTGATTGAATATGTTCCGGGGATTTTGAGGGTGACAGATAATCTCTATACACTTAAGGTAAATAACAGTGGGGATGGAGCAACAGCATCAGGAGAGTTCCATCCAGGAGAACGGATTGAGCTTCATGCCGGAACCAGAAATGAGTATGTGTTTGATGGCTGGATTTCTGACAATGGCGGTGTGTTTGAGGACGCAGCTTCACCGGATACTGGTTTTATTATGCCAAAAGCGGATGTAGTGATTACTGCAAACTGGAAAAAAGAAGAGGGACCTTCTGATAATAATGAAGGAGGAACCGGCGGCAACGGAGGAACCGGAAGTAACGAAGAGGGAACCGGCGGCAACGGAGGTTCCGGAAGTAACGAAGAGGGAACCGGCGGCAACGGAGGTTCCGGAAGCAATGAAGGAGGAACTGGCGGTAACGGAGGTTCCGGCGATAACGAAGGAAACAAGAAACCGGACAATGACAAAAAAACAGAAGAAAAAAGAAAAGATGATAGAAAGGTGACAGAGCCTGCAATCGGAACTGTTTCCGTAGATGCTGAGAAGGATGGTAAGGATGGAACTATTTCTGTGAACATAACAGAAGCACATATCAGTCAGGCGGTTCAGGCAGCAAAGGATGCAGCAGCAGACAGGGATGTAAATGCAGGAGATATTTCAATTAAGATTCAGGTTACATTTGAGGAAGATGGTTCAGATGAGAATAGGGTGAATCATCTGAAAGTCAATCTTTCGTCTGAGGTACAGAAGCAGATGAAAGACAATAAAATCAGCCGGGTTACGTTTGCAGCCGAAAAGCCGGGCATCTCCGTAGGGCTTGATCTGAATGCTGTCGTGGCAGTCAATGATCAGGCGAAAGGAGATGTGCAGCTGGTCATCACGTGCGCAGATTCCACCAAGCTTTCCGGGGAAGCACAGGTTGCAATTGGAAGCCGTCCGGCGTTTGAACTGAACATTTTATACGGCAGTGATCAGCAGATGATCACAGATTTTGGTTCCGGGAAAATGCACGTTGCAGTTCCATATGAATTACAGAAAGAAGAAAATCCGGGAGGAATGCAGGCAGTTTACGTGAGCGAAGAGGGAGAAGCCACGTATTTGATTAATTCTGTTTACAGCAGCGGCAAAAAGGTGGCGTATTTTGCAGCAGACTGTCCCGGAATCTATGGACTGGGGTATCGAACACCAGCTTCCTGCAAAGATGTGAAAACCCACCCGGCAAAAGATGATATGGAATTTGTAATCAGCCGGAAACTGATGGAACCGCTTGAAGATGGGGTGTTCGGCCCGGAAGAACCGGTAACGGTGGAGCAGTTTACCGCTTGTTTTGAAAAACTGACTGGGATAGATGTGACCACTGGCCTTGAACGTTATTTTGCCGGAGCAGATACATGGCAGACTCTTACGCGTGCACAGGCGTGCTGTCTGCTGCGCCATTATACGGAACATACCATTTCTGGTTCTGTATCAGAAGGCTGGCTGAGAAATACTTCCGGCAGTTGGGCATACTATCAGGATGGCAGAAAGCTGACCGGAATTCATACCATAGACGGGTTGTGGTATGAATTTGGTAAAGACGGTTTGCTGAAAGGATAATTAAATCTTCAGGTAAGACTTCAGGCAAATGAAGTTGGAATGAAAAAAGGCATATGGAATAGCAAAGGAAAGAAGCTTTGTGATCCATATGCTTTTTTGTAGCCCATTCAAGAGACAATGTGTAAGGGAATCAAGCTTCCTTTTGCCTGCGTGGCTTGAAATATGGCAGACTTCATGATAAGATAATTTTAATCGTTGGAAATATTTTGATAATAAAAAACAGAGCGCATGAGGTGTTGCGGATGCAGATTAATTTAAGTTCAGATGGTTACGAGATCGTTGACAGCAGGCAGGTTTTTCTATTTGAGGCGAGTAAGGATTTAAAGCTGGATATCAGAGCAGATAACGGCTTTTCTTTTTCTGTTGTTTTAGTTTTTTTGAAGGATTCCTCAGGGAAACAGGAGATTAGGCAGGAAGTTCGGGAAAATACGCTTCATCTGTCGTGTATGAATTTTATGGATAAGGGAACCGGCCTTATTACACCAAAAAAGATAGCAGAGATCGAAGACAGAGCGCTGTTTTTGATGTTTTGGTCTTCCGTGCACGGAGATCTGAACGGGAAGGTCAGAAGTGTAAGATATACCCTGTTTTTTGAAAGACAGCCGGAGGAGAGTGAATAAATGGGAGCGAATCGGCTGATTACAAACGGGTCGTATGTATTAAATGAGAAAGCGGTTCAAAACAAAACCAAAAAACGGCTTGCGTATGAAGTGATGCACATGGACCGGCGGGTGGCAAGTATTTCGTCCATTGGGAATGTAAAGATTTTTGATGAGGCTTTTATGCCATTTGACCTTTATCTTGAGCAGGAAGAGGAACACGACATTGAGACAATGATGAACAATGTCAACAATTTTTACCATTGGTGTGCATCGCGTGTTCTGTCGCTGGACCGGAAATATGCAAAGGAAATTTTAAACAGTATCGGTGTGGCTCAGGCTGTGACAGATAAGGACCGCGCAGAGATTTCTCTGTCATATCACTGCGTCTCTCTGACGGATGTTTTCTGGGTCAGGGGCCAGGAGGAAGATGTTGCATTTGCAGAGCTGAATCTGTACGACAATACATTAAATGAGGCAGTTGTAGAGCTGTCCTTGAAAGGCCGGCAGATGACAGTCACAAATGAGGAGCTGGCGCCGGATTTATCAACAAAAGGCTGCTTTCCCAAAGCATGGATCCGCGGTGAAGGCGGCTTTCGTCTCCTGAAAGGGGGAAACGAATCTGCCGTGAACAGGGAATTGCTGGCAAGCGCGGTCTGCCAGTGTTTTGATGTCAGGCAGGTGAGGTACCGAAAGCATATTTATGAGGGGCAGGTGGTTACGGAGAGCGATATCATAACGTCAAAGGAATACTCTATGGTTTCAAAGATGGCGTTTGATATTTATGCGTGTAATCATGATCTGGATACACTTGAGATCTGTAAGCGTCTGGACCCGGTAACTTATTATGGTATGAATATTCTGGATTATCTGACCGGGAATACGGACCGCCATCCGGAAAACTGGGGGTTTTTGGTGGATAACAGCACAAATCAGTGTATTTCTCTGTATCCGCTGATGGATTTTAATCAGTGTTTTTTGTCTTATGACAATCTGGAAGGTGCAAGCTGCCAGACCGTATTACCGCTTCGAATGACACAGAGAGAGGCGGCTATCGAAGCAGTCAAAGCGATCGGGCTGCGGCAGATCGCAAAGATCGATATGGGCTGGTTTGGGACAATGGAAAAAGAAGCAGAAATGTTTCTGTTACGGCTTGCAGAATTGAAACATTATGAATCGAAACGTTATGAATCAAAACGTGACGAAAGGACAGAAAAGGATGAATCTGATACAAAAGATAGAAGCGTACCGTCCATGGAATGAACAGGAAGCAAAGGACCGGGAGCTGATTCTGGAATGCCTGCGCCGGGAACCGGATATTTTTACAAGAAAAAATGTCCTGGCGCATATGACAGCTTCAGGCTGGGTGGTGAATCCGGCGCGGGACAGAGTATTGATGGCGTATCACAGGATTTTTGATTCCTGGTCATGGCTTGGCGGACATGCGGACGGGCAGGAGGATCTGCTGGCTGTGGCAGTACGTGAAGTGCAGGAGGAGAGTGGGCTTCAGGAAGTATGTCCGGTATCAGAGGATATTTTTTCTCTGGAGGTGTTGACCGTAGACGGCCATATAAAGCGTGGGGCATATGTGGCTTCTCATCTGCATTTGAATGTTACGTATCTTCTGGAGGCTTCCGATGAGGAAGCGTTGTCTGTGAAAGAGGATGAAAACAGCGCTGTGGCCTGGTTTGGCCTGCAGGAGACCGTGAAGGTTTCCACGGAGCCATGGCTTCGGGAGCACATTTACGGAAAATTAAACGAAAAACTTCATTTCATGTAAGGTTATGAGAGAGGAAAAGTACGAAAATGAGCTTTGACTGGAAAAAAGACGGAAAAAGAATTTTGATTATCTGCATTGCGGCTGTGATTTCAGCGGTGAATATCAAGACATTTGTGCGCACAGGCGGACTGTATCCGGGCGGAGCAACGGGACTTACGATTCTGATACAGCGCATCGGAGAACGCTATCTGAATGTGGAAATTCCGTATACAGTTATCAATCTGCTGTTGAACGCAGTTCCGGCTTATATTGGATTCCGATTTATCGGAAAGAAATTTACCCTGTATTCCTGTCTGATGTTTTTTCTGACCGGTCTTCTTACAGATGTGATTCCGGCGCAGGTAATCACGTATGATACGCTGTTGATCAGTATTTTTGGCGGTATTATCAACGGATTTACGATCAGCTTATGTCTGCGTGAGAATGCGACGACCGGAGGCACCGATTTTATCAGTATTTATTTGTCGGACCGGACCGGAATGGACTCTTTTAATGTGATTCTTGGCATTAATGTTGTGATTATCGGAATTGCAGGCGTTCTGTTCGGATGGGATAAGGCGCTGTATTCCATTATCTATCAGTACGCCTCCACACAGGTATTGCATACGCTTTATCAGAAATATCAGAAAAAAACGTTGTTTATTGTAACAAACAGGCCAAAGGAAATCTGTGAGGTCATTAAAGAGATGAGCCATCACGGTGCGACGATTCTGGAAGGGGAAGGGTCCTATGAAGGGTGTACGCGCGATGTTGTTTATTCTGTCATATCAAGTGCGGAATGCAAACAGGTAACGAGCGCAGTGCGTGAAGTCGATCCGAAAGCGTTTATCAATGCAATGAGGACCGAGGAACTGACGGGACGTTTTTATCAGAAGCCGACAGAATGATGCCCGACGTATGTCCGGAACGCTGTTTTTTCCAGCAGATTTTCCGTATTGCGTTTATTCGACGGCAATCGGAGAAAAAAATTTCGTGATTTTCAGACTTTTTTTTATTTTCTGCGTCACTAATCGATTCCTATTACGTTATAGTATTATGTGACGTGTGCATTTTACGGCAGAAACAGGGGAGCTTTCTGTCGTTTTTGGGGGACAAGATTTTCTTGCCATCACGCGAGGTTGTTATATAATACAAGTAGTTTTTGTACATGACAATTTTTGGTAAGGGCCCACAAAAAATGCAGCGGTGCAACGACAGAAAATTCATAGGATTGAGAGGAGTATTACGATGGAAAAGCTGAATATTGCGATTGCTGACGACAATGAGAGAATGGTGCAGCTGCTTGATCAGATTGTGAGTAGTGACGAGGAGCTGCAGGTGGTTGGAAAGGCCGGAAACGGAGAGGATCTGATTGAGATCATCCGAGAGAAGAAACCGGATGTTGTGCTGCTGGATATTATCATGCCGAAACTGGACGGACTTACTGTAATGGACAGAGTCAATCAGGATTCCAATCTGAGAAAGCCTGCGTTTATCGTGATATCTGCGGTTAGTCAGGAAAAGATGACAGAGGATGCGTTTGAGCTGGGAGCGGATTATTATATTTTAAAGCCGTTTGACAATGACACTGTGGTGAACCGGATCAAACGTGTGCGTACAAGACAGCTTCGAAACGCGTCAAAGACAAAAAAGATAAGCGCATACGAAAGCCAGAAAGCATATATGGAACATAATCTGGAAACAGATGTGACAAATATCATACATGAAGTCGGCGTTCCGGCACATATTAAAGGATATCAGTACTTAAGAGATGCGATTATCATGTCTGTGAATGATATGGAAATGCTGAATTCCATTACAAAAATCCTCTATCCGACAATAGCAAAGCGTCATCAGACAACGCCGAGCAGAGTCGAGCGTGCAATCCGGCATGCGATTGAGGTAGCATGGAGCCGCGGTAAAATGGATACGATTGAAGAGCTGTTTGGCTACACGGTCAGCGGTGGAAAAGGGAAACCCACGAATTCAGAATTTATTGCGTTGATTGCGGATAAGATACGTCTGGAATATAAAAACCGGGCCTGAACAAATGTAAATAAAGTCTTTTCATTGCGCCGAAAATGAGTTATAATTTTTATAATATTCGTAATGAGCGGAGGTTCGTATATGAAAAGAATACTTTATGTTGCTTCTGAAGCAGTGCCGTTTATCAAGACAGGAGGACTTGCCGATGTAGTAGGTTCTCTTCCGAAATGTTTTAATAAAGATGAGTATGATGTCCGTGTAATTCTTCCCAAATATATGTGCATGAGCGAAGAGTGGAAGAGTAAAATGAACTATGTGACGCATTTTTATATGGATCTTGCATGGCGTTCTCAGTATGTCGGCGTTTTGGAGATGCAGTATGACGGCATACAGTTTTACTTTATTGACAATGAATATTATTTTTCCGGTGCCAAGCCATACGGAAACATTTATCAGGATATCGAAAAATTTGCATTCTTTTCAAAAGCAGCCCTTTCCGCACTTCCGCTGATCGGCTTTCAGCCGGATATCGTTCACTGCCATGACTGGCAGACGGGGTTGGTTCCGGTGCTTCTTAAGGATAAGTTTCATGAGGGTGAGTTTTTCCGGAATATGAAGTCCGTGATCACGATCCACAACCTGAAATTCCAGGGTGTGTGGGATGTCAAGACTGTACGTGATATTACAGGACTTCCGGCATATTATTTCACACCGGATAAGCTGGAGGCCTATGGCGACGCAAATTATCTCAAAGGCGGTATTGTCTATGCAGATGCGATCACAACAGTGAGCGACACGTATGCGGAGGAGATCAAGACGCCGTTTTACGGAGAAGGCCTGGATGGTCTGATGCGTGCGCGTTCGGGGAGCCTGCGAGGGATTGTAAACGGTATTGATTACGATGTATTTAATCCTGAGACAGATACGCTGATTGAGAACAACTACAACAGCCGTAACTTCCGTAAAGAAAAGATCAAAAACAAGAGAGCATTGCAGCGCGAGCTTGGCCTTGAGCAGAATGACGGCACCTTTATGGTGGGAATCGTATCGAGACTGACAGACCAGAAAGGTTTTGATCTGATTGCTTATATGATGGATGAGATGTGCCAGAATAACATCCAGATTGTTGTGCTTGGTACAGGCGAAGAAAAATACGAAAATATGTTCCGGCACTTTGCATGGAAGTATCAGGGCAAGGTATCGGCCAATATTTTCTATTCAGAAGCTCTGTCGCATAAGGTTTACGCTGCCTGTGATGCGTTTCTGATGCCGTCACTGTTTGAGCCGTGCGGTTTGTCACAGCTTATGAGCCTGCGCTATGGTACTGTGCCGATTGTCCGCGAGACCGGCGGACTGAAGGACACGGTGATTCCGTACAACGAGTATGAGAGCACAGGAACAGGCTTCAGCTTTGCAAATTACAATGCACATGAGATGTATTTTACGTTGCAGTATGCAATGAACATTTATTACAACAAAAAGCGTGAATGGAATAAACTGATTGACCGCGGTATGGCAGCTGATTTCTCCTGGAATCACTCTGCGAGCAAATATCAGGAAATGTACGACTGGCTGTGTTCTTACTGATTCTGAGAGAATTTTGTCAGAACTATTTTTGGTCAGAACTACATTTTTGGTTTTTCTGTCAGGATGCATATTTTCCCTCCTGTCCGGAGATACTGAGATCGTAACTCAAGTATCCGGAAGGAGGGATTTTTTTATGAATCAGATATCAGAGCTTGACCTTCAGAACCTTCGCCACCTGATTGGCGGATTTTCCACGACCCATTGTAAAATGCAGGCTTATGCACAGCAGGCAACAGACCCGGGCGTGAAGCAGTTTTTCCAGAAATCTGCGCAGTCTGCAATGCAGAGCAAGCAGCAGCTGATGCAGTTTTTGCAGTAAGAGATAAATAAGGAGGAAACAGACATGGACGAGAAAACAATGGTATCCGATACGCTGGCTGGCATCAATGGCGAGCTGGTACGCTACGGAGAGATGATTCCGCAGACAGAGAATGCACAGCTGAAGCAGACTCTGAAGCAGTTCCGCAATCAGTGTGAGCAGTCTCAGGAAGAGATTTATCAGATTGCAAGAAGCAAACAGTACTATGTTCCGGCAGCACAGGCAACCAGAGAAGAAATTGAGCATGTAAAATCAATACTGTCTCAGATGTAATCAGGGAATAGAACCAGGGAATGATAACAGAAATCCTGCCATGAGGCCGATGTAAATGAGTTTCAGGTACAGACGGCACATTTTTGGATAGGACTGTCGCATGAAAGAGGGACGATTCTTTTTTCATGCGGCAGCCCTGCTCTGAAAGGACAGGAGAAAGATCAGTCTGTTTCAGAAGTGTTTTATGAGCGTCTGGTTCCATGATTTTTTGTGGAAGCAAATCTGGAATGACGCAGAAGCTTTTGAGGCAGCATGCTCTGCGGCAGCAGGAAAAAGCACGGGATCAGAAATGAGATGCCAAAAAGCACCGCCAAAAGGAGCGTTCCGCCCCAGGAAGGTACAGAAAAACGGGGGCAAAACAGGCGCAGAGCGGTCAGTCCGGCTCCGCACAGGATGCATAAAAGGGCAGGTTTTAACAGAGCGTCCGTGAGGCTTGCAGTAAAGCCGACAGCACGGTGCAGCGTGATCAGGGAACAGACTACGATAAAAGCCTGGCTGACCAGCATTCCGATAAAGTAACCGTCAATGCCGATGTCCGGTACCAGAAAAAGAATACATAGAAGCCGGACGCAAAACCCTGCCGTATTCCACACAGAAGCAGCGGCTGTTTTTCCCATTCCGTGCAAAACGCTTATAAGTGTCGTGTTGATATAGACGAAGGGACAAAGCAGCGCCAGTTTTCTCGTAAAAACTCCGGCCAGGGAACTGTGGAATAAAAGCGTCCCCAGATCATTTCCGAAAAGTAAAAAACCAGTTAAAAAGAAATAACCTAAAAGAAGGCTGCCCTGAAAACTGGCATTGATCGTGTCAGTTATTTTTTTGTCCTGATTCAGTGCACGTGCTTCTGAAACGGCCGGAAGGAGCAGCGTTCCGATGGCGCTTGTTACTGCGGTTGGAAACATGAGAAGCGGCAGTGCCATGCCAGTCAGGGTGCCATATACGGCGAGCGCATCCAGAGAGCTGTGACCGAACTGACCAAGCATTTGCGGGAGCAGTGCGGCTTCAATTCCCTGTAGGACGCAGAGGAGCATTCGGCTCAGACCAAGCGGCGCCGAAACTGCCAGTGTTTTTTTTGTATCGCGGCGAATTAAGCGAAAGAAGGAATGGCGCCGGATCACGGAAAGTGCCGGAGATGCCATCTGTTCTTCCTGGAGTTGGTGTTTTCCAAAGACAAGGTGATAAATACAAAACAGGGCAGCGGCCAGTTCTCCGGCAAGCTGACCAAGTGCCATGATATTGGCGTTTGCGGTGCGCCCGCTTTTCTTGAAAATCATATAGAAAAGCATAACCGCAGTGATGCGCAACAGCTGCTCGATCAGCTGAGATGCCGCAGAAACGGGAATATTTTTCTTCCCGATAAAAAATCCGTTCAGACAGCCATGGATGGCAGAAAAAGGCAGAGAAAAAGCAATGATTTGCAGCAGAGGAGCACAGCTTGGCTCTAAAAGAAAATAAGTAGCCAGCCAGAGTGAACCACCAAAAAGCGCGGCACAGCACACCGTAGATAAGGTGATGGAAAGGAACAGCGCGCAGGCGAGAATACGGATTGCGGATTTCTGGTCTTTTTCTGCATAATATTCCGCAGTGAAGCGGGAAACGGCAGTCTGAATGCCGCCGCAGGAAAGGGCGGAGCAAAATGCCAAAACAGGAAAAGTGAGTTGAAATCGTCCGATTTCGGCTGCACCGATTGTACGGGATAGGAATATTTTATAGAAGAACCCCGCTGCTCTGGTAAGTAGCCCTGCCACAGTCAGAAGAAAAGTGCCTTTTAAAAGATAATGTCGTTCATTCATGGATAAATCCTGTCTCAGTGTTTGTTCAATATATGCAGATTGGAAGAGCGGATAGTACGAATTCCGCAAAACAGGCTTGACAGGAAAGAAAACGAGTGTTATTCTGAACAAGAAATCCGAGTAAAACACTCGGATATAAGAGCAGTTTTATCTTCTGTAAAGGAGAAAAAGATGAAATTATCAACAAAAGGAAGATATGGCCTTCGCGCTATGATCGATCTGGCACAGTACAGTGAGCATGAGGCTGTGTCGATCAGCAGTATTTCCCAGAGACAGAATATTTCAGAAAGTTATCTGGAGCAGCTTGTGGCAAAGCTTCGAAAGGCAGAGCTGGTTACGGGCATTCGGGGCGCGCAGGGAGGGTATCGCCTGATGCGCGCGGCAGATACGATTTCTGTCGGAGATGTGCTGCGGGCACTGGAAGGGAATCTGTCTATGGTCGAATGTTCGGAACACACAGATGAGGGATGTGTCGGAGCAGATCTTTGTGTCACAAAATATGTTTGGCAAAAGATTAATGAGAGTATCACAAGAACTGTAGATGAGATCATGCTGAGCCAGCTTGTGGAAGAAAGCAGAAAAGCACAGAAAAACAGGGAGACCCAGCCTCCGGATTACGGCAGCAGAAGCTGCCTGGGGTAGATGGCCAGGATCAAAGGAGAGTAGAAATATGGATAGATTTGTTTATCTGGACAATGCAGCAACGACAAAAACTTCGCCGACCGTGCTGGAAGCGATGCTTCCGTATTTTTCGGAGCTTTATGGAAATGCGTCCAGCATTTACAGCATTGGCGTAGAGAGCAAAGAAGCGATTACACAAAGCAGGGAAATGATTGCCTCAACTTTGGGGGCAAAACCTGAGGAAATTTATTTTACAGCGGGCGGCACGGAGGCAGATAACTGGGCGCTCAAGGCGACGGCAGAGGCTTATGGAGGAAAAGGAAAGCATATCATTACGTCTAAAATCGAACACCATGCGATCCTGCATACGTGTGCGAATCTGGAAAAATGCGGCTATGAAGTCACGTATATTGATGTGGATGAAAACGGCGTCATCAAACTGGAAGAACTGAAAAAAGCAATCCGGCCGGATACGATTCTGATTTCTGTGATGTTTGCAAATAATGAAATCGGGACGATTCAGCCGATTCGTGCGATTGGCGAGCTGGCGGCGCAGCATGGCATTTTGTTCCATACGGATGCGGTGCAGGCATACGGACAGCTTCCGATTAATGTAGATGAGCTGCACATTGATATGCTCAGCTCCAGCGCGCATAAGGTAAACGGACCGAAGGGTATCGGTTTTCTGTATATCCGCAAGGGAGTGAAAATCCGCTCTTTCATACATGGGGGCGCGCAGGAACGGAAACGCCGCGCAGGCACAGAAAATGTTCCGGCTATTGTCGGTTATGGCCAGGCTGCGAAGGAAGCATTTTCTTCGATGCAGGAGCGGACAGCCGGGGAAAGAGAGCTGAGAGATTACCTGATTGATCGTATGGAAAAGGAAATCCCGTTTACGAGGCTGAACGGAGACCGCAAAAACCGTCTTCCGAACAATGCGAATTTCAGTTTTCAGTTTATTGAGGGAGAATCTCTTCTGATTATGCTTGACATGGAAGGGATCTGCGCATCCAGTGGTTCTGCCTGTACCTCAGGGTCTCTCGACCCGTCCCATGTGCTTCTTGCGATTGGGCTTCCGCATGAAATCGCACATGGTTCGCTGCGCCTCACGCTCGGTGCAGATACGACAAAAGAGGATATTGACTATGTGGTGGAAAAGACGAAGGGAATCGTCGAACGGCTGCGCAGTATGTCACCGCTTTATGAAGATTTCTTAAAAAAATGTCAAAAGCGATAATACAAGATCCCAATGGGACAAAAAACAAATAACAAAAGATATCAATTACACAAGCTATTCATAACACAAAATATAAATTAAGAGAAAGTTCCCGTAACGAGTAAATACAGATAAAATAGAGGAAAACAGGACAAAATAGGACTAATACAGAAAGAATGGAAAAAGCAGCACGGGAATTTGGAGGAGATGAATTATGTACTCAGAAAAAGTAATGGATCATTTTCAGAATCCGCGAAATGTCGGCGAAATAGAAAATGCCAGCGGAGTCGGTACGGTTGGAAACGCGAAGTGCGGAGATATTATGAGGATTTATCTTGACATTGACGAAAACGATATCATCCGAGATTGTAAATTTAAAACATTTGGTTGTGGCGCAGCAGTGGCAACGAGCAGTATGGCGACAGAGCTTGTAAAGGGAAAATCCATCCAGGAGGCGCTTCAGGTGACCAATAAGGCGGTGATGGAGGCACTTGACGGGCTTCCTCCTGTGAAGGTTCACTGTTCTTTGCTTGCGGAAGAGGCGATTCACGCAGCTCTTTGGGATTATGCGGAAAAGCATGGAATCAAGATTGAGGGTCTGGAAAAACCGAAGTCGGATATTCATGAGGACGAAGAAGAGGAAGAAGAGTATTAAGGCAGTTTCGGGAGGGAGACCACAGGAATGGGAAAGAAGAAGGTTGTCGTAGGGATGTCTGGCGGCGTGGATTCCTCCGTTGCTGCATATCTGTTGCAGAAACAAGGCTACGATGTGATCGGTGTGACCATGCAGATCTGGCAGAAAGAGGAAGATGAGGCGGCGAGCGAAAACGGAGGATGCTGTGGGCTGAGCGCAGTGGAGGATGCCAGGAAAGTGGCTTTTGGGCTTGGAATTCCTCATTATGTGATGAATTTCCGGGATGAATTCCAGGACAAGGTGATTGATTATTTTATGGAAGAGTATCTGGCTGGCCGTACTCCGAATCCCTGCATAGCCTGCAACCGCTATGTAAAGTGGGAGTCGCTGCTTCGCCGGAGCCTGCAGATTGGCGCTGATTACATTGCGACCGGACATTATGCGAGAATTGCTCAGTTGCCGGGAGGGCGTTATGCGCTGCAGCGCTCTGCTACGGCTGCGAAAGACCAGACGTATGCATTGTACAATCTGACGCAGGAACAGCTTTCGCGCACCTTGATGCCGGTCGGTGATTATGAGAAAGACCAGATTCGGGAGATTGCACAGGAGCTTGACCTTTCCGTGGCACAGAAGCCGGACAGCATGGAGATCTGTTTTGTGCCGGATCAGGACTATGCTGGTTTTATTCAGAAAAACAGTGGCCAGAAGATTGCAGAGGGGAATTTTGTCACATCGGACGGAACAGTCGTCGGTCGCCACAAAGGAATTACCCATTATACGATCGGTCAGAGAAAAGGACTGAATCTGTCCATGGGACATCCGGTGTTTGTAACGGAAATCAGACCGGAGACGAATGAAGTTGTGATCGGGGAACATGAGGATGTTTTTACGGATCGTCTGGTATGTACGAATCTGAATTTTATGAGTGTTCCGGACATTTGTGATGAAGTATCGGTTATCGCGAAGATACGTTACAATCATCAGGGCACACCTGCGGTTGTACGAAAAATCGGGCCGGATCAGGCAGAGGTTGTTTTTGACGAGCCAGTGCGGGCTGTCACGCCGGGACAGGCTGTCGTGTTTTATGACCACGATTATGTGCTTGGAGGCGGAACAATCGTAACGGGCAGAAAGTAGTATACTGAAATAAGTATGGAAAACCGGAGGGACAAGCTGAGTTTATGGAAGAGAGAAGCAAAAAAAGGTATAGCAGGCGGAATCACAGGCAGACATTCTATGTCTGTCTTGTTGTTTTTTTCCTGCTTGTAGCAATCTGCGTTTTTGTTACGATGTTTCTGTATCGGAGTAGTGAACGCGGTCGCGTACCCGGAACAGGGGAACCAGCTTCTGTGATTCATACGGTAGATCTGGAATTGCTGGACAGTCCGTATGCGATTTTGCTGGATGCAGATACTGGGGAGGTGCTGTCTTCGAGGCGTGGAGAAGAGAAGATTTTTCCGGCATCTATGGTAAAGATTATGACAGTTTTAACTGCAATTGAGCAAATTGAGGATTTGGACCGGAAGATTACAATGTCGTATGATTATTATGATATGCTTTACGAGCGGGATGCATCGCGGGCCGGATTTGAGCCAGGTGAAGAAGCGGTGATCCGCGACCTGCTTTACGGGGCCCTGCTTCCGTCGGGAGCTGAGTGCTGTATGGAACTGGCCGTGCAGGCAGCAGGATCAGAATCAGCCTTTACGGAGTTGATGAATGAGCGCGCCCGAAGTCTCGGACTGACACAGACACACTTTACAAATTGTACGGGACTTCACAATGACGAGCAGTATTCAACTGCAAAGGAGATTGCGCAGATTCTCTGTGAAGCAATCAAAAATAAAACGTTTTACCAAGTGTTTACCACACCGTCCTATACGGTAAAGGCTACGGATCTCCATCCGGATGGATTTACGTTCTGGAGCACAATGTTTAAAACCATGGAATCTTCGGAGGTGACGGATGGTAAGATTGTTGGTGGTAAGACAGGTTATACCGACGAAGCGGGGCGATGTCTTGCCAGCATGGCTGAAATTGACGGACATGGCTATATTCTTGTGACCGCAGGCTGGGCTGCCGAGCCGCGTACGGAGCAGTATCATGTGAACGATGCGTTTCTGGCATATAATCAGATTGGCGATTAAAAGCGCAAATTATGGCAGTCTGATCACAAATATTTGCATGGTAAAGTCAGGTATTCAGAGATGTTTCCTTTTTTGCAGTGTTGTATAATGAACACGTAACAAAAACTGGTTTGTTCAAAAAAGGAGGAAAGACATGAGGAAGAGGATTTTGGTTGGAACATTTCTTGGAACGCTGGCGTTCGCATCCGGAACTGTGTTTGCGGGCGAGACAGCAGGTAGTGAAATTGAATCTGTAAAAGTGAACTGTTCCGTACAGTCTCCGGGACAGCGTCTTGATACGATTGAGGTAAAGGTAAAGAATCCGGAAGTACTGAATGGTATTCAGGCAACGGCATTTACGATGGAAGGGAAATCATATGGCTGGGGATATGAAAAGGAGGACGGCTTCCGTTCGCCTGATGTCCATGATTTCACAGCTACAATAGCAGGCGCCGTAGTGGAAGAGGATACTCTTATTTTAAGCATTTCTGATTTTAATGAGAAATATTACTATGTAGACAGCTATACGGTTACTTGCAGCAGCAACGAAGCACTAACATTTACGAAAGATCAGGTGACGGAAGTAGTGACGCCGGTTGCAGATGATTTTGAGCAGCTGACAAAGAGCTTTGATGGACAGCCGGACCTTGTTTATAATCTTTATACACCGGAGAAAGCTGATGAGCCGATGCCTCTGGTACTGGCCTTCCATGGTTCCGGAGATCAGGAGAATACAAGAGCGAACCGTGTGGTTACCGCATGGGCAGAGCCGGCACAGCAGGCAAAATATCCGTCTTACGTACTGGCGCCGGTGCTCAGCGATCAGTCGGCAGAGGGACAGGACATCAATGTGGCGCAGGCTGTTTCTGTGGTAAGAGAAATGATCGAAGACGGAAAGGTAGACGCAGACCGCGTATACGTGACCGGCAAGTCACTCGGAGGAGGAAATACGGTTCATGCGGCAGCTACAAACAGCGATCTGTTTGCGGCAGCGCTTCCGCTTTGCCCGGCAGCTAAGCGTTTTGAAAACGATGATCTCACCGTGCTTTCAGATATGCCGGTATGGTTTGTCCAGGGTACGAACGACCAGGCAGTTCCGATTGAGGGAACAAGAGACGCTTATCAGACGATTTTAGGCACGGGAAGCTACAAAGTTAAGATGAAAGAGTATTCTCAGGAAGAGATGGCAGCAAGGGGAATCGCAGATGAGAAGCATCATGATGTGGAAATCATTTCCCTTGAAGATGACAAATACGCTGACTGGCTGTTTGCTCAGAAAAAGTCAGATGTGAATGACGCAGTGGATTACGTCAGGGTGAATACCTCAGTTCCGGCAAGAGGGCAGAGGATTGACACAATAGAACTCTACCTGAACGAAGCTCTGGCAGAGATTCCGGGCGCGGACGCATTTACATTGACCGGTAAGGCATACACCTGGGCAGGCAATCCGGCTACAGGTTACCGTTCTGACGAGACGCATGATTTTGAAGCATCTGTTTCTGATGTGGCGGCAGAAGATGGAAAGCTGACATTGACAATCGGTGATTTTCCAGAAAAATATTTCTATGTGGACAGTTTTGAAGTAGTATGTGCATCGAATGAAACGCTGAGCTTTACGAAAGAAGACGTAAGAGAGACAACAATAGCAGTAGTAGATGAGTTTGACAGCTATTATGCGAACAGAACAGGTGCTTTTGATTATCATCTGTATGCACCGGAGACGAACGGCGAGGCGGTTCCGCTTGTACTTGCATTGCATGGTTCAGGCGACCAGATGAACCTTCAGGCAAACCGTGTGGCGGAAGCATGGGCAGATTCGGCGAATCAGGAAGTACGTAAGGCATTCGTACTGGCGCCGATTTTCTATGATCAGAGCAATGAAGCAGCATTTGAGATTTTCCAGGATACGATGAACCTGATTCGTAGCCTGATCAGTAAGGGCATGGTTGACCCGAACCGGGTTTACGTGACAGGAAAGTCCATGGGCGGAAGAAATACCGGAAGAATTTTCTCAAGCTACAATGGAATGTTTGCAGCGGCAATGCCTCTTTGTGGAGGTTATAGCGACGAGCTGAAGGATAAAATCGAAAATATTCGCAACAAGCCAATCTGGATTTTGCAGGGTGATCAGGACAAACCTGCTCTGCTGGATGGCAGCCGCAATCTGTACCAAGAGCTTCAGGAACTGGGCAATGAACAGGCAAAATATCATGAGTTCACAGTGGCAGAAATGGATGAGGCAGGCATCGGATATCATGATATCGAGATTCTTGCGATGGAAGATTCGCAGTTTATGGAGTGGATGTTTGCACAGACACTTGCAGAATAAATGAGTACAGACTGTTAAAAAGTAAGACAGAAACAAAAATGATAAATAAGATAGCAGCCAGGGGACTGTTGCGTCATGCAGCAGGCCCCTTTGGTGCATTGTACGTATTGTGAGAGGAATGGAAGCGGATGAAGAGATGGTTGGCAGCGTTCAGTGTGGTTATGATGCTAGGGGGAATCTGGTTTGTATTCAGAAATGAAGAAGAACAAAACATGCTGCCTGGACGGAGGATTACGTTTATCTCTCCTATGGCAAATTCAGGGTATTGGGGCAATGTGGCAGGCGGAATCCTGGATAAGGGAAACGCGTGTGACATGGATGTGAAATGCGTAGGTTTTTCAGAATTGAACCTGGATAAACAGATCTATGCAATGGAGAATGCAGTACTGTCAGGCGTGGACGGGATTGTCACAGTCGCATACGAGGATTCGAAAGAATTTCGGGAAATAGTGAGCCAGGCGCAGGAAGCGGATATTCCGGTCATTTTTATTGACAGTGATGTGGAGGATATCGGAAGATTATGTTACATAGGGTCTGATAATTTTTATGCGGGACAGCTTGCAGGAGAAAAGCTGGCAAAGGAGTGTGGTGGACAGGGAAAAGTGGCGATTGTCACGTCATTTTGTGATAACGCAAATCAGGCGGAGCGAATCAGCGGTTTTATAGAAGCTTTGAAGGACTTTCCCAAGATGGAAGTAGTGAAAATACTGGAAGGGCAGTCAAATACGGGACTGCTGAGAGAAATGATTGTGGGAATGATGGAAGATATTCCAAAGATCAGTGCAATTTTCTGTGCAGAAGGATATGGCTCCGGCGTTATGTGTAAGTTGGCGGAGAAAAACAGAGAACGGTTTGACGGAATTAAAATCCTGGTTTTTGATTACAGTGAAACAATCAGACATGCAATGATAAGCGGAAATATTGCAGGGACAATTAAGCAGAATCCATATGAGATGGGAGGACGGGCAGTAGAAGTACTACAGGAATACTTTACTGGAAACAAAGAGGAGATTCGGGATCAGTATACAAATGTCGAGCTGGTGGGAACCGAGGATGAGCTGGAAATCGAGCATACAGTAAGAGAGGATATTTTATGGCACATATATTAAAAGAAGGCTCAAATGCTACGCTGAAACAGATACTGAACCGTTATCACAGCCTGATTCTTGGCGTTGCTTTTTTTATGAACTTTGCAGCAATTTTGTTTCACGTTGTCAGTGTGGAGAGTTATTCGGATGCGATGCGGCAGGCATTGAGTCTCAATGAATATTATATGCAATTTGACAGGATGAACACAAACTTGTCCAATTATATATCAGATGGTTCTTCAGAAATAAAAACGCGGTTGTTTGAAACCATACAGGAATTGGAAAATTCGATGGCAGGATTGCAGGAACTAAATGTGAGTCCTGCATTTCAGCGGGATATAAAGGATATTTCGTTGATGATGGGGCAGTATGAGAAGAGGGTCAGAGCCATTGCAGAGAAAACGACGACAGGGGAGGAAGGGTTCTCTTCATCTGTTTACCGGGAGCTTCTGGACGAATATGAAAAAGCCGAGAATATATATGAAAGGATTGATGCTGAGTTTAAACCGCTGCATCTTCAGCTCTTGAGTAAAGCAAGCGAAAGGCAGAGTGCAGTTATGAAAAAGAGCAGGCTTTATTATGCCGTATTTCTGTTGTTGGTACTTCTTTTATCAGCATATGGAATCTGGTGGGGGAAACGCCTGAGCAGCTGGATTTTACTTCCGATTCAGACGCTGACGCATGCGTCGGAGGACATTCGGGATGGAAGGCTCTCAGAGTTTCGGAGGATTGATTTTCGGGAACATATCTATGAGGAAGGGACTTTGCTGATTCAGGTTTTTAATATGATGGCGCAGCAGATTAAAAGCCAGATTAAAATTATCGAAGAGGATGCGAAGACAAAGGTGCTCTACCAGAAACAGAAGGTGGAGAAATTGAAAATTTTGAATTTACTGCGCACAAGTGAGCTAAAATCTCTGCAAATGCAGATGAATCCGCACTTTTTATTTAATACCTTAAATATGATTGCAAAAACTGCTTATATAGAAGAGGCAGAGAAAACCGTATTTTTGCTGAAAAAGACGTCGCAGCTTTTGCGATATAGTCTGGATTATATGGGGAAATCCGTGACGCTTGGCCAGGAGCTGGAAAGCCTCGGAAATTATGTGTATCTTCAGGAACAGCGGTTTGGTAAGCGGATTTTATTTGAATTTGATCTGGACGAGTCCTTTCATCAGACGAAGATTCCGTGTCTGATTCTGCAGCCTTTGGTAGAAAATAGTATCATTCATGGTGTCGGAGCGTTTGTGGAGGGCGGAAGAGTTTTAATTCAGACAAAGTACGAGCAGAAAAGCGGGAGAGGACTGATTCGGATTGCAGACAACGGTTGCGGAATGGACGGGCAGACGCTTGCTTTGGTGCGGGAGCGGCTCTCTTCAGATGAGGAGCAGAGAGAAAAACTGGGATTGGCGAATGTTTGCAGGCGCCTTCAGATTTTCTTTGAGGAGAGGGCGAACATGGAGATCCGAAGTACGGCGCTGAAAGGAACAGCTGTTGAGATTATGGTTCCGGTGAAAGAAAGGGACGAGGAGAATGTGGAAAATTCTGATTGCAGATGATGAGGAAATTGAATGCCGTGGACTTGAGATGATGATACGGAAAAATTTCAAAATGGCTGAGTTGCTGCCGAGCGTATACAATGGGGTGGACCTTATTAAAAAAGCCGAGAGGTTCCAGCCCGATGTCATTCTTGCAGACATTAATATGCCGGGACTGAACGGACTGGAAGCATTGGAAATGCTTCGGTTGAAAGCGGTGAATGCGAAGGTGATTATTAATACGGCGTATAATGATTTTGCCTATATCAGAAAAGCGCTGCAGCTGGGTGCTTCTGATTTCTTATCGAAGCCGGTGTACGAAGAGGAACTGGTAAAAGCCATTTCCAAGGTGCTTGGCGTGCTGGAGCAGGAAAAACGGATTTTCCGTGAGAATCAGATTTCAGAGAAAAAATTTCAGGATATGCAGAGTGCTTTGGGGAATGGCCTGATGTCCTCTATTCTTCTGGGACAGCCAAAGGAAGAGGAGCTGAGACTGTGGTTTGAAAATCTGGATCAGACGTTTCTGGGAGGTATTCTGGTTTTGATGCAGGTACCGGATAACAAAAAAGTATCCGTGTATCTGGAAGTGATCAGAAAAATGGTGCAGGAAGAGCTGAAGCGTTTCTGTACATCTTTGACTATGGTACATAAAGAAACGCTCTATCTATTCCTGATACCGGGAGGCGAAGTGGGGGAAGAAAATTATCAGCCCTGGAGCAGGGAACTCCTGGAAATGCTCAGAAGAAAGATCAGGACTGACTTTGAATGTGAAGCAGTATTTGGCGTAAGCCGTTGGAAATATGAATTTGAAAAAATGCCGGAAGGGCTAAAAGAATGTCGTATGGTTTTGAATGACCAGCGCGCGGAAGCTGTCTGCTTTTTTGAAAAGCGGGAAAAGATATACAGTCGGCAGGCAGAGGATTTGGAGCTGACTGAGGATATGGCAGATGCTGTAAGAAGAAAAGATTCGGAAGCTGCAAAAGAGATCTTGCAGAAGATATTTACGCAATGGAAAGCCGGAGGACAGGGATTGTGGCAGGAACAACGGCTGGCAGCAGCTTTTATCCAAAAATGCCAGGAGGAGCTTGAGAGTGGAAAAAGACGACATTTTTTCTGGAGACAGCTTCTGGAACGGCTGCAGAGCGCTTCGGATGAGACACAGCTGCAAGAAAGGGTGCTTGCAGTTTTATGGGAGCTTCCGGAATCGAAAAGAACGGAAACGATTCGGAATGAATATGTGGAGGAAGCGGTTCTTTATATTGAGAACAATTACATGAAGGATATTTCACTGGAGGCAGTAGCAGAGCGTCTTGGGATCAGTTCTTTCTATCTGAGCCGTCTGTTGACGCAGCAGCTTGATGAAAGCTTTGTAGAACTTCTGACAGATGCCCGGATTGATCATGCGATTCGGCTTATCCGGGATGAAGATTTTATCGTAAAGGATATCGGGGCACGGGTGGGATATCTTTCGCCTACTTATTTTTATAAGGTATTCAAGAAGAATACAGGAATGACAGTAGGAGAAATGAGACGGCTGCTGCGTGGGCTGTGATCCATTGTTTGAAAGGCAATCTTATGAAAAGAATGGAATCTGGCGTACTTTTGTGGTAAAATGTATTCAAATCATTATTGCTAAAGATAAATAAGTCTATATAAAAACAGGCTGGCAGGAAATTTTCTTGCCAGCTTGTTTTTATGATTTTTGATTTAACCCAGAGGTGATAGTGTCGTTAATATGCTTTTGTATCTGTTCGGGTGTTTCATCAAAATCATATTTTATCCACTGATAGATGATGCCGAAGTATCCATAGATAAAAAAGGACATAAGATACGAGGCTTGCTTGTCGTATGTTTCCCCCGAAGGTATCAAATCCTCAAGCGCACGCATAATGACAGAAATAAGATTATTTTGATAGAGCATTGAAAACAGACGCCTTTTATCATATATGAATTCTGTCAAATCAGCATTCTCTCCCCGCTCGTCGCTTTCGTGCATATTAGAATACTGCTCCCATTCATATTTTATCTTGAAAAGAAGCATTTCCTCTTTGCTGTTTTTGTTTTCAAAATATCTGTAAAAAGTAGTTCTGCCGATGTCTGCTTCCTTGCAAATCGAGTTTACATTGATTGTATCAAAGTCTTGGGTCTTCATCAGCTTGATAAGTGCGTCTGCAAGACATAGTTTCATAAATGTTGTTTGATTTTTCTTCATAAAGGAACAAAATCCCCCTTTTTGTACCGCATAGCGTGATGGCAGTATCATTTTTACTGATTCGCATTGACACTCAATGCGACCGTCATTATAATATAATTTGATTGAAACAAATGTTTCGTATAATAACACTTGTTCCGAAATTATTATAGAGAAAACAGATTATTCTGTCAAGCGGAAGGAGATTTATTTATGAAAAAAGTCTTGAAAATAGTGGGGCTTGTGATTTTAGTGATTATCATTTTAATCGTCCTTGTAGTGGGCTTCCTGCTGATTAAAAACTACATTGATTTTAAAAAGCCTTGGCTGGATAAAAATTACTACAAGCAGTTCCAGTCTGATTCGGAATTAGAAAAAAAGTATGCGGGACTTGGAGGTTATGAAGTATCCAGTAAGATAGTAGAATCCGAAGATAAGACGATTGGGAATATCCGTATTTGGTATCCATCTGAAATGAAGAATAATCAAGATGATTATCCAATGGTAGTTGTTGTAAACGGTAGCAATACAGCGGCATTGAACTATGAAGCTTATTTTGAAAGGCTTGCTTCGTGGGGATTTATTGTTGTTGGTAATGATGACAGACAGTCGGGAATAGGTATATCCACCTCACAGACCTTGGATTATATGCTGGAGCAAAATCAAAATTCCAACAGCCTGTTTTATGAAAAAATTGATACCCAAAATATTGGAATTGCCGGATATTCACAGGGTGGTGCGGGTGCGATTAGAGCGGTAACTGAATGTGAGAACGGCAGTCTTTATAAAACAATTTTTACGGGCAGTGCAGCCCATTCCTACCTTGCACACATGTGGGGAGGATATGACGCTTCTAAAGTGTCGATTCCGTGGTTTATGACTGCTGCTACTGGAACTTCTGATGATACGGGCGCAACGGACGTAGCAAAAGAGTGGCTTGGTGTTGCTCCGCTTTCATCGTTGGTTGAGAATTACAATGCTATGTCGGACAATGTATTTAAACTTCGTGCAAGAGTTGTAGGAGCAGAGCATGAGGAAATGCAGATGAAGACTGATGGATATATGACGGCGTGGATGCTATACCAGTTACATGGAGATGAAGAAGCTGGTAAAGCACTTATAGGCGAAAATGCAGAAATCCTAAACAACGCCAAGTGGCAGGATATTGAGAAAAACGAATAAGGATTGAAATAATGAAGTCCTTCTGAAAGAGATCATACGCATTCACGAGGCATCATGAAACACCTATGGTGGCAGAAAATATCCTGAACAGGAAATTTGACGCTGACAGACCCGGCCAGAAAATGGTAAGTGACATTACCTATATTCGAACGGATGAAGGCTGGCTCTATCTTGCCGGAGTGATGGATCTATGTGGGGATAAGATAGTCGGCATATCAATGGACGGACGCATGACGAAAGAGCTGGTGCTGTCAGGGCTTAAGGATGCCATCTGCCATACAAAGGTTACAGAGGAAAGAACACGGATTTATCAGCAGCATGAGCCGGAAAGGGAACTGCTGGGACAACGCCCCGATGGAAAGTTTCTGGGAGAAGTTAAAGCAGGAATGGCTTAACGGGCAGCATCAGACAGATCCGAAAGCAGCATAGCTGTTTTTGAATAAATAACCACACAGTCATGGCAGAAGCAGAAAAGATTTTTCTGCCAGTCTGAATGGAAGAAAAAGCTAGAAAAACTAAGAACCGGATAGAATCCTTTCGTTTTAGATGTCTATGTTGCTGGGGACGGCTCATTTGTATTCCTTGCGGGCGACGAGACAAAAGCCTTCGCCTGCAAGGGAATCAGATTTTTATGCTTTGACAGATGCGGATATCACCCGTTCAGGGGGAGCATTTCCAGTTTACGTTCCTGAAATATGGCGTAGTATCGGAAGCCAAGATCGAGAAGGAGGGCCTGCACCCGGTCAAAGTCGAAACAAAGGTGTTTGGGATCGTGAGCGTCGGAGCCGATTGTGAGAAGCTCTCCGCCAAGCTCGCGGTAACGGCGCAGGACACCGGCGCAGGGGTTTGGCTCTCCTAGACCATATTTAAAGCCACCAGTATTGACTTCAAGGCATTTTCCGTTTTCAATCAGGAGACGAAGGATCGGATCAATATAGTCTGCGTATGCTTCATAAGAATATTCGCGATTCTGGTTCGGGCCATAGCGGACAATGAAATCCATATGTCCAAGTGTATCGTAGCTTTGAGGGGGAAAGCATTTCAACGTCTCATATTCTGTTTTCAGAAATTCTTCGTAACATTCACGCTCGGATCTCTCAATGAAATATTCCGGATAATAAGGATCTTTGCCATCCACAAAATGAAGGGAGGCAATGACAAAATCAAAAGAGTATTTTTCCAGAAGCGTCTGGAGTACCGGGGGCAGATGTTTCATTATACCGAATTCGATACCGGAACAGATGCGGATACGGTCTGCATACTGTGATTTCAACCGGGACATCTTCCGAACATATGCATCAAAATCCAAGGTGAAGACAAGTTCCTGTTCCGGGAGATCCTGATCGTGGTGTTCTGTGAAGCATAATCCCTGAAGTCCGAGTGTGAGTGCGCGTTCAATCATAAATTCAGAGGGAATTTCGCAGTCACCGGAAAAATCAGAGTGAAGATGATAATCATATCGGATCGTCATAAAAACCTCCTTGTTTGCATTGTGAGTCGCGTTTGAAAGCAAAAAAATAGGGCCTTGTCAGCGGGAAAATACAGCATTTTGCACATGATGAAATCATAATATCCGATGTGTTTCAGAAAGTCCACAAATTTTTTTCGGAATGCAGATTACTACTTGAATTTTTGGGACAAATTGGTTATTATAACAGATAGGTTGGAGTTTTTTTAACAAATAGCAGAACTTCAACAGTTACTATTTAAAATTACATTTAGGAGGAATTGTAATCATGGCAGTAAAAGTTGCGATTAATGGTTTTGGACGTATTGGTCGTCTGGCATTCAGACAGATGTTCGGTGCTGAGGGATATGAAGTAGTTGCTATCAACGATCTGACAAGCCCGAAGATGCTGGCTCATCTGTTGAAGTATGATTCATCTCAGGGAAAATATGCTCTGGCTGACAGTGTAACAGCAGGCGAGGATTCCATCACCGTAGACGGCAAGGAAATCAAGATTTATGCAAAGGCTAACGCTGCTGAACTTCCGTGGGGAGAGATTGGTGTTGATGTAGTTCTTGAGTGTACAGGTTTCTACACATCCAAAGAGAAAGCATCTGCTCATATTACAGCAGGCGCAAAGAAAGTTGTTATCTCTGCTCCGGCAGGAAATGACCTTCCGACTATCGTTTACAATGTAAACCATGAAACACTTACAAAAGAAGATACTGTTATTTCAGCAGCTTCCTGTACAACAAACTGCCTGGCTCCGATGGCAAAGGCTCTGAATGATTATATGCCGATCCAGTCTGGTATTATGTGCACAATTCACGCATACACAGGCGATCAGATGATTCTTGACGGACCGCAGAGAAAAGGCGATCTGAGAAGATCACGTGCAGGTGCTGTAAATATCGTTCCGAACTCCACAGGCGCTGCTAAGGCAATCGGCCTTGTTATTCCGGAACTGAACGGCAAACTGATCGGTGCTGCACAGCGTGTTCCGACCCCGACAGGTTCTACTACAATCCTGAACGCAGTTGTTAAGGGCGCAGCTACAGTTGATGGTATCAACGAAGCTATGAAGGCAGCAGCTACAGAGTCCTTCGGATACAACACAGACGAAATCGTTTCTTCTGACGTTATCGGTATGAGATTCGGTTCTCTGTTCGATGCTACTCAGACAATGGTAGTAAATCTTGAGGATGGCACATCTCAGGTACAGGTTGTATCATGGTACGACAACGAGAATTCTTACGTAAGCCAGATGGTTCGTACAATCAAGTACTTCGCAGAGCTTGCATAAGTAAATCTCTGAATTAAAATTTGTATAAAAAATCTGTATAAGAAATGACCTAAGAAGGGGTCCGGTCTGCTTGGACCGGATTCCTTTTTTGCTTAGGCTCGCATATGGAAGTTTGCTGTTGACACAGTGTGTAGGCAGGAAAAGAAATTTTCCGTATTCGATTGTGCAGGCCGTATGGAAAACGTTTTGTGTTACAAAACGAATAAAAGAGAAATCAGGAGGAATTCCAATGCTTAACAAAAAATCAGTAGACGATATCAGCGTAAAGGGCAAAAAAGTCCTGGTTCGCTGTGACTTTAATGTACCGCTTAAAGACGGAAAGATCACAGATGAAAACCGTCTGGTAGCAGCACTCCCGACAATCAAAAAACTTCTTGCCGATGGTGGCCGTGTAATTTTGTGCTCTCATCTTGGAAAGCCGAAGGGAGAGCCGAAGCCGGAGCTGTCTCTGGCGCCGGTAGCAGTACGTCTTTCTGAGCTGCTTGGACAGGAAGTAAAATTTGCAGCAGATGACAATGTAGTCGGTGAGAATGCAAAGGCAGCTGTTGAAGCGATGAAGGATGGAGAAGCGATTCTGCTTCAGAATACACGTTACAGAGCAGAGGAGACAAAGAACGGTGAAGCATTCAGCAAAGAGCTGGCTTCTCTGTGTGAAGTATTTGTAAATGATGCGTTTGGTACAGCACACCGTGCACACTGCTCCAACGTTGGTGTGACAGAATATGTAGATACCTGCGCAGTAGGTTATCTGATGCAGAAGGAAATCGACTTCCTTGGCAATGCAGTAAACAATCCGGAGCGTCCGTTTGTAGCAATTCTGGGCGGAGCAAAAGTAGCTGATAAATTAAATGTTATCTCCAACCTGCTTGAGAAATGTGATACACTGATTATCGGCGGTGGTATGGCGTACACGTTCCTGAAAGCAAAGGGCTGTGAGGTAGGTACCTCTCTGGTAGATGACACAAAAATTGATTACTGCAAAGAGATGATGGAAAAGGCAGAGAAGCTTGGCAAGAAGCTTCTGCTTCCGGTAGATACAACCATCGCAAAGGAATTCCCGACCCCGATTGATGCAGAGATCGAAGTATCTGTTGTAAGTTCCAGCGCTATTCCGGCTGATATGATGGGCCTTGACATCGGAACAGAAACAGCAGCTCTGTATGCAGATGCAGTAAAATCTGCAAAGACAGTTGTTTGGAACGGACCGATGGGCGTATTCGAAAATCCGATTCTTGCAAAAGGCACGATCGCAGTTGCAAAATCTCTGGCAGAGACCGATGCGACCACGATCATTGGTGGCGGCGATTCCGCAGCAGCAGTGAACCAGCTTGGATTTGGCGATAAGATGTCCCACATTTCCACAGGCGGCGGCGCATCCCTCGAGTTCCTGGAAGGCAAAGACCTGCCAGGTGTAGCTGCAGCTGACGATAAGTAAGCACTTAACGATTGGCGAGCCGTAGGTTCCAATTTGATGAAAACAATAGAAGGAGAAAAGACAATGGCAAGAAGAAAAATTGTGGCAGGTAACTGGAAAATGAACATGACTCCGAGCGAGGCTATTAAGCTGGTTGAGACGCTGAAGCCGCTCGTGGCAAACGATGACGTGGATGTAGTTTTCTGTGTTCCGGCGATTGACATTATTCCGGTAATGGAAGCTGCAAAGGGTTCCAACATTCAGGTTGGTGCTGAGAATATGTATTATGAAGAGAAGGGTGCATACACTGGAGAAATTTCACCGGCTATGCTTACCGATGTTGGCGTAAAGTATGTTGTTCTCGGACATTCTGAGAGAAGAGAGTACTTTGCGGAGACGAGTGAGACTGTAAACAAGAAAATGCTGAAAGCATTTGAGCATGGTATTACACCAATCATGTGCTGTGGTGAGACTCTGGAGCAGAGAGAGCAGGGAATCACAATGGATTGGATTCGTCAGCAGGTTAAGGTTGGTTTTCTGAATGTAACTGCAGATCAGGCAAAAACAGCGGTGATCGCATATGAGCCGATCTGGGCAATCGGAACAGGAAAGACAGCTACAACAGAGCAGGCACAGGAAGTTTGCGCTGAGATTCGTAAGTGCATCGCTGAAATCTATGATGACGCTACAGCAGCAGCAATCCGTATTCAGTACGGCGGCTCTGTAAACGCAAAAACAGCTCCGGATCTGTTTGCACAGGCAGACATCGACGGCGGTCTGGTAGGCGGCGCTTCTCTGAAAGAAGAGTTTGGTCAGATTGTAAACTATAAATAAAGATCACATGCTTTGACATAGTCAAATAGCGTGTAAGAATTTGAACACCATCAAATACAAGGATACCGGCAGTGATGAGGTATTTCATTGTATTTGATGGTGTTTTTTTAGATCATATTCATAACAAAAGATCTGATGGAAAAAAGATACTTTTTTGCAGTTTTGGGGGGCTGAATATAAAATTTTTAACAATGCCAAAGAAAATGAAGATATTTTACAAGACTTTTTGATGTCACAGCGGTACAATATGCGCGAAAGGCAGTGAAAACGCATGAAGAAAGAAACAAAGACGGTAGTTTATGATGATAAATTAAGAATGGAAGCCTACCGCTTTGAGGGGATTGTGCAGCCATTCCCCAATCATTTCCATGAGTATTATGTGATAGGATTTGTTGAGGATGGGCAGCGCGTTTTATTCTGTAAAAACAAAGAATATAGCATAGAAAAGGGAAACGTCATTCTGTTTAATCCGGGGGATAATCATGCCTGTGTTCAAAGTGACGACGGAACTTTTGATTATCGCGGTTTTAATATTTCAAAAGGTATGATGCTTGACTTAGCCGAAGAAGTAACAGGGATACGGGAACTTCCCGGTTTTTCAAAGAATGTCATTTATGATGAAGAAATCGCCTGTTATCTTCGCACGCTTCACGAAATGGTTATGAATGGTACTTCTGATTTTGGAAAAGAAGAAAACCTGTTATTTCTGATCTCTGCATTGATACAGAATTATGGACAGCCCTTTGAAAGTTGTGTGCTGGAATGTCGGCAGGAAATTGAAAAAGCCTGTGAATTTATCAGACAGCACTTAAACGAACGGATTGATTTAGATCAGATATGCCGCTATGCTGGATTAAGCAAATCCACCTTGTTGCGGGCATTCGCCAAGTCAAAGGGGGTTACGCCATACCGCTATTTAGAAACAATGCGTATCAATGAAGCAAAGGCACTGTTGGGAAAAGGCATGCAGCCTATAGAAGTCGCCATGCAGACAGGATTTTCAGACCAGAGCCATTTGACAAATTATTTCAATCGCTTTATCGGGCTTGCCCCCGGTGTTTATCGTGATATATTCTTTGACAAGAATAGGAATGAGGAGTAACGGTATGAAGAGCAAAAAGACGATCGGACATTTAGCCGCATTATTAACGATTGTGATTTGGGGAACGACTTTTATCTCCACCAAAATCCTGTTAGTAGATTTTCAGCCTGTGGAAATTCTCTTTTTCCGCTTTATTATGGGCTTTTTGGTTTTATTAGCAGCATATCCCCGGAGATTAAAGACCACAGGATATAAGCAGGAACTAACTTTTGTACTTGCGGGGCTGTGTGGAATATGCCTGTATTACCTGCTGGAAAATATTGCATTGACGTTTACAATGGCCTCCAATGTGGGCGTGATTATTTCCGTTGCCCCATTCTTTACGGCAATACTGGCGCATTTGTTTATGAAGTCAGAGGAAAAGTTATATCCGCAATTCTTTGTTGGATTTGTCGTTGCAATGGCAGGTATTATCTTAATCAGCTTTAACGGTTCAAGATTAGAACTTAATCCTTTGGGCGACTTGCTTGCAGTTATTGCTGCCCTTGTGTGGGCTTGCTATTCCATTTTGACAAGAAAAATCAGCAGCTTCGGCTACCCAGTCATTCTCTCTACACGCAGGACATTTTTCTATGGAATATTATTTATGATACCGACACTGTTCTTTTTTGACTTTCAAGCGGATTTATCCCGGTTCACGAACATCACATACCTGTTCAATATCCTGTATCTGGGATTAGGGGCTTCTGCGCTTTGCTTTGTCACATGGAATTTTGCAGTAAAAGAATTAGGCGCAGTAAAGACAAGCGTATATATTTACATAGTGCCTGTGATAACGGTTGTCACATCTGTTTTGATTTTACGTGAACAGTTGACCTTATTAGCAGGCATAGGAACGGTTTTGACATTGATAGGATTATTCCTGTCGGAACATAAGAGAGAAGGGAACATCTATCTTAAAAGGGAATGTCGAAAGCATTAAGGCAATCGGATAAACTGCTTACGCGCTCAATCCATTATGGATGTTATGCAGTAGAGATTGATTTTCTTTTGATTCATACGGCTTGCAGAGCGTGTAGAGTACTCAGGCGATTTTTGTACTTCTACCCTCAAAAATGGAATTTTAGTGCGTAACGGGAAGAAAAAAGACGGGCAAAAAGCAATTGCTTCTTACTCGTCTTTTTTTGTTTCCTGTATGGCAGTTACCTTATTTCAGTTTGTCGGTTGTACCCCGGGTCACTGGAATGATTGCTCGTGCAGACAGGGGTTTGGATTTAGAACAGAATCATGAAAATACGAAACTTGTTGTCTGTACAAGTTTGTGTTACAATTTTGATCATGAGAAGTGGGATGTATGAAAGTAGGAGATAGGTATATGAATGAAGTAATCAGACAGCTCCATGAGCGGAAATCTGTTCGTGTGTTTACGGAGCGGGAGATTTCGAAACAGGAAAAAAGGAAATACTGGAAGCTGCAGGCTTTTTGTGCGCGCAAATACAATTTGGATTTTACAAAGGAAATGTCAAGGTCTGTAGCGAAATATCTGGAGGAGTTTGAAAAGTAGCAGGGGATAATCTGAGTGCAAACATACAATGTAGAAAATAATATTCATACTATCAGGAGGATGAAAATGGATTTTGGACCGTTTGAGTATGTCGTGAAACGTATTGATGGAGACTACGCTGTTTTAGTACGGTGTGATGTGGAAACATCCGATGAAAAGCTGGTCGCGCGGGCGCTACTTCCGGCGGAGATCATGGAGGGGATGCATCTGCGCTATGAATGTCTCGCTTATGAGATTATATCGTGATTAGCGCCAAGGCTACCGTATCATTGGAAGGAGCAGCCTGTCTGCTGATATCCTATACCGACTGCCGTGCATATCCTTGCATTTTCTTGACAATCTGAAGGGGGCAGGGTATAGTGGAACAGGAGAAATTACAGCTCATTTGAGGAGAAAAAAATGGATAACAAAAGAAAAGCCATTTTGGTGGTCAGCTTTGGAACTAGTTATTCGGAAACGCGGAAAAAGACGATTGAGCAGATCGAAAAAGAAATCGGCAACGCTTTTCCGGAATATGCCTTGTATCGTGCTTGGACGAGCGGCATGATACGGAAAAAGCTGTTGAAAAGAGATGGTATTTTTATCGCGGATGTGCGTGGTGCAATGGAGCAGATGAAAGCGGATGGTATTACGGATTTGATCGTGCAGCCAACACACGTGTTAAATGGGATTGAGAATGATCTGATGATGGAGACCGTGTTGTCTTATGAGAATCAGTTTGCGCATATCGCCGTAGGTAGACCGCTGCTCAGTTCTCAGGAGGATCATGACCGGGTGGTGGAGGCTGTGGCCGGGGAACTGTGTCCTGCTTCGAGTGAAGCACTTGTATTGATGGGCCATGGGACGGAGCATTTTGCGAATTCTGTCTATGCGGCGCTTGACTATCAGTTCAAAGATACTGGATATCGCAACATTTTTATGGGAACCGTGGAAGCTTATCCGACGTTTGAGTCCCTCTTGAGGCAGCTCAAAGAACTGAAACCAGAGCGGGTAATTCTGGCTCCGTTTATGATTGTAGCCGGAGATCACGCGACTAACGATCTGTCCGGTGAAGAGCCTGATTCCTGGAAGAGCCAATTCGAGGAGGCCGGATTTTCCGTTCGGTGTATTTTGAAAGGGCTCGGAGAGTATCCCGCGATACGGAATATTTTCCTGGATCACGTTTCAGCGGCGGTGAAGGATTTGGAAGAGCGTACGAAAATGTAGTTTCAGGATGTTCAGAAGGGCAATGTAGAATGACCTGGGAGCAGTTTAATGACTGCAACGCAGGAAAAAGGAGCAGATTTCAGGATATTATGGCAATACAGATGATAGGGATTGATCACAGCGTTGCTGAGATTGATATCAGAACTATTTTTTCATTTACAAAAAAAAGTACAGAAGAGGCACTCCTATGTCTGAAGCAGGTAAAAGGCATTGAGGGCTGTGTTTTATTGTCTACCTGTAATCGGATGGAGCTCTGGCTTTCAACCAGCGAAGCATATGATTCCAATATTTATGAACTGCTCTGTGAGATTCGCAAGGTTGAGCCAGAGCGGTACAGACAGTACTTTACATACCGGCAGGAGAAGGAGGCGGTGCATCATCTGTTCCGCCTTGCAGGTGGATTGGAGTCGCGGATTCTGGGTGAGGATCAGATTATTACGCAGGTAAAAGACGCGTTGTGTCTGGCCAGGGAGCATTTCGCGGCGGATCATGTGCTGGAAACGCTGTTTCGGCAGGCTGTGACTGCTGCAAAAAAAGTGAAAACAGGCATTGCACTGTCTGCATCGGATCAGTCGGTGGTACATATTGCAATCCGGAATCTGAAGGAAAACGGTCATGATTTTCACGGAAAGACCTGTATGGTGATTGGCAATGGCGTGATGGGAAAACTGGCGGCGGAACAACTGCGTCTTCAGGGAGCGGATGTCACGGTGACGGTGCGGCAATACCGAAGTGGTGTAGTGGAAATACCGGCAAAATGCAGCCGGATTGATTACGGGCGCAGGATGGAACTTTTTGGAGCGTGCGATTATGTAGTCAGCGCTACGGTCAGCCCGAATTATACGCTGACACGGGAGCTGGTGGAAGCGGCGGTACAAAAGCCAGTGGTTCTGATTGACCTGGCAGTTCCCAGGGATATTGATCCGCAGGTGCAAAAAATACCGGGAGTGACGCTCCTTGATATTGACTGTTTTCGAGAGGAAGCAAGGAGCGAGGAGCAAAAAGCAGCGATTCTTGCAGCTGAGGAATGTTTTGCGGAGCAGATGGAAGAATTTTATATGTGGTATGGCTGCGTGGATGTGATGCCGAAAATTCAGAAGATAAAAGAAAAGGCAGCTGTGGATTTGGAACTGAGGCTTACGAGGGAGCTGCGTGAGCTTCCGTTAAGAGAAAGTGTGCGCCGACAGCTTTGTCAGGATATTGAGGCGGCTGCGCAGCGGGCGATGAACAAGCTGCTGTTCGGGCTGCGGGACGGAACAACCAAAGAGACGTTTCGGGAATCCCTGGATTGTCTGGAAAAGCTATATAAGTAAGTAGCAGATGGTTCTGGCTTTAGAAAAGCTTTGCGGTGCTGAGCTTGAAGGATGAATAAGATGAGAGATAAGATTGTAATTGGAAGCCGTGAAAGTGTTCTGGCTGTTGTCCAGGCAGAGCAGGTGCGGGATTACATAAGAGAGCGTTATCCGGGGCTTGCGGTGGAGATTCTGACAATGAAAACCACCGGGGACCGGATTCTGGATCGGCCGTTGGAGAAAATTGGCGGAAAAGGATTGTTTGTGAAGGAGCTGGACTGCGGGCTTTTGGATGGAAGAACCGATCTTTCTGTGCATAGCCTGAAGGATGTACCGATGGAGCTTTCTGATGAGCTTCCACTTGTCGCTTTTTCCAGAAGGGAAGATCCGCGGGATGTTCTCGTATTGCCGGAGGGAAAGACAGAGATTGATTTTACAAAGCCTATCGGATGCTCGAGCAGACGAAGGATGATTCAGTTTCAGAGATTATATCCGCAGGCGAAGTTTGCGACGATTCGGGGAAATGTACAGACAAGGCTGAAAAAGCTGGACGATGGCCAGTATGGAGCAACGCTTTTGGCGGCAGCCGGGTTGAGACGGCTTGGTTTGGAACACCGTATCAGCCGTTATTTCTCAACGCAGGAGATGATTCCGGCAGCCGGGCAGGCAATTTTGGCTGTGCAGGGGCGTGCCGGTGAGGACTATGACTTTCTTTCGGGTTATACAGATGCGGATTCTACGGTATGTGCGCTTGCAGAACGTGCATTTGTCCGTGCGCTTGGCGGAAATTGTAGTACGCCGGTGGCTGCTTTTGCAGAAGTAAAGGAAGGCAGACTTATCTTGCGAGGGCTGTTTCTGGACGAGACAGACGGACAGCTGCATGAAGGACAGGAAATCGGAAAACCGTGTGATGCAGATCAGATCGGAAGAAGTCTTGCGCAGCGGTTTCAGAAGAAATCACGGGAGATTTTGGGATGAGGAACGATACAGGAAAGGTATGGCTGGTCGGCGCAGGGCCGTCTGACCCGGGACTTTTTACTCTGAAAGGAAAAACAGTGCTGGAGAAGGCTGAGGTGGTAGTATACGATGCTCTGGTCGGGACCGCTATTTTGCATATGATACCGGATACGGCGGAAGCGATTGATGTTGGAAAACGTTCGAGTCACCACACGATGCCACAGGAGAAAATCAATGAGCTTCTGGTGCAGAAGGCGCGAGAAGGAAAAAGGGTAGTGCGCTTAAAGGGCGGAGATCCTTTTTTATTTGGCCGCGGGGGCGAGGAGCTTGAACTTTTGGTAAAGGAGGAGATTCCTTATGAAATTGTGCCGGGGATTCCTTCTGCTATTTCAGTTCCGGCTTATCAGGGTATACCGGTGACGCATCGGGATTTCTGTTCTTCCGTGCATATTATTACGGGGCACAAACGGGCCGGAATGCCCTACGACATTGATTTTGAAGCGCTGGTGCGTACAAAGGGAACGTTAGTATTTCTTATGGGGGCTGCGGCGCTTGGTGACATCTGCCGCGGGCTTCTTTCAGGCGGTATGCGGCCGGATTGCCCGGCAGCATTTCTGATGCGTGGGACAACGGCTGGACAGGAGCGGATTACGGCAACGGTGGAAACTCTGAAGAGGCTGTGAAAAGACAGGGAGTGAAAACGCCGGCAATCATTGTGGTGGGAGACGTCTGTGCGTTGGCAGATACATTCTCCTGGTATGATAAACTTCCGCTTGGCGGTGTGCGTGTACTGCTTACAAGGCCCAAGGAGCTGATCAGCGGGACTGCTGCAAAGCTGCGGGAGCTTGGAGCGGATGTGCTGGAACTGCCTGCGATCCGCACGGTGAAAACGGAAGAAAATGATCGGCTGTATCGGGCATTTGAAACGCTGGAACAGTACCAGTGGCTGGTGTTTACAAGTCCTGCGGGAGTGCGCATCTTTTTTGAGCAGATGGCTCAAAAACGGATGGATGTCCGCCGCTTCGGACAGATAAAGCTTGCTGTGATTGGCAGTGGAACAAAAAAGGAACTGGAAAAACACGGCCTATATGCAGACCTGATTCCGGAAGTGTACGATGGCGCACATCTGGGAAAAGCACTTGCAGATGCGGCCAAGGCAGGAGAGCGGATTTTGATTCCAAGGGCAGCAATTGGTAATCCTGAGCTGACAGATGCACTTCGCGATGCTTTGAAGCAGCTGGAAATAGACGATATTGCGACGTATGATACCGAATATGAGACGGATGGGCTATCAGACGTAAAGGCCGAACTGGAAAACGGCGGCGTGGATTACGTTGTATTTACAAGCGCCTCGACAGTTCGCGGTTTTGTGGCAGCAGCGGATGGCGCAGACTTTGCAGCGGTAAAAGCTGTCTGTATCGGAAAACAGACAAAGGCCGCGGCAGATGCTTACGGGATGCAGACTTGGATGGCGCAGCAGGCTACGATTGACAGTCTGCTGGAATGTCTCGTGAAGGTGCATCAGGAGCAATCACCGTATTGGAAATTTGAATATTGAAACGAAATGTGAGATCAAAAATTGTGGGTACAGGAGGAAGGGCAGATGGATATGAGAGTCAGACCGAGAAGGTTGCGTTATGGGGAAGGACTGCGAAAAATGGTGCGTGAGACGCGCATGGATGCTTCTTCCTTGATCTATCCGATTTTTGTAAAAGAAGGAAGTGGCATTGTGGAGGAAATCCCCACTATGCCAGGACAGTACCGTTACAGTGTGGATACCATGGAAAAAAAGCTGGAAGAGCTGTTGGATGCAGGTGTTTTCAGCGTAATGTTTTTTGGTATTCCTGAGCGCAAAGATGAGATCGGCAGCGGCGCCTATGCGGCGGACGGGATTGTGCAGCGTGCAGTGGCAAAGGCTCGCCGGGAATTTCCGGAGCTTTATCTGATTACAGATGTCTGCATGTGTGAATACACCTCGCATGGACACTGTGGCGTACTCTGCGGACACGATGTAAATAATGATGAAACGCTGAATCTTTTGGCAAAGACAGCGCTTTCGCATGTGCAGGCGGGGGCTGATATGGTGGCTCCGTCGGACATGATGGATGGCCGTGTGGCAGCGATTCGTGACATACTGGATGCCAACGGGTATGTAAATACGCCGATTATGTCATATGCCGTGAAATATGCTTCTGCCTTTTATGGGCCGTTTCGCGATGCTGCGGGTTCAGCCCCCGCATTTGGGGATCGTAAGAGTTACCAGATGGATTACCATAACAGCCGTGAAGGAATCAAGGAGGCTCTGCTTGATGTGCAGGAGGGCGCTGATATTATTATGGTAAAGCCGGCAATGTCTTACCTTGATATGGTGACAAAAATCAAGCAAGAGGTGCATGTCCCGGTGGCGGCCTACAGTGTCAGCGGAGAGTATGCGATGATCAAAGCCGGAGCGAAGCTGGGGTATATTGAGGAAGAGAAGATTATCTGTGAGACGGCGGCAAGCGCCTTCCGGGCGGGCTGCGATATCTATCTGACGTATTATGCGCAGGAGATTGCGCGATATATGCAGGAAGGCAGAATTGGATAAAAGGAGAAGAGAATGACAAAGTCAGAGGCAATATTTGAGCGGGCCTGCAAGGTAATTCCCGGAGGTGTGAACAGTCCGGTGCGTGCTTTTGGCTCGATTGGCGGAATACCGCAGATGATTCGCCGTGCAGACGGGACGAAGATGGAAGATGAGGACGGCAATGTGTATCTTGATTTTGTCGGTTCATGGGGGCCGATGATTTTGGGGCACAATCATCCGGCAGTGCGTGAGGCAGTGATCAAAGCCTGTGAGGATGGGTTGAGTTTTGGGGCAGCGACGCAGCGCGAAGTTGAGATAGCAGAGCTGATCTGCGGTTCAATTCCGAATGTTGACATGGTTCGTATGGTAAATTCCGGTACAGAGGCTGTGATGAGCGCAATACGCGCGGCAAGAGGTTATACGGGACGGGATAAAATTGTGAAATTCATGGGCTGTTATCATGGGCATTCGGATGCACTGCTGGTACAGGCCGGTTCGGGTGTCATGACTGCAGGGATTCCAGACAGCGCAGGAGTGCCGAAGGGGTGTACCAAGGATACCTTGCAGGCGGTATACAATGATGCTGATTCCGTGGCGCAGCTTTTTGAACAGTTTCCGGGGGAGATTGCAGCTGTGATTGTGGAGCCTGTGGGAGCAAATATGGGGGTTGTACCGCCAAAGCCCGGATTTCTTGAAGCGCTGCGCAGCCTATGTACGAAACACGGCGCTGTGTTGATTTTTGATGAGGTAATCACAGGCTTCCGGCTCGGCTTTACCGGTGCGCAGGGATATTTCGGCGTGGATGCGGACCTTGTGACTTACGGAAAGATTATCGGAGCAGGAATGCCGGTGGGAGCTTATGGTGGCCGGCGTAAAATTATGGAGTGGGTTGCTCCGGTGGGACCTGTGTATCAGGCAGGGACACTCAGCGGCAATCCGGTAGCGATGGCAGCAGGCCTCGCACAGCTTACGATTTTAAAGGAGCATCCGGAGATTTATACAAAGCTAAATGAAATGGGCGACTGGTTTTATGGCGAAATAAAAGAGATTCTGAAAGAAACGGAATTTCGTGCGCAGGCTGTATCATGCGGTTCTCTTGGCTGCATTTTCTTTACCGATGTTCCTGTATGTGATTATGCGACAGCAAAGATGTCAGATACGTCAATGTATGCATCCTATTTCAGATATATGCTTTCGAGAGGCGTCTATCTGGCGCCGGCACAGTTTGAAGCAATGTTTCTGTCAGCAGCGCACATGAGATCGGAGCTGGAAGGTGTACTGGAGCTGATGCGTGGATTTTTTGCGATGTGACGGCAAGCACAGAGGAGAAACAGAGATGTCTTTGTGACTTGTGGCTGAAAAATATGAGACAGAAGAAGGGAGACGGGATGCTGCATGTGATTACCGGAGGGAGCGGCAGTGGAAAATCGGCATATGCGGAGGGGCTGGTGCAAAAAACAGGCCCTGGAAGACGCATTTACATTGCCACGATGATTCCTTACGGGGAAGAGGGAAGGCAGAGGGTCTTACGGCACCGGGCGCTGCGAAGAGAGAAACAGTTTGAGACAGCAGAGTGTTACACGGACCTGTCGCATCTTGATCTGGGTGGCTATGCAGATGCCGTTTTGCTGGAATGTATGTCCAATCTCGTTGCAAATGAGATGTTTGAGCCGGATGGGGCAAAGGCGCAGACCGTGGAGGCCGTGTGCAGAGGCGTGCAGCGCTTGCAGCAGCAGACCGGAGCGCTATTTATTGTGACAAATGAAATTTTCTCGGACGGAATTTCCTATGATGCAGAAACTGCTCTTTATCTGGAACAGCTGGGAATTGTAAATCAGAGACTGGCGCAGATGGCAGATACGGTGACAGAGGTCGTGTGTGGAATTCCGAATGTGGTGAAGGAGCGGAAGGATGAAACGGTGTTGGAACAGTCTTAATATTGCAGTTTCGATGTATTCGAGACTTCCGGCCATGCAGTGCGACTGGTCAGAGGAAAACATGAGATACGTGATGTGTTTTTTTCCCTGGATTGGAGTTGTGATTGGGGCTCTGTGTCTTGGCTGGGAGTTTCTGGCCGGATATCTTGGTTTGCACATGCCTCTTCGCACGGTGATTCTGATGCTCATTCCGGTGGCGGTAAGCGGAGGGATTCATCTGGATGGAATGCTTGATACGGCGGATGCCATGAGTTCATGGCGTCCCCGCGAAAAACGGCTGGAGATTCTCAAAGATTCTCATGCCGGCGCGTTTGCGATTATTACGTGTACGGTTTATTTTTTCCTGCTTTACGGTGTCCTGGATATGGTACAGGGAGAGCTGGCAGTTACTTATGCATTTACGTTTCTGATTTCCAGGGCTTTGAGTGCTTATTCGGTTGTGACATTTCCGAAAGCTTCTGCAAAAGGGACTGTGGCAGGATTTTCTAAAACAGCGCAGACGAGGGTGATACAGACGACCTCCGTTATTTATGTCTTGCTGGGAGCAGCCGGGATGGCGTTCTGGCAGCCGGTATATGCGGCGGCCGCGCTTTTGGGTGCCGGGATTACGTTTTTCTGGTATTATCGCATGGCCATGAAAAATTTCGGCGGAATTAATGGAGATCTGGCTGGCTGTTTTTTGTCGGTATGTGAGCTTGTAATGCCGCTGACAGTTGTGATGGTTTCGCATTTGGTATAGAATGACGGTATGTCACAGAAGCCGGGATTAGAGAGGCAGAGAGATGGATAAATTATTGGAAATATATAAAAAACATAAAGAAATCATACATTATCTGATGGTAGGGGGACTGACTACGGTAGTAAGTCTTGCGGTCTATTATGGATGTGTGGTGACGTTTCTTGATCCGGGAGTTTCGGCGCAGCTTCAGGCGGCAAATATAATTTCCTGGGTTGCAGCAGTTACATTTGCATATTTTACGAACCGCAGATTTGTTTTTGAGAGTGAAAGTACGGACAGGCTTCGGGAAGCGGCGGCTTTTTATGGTTCAAGGGTGACTACGCTTGTGATGGATATGGGTTCCATGTTTTTGATGGTAACACTGCTTGGCTGGAATGATAAAATTGCGAAGCTGATCGTCCAGGTGCTTGTGACAGTGGCGAATTATATTTTGAGCAAATTTCTTGTATTTCGTAAAAAATAGGAAAAGAGAGTAAATGAAAGTAATTATCGGAGGCGCCTGTCAGGGCAAGCTTGCATTTGCGAAGCGAGAGTATCAGGTTGCAGATGGCTGGATTGACGGACGGGTATGTAAACTGGAAGAGATCGAAGGATGCCGCGGCATTTTTCAGTTTCATGAGTATATACGGCGGTTTATGGATGACAGGAAAGATGGTCTTTGGCTTTCATCAGATTTGAGCATTGTTGGGATGGAGCAGCAGGCGGAGCGTTTTGCTGATCTGTTGTATGAGAAAAATCCGGATATCCTCATTGTATCAAATGAGCTTGGCTGCGGAATTGTGCCAATGGAAAAAAAGGACCGTCTGTGGCGGGAGACGTGTGGGCGCGTCTGCACAGCCCTTGCAGCCCGCGCCGATGAGGTGGTGCGCGTGGTGTGCGGCGTGGGGCAGAAGATCATAGTTCGGGCAGAGCAAGATCTGGAACTTGTACAAAATAAAATCGGGAAACTTTCTTTGGGAAGGACGCAAAATGGCGGCGGAAATGATGGTCCGTCAGGTGTATGTTTCCCATTGTTTCTGGACTTATCCCATGCACAGATTCTGGTAGTGGGAGCAGGGCAGATTGCACTTCGGCGCATCCGGGCGCTGCTTGGGTTTGCAGGTCGGATTACAGTGGTGGCGCCGGACGCTGCGCCTGGCCTCTCAGATATTCTGACAGACATTGCGGAAACGGAGGGGGCCCGGGAAGAGAGAAGCTTGTGCGAGTTAGACGCGGAAAAGGGGACCAAGGTGGTCTGGGAGCAGAGAGGATTTTGTGAGTCAGACCTGGATGGGAAAACGATGGTTCTGGCAGCGACAGATGATAAAACGTTGAATCAAGAGATCGCAAAAAGCTGTAAGGCGCGCGGAATTTTGGTAAATGTGTGCAGTGACGCAGCGTTGTGTGATTTTCAGTTTCCGTCGATTGTCCGGGATGGAGACGTCGTAGTCGGGGTGAATGCCTCCGGACGGAATCATCCCCTGGTTAAAGAGACGCGGAAAAAAATAGAAGCATGCCTGGGCATAGAAGAAGATGGCAGCAGGTATTGCTGAAAACAGATTTTTGAAAGGCGCTGTATGAGCCTTACATTGTTCTTAATGTTTATAGACTGGATTTGATTTTATTTCAGAAAGCAGGTAATACGATGCAGAATTATATAGTCGGTTCGTGGATTGCTGTGCTGATCGGGTTTCTTGCAGATCTGGTTTTCGGAGACCCTTCGGTGTCCTGGCATCCGATTTGCCTGATCGGTGCGCTGATTGCAAAACTGGAAAAATGGCTCCGTGCGTTATTCCCAGGAACAAAACGCGGGGAACTGGTGGGCGGAGCTGTGATGGTGGTTCTTGTAGTTTTTATTTCTTCCGGAATTCCGGCGGTGCTGCTCTTTGTATTTTATCGGATTCATTTCTGGATCGGCGTTATGGCGGAAGCTGTGATGTGCTTTTTTATTTTTGCGGTGAAATCCTTAAAAAAGGAAAGTATGCAGGTGGAAAAAGCGCTGGAGACAGAAGGACTGGAAGCCGGACGGAAAGCAGTTTCACGCATTGTAGGAAGAGATACGCAGAATCTCTCCGAAACCGGTGTGATCAAAGCAGCCGTTGAGACTGTGGCTGAAAATTTTTCAGACGGTGTGTTTGCTCCAATGTTGTATCTGATCATCGGCGGTGCAGGACTGGGGTTTGCTTACAAAAGTATCAATACCATGGATTCCATGGTTGGATATAAAAACGAACGGTATCTTTATTTTGGCCGCACGGCGGCAAAGCTGGATGACGTGGTAAATTATATTCCGGCACGTCTGGCAGCGCTTTTTATGATTGCCGGTGCATGTTTTTGCGGACAGGACGGAAAGGGAGCCTGGAAAATCTGGCGTCGTGACCGAAGAAATCACGCGAGCCCCAATTCTGCGCAGACAGAAGCGGCAGCTGCCGGAGCATTGCAGATTCAGCTTGCGGGAAATGCCTGTTATTTTGGAAAATTATACGAGAAACCGTATATCGGAGACGCGGTCCGGCCCGTACAGAGGGAGGATATCGCCAGGGTCAACCAGTTGATGTTTATGGCTTCTGTGCTGGCATGTATGGTGCTTGGAGGCGTGAAACTGCTGTTGCTGTATGGCTTCCTGTGATCTGGCAGTTGATTCAAAAGTATTGAAAAGCGACAAATCCAGACTTTACAGCAGCGTTTTGTTTGATCTGTATCATTCGTAGTATGGAGAAAAAATAAGTGGAATTAGTAATAACGACAGAAAAAAAGGGGATGCCGGAAGCGGCTGCATTGCACGAACACGGCGGAGATATCTATTCTTATAAAAACGTCAGGGATTTTTCGGCTAATATTAATTTCCGTGGGATGCCAGAGACCGTGCGCCTGGCAGCACAGGAAGCGGTAACTCAGTCGATTCATTATCCAGATCCCAGGTACAGGATCTTGCGGGCTGTCTTGGCAGAACGGGAAAGTGAGATCTGCCGGAAGCAGGAAACGCTGTGCGAGGATGTGATGCGTCAGGATATCTTGTGCGAGGCATGCAGGATTCATCCGCATCAGATTCTATGTGGAAATGGAGCAGCGGAGCTGATGTTTGCGCTTGCGGCGGCGCGCCGCCCGGCAAAAGCATTGCTTGCGGCGCCTTCTTTTTTTGAATACGAGCAGGCATTGTCAGCGTTTGGTTGCGAGATCAGGCGTTTTTACCTGAAAAAAGAGCAGGAGTTCAGGCTTGAAAAATCATTCCTGGAAGCAATAGAAGAAGGAACGGACCTTATTATCTTGGGCAACCCGAACAATCCGACAGGGCAGGTGTTGCAGACAGACTTTCTTGAGAAGCTGATGCAGATCTGCCTCAGCCGTCAGATTCTTCTGGTACTGGATGAAAGTTTTTTTGATTTTCTGGATGTGGTAAGCTGTCAGGAGACATTTTCCGGAGTCAGCAGAGTCACAGAAAATCCCAATATATTTGTAATGAAATCTTTTACGAAAATGTATGCCATGCCGGGATTGCGTTTCGGATACGGGGTTTGCAGTGATACGCGTCTGCTTGATCAGATGCGTTTTGTCATGCAGCCGTGGAATGTTTCAATTCCGGCGCAGATGGCCGCCCAGGCAGCAGCAAAAGAACTGGAATTTGCCGCTGCATCGGCAACGGAAACAGCTGAAAACCGGAGCGAACTGAGCGGGGCACTGGAGAAGGCAGGGTATCAGGTGTACCCTTCCGCGGCTAATTTTTTGCTACTGGAAGGACCGGAAGATTTACGGGCAATGTGCCTTGACCGGGGCTTTCTGATCCGTGATTGCAGCAATTTTCCGGGACTTGAAAAAGGCTTTTTCCGAGTTTGCGTCCGAAGCGAAAAAGAAAATCAGATGCTTTTTGCAGTCCTTAAGGAGTGTAAAGAAACAAAATATCAGAGTAAGGTGACGAAGGAAAGCAATGCAGCAAAAGAAAGGACGGCAGAATAATGGCAAAGGTAATTATGGTGCAGGGCACAATGTCGAATGTAGGCAAGAGCGTGGTGGCGGCAGGACTTTGCCGGATTTTCCGACAAGATGGCTACAAGGTGGCGCCGTTTAAATCCCAGAATATGGCTCTCAATTCTTTTATCACGAAAGAGGGCCTGGAAATGGGACGCGCACAGGTGATGCAGGCAGAAGCCGCAGGAACGGAACCGTGTGTGGCCATGAATCCCATTCTTCTGAAGCCGACGAATGATACCGGCTCCCAGGTCATTGTAAATGGAGAAGTGCTGGGAACAATGAATGCCCGCGATTATTTTAAAATGAAAAAATCACTGGTGCCGGAGGTTATGAAGGCGTACCGTAAACTGGAAGAGCAATATGACATTATTGTAATTGAAGGCGCGGGAAGCCCGGCAGAGATTAACCTGAAGCAGGACGATATTGTGAATATGGGAATGGCGAAGATGGCAAATGCGCCGGTGCTTCTGGTCGGAGACATTGACCGGGGAGGCGTGTTCGCACAGCTTTACGGTACAGTGGCACTTCTGGAGGAGGACGAGCGTCGGCTCATTAAGGGGCTGATTATCAATAAATTCCGGGGAGATAAAACAATCCTGGAGCCAGGGGTAGGGATGCTGGAGAAGCTGACGCAGCTTCCGGTTCTCGGTGTGACACCATATCTTCCAGTAAGTCTTGAGGATGAGGACAGTCTGAGTGAACGGCTGGAAGGCAGGACAGATAGACAGACGGTCAGTCTGCTTGATCTCGCAGTGATTCGGCTGCCTCGTATTTCCAATTTTACAGACTTTAATGTGTTCGAAGGAATCAGCGGTGTCTCTGTGCGTTACGTTTCCGCAGCGCATCAGCTTGGAAATCCTGATTTGATTCTTTTGCCTGGAACGAAGAACACCATGCGAGATCTGCTGTGGATGCGCCAGAATGGTCTGGAGGCCTCTGTATTGAAGGCGCATAAGGCAGGCAGCGTTGTTTTTGGCATCTGTGGAGGGTATCAGATGCTGGGCCGTCAGATTTCTGATCCGGAAGGTGTGGAGGAAGGCGGAAGCATCCGTGGAATGGGTCTTCTCGATGCGGAGACTGTTTTTGAACCGGAAAAAGCCAGAACGCGCGTGGAAGGACATATTCTGCCTGTTGACGGAATTTTGGAACCACTGTCTCACACGGCAGTTGCCGGGTATGAGATTCATATGGGACGCACCGTAATCGGGGATGGGACAAAGCCGTTTACAGAAATTGAAAATAGTATCACAGGAGAGCGCAAGCAGGAAGGAGCCTGCGGGAAAAATGTATACGGCTCCTATCTGCATGGGATTTTTGATCAGGAAGAGGTGGCTGTCCGTGTGGTACGGGCACTTGCGAGGGCCAAAGGAATTACGGAAGAAATGGGCATGGAGATGGATTTTGCCTCCTTTAAAGAAACGCAGTATGATCTGCTTGCAGAAGGACTGCGGGCGCACCTCGATATGAAACGGATTTACGGGATTCTGGAAGAAGGCGTATAAGAAAAAGGAGGAAACAGAACATGAAGGACATAACATGGAAAGAAATCGAGCATATCGGACCAATGGAGATAGAGCGCCGCAGCTTTGAAATGATCTCTGAGGAAGCGGGGGACCGTATTCCCGAGGACGAGCGGGCAATGATTATCAAACGGGTCATTCATACGTCGGCAGATTTTGACTATATTGATCAGCTGCGCTTTTCCGATGGTGCAGTAAAAAAAGCACAGGCTGCCCTGCGGGCCGGCGCGTGGATTATTACAGATACGATGATGGCATTTTCCGGAATTAATAAAAAAAGCCTTCAGCTGTGCGGCGGTGAGGCACACTGTTTCATCGGAGATGAAGACGTGGCCAGAGAAGCAAAAAGCCGTGGCGTGACGAGGGCTTCCGTATGTGTGGACAAAGCTGCAGCGCTGGGCAAACCAGTAATCTATGCGGTAGGAAATGCACCGACGGCCCTGCTTCGCCTGTATGAGCTGATTCAAAAGGGAACCTTTTGTCCGGAGCTTGTAATCGGCGTGCCGGTCGGCTTTGTCAATGTCGTACAGTCCAAAGAGCTGATTATGCAGACAGACGTACCGTACATCGTAGCGCGCGGCCGCAAAGGAGGCAGCAACGTGGCAGCAGCAATCTGCAACGCCTTACTGTACCAATTGGACGGCAGCCGCGTGTAATATGGGGCGTCCCGCTTAACATATTTCAAAAACACCTCATTTTTGCGAAAGGAGTCCACGAGAATGCAGATCTATCTGATACGGCACGGAAGCACAGCCGGAAACCTGGAACACCGCTACGTCGGGACAACAGACGAAGAATTGACGCAGGATGCGTGTCAGGAACTTCGGCTTGCGCGAGGAAAATTTCCGGTACCGGACGTCGTGTTTACGAGCCCTTTGAGACGTTGTGTACAGACTGCGGGGATTTTGTTTCCCGAAGCATCCAAAGAGGTAGTCTTTGATCTGAAAGAATGTGAATTTGGCGCATTTGAGTATAAGAATTATAAAGAGCTGCAGGACAATGAGGCGTATCAGAGCTGGATAGACAGCGGAGGGACGGCTGCATTTCCGGGGGGAGAAAGCCGGGAAGAATTCAGCAAAAGATGCTGCAAGGCTTTTGAAACAGCCTGCTTTGATGCGCTTCGTAAAAAATACGACACGGCAGTTTTTGTTGTGCACGGCGGAACGATCATGGCTGTCATGGAGCAGTATGCAAGGCCATCCAGGGACTATTTTGACTGGCAGGTAAAAAACGGATGTGGGTTTTCTTGTGAGGTGTGCTTTGCGGACGTAAACGAAAACTGTGAGGCAAAAGAGCCGATGCACACGATAAATCCGGGTGACGGCAGACTGTATCTGAAACAGATTGATTTTCTTTCCTGTGAGGCGAATGAGAAGGATCGAATTGGCGTTGAAGATTTGTTCGTGATGAAGAAGGATAAGAAGCTTCGATGCGGCTATACGACAGGAAGCTGCGCGGCTGCGGCGGCAAAGGCGGCAGTATGGATGCTGCTGACAGGACAGATCTGCGAGCGGGCGGAGATTGCGACGCCAAAAGGAATTGTTCTGCGCCTGCCTGTTGTGGAGCAGCATATTTCGGGAGAGAATGCTGTCTGCGCTGTGCGAAAATACGGCGGGGATGATCCGGATGCGACAGACGGGGCGCTCATTTATGCGCAGGCAGAAAAAATGAAACTGCCGCTTGGCGAAGGGGCGGATAGGAACGACATTTCGGGAGCCTGCCGGGATGGAGACGGGGAACGTCATGCAGGCAAAATGATGCACAAAGCGCGTGTGTCCATCGACGGCGGAACGGGTGTCGGACGCGTGACAAAGCCGGGACTGGAGCAGCCGGTCGGTGCAGCGGCGATCAACCGTGTGCCGCGTGAAATGATCGAGCGGGAGGTTGAGGCAGTATGCCGCAACTGCTCCTATGGCGGAGGGATTCGGATTACGATTTCTGTGCCGTCCGGTGTGGAGCTTGCAAAAAGAACCTTTAATCCGCACATTGGAATTGTGGACGGGATTTCCATTCTCGGTACGAGCGGAATCGTGGTTCCTATGAGCGAGGAGGCATTGATTGCCAGCATACGCGTGGAGATGAAGCAGAAGGTAGAAAACGGCGCGCAGTATCTGTTGATTACACCGGGAAATTATGGGGCGGATTTTATTCGCAGAAAAGAGCTTTCGGGGGCGCTGGATGCAGAGCACTCGATGAAATGCAGCAATTACGTCGGTGAGACGTTGGATATGGCGGTTTCACTCGGTGCGAAAGGAATTTTATTTGTTGCGCATATCGGAAAATTTATTAAGGTTTCAGGCGGCATCATGAATACGCATTCTGCACAGGCAGATTGCAGGGCGGAGCTTATTACAGCTCAGACGTTGCGTGCGCTGAAAAAATATAATTCAGAAAAAGCGTTACTGGAAACATCAGAGATAACGGCCCTCGCCGCGCAGCTTCTTGCAGCAAATACAACGGAGGAAGCGGTCGGAATTTTACAGGAGAAAAATCTGTTGAAAGACGTGATTATAGAAACTCTGGGACGCATTCATTATCATTTGCAGAAACGCTGTCAGGGGATGCTTGAAACAGAGGTGATTCTTTTTTCAAATCAGTATGGATATCTGGGTGAAACCGAAGGCGCGCAGTGCATGATGGAAAAAGTGATGGAACAGACAAAGAACAGCGAAAAGCTGACATAAAAATTCCGGCAGGCATCAAAACAGATGCAGGGCCGCAGGCATACAGGAGGATGAAAATGGCAGGAATATTATATGGCGTGGGCGTGGGCCCGGGCGATCCGGAATATATGACGCTGAAAGCGGTACGGCTCATCCGGGAAAATGAGGTGATTGCGGTACCGGGTGCTGTTGCGCAGGAGACGGTTGCATACCGGATTGCAGTGCAGGCAGTTCCGGAGCTGGCAGATAAGGAACTCCTTGCAGTTATGATGCCGATGACGCATGACAAAGATGCGCTGGAGCAAGGACACAGGGAGGCTGCGGATGCGGTGGAGCGGTATTTGAAGCAGGGGAAAAATGTTGTGTTTCTCACCCTGGGAGATCCCACCGTTTATTCGACTTATCTGTATGTTCAGAAACGTATTGAAGACAGAGGCTATGCTACGGAGCTGGTGAGCGGGATTCCGTCTTTTTGCGCTGCGGCTGCCAGAGCAAATATATCTTTGGTGGAGTGGAGCGAGCGGCTCCATGTGCTTCCGGCAGCTCATATGCCAGAGGATGCACTTGACCAGCCGGGCAATTATATTCTGATGAAGTCAGGCAAACGGATGGGGCAAGTAAAGGAAATATTGAAGAAAAGCGGCCGGGATGTGGTGATGGTGGAAAACTGTGGCATGGAAACGGAACAGGTTTATCACGGTGTGGACGAAATTCCGGATACGGCGGGCTATTATTCGCTGATCATTGCAAAGGAGGCAAGAAAATGATTCATTTTGTAGGAGCAGGAAGCGGCGCGGCTGATCTGATTACCGTGAGGGGAAAAAAGCTTCTGGAGCAGGCGGATGTGATTATCTATGCAGGGTCCCTGGTTAATCCGGAACTGCTGGAGGATAAAAAAGAGGACTGTGTGGTATATGACAGTGCCAGGATGACACTGGAAGAGGTCTTTTCAGTCATGAAGGAGACGGAGGCGAAAGGACTTACAACAGTGCGTTTGCATACCGGGGACCCGTGCATTTACGGTGCAATCCGTGAGCAGATGGATTTGTTGGATAAAGCGGGGATTGTATATGATTACTGTCCCGGTGTCAGCGCATTTTGCGGTGCAGCCTCGGCGCTGAATCTGGAATATACTCTGCCGGGAATTTCGCAGACCGTGATTATCACGCGAATGGCGGGGCGGACACCGGTGCCGGAGCGTGAAGAGATCGCGAAGCTTGCATCCCATGGTGCGACAATGGTTATTTTTCTCAGTACCGGGATGCTGGAACAGCTTACACAGCGGTTGCTTGCAGGCGGCTATCAAAAAGAGACTCCGGCGGCCATTGTCTATAAAGCAACGTGGCCGGACGAGCGTAGTTATACGTGTACGGTCGAGACGCTGGCTCAGTGTGCAAAGGAGCATAATGTGACCAAGACCGCGCTTATTATTGTGGGAGATACGGTGGCCCAGGCCGGATACAACCGTTCAGAGCTTTACCATCCTGCGTTTTCGACAGAGTTCCGTAATGCTTCTGTGCGCAGAGAGGAAGAAGCGTGCAGGTGAGAAAAATAGGCATCGCTGCGTTTACAGACAAAGGCAGGGCGTTGGCAGAGCAGATCAGTCTTAGGTTGAGTGAAGACACGGAAATTCTGTGGTATCAGGAACATTTAAAAAGCTGGTGTGCGGACTGTTTTGCGCAGGCTTCAGGAATATTGTTCATCGGGGCGTGCGGAATTGCGGTACGAACCATTGCACCTTTTCTGAAAAGTAAGACAACAGATCCGGCCGTTCTGGTGATGGATGAAAAGGGACAGTTTGTGATCTCGCTTCTTTCGGGGCATCTTGGAGGTGCAAATGAGCTCACAGCGGAGATTGCAGAGCTGACCGGCGCTGTGCCGGTGATCACGACAGCCTCGGATGTCAATGGAAAAACGGCAGTCGATGTTCTGGCGAAAAAGAACGGTTTGAAAATTGGGTCCATGTCAGATGCAAAAAAAATGGCTGCCGCGATTGTGCGGGGCGAGCAGGTGGGCATTTGGTGCAGCGGACAGACGGAGGGGAAACTTCCGGAGGAGTTTGTTTTGCTGGAAAGTCTTGAAAATATCTCGCATACTGCGGTTGAACATCTTTTGTGGATTTCAGAGCAGCTTCCGCAAAAGGCGGAGTTGCAAACGCATCTGTCCGGGCGGGCGGGAATCGTTTTGCATTTGATCCCGAGGAACGTTGTGCTTGGAATTGGATGTCGCAGGAATAAAACAGAGGAAGAGATTATTCATGAAGTGTCCCGCGTTCTGGAGGAGGAAAGTATACCGGAGGAAGCGCTTGTGGGTGCGGCGTCGATAGACCTTAAAAAAGAAGAACAAGGGATTTTGGCACTCTGTAAGCGTTATGGGATTTCGTTTACTACGTACACGGCAAACGAGCTTGCGCAGGCCGAAGGAGAGTTTGAACCGTCGGAGTTTGTGAAAAGAACAACAGGCGTAGACAACGTGTGTGAGCGGGCGGCACTGCTCGCAGCGGGCAAAAATGCGCGACTGATCCGGAAAAAATATGCCGCAAACGGCATAACGGTAGCACTTGCCGTACGGGAATGGAAGATCAGCTTTGAAAAATAAGCAGTATGTAAGTAGAATGCAAAGATAAGTTTGGATTAAGTTTGGATAAGGAAATCGTATATAAAAACGGAGGATAAGCTTTGAAAAAGAGAGTGTATGTGATCGGAATGGGGCCGGGGGAACCGGAGATGATGTGTGTGAAAGCAGACCGGATTTTGCGGGAATGCGATACAATTATTGGGTACACCGTTTACGTGAATCTGCTGAGGGAGGCTTATCCCGGAAAAGAATTTTTGACAACGCCGATGACCCAGGAGGCGAAGCGCTGCGAGATGGCTTTTGAGGAGGCTGCAAAGGGAAAAAAAGTTGCCATGGTTTGCAGCGGGGATGCCGGCGTGTATGGTATGAGCGGGCTGATGCTGGAGATCGGTGCGAGCTATCCGGAAATCGAAGTAGAGGTTGTTTCGGGCGTGACGGCAGCTTTAAGCGGTGGCGCAGTACTTGGCGCGCCGCTGACGCATGATTTTGCAGTGATCAGTCTGAGCGACCGACTCACTCCGTGGGATAAAATTGAGAAAAGGCTTGCGTGTGCGGCAGAAGCAGACTTTTCTATTTGCCTTTACAACCCTTCGAGTAAGGGGCGTCCTGATTATCTGAAGCGGGCCTGTGATATTCTTTTGCAGTTTCTGCCAGAGGACCGTATCTGCGGGACTGTGGAAAACATCGGAAGGCAGGGAGAGACGGCAAAGCTGTATACACTCGGACAGCTGCGGGACACAGAGGTAAACATGTTTACAACAGTATTTATCGGGAATTCCATGACAAAGGAAATCGGGGGACGTATGGTGACTCCAAGAGGTTATCGGATATGACGGGAAAGAAAGTACTTGTTTTTGGCGGGACCGTCGAGGGCAGGCAGGTATCAGATTTTCTGAGGGAAAAGGAAGTATTCCATATACTTTGCGTTGCAACTGAGTATGGAGAGGAAGTCTTGACTGCGGACAGGTATCTGGATATCCGGCAGGGACGGCTGAATGTGATGCAGATGCGCGAGCTGATCCGACAAGAGGGGTTCTGCGCGGCAGTGGATGCGACACATCCGTACGCGGTGGAGGTTTCCAGAAACATCAGGGAGGCCTGTGATCTGGAAAATCTGCGGTACCTGCGGTATCTCCGGTCCGGTCTGACGGAAGAAGGAAAAGAATCAGAAGCTGTGTATGTAGATTCAGCGGCCGAGGCAGCAATGTATCTTGAGACGCAGCAAGGCCCCATTTTTTTGACGACCGGAAGCAAGGAACTGCGAGCGTTTACCGAACACATTTCAGATAAGTCGCGACTTTTTGCAAGAGTACTGCCTGCTGCGCAGGTCATAGAATCCTGCCGTGCGCTTGGGCTTGAGGGAAAACAGATCTGTGGCATGCAGGGGCCTTTTTCGGCGGATATCAATGAAGCGATGATGCGTCAGGCCGGTTCACGGTTTCTGGTGACGAAGGATACAGGAATTTCCGGAGGATTTCCGGAAAAGGTGGAAGCTGCCAGAAGGCTTGGTGTTCAGATCGTAATGATTCGCAGACCACAGGAAGAGGGCTGCGGATGGGAAGAGATCAGAAATACGCTTGTGGAAATTGTGAAAGAAAGTACAGCATATATCGGGGCAACAGATCGTGTGGAACCAACAAAGAACGCAGGTGTGGAAGCAGTTACGGATGTACAGACAGTAGGCAAACCAGATCCGGAAACAGATATAGAAACGAATTTGGAAGTGGAAATAGAAACTAATTCGGGAATGGCTCCGGCGATGGAGAAGCGGACAATCAGCTGCATCGGTATCGGGATGGGGACGCTGGATACCCTGACGCATGAGGGAGCAGAACGGATTCGCAGTGCAGACGTTTTGTTTGGCGCAAAACGGATTCTGGAAAGCGTTAGCCGGATGCCAGGACTGCTGCCTGGAGCTGACAGGCGGCAGGAACATACGCAGGGGGGCGTTGATGGAACATACGTATCTGATGTTCCGGTCATGGTAACAGAATACAGCGGCAGTAAAATTGCGGCGTATCTTGACAGGCATCCGGAATATCGCCGCGTGGTTATTCTGATGTCCGGGGATGTTGGGTTTTACAGCGGGGCGCGCAGCATTCAGGAAGCCTTTCCAGGGGAAGCGGTTCATTTTTGCTGCGGTATTTCGTCAGTCATTTATTTTGCGTCCAGGATTCCTACCCCATGGCAGGATGCGAAGCTTGTGAGCGCGCACGGAAAAGCGTTTTCCGTACTGAATCATGTGAGACGCTATCCGAAGCTGATTCTGCTGGTTGGCGGGCCAGAAGATGTGGAGCAGATCTGCAAAGAGCTGCAACATGCAGGACAAGGGCAGATCCGGGTGACAGTTGGAACAAATTTGTCTTATCCGGAGGAAAAGATTGAACAGGGGGCTCCGGAGGACTTTTTATCCTGCAAAACAAAAGGGCTCCATATTCTGATGCTGGAAAATCCGGATGCATCGTATATTCTTACGCCGGGCATTCCGGATGAAGCGTTTATTCGCGGTAAGGTTCCGATGACAAAAGAGGAAATCAGGGTTCTTTCGATTGCGAAGCTGAGACTTGTAGAAGACGCAGTGGTTTATGATGTGGGAGCAGGAACCGGTTCTGTATCGGTAGAGATTGCAAGGCTGTGCACACAGGGATATGTCTATGCGATAGAACAAAAGCCGGAGGGCATTGCGCTGATTCGCGAAAATAGCCGGCGTATGTGTCTGTCAAATCTGATTCCGGTAGAGGGAACAGCCCCCCGGGCGCTTGAGGACTTGCCTGTACCGACCCATGCTTTTATCGGGGGAAGCTCGGGAAATATGCGACAGATTGTAGCGTGCCTGCTTGCCAGAAATCCGCAGATACGTATTGTGATTAATACGATCGCGCTGGAAAGCATTGCGGAAGTGATGGCGGTTTTAAAAGAGTTTGGGATTGCTGATGCGGATATTGTACAGGTAAGCGCGGCAAAAGCGAAGGTTTTGGGGCGTTATCACATGATGAACGCGCAGAATCCCGTTTCGATTATAGCTTTTGGTGGAAATAGCAGTATAACTTTTTGACAAGATATGTTAGAATAAAAAGAGTACAAAATACAGAATAAAGGAGTGCAGGATCATGCAAAAAAACGCTGAGCGTGCGGCAGTAAGTTTGGCACGCTGTGACGTATGATTCATTTGCCGAGGATTATGCTGGCAGCGCCTTCAAGCGGCAGCGGGAAAACGATGATTACGTGCGGATTTTTACAGGCGCTTATAAATCGGGGACTATCGCCGGTTTCTTTTAAATGTGGTCCGGATTACATTGATCCGATGTTTCACACAAAGGTTATTGGCGCAAAGTCCAGGAATCTTGATACATTTTTTACAGGCCGGGATGTGACGCGTTATCTGTTTGCGAGAACTGCATCGAAGGCAGATATCTCTGTCCTGGAAGGTGTCATGGGGATTTATGATGGTCTGGGCGGCATTTCGCCGAGAGCGTCCTCATATGAATTGGCACAGGTAACGAATACGCCGGTGATACTTGTGGTAAATGCCCGCGGGATGAGCCTTTCGGTGATTCCTCTGATCCGGGGATATCTGGATTACCAGAGCGCATTTGGCAGTCAGATGATCCGAGGTGTTATTTTAAATCAGACAAGCAGGATGACATACTTGCTTCTCAAAGAAAAAATCGAGCAGGATACGGGCGTGAGGCTTTTGGGGTATGTACCAAGACTCCCGGACTGTGTAATTGAGAGTCGCCATCTTGGACTGGTTACACCGGATGAAATTACGGATCTGAAAAATACACTGGACCGGCTTGGCAAAGAACTGGAACAGTGTCTCGATATAAACGGAATCCTGGAGCTTGCGCAGGAAGCTTCTGATTATGAGGAGACAGAACTGCGGACGCCGGAGTGTGCGGCAGCATATATTACAGGGCAGCAGGAACATGGCGGTTCCGGCTGTATGCGCTCCAGGCTTGGCGTTGCAATGGATGAAGCTTTTTGTTTTTATTATCAGGACAATCTGGAGCTGCTTGAAGCTATGGGAGCAGAACTGATTCCTTTTTCACCGCTTCATGATACGCATCTGCCGCAGGGGATTTCCGGTCTGATATTCGGAGGCGGTTATCCCGAGTTGTATACAAGGCAGCTTGCGCACAATGTGCCAATGCGGGAGGAAATTTACCGGACATTGAAAGGCGGGATGCCGTATCTGGCAGAATGCGGAGGATTTATGTATCTCCATGAGGAGATGGAGGATATGGAGGGCAGGGGATTTCCGATGTGCGGTGTGATTCCGGGACGTTCGTTTCATACGTCGAAGCTTTCCAGATTTGGATATATACAATTACAGGTTAATGCGGAAGTAGGAATACAGATGGAGCAGCTTTTGAAGCCTGGCCATACGATCCGTGGACATGAGTTCCACTACTTTGACAGTACCAATGCAGGAGCAGCTTATCGGGCGCAAAAACCGCTCGGAAAACGGCAGTGGGAATGCATACACGGAGATACCGCATATGCGGCCGGATATCCGCATTTATATTACTGGTCAGAACCGGCTTTTGCAGCTGCATTTGTAGAAAAAACCGTACAGTACAGGCAAAGAGGTCTCCGTTACATATAAAAAGACAGAGAATCTGTTTCATACGTTTGGAGAAAATGGCTGAAAGACGAGGACAAAAAGAACAGAACAATAAAAGCAGGTGAAAAAATGGAAGGAACAGAACAGGAACAGCTTACGCTAAATTATGTGCTTTCGCATATTTCAGCATGTGATCAGAAGGCAATCAAAGAGTGCAAAAGGCGTTGGGACAGCATTGCCAAGCCGCTTCACAGCCTGGGCTGGCTGGAGGAGGCGATTGCGATCATTGCAGGGGCGCAGCACAGCAGCGAGATCATCACAAATAAAAAGATTCTGGTGCCGATGTGTGCGGACAATGGAGTGGTTGCAGAGGGGGTGACGCAGACCGGGCAGGAAGTTACGGCCATTGTGGCAGAAAATTTTCTGGATGAGAAGTCCTGCGCGGCACTGATGTGTGTTCATGCAGGAGCTGATATTCATCCGATTGATATCGGTATGGCTGTGGATACCCCGCGGGTAGAAAAACGGAAGATCGCCTATGGTACAAGAAACTTTGCCAGAGAGATGGCAATGACGAAAGAAGAGGCAGTAAAGGGACTTGAGACGGGCATTCGGCTGGTCGGAGAGTTAAAAGAAAAGGGGTACCGGATGATTGCGACCGGAGAGATGGGAATCGGAAATACGACGACATCCAGCGCGGTTGCGGCTGCTTTGCTTGGGGTTCCGGCAGAGGAGATGACAGGACGTGGAGCAGGGCTTTCGGGAGAAGGACTGAAGAAGAAAATAACAGTGATTCAGGATGCAATCGAACGATGGAATCTGACGCAGGCAGATCCGCTGACCGTCCTGGCGTGCGTAGGAGGTTTTGATCTTGCTGGTATCGCGGGGATGTTTCTTGGCGGAGCGTATTATCATATACCGGTTTTGATCGACGGATTTATTTCGTCTGTGGCAGCGCTTCTGGCGGTTCAGCTTTGTCCGGATGCAATCGGATATATGGTCGCAACGCATGTTTCCAAGGAACCGGCTGCACACAGAATATTGGATGAACTGGGGCTGTCTCCGGCGCTTGACGCGGGAATGTGCCTGGGTGAAGGAAGCGGGGCTGTGGCAGTATTTCCACTTATTGAGATGGCAGCAGATATTTATCACAGGATGAGTACGTTTGAACAGATTGATATGGAGGCATACCAGGAGCTGACTTAAAGATATGGCAGTTTCGGAAAAGGAGGGGGCATATGAGAAAGAAAAAAGCAGTGAGATTGATGGCAGTTTTACTCAGTGGCGCTATGCTGCTGGGAAATGCGCCTGCGTCTGTGGCGATGGAAGGGGAAATACCACAGGAAAATGTTTTGGAGGAGCTGATTTTGGAGGATGACGGCAGCAGTACAGCGGCAGATGAAGGAAATTCCGGCGAAGCAGAAGAAAAGACAGAGCTTGGGATAGAATCCATTGAGACTGTGAATGATCCGGTAGGAGAGGAAGAACCGCCGGTGGAGGGCTCCGACAAGCCAGAACATCAGGAAGCGGAAATCCGGGCGGGAGCGCAGCAGATTCTGATGTTTACGATGGAGGCAACAGCAGAGAACATCACAGTCGCATGGCGTTCTTGTGGACTACCAGAATAGATGTCAAAAACATGGTCTGAGACGAGAAAGTGTGTAACAATATGGGATACATCGGGAAACACCGGAAAATCAAGGGATTTGACGGGTTTATGAATCGTAAAACGCATGTCTTTGACATTTGTTCTGAGAAATAGAAAAATTGTATATGCAATTAAAGTTTGAATGAGAAAATCAGAGAAGAGATGTAACAAAATAGTGTAAAAATGTAGCAGAAGCAGCGTATATGGAAGCAGATCAGGCGCTAGAAAGCAGAAAAATGATGTAAATTTGTAGATTTTGAATTGTCAGACATATTTAAAATATGTTTTTGATAAGATTGTGCGAAGTGAAAAAAGAAAAAATATCGGTAGCGTTATAACAGAGTGTTATAGCGTTATTTTTTTGCGTTACGGGTGTTACAAAAAACAGAAAAAGTCTAGGAAATACGGGCGTTACAGCGATTTTTGAATATAGAAAAGAACGGAAAAATAGAAAAGAAATTTTGTAATTTGTGACGCGGAGCAATTGAACATTTTGGAGCAGTACAAAAAAATATGTTCAATTGCCCATAATAGGCGGGTTTTCCGCATTCTTCGTAAAATATAATAGGAAAAAGCAATTGAACATATTTTTGGTATAAAAGGGAAATAAATTACCCAAAAAGCAGAAAAAAATTAAGCTGTTTCGATCGCTTCATTTTGCTCTGAAAGAGACGATTTTCGCCCCCTATTTTTACGTTTTATTTTTAATTCGATCATAGCAAGTATTTCATCTTGATCATCAATATGCAGTCTATGAAAATTGTTTAAAAGGAGTATATCATCCGGTGAAATAACAGGTGAATCTTTAAAATTAAATATTTCATCATTCTCCGAATTTGAAGAATTTCCTTTCAAAAGATAGTCGATCGAACATTGCAAAAGCTCTGATAAATTAATTAAAGCAGAGGAGGAGGGCAAAGTTTTTCCGTTTTCTATTAGGCTTAGATTGCCTGATGAAATGCCCGTTTTTGCGTGTATTTGAACTTGTGTTAATCCTAATTCTTTTCGGCGTTGTTTAATTCTAGTTCCTATTTCCATATTATTCATAAATCCTCCGTTCTCCTGTAATAAATCTCTAAAAAAAAAGAAAAAAGCTTGACAATCTTTAAAATTAGAGATAATATAAGTACAGGGTAAGAAATAACTCAAAACAAATTTATCATATCTATCCGGAAATCACAACCGGAACCGGAAATCGCCGAAAAAAAGCCAATCTGAAGGCTGTTAAAAAGATCAATTTATTTAAAATGTTTTTTGCATACTAAGAGAGGAAGGTGAGGTATGAAGAACGGTAAGAAACCAACGCTGCGGCAAAAGAAGATCATGAAAGCAAGCGGATTGTTACCTGAGAACTGGTTAGTTGTGAAGGATCTTGGCAATGAGTTGCATGTAGTCAGCCGGATGTCGCTGAAAAAGATCGGTGGCAAGCCGAAGCTGAGGAAACTGCAGACAGTTGATTAAAAAAGGAGAGCTGCGCCAACAGCTCCCCTTGATGTCAGAACATATGATGATAATGCCAACCACTATCACCGATTCTGACAGTTGCGTGATACGTTTTATCAAAGAGTTCTGAGTGGGCCTCATACTCTGAGATTGTATCACCAGCTTTTGAATGTTGGGAGACAAGAAGCCAATCGAGCTTCTCATTCGCTGGTCCAATATTCATCGGGTATTTATGCACGAGTAACACCTCCCTTCTGCGGGAGTACCCTGCAAGGGAATTGTAACATATCAAAAACGATAAAGAAAGTAAGTGTTTATAGAAGGAAGTGATTGCATGGCAGGGCAGAATACACTGACCCCGCTGGGGAAAAAGATTAAGAAAAGACTAGTTGATCTGGACATGACACAGCGCGATCTGGCAGAGCTTTTGGGTGTGAATGCACCCTATATTACAAAGATCCTGACCGGGGTGCGGACAGGAGCAAAGTATCGGAAACAGATCGCGGAAATATTGGGAATAGATGACGCTGCATAGGAGGTGATGGGATGCAGGCAGCAGCATATATAACGTTAGAGGAAGCGGCGGAACTGGAAGGTATAGAATATTTTACTTTGTATAGAAGAATCGAACGCAATAAGAAAAAGTATAGTATTCAACCCCAAAAGTCTGATACAGGTGGACGTGATATTGTTCTTGTATCAGTGAAATCACTGTCCAAGATGGCACAAGCAGCCTTTGAGCGTCGGGAGGCAGTGAAGCGGATCGCCGATGCAGCTGATCAGGATGTGGAAGCGGCAGAAGAGCCAGCACCGGAGCGGCCATGGTACGTGGATGCGGATTATGAATGGTATCAGCATCAGTATCAGAAAAATTATTATAAGGCGATGGAGCTGGGAAACGTAGTACGTGAATACATCAGCAACGTACCGAAGCATCATAAGGATCTGACCGTATGGACGGAAGAGTATGCAAAGGAGCGGACCGGCAAGAGCGGCAGGACGTTCCGCCGGATGGTGGACGATTACATGACCGCATCGGCATGGGCAGATCGGATGCAGAAGGAAGATGGTTGCGGTTATGATTATATCAAGGTGCTGGCACTGTGCCGGAAGCCGAAGGAGGTTGGACAGTTTCCGAGTATCCCACCGGTGATGAAACAGTGTATTAAGAATATCTGGTTTGACAAGTCCTTTGCTCAGAACCGTCGAACCCGGGAAGATTTGTATGAGACATTGCAGGAAATTGCCGAGGTGAAAGGCTGGGAGAAGCTTCCATCATATCAGACCGTATCACGTTATATCGTGTACTTGATGGATGTGGAGGGAATGGCAAGTGCACACGCCTATGCGAAGAACGGAGCGGTTGCCTGGAAGAACAGGCAGATGGTGAAACGGGCTCGTGACACCAAGAGCCTGCAGGTGCTTGAGATGGTGCAGGGCGATGAGCATACATTTGATCTGTGGGTGCTGTATAAGACGCCAAGTGGAAAAGAGATCCCGATCCGGCCAAAATTGGTCTGTTGGATCGATACACGCAGCCGCATGATATTTGGGGATGTCATTTGCAGGGATGCAAATGCGCAGATCCTGAAAGAGAGTCTGATCAAGATGTTTTATGAAGACTTGAATGGATATGTACCGAAATATCTGTACATTGATAACGGCAAAGATTATACGTCAAAGGATCTGAACGGCATTGATCGGAAGGATCGGCACGATGCGGAAGCGAAGGAAAAATATTTTGATATGGAGTGTGACCGTAAAACGCGTGGATTTTACCGGGACATGGGTATATCGGATGTACATATATCTATGCCGTATGAGCCGTGGACGAAAGGACAGATTGAGCGGTCGTTTGGTACGGCGATTCAGAAGTTTTCCAAGCAATTTGCAAGCTATACGGGTACCTTGACCGGATCAAAGACGGATGCAAAGGTAAATAAGGATATTAAGGCAATGGCAGAACGTGGGGAGCTGCTGACCATGGAAGAGTTTTATGAAAAATGGAAGGAATACAAGGAAAAGTACATAAACCGCCAGCACAGCAGCCTGAAGCGGATGCAGGAAGAGTATAAGACACCGAAGGCACTTTTTGAAAATGGGGAACGGTATCAGAAACCGGCACCTGCGCGCAGTGTGGCAGTCATGGCACTGATGAAAGCAGAGGAGGCATACGTATACAATACAGGGATCAGGCGGAGCGGTTACGATTATATGGCGTATGATCTATGCAGCTATATCGGGCGGAAAGTACAAATCAAGGTAGACCCGTGGGATGTGACAGGTATCTACGTGATGGATGATACCGGGGCATTGATCTGCCGGGCGGAAGCACAGGAGCTGTTGAAGTTTGGGCGCGTATCTGATCCGGTATTGCAGGATCACAGAAGGATGCAGAACAGGCAGATCCGGGATGTGCGCGAGCAATTAGAGGAAGCGACAAGACCATTTGATCTTGGTGAAGTGACCGAGAACTATGGCAAGGGAATGGTCGGCGGCGTGGAGCTGACGATAGGGAAGAAGCCGGAGCGTGCGCAGAAGGTGGTACAGATGCCAGAGGATAAGCATGCAGTGCGTAACGCCCGGAAGGCAAGACAGGAGAAAGAGACATCAGAGTATATGAAATCGCAGGCACAGAAAGCACTGGAACGCTTGCGGGCGATGGGGGAGAAATGAAAAAAGCTATGGAGTGCATAGGCCGGATACTGGAAGATACCCTGATGATGGCTGTGGTGATGGTGCTGTCTGTTGTTTTTATGTCGCTACAGATTATCGAGGATATCTTTTGGGATAAGTAAATTATCAAAATGAATGTCAAAAAACAAAGGAAAGGAAGGTAGCAAGATGGCAAATACAGAGACGAGAGAGGGAACGCCGAGCCGGATCGCGCTGGCGGTGGTCAAAAAACTGGAAGAAATGAAGATGAATAAGGCAGAGCTTGCAATACAGTTGGGTGTAAGCCGGCCGATGGTTAGCCAGTATCTGGCCGGCAAGTATAAAAGTGATCCTACTGCATTGGAAGAAATGCTGCAGGATTTCCTCGAAGCGAATGGCGTAAATATTTCTTCCGATGCTCCTGAGATGGAGTGTCAGGAGGCTCCGAAAGAATTGCCGAAAAAGGCAGCATACTATGAAAGCCGTGATTACATTGGTGTGATGTCAGTGTGTCAGTCCTGTCAGGAGGATATGGGACTTGGGATTATTATCGGAAAATCCGGATATGGAAAATCATATGCCCTGCAGCACTATGCGAAAATGCCGAAGGTGGTATACATGGAGTGTGATGACACGATGAGCTGCCGGGATCTGGTGGAAGCAATCGAGGGGAAACTTGGCATTCCACGTGCCACATCTGGAACGATCTGGAAGCGTGTCTGTCGGATCAGGGAGTTCCTGAACGTCAACGCGGGATATCTGCTGATTATAGACGAAGCAGACAAGCTGATCAACAAGTATACTGCAGCGAAGATGGAGATCCTGCGTGGCATTTACGACCAGGCGGATGTCGGTATTGTGATCGCCGGGGAACCGAAGCTGGAGGTTGACCTGCGTAACATGCTTGACCGCTTTGCCAACCGGATCGATTTCTTTTATAAACTTGGTGGATTAGATAAGAAGGAACTGGATGGATACCTTGCAGGATGGAGCATATCAGAAGATGCACGAAGGGAGCTGGCAAGCCGCGCCTACAGTTCTAGGAACGGATGCTTCCGTTTGCTTGACCGGACATTGAATAATGTGCTGCGTGTCATGAAAAGCAGGGGCGTTACAGAAGTAACGACAGACATCGTAAACGAAGCATCCGGTATGATGCTGTTGTAACTATAAGGGATAAGTTTAGAAAGGGGAAGAACGATGGAACAGATTACTATCAATATCACAGGACAGAAAGCACAGGAGCAGACAGCGCAGCTTATGACAGCAATTTATAAAACAATGGCACGCATTAATGACAAAGGTTGTTATATCACGATCAACAGCCAAAGCATAGATATACCGGGGGAAAAGCGAGAACTTCAGGTGCCGGATTTTATGAAAGTACGTAGACAGCTGACGATGGCGGGAAGGATTGGTTAAGATGGCAGGACAGAAGCATGAACCGACGGTGCGTACTATATGGGGACTGGCAAAATGTGAAGAGCTGCGAATGACAGGAGAAGAGTTACATCTGGTTGTTATGGCACAGACCGGGAAAGATTCAATCAGGAAGCTGACGCAGAAAGAAATATCTCGTGTGGTGTACGTATTGTCACAGATGAAGGAATCGTCACGGCGTGGCAGAGAAGACCGGACGCCGATGTGTGACGGAACGACACAAAATCAGCGTCGCAAGGTTTATAAGCTGATGCAGGCGCTTGGATGGAATGAGAAGCGTATCAATGGCATGTGCCGCCGGATGTTTAGAATTGACCGTTTGGAATGGCTGAATTATAAGCAGATTAGTGACTTAATTGAAGCATTGAAAGCGATGCTTGAACGTCAGGATCAGGAAAAAAGGTCATGAAAGAATATTGGACATTGACAAGTGAATACAGTCAGCAGAAAGTTTTTTGAAAAAGTATGAAAAAAACATTGACATACGGTGCACCGTATAGTATAATACAATCATAAGGAGGTGAGATACAGATGAGCAACAGGAACAGGCGAAAGCCAAATATGAAAAAGTCCGATATTGAATTAAAGAGCTGGGCACTCGGAGCAATAACGGACTTGATCATCGGAATCATCTTACTGATTCTCGATAAGCTATTAAATTAGCGGAGAGGGGCGCAAGCCCTTCTCTTGAAAAAAATATAACACAAATGCTCATCTGTGTAAAGGATGCTTTGGAAACTTGGAATATTCTTTGTCGCGATCGGAATCGTGAAACTGCTCATCTATTTTGTCAAAAAAGGAAGGGGGAACAGGAATGCCGGTAGGTAGTCCGAAGCCGCAGACTGTTGCGACAAAAAAATACGAGGCAAAAGCCGGATTTGTATCGAAGTCGTATAAGCTGCGTAAAGAACTGACAGAAGAATTTGCTCGGGCATGTAAAAAGAAAGGTGTGAGCGCTGCAGGGCAGCTCACTGTGATGATGCAGGCATTTATCGACGAAGTGAATAACGGGAAATAAAAATTGAAGCTGCTGGCTGTATAAACGGTCGGCAGTTTTTTTATGCAGTTTGGAGGTACAAATGGAGGATTGCAGGGTGGAGATAGCTGTCAGGGATGGAAAGGTGGACATGCGGGCAGAACATGTATCACTGGAGGATATGACAGCAATTTGCGGTGTGCTGCAGGTGATGGTCGGACGTAATGCAATGATGCGTGGCGCTGATCTGGAGATGGTAAAAGATAAGCTGCTGGATGTCTATCTGGCAGCCATGAATGATCTTGAAAGACAGGAAGGTGAGAATGAATGACGAAAAAGGAACAGAAAGAACGGGCGAGGATCAAGAAACAGTTGAAGGAGAAGGGCATCCTGCCGCCGGATAAAAAGAAGCTGAACCGGAAAAAATTTGTGGATGAGGCGATGCAGGAATGGAATGCAAGAGATAAAGAGTGTTACGTATGGGATATTTACCTGATGGATGCGATTGGCATTATGTTAGGGGATGTGGAACAGAGGACGCTGCGTGTATCATCTGAAGCAATAGGGGCAGCAAAGTGCCTGAAGCTGGCGGTACGTTTGAAAGAATTTGAAGAATCAGTCAGGGAACGTGGGGATACGAGCTATAAGTTGAAAGAGAAATATGACTACATCAGGGACATTATAGAAGCATAAAGGGGGAATGCAGGAATGGAACAGTATAAAAAATTATCATCGCATGGAAGTATTAACATACCGGTTGCGATGCGACGGGATTTGGGACTGGAACCAAAAGACCCGATGATCGTGAGCACCAACGAGGAGGGTGACATCATCCTGAAACCCTATGTGCCACGCTGCATGTACTGTGGCAGGCAGGATCAGGTGCATAAAGTATTTGGGCGTTATGTATGTGCAGGATGTGCGAAAAAAGTTTGTGAAGCATTAGAAAAAATGAACGGAGGGGAAGCAAATGGATGAACTGAAGCAGAAAACAAGCGCAGAGCTGGTGGACGAACTGGTGCAGCTCGATCGCCTGCGTCTTCAGACAGCGCGGAACATCTCAAAATATCAGGCGGAGCTGCAGGCACGCGGTATCAGCATCATGGAAGACCGAAACAAGCAGTACACACGTTTTTATGGAAGCCAGGGATCAGCAGCGGCCATTACTGATCGGCAGAGTCTTGATATCCTGAATCCGGACCGGCTGAAGCTTTGCGTGTCAGAAGGGGTATGGAATAAGAACGTTACGGTTACAACGGAAACGAAGTATAAATGCAGCGCTAATTTTGAACGTATGCTGAAGGCTCTTTTTACGGATGACTATACATTTGAGATGGAACTGGAGGAGTTTTTGGATGGCCAAATGCATATCCTTCCGGACACGAAGCAGAAGAAACTGTTGCTGAAGAAGTTAAGCGGCGACTACGAGAAGGACAGGAAGAATCTGACCGCTATATTTGATGCGGAATGTGACTGGGACGTAGAGCTGTATTACATCCATAAGATTAAGAACGCGGAACTGATCCGCGCGTACCTGCCGGATGACATGATCGATGCAACGATCCGGGAACTAAAGAAGTGTGTAATCGTAGACAGTAAAACAGCGATTACGCTGGATTATAAGGAGGAGTAGGTATGGCACAATTTGAATTTACGATAGTGGAAACAGTCAAACATCAGCATAGCTTGATTATAGAATGTGAAGACCTGACAGAAGCACTCTTAATTGCAGATTGCATGGAGGATGAGGAGATGGATCATCCGGACGATATCACGACAGTAGCGAAGAACTGTGGGGCGAATATAGTAGAGTTTAATCGGGATTATATGACATATGTAGACGAAATTGAAATTGAAGATGTAGAAGAAGCAAAGGAGGACTGATACATATGGCAAAGAAAAAATTATTGATTATTGCAGGGCACGGTGAGGGTGATCCCGGTGCCTGCAGTATTTGGGGACAGGAAGCAGCTTACACAAGGGAGCTTGCGACGATGGTAAAGAAGTCCATTGGCAATAAGATGTCTGTGACGATGTATGATCAGAAGAAGAACTGTTATGCACAGAGCAAGCGTGGTGATGTGCCGGAGTATGCGAAGTACGACATGACGTTAGAAATCCATTTCAATGCAAAGGGCAAGAAAGATCCTTACGGGGACGGACACTTCACCGGAGTCGGCGGCTACATCCATCCGGACAACGCCGGAAAGAAGGTGGCACGTGCGGTTATTGACCGTGTGGTGGCGCTCGGATTCAAAGAGTGGCTGCTGGGGACAAGCACGGGCTTGCTGAATTTAAACAACGCACAGCGTCAGGGCGCAAAGTATTTTTTGCTTGAGACAGCATTTGTCGATGACGGTGACGACATGAATTTTTATCGTAACCATGAGGATGACTTTGCCAAGGCGATCGCACAGGGAATCATGGACGGACTGGGAATGGATTCATCTGCTGGCGATGTGCCTAAGAAAGAATATTGGAGAGTACGGAAATCGTGGGAGGATACAAAAAGCCAGAAGTACGCAATGGAAACAAAGGAAGCGGCGATTTTGGTATGTCCTGCAGGTTACAGCGTGTTTGATCCGTCCGGAAATTGTGTCTATTTGAAAGAAGCATATGGCACGCAGGCGCAGTCATTTGAAGGCTGCGCAGAGGGGGAGTACATCGAAGCAGTCGGAACGATGTATACAGAGGATGAACGAAAGAACGGTATCCTTGCCTGCGTATCGCTTGCGCAGTCCATCTTAGAGAGTGGATATGGGCAGACGGATCTGGCGCAGATCGGAAACAACATGCACGGAATGAAATGCACCCTGTCCGGAAATACATGGTCAGGCACGACGTGGAATGGGGAGAACTTTTATGAGAAATTATCGCCAGAGGTTGAGAACGGACAGGAAGTGATGCGCCGGTCACAGTTTAGGTGCTATGAATGTATTGAGGATTCCATCGCTGACCATGCTGCGTATCTGTTGAATGCTGCAAATGGAAAGAAGCGCAGGTTTGAAGGAATACAGGGCGAGAAAGATTACAGAAAGGTGATCCAGATCATTAAGGCAGGCGGGTACGCGACAGATCCGGAATATGTCAGCAAGATCTGCAATATCATTGATCGCTGGAATCTGACACGGTTTAACGTGGAAAACAGCGGGACGGATCAGAAACCGGAAATACCGGAGCAAAAGCCAGATACGCCGGATCAGAAGCCGGAAGTACCGGAGCAAAAGCCAGAGACACCGGATCAGGGAGGCCAGGAGGAGAACAGACAGGTATTGTATGGTATCTTCACGGATGCGGACATTTTGTCGATCCTGTCTGAACCACAGAAGTCCGGAAAGGTGGTCGGGTATATTCAGGAACCGGAGGACAGAAAGAAAGAGTATCACATTGTCGAAGAAAAGAATGGTTACGGGAAGCTGCTTAGCGGAGCCGGATGGGTGGATCTTGCGCATGTGAAGAAATGGATGTACGCAGTACAGACGACCTGCAACGTGCTGAATATCCGTAAAAAGGCATCACTTGACTCGCCGGTAGTCGGAACGATCAGTGAGCCAGAGGGAAGGAAGGTGTCGTACCATATTGATAAAGAGAAGAATGGATTCGGACATCTGTTAAGCGGAGCCGGATGGGTGAGTCTCGAGTATATCGAAAAGGTGTGATAAGAATGGGTCAGAACATGCGGGAGCTGCTGGATGATACGACGATAGAGGATTTGCCGGAGAGCTGCCAGCCGATCGTGGAGATTGTTGGACTGGAACGTTTTTTTGAACTGTCTGAGTATGCGCAGGGGGATGCATTGTATATACCGAAGCCAGAGAGTATTGTTGCTCCGGCACGCAACCGAAAGATCAAAAAAGAATGGAATGGTTATAACATACGGGAACTGGCAGATAAATACGGACTGACACCGAACAGAATACGAAATATACTGAAATATGAGCAGGTTTTCGGGCAGCTTTCGATGTTCGATCCGGATTTTGAATTGTATGAAGAGTGAAATTTTTTTCTGAAATGTTTTATTTAAAGGTTATCTGAAGAATAAGTAGACTAGGAGCATAGCTTGGCTATGCTCCTATTTTTTTGTCGGGAAAGGGGAACAACATGGAAATTTTAAATGCATTGGAAATTGAAGCAATGATGGATGTCACCAAACTGGTGGGAGTGATCGGGTTACTGGCATTTATTGTGTCATGTATCGCCGAAGTATTAAAGCATGTGAAATGGCTGGATGACGTGCTGCCGACAGGGATAGTGGTAATCGTCCTGTCACTGGTGATCTGTCCGATGGCAATCTTTGGGATGCTGGCATATGCAGGACAGCCGATCACATGGTTTATGGTATTTGCGTCGTTTATTGCAGCATTTATTGTCGCACTGGTGGCAATGGACGGCTGGGAACGCGTGACAGAACTTGCCGGAAAACTGATCAAGAGGAAATGACATGGAATATGCGATCACATTTGCGGACGTAATGACAGGGCTGATTGGTATCGGGTTGGGGATATTTGGCTGGTTGGTGAAGAACTGGATCAGCGGCGTCCTGAAAAGTAATGAAGAGACAAAAGTACAGGTTAAGGGAATCGACAAAAAGATAGATGAGCGTATCAAGGCATTGGATGAAAAGACAGACAAAGAGATCCGGGAAATGGAAAAGGAAATTACGGATTTCAAGTCTGACTTTGCAACGACATTCGTGCTTCGGGAAGATTACTTCCGGGCAATGAATAAAATGGAGGATTCCATCAGGAATATTGATCACAAAATAGATCGCCTGCTCTTAAAGGGTAGCAGTAAGGAATGAGGTGAGAAGAATGAACGATGCAGAACGCGCGGAGGTGAAACGGAATAAGGCAGTCCGTGGGTATATCATCCGCTGTCTGGTGAAAGGATTTAACAACGCTGCGCTGACGCGTCAGGTGTCGAATGCGATGATTGCAGCGGGGCTGGTGATCTCGCCGGATATATCGAAATACATTGATTATCTGCATGACGCCGGATATATCGAGTTTACGGACGAGCGTGTGACAGCATATAACGCATACGCAGAAGATGCAGTGATCCGATTGACGAAGGAAGGTGTCGACCTTGCGGAAGGTACGATCAATGATCCGGGGGTGGACATCTGATGGCGAAGCAGCGTAGGAAGACACGGATATCCTCAAAAGTAGATGAGCTGCCAGAAGAGATCCGAACGAATGTTGATGTTTTGTTGTCCGATACAGCGAACACCTATCAGAGCATCAGTGATTGGCTGAAAACGATGGGGTATGAAGTGTCAAAGTCATCAGTTGGACGATATGCGATGCGATCCAATACGGCGATGCAGCGGTTATTGGAAGCGCAGCGGCAGACGGAAAAACTGGTGCAGGTCGTTAAACAGAATCCGGATGCAGACTATACGGAAGCCGGGATGCGGATACTGATGGATGGTCTGATCAATAAGATGGCGACCGCAGAGGAAGAGTTTGACGCGATGCCACTGGATAAGGCCGGGCGGCTATTGGCATCCTTAAGCCGCACAAAGGTTTATAAGGACAAGGTGCAGCAGGAGATGCAGAAAAAAATAGATCTTGCTTTTACCGAGATGGAAGAGAGGATGTTAAAAATCATACGTCAGGACGATAGGGCTGCGGAGCAGTTTAGGATGATCCTCAAAGACGCAAAAGACAGGATGATGCAGGATGATTGATCTGGATCGCTGGCTTTTAGCGCTGGATGACGGAGAAGAACAGGAAGCAAAACGTCAGCATGAGAGTAATGAAGTACTGTTTGAACAGTATGTGTTGCGGGAAGACACGCCGTACCGCCGGGAATTGATGGAACAATACCGGAACGGAGCTGCGCTGACTGGAAAAGACGGGCTGCGTAAAAAATTGGCAGCAGTCGATCTGGCATATTTTGGGCGAGCTTACCTGCCGCATTATTTTGTCCGAGAATCCCCGGAGTTTCACGGGGAGCTGGATGATATCTGGGCAGAGGGCGTATTAAAAAACAAAAATCCGTACACGGATGCAGCAGAGATTAGCCGGATGGATGGAAGCAACTGGGCGATCGCAGCGCCGAGAGGACACGCAAAGTCCACGACATTTACGTTTAAAGATTCCCTTCACGCAGCATTGTATGTGTATAAGCATTATATTTTGATCCTCTCGGACAGTACCGAACAGGCAGAAGCGTTTTTGGAAGACATCAAGACAGAACTGGAGGACAATGCCTATATCATCGAGGATTTTGGGTATCTGAAGGGAGACTCTACATGGAAGACCGGTACGATCAAAGCCACAAACGGAGTGAAGATTGATGCGATCGGTTCTGGAAAAAAAATCCGAGGCAGGAAGAACCGGTCATGGCGTCCGGATCTGATTGTGCTGGACGATATAGAAAATGATGAGAATGTTGCTACGCCGGAACAGCGTAGAAAACTGAAGAGTTGGTTTGATAAGGCGGTGTTAAAGGCGGGAGATACTTATACCGATGTGATGTATGTCGGGACGATCCTGCACTATGATTCGCTGCTTGCTGGAAAGTTACAGAATCCGGGATTTAAGAGCCGGAAGTACCGTGCAGTCATATCGGATTCCACACATCCGGAGCTATGGGAAGCATGGGAAAAGATATACACAAATCTGTTTAACAATCAGCATGAAGCGGACGCGGAAGCATTTTTTGAAGCAAACAGAGAGGAAATGCTGGAAGGCACAGAGGTACTGTGGGAGGCAAAGTTGTCGTACTACAAGCTGATGAAGATGAAGGTCGATGAAGGAACTGCATCGTTCAACAGTGAGCTTCAGAACGATCCAATTGATCCGGATAACGCAGACTTTAACGAGGAGTGGTTTGTTTATTACGAGGATGGCGAGGTGGATTTCAAGCAACCGAAGTTTTTGTTTATCGGAGGGAATGATCCATCACTTGGAAAGAATGCAAAGGCAGATACCAGTTCGATCATCACGCTGGCTCTGGATACGGAGAGCGGATACAAATATGTGGTGTATGCGGACATTGCAAAGCGCAATCCGGACAAGATCATCGAGGATATTTTTGACACGGACAAGCGCCTGCGTCTGGAATATGGAAAAGGCTACTATTCTTTCGGCGTGGAGGATGTGCAATTTCAGTATTATTTTAAGCAGGTAATGGCACAAAAATCAGCCGAGCAGGGTATTTATCTTCCGATCGAGGGGATCACAAGTACATCGAATAAAGTGCTGCGTATTCGTTCCCTGCAGCCGGAAGTGAAGAATGGGTACATCCGGTTCCAGAAACGACAGAAATCACTATTGCAACAAATGCAGGAATTTCCGATGGGGAAGAATGACGATGGGCCAGACGGATTACACATGGCAGTACTGATGGCGAATAAGGTGAAGGCAGCGGGGCATCAGATCGGGTACAAGAGTATCGGTAAACGTCTGCTGCAGTGGAAGAAAGGAGGCTACTGATGGCGAAGAAGAAAAAGAAGCAGGGGAAGATCCGCAATGAGCCATACGATCCCGCAAAAGAGAATGGAAGCATCCGACCAGTCTATGCGCGGATTGCGGCAAAGGAAGCGTCTGATAAATACAGCGAGTATCCATCAAATGGTCTGACTCCGATGCGGCTGGCACAGATCTTTCGGGAAGCGGATGATGGAGACGTACGCCGTCAAATGGAGCTGTTTGAGGAGATGGAGGAGAAAGATCCGCATCTGTTTTCACAGCTGCAGACACGGAAGCAGGCTGTTACAGGTCTGGAATGGGAAGTACAGCCGATATCTCCTGAGCAGAGGGATAAGCAGATCGCACAGTGGGTACAGGATCAGATGGAAAACATTGAGAACCTGAACGGGATACTGCTGGATCTGCTGGATGCGATCGGGAAGGGTATATCCGTCATGGAAATCCTGTGGGATGTAGATGATCGAAATCAGATAGTAATTGCTGATATCCAACAGGTACATCCCAAAAAATTGATGTGGGATGCCGTTACAGATGAGATGCGTATCTGCACGGAAGCGCATCCGGAAGGAATTTCGCTGCCGCATAACAAATTTGTGGTACATCGATATAAGGCAAAATCAGGGCATGACAGCCGCGCCGGTATATTGCGTGTTGTAAGTTGGATGTATCTGTTTAAAAACTATTCCTTGAAGGACTGGGTGGCATTTTGTGAAGTTTACGGGATGCCGTTGAGGTTAGGAAAGTACGATGCGTCGGCGAGTGAAGCGGACAAACGGGCGCTGATGGAAGCGATCGTGTCGTTAGGATCGGATGCAGCCGGGATTGTACCATCGTCAACGTCTATTGAATTTATTGAAGCCGAGAACAAAAACGGAGCAACCGATACCTATGAGAAGTTGGCACGCTACTGTGATGAGCAGATCAGCAAGGCAATTTTAGGGCAGACGCTGACCAGTGATAGTGGCAGTGGAAGTTATGCGCAGTCTAAAACACATAATGAGGTGCGGCATGATCTGACAATCGCAGATGCAAAAGCATTGTCTATGACAATACGGCGCGACATTATCGGGCCTTTGGTGGAATACAATTTTGGCCCAGAAGCAAACTTGCCGCTGTTTGAAATCACCTGTGAAGATCCGGAAGATCTGCTGCAGACGGCTGACATTTACGTGAAGGTCAGGAACGAGCTTGGCGTTCCGATCGCACTGGATCACATCTATAAAAAATTCGGAATCCCGAAACCGGAATCAGGTGAAGCAGTGATTCCCGGGCAGATTACTGAAGCCAACACAGAGCCGGTTGGTATGAAAGCGCCGGAACCGGATTTGGAAATGGAGGTACAGGATCAGATTGATGGAATTGTCGAACTGTCTGTGCAGAATGCGAGTGAGCTGTTTCGGAAAATGACTGCGCCGATCCGGAAACTGGTGGATGAATGTGGTGATATGCAATCTTTGAAAGAGAAACTGGAGGATGCTGATACCGTACGCAGGCTGTATGAGGCAATGGATCTGGAAGAGTTTACTGATTATTTGCATCAGGGTATTTACTTTGCGGAGCTAATCGGGAGGAGCGAGAGATGAGCGGTGCAGAGTACCTGCAGGGATTTTCAAAGCTGATTTTTACGGGAGCGGTTACATTTTTAAAAAAGAAATCTGTTTTATCAAAAGAAGAATACGACGCGTTAAGTGATCGTGCGAAAGCGAAGGCATTTACAGTGTCAGGATATACTGCTGCAGAGGTGCTGCAGGAGTTTTTGGATAAGTTGACGGTAGCAGTGGAAGAAGGCAGGACATTGGAAGACTGGAAAACGCAGATGGATGCATGGCTTGACGCTCACGGATATGAAGGTATGAATCCGGGGAAAGCAGAACTGATCTTTCGGACAAATGTACAGACTGCCTATAATGCCGGGCATTATAAAAGTATGATGCAGGCAAAGAAGCTGCGTCCGTACTGGATGTATGTAACGGCTGGGGATGATCGGGTGCGCGATACACATGCAGCGTTACATGGGGCAGTGTACCGGGCAGATGATTCATTTTGGAAAGTCTGGTACCCACCGAACGGATACAAATGCCGGTGCCATGTGCGGTCTTATTCAGAACGCCAAATCAGAGAACGAAACCTTCAGGTACAGACTAAGCCGCCGATTACAGTTGATTTGGCAACAGGTGAGATCAAAGCGTTACGTCCGGATAAGGGATTTGCAAGCAATCCGGCACTGGATGCATGGCGTCCGGATGTATCTAAATTCACCCCGATTATTCGGTCTGCATTTCAATCACGTCTCTCTGCACTGAGTAAGAAAAAAGGCAGGTAAAGAGATGAGACGGGGAATTGCAGGGATGGAGGTTTGTAACGCGAAATAACGCGGAATAACGCGGTTGTAACGCATACAGAAACGATAAGACAGATGCAGGAAGTGGAGAAATGGAAAAAAAGAAGAAAAATGACGTGGTAATGATTGCATTGACCCCATCGACAGTGGAAGGGGTACCGGATCTGATCGCCGTGATTCCGAAAGGGCATGTAGAATCCCGGAAGGGTGACTTTATTGTCGATGACGAATCGTTCCGGATGATCAATAAACAGTTCCTTGGGCGTCGCTTGGATCTGGTGATTGACTACGAACACCAGACATTGCACGATGTGCAGGCGCCGGCTGCAGGTTGGATTACGGAGCTGATAAACGGAGAGGATGCGATCATGGCGAAGGTCAACTGGACACCGAAGGGAGCGGAGTACCTGAAAAATAAAGAGTACCGGTATCTGTCTCCGGTGATCATTACCAGAAAAAATGACAAAAAAGTGATCGCGCTGCATTCTGCGGCGCTCACAAACACCCCCGCGATTGATGGTATGTTCCCACTGGTGGGATGCAGCCTTGACGTGGACGATTATGAGGAGGAAAGGACAATGGAATTAGAAAAACTGATCAGATTGCTGGGATTGCAGGAGACAGCAACAGAAGATGAGGTGGAGGCTGCACTTCGGGAGGCAGTCAGAAAGCCGGGAGGGACAGAAACGGCAGCAAATAAGGATGCTGTGGTAGCGAACAGCACGATCCTGACGCTCTTAGGATTGAAGGAAGACGCTAAGACCGAAGAGGTGGCGGCTGCTATTGTGAAGCTTCAGAATGGAGATAACACCCTTGCTGCAGAAGTGCAGGCACTCAAAGCACAGATTGAGGGTCGTGCAGCTGATGAGGCGGTCACGGCGGCACTGAAAGCAGGAAAGATCACTGCAGCGCAGAAGGATTGGGCGCATAGCTATGCACTGAAAGATCCGGAAGGATTTGCGTCATTTGCGGATAAGGCACCGGCAGCCGTGGTGATGGATAACCTGACTGGCGCTGATCCGAAGGGTAAAGGCGGAAA
>Ga0073908_1000326_pt1 | contig 77788 bp, 56 predicted proteins | sample MucameincwithD2O_FD_65484 | JGI IMG/M metagenome (GOLD analysis project Ga0073908, IMG submission 65484) | Mouse cecum microbial communities from Vienna, Austria - Mucus amended microcosms incubated with D2O | ecosystem: Host-associated > Mammals > Digestive system > Large intestine > Cecum... | reverse complement strand
GAGCCCATGTGGGACGCCGCCGACGTGATGCGCATGGGCAAGGACCTGTTCATCCAGCACGGCCTGACCACCAACCGCGCCGCCATGGACTGGTTCCAGCGCTACTACCCCGAGTTCCGCGTGCACGCCGTGAACTTCCCGGGCGACCCCTACCCGATCCATATCGACGCGACCTTCGTGCCGCTGCGCCCGGGCCTGATCATCAACAACCCGCACCGCCCGCTGCCCGAGCCGCAGCGCGCCATCTTCGAGGCCAACGACTGGCAGATCGTCGAGGCCGCCGACCCGGCCCACACCGAGCCGCCGGCGCTGTGCTACTCCTCCGTGTGGCTGTCCATGAACTGCCTGGTCCTCGACCCGAAGACCGTCATCGTGGAGGCCTCCGAGGTGCACCAGCAGGAGCAGATGGACAAGCTGGGCATGAACGTCATCCCCTGCGACCTGCGCGACGCCTACCCGTTCGGCGGCGGCCTGCACTGCTCCACCGCCGACGTCTACCGCGAGGGCGAGTGCCTCGACTACTTCCCGAACCGCGTCGAGGATCCCACCCTCGTGCGCCCCGAGATGTGGAAGTAAGTTTCGCATCACCTCTGCGCGAGAGCGTTTGCAAGGAACCCGCTTCGGCGGGTTCCTTTTTTTCGCCCGGAAGCTTCTCAAAAAATTGTGCACATGAGTAATTAGCTATTCTCGTCTGCACAAAAGTCCTGATGTGGTAAGGTGTAAAGCTAAGTCAGGGCATTATTGAAAGGAGAAGCCATGACCGCTTTCTGTTTGACACCCGAAGGGGCGGGTGATTCCCATGAGTAACGCAACCCCCGTGAAGAGCACCACCTACGCCGAGGCTACCGAGGCGGAGAAGCATGCCGTTCTGCGCAAGGTGACGGGGTCTTCCTTCCTCGGTAACTTCATCGAGTGGTTCGACTACGCGAGCTATTCCTACCTTGCCACTGTTATCGCGCTGGTGTTCTTCCCCGACGACGACCACACGGTAGCCGTCATGATGACCTTCGGCGTGTTCGCCCTCTCGTTCCTCGTGCGCCCCATCGGCGCAATCTTTTGGGGCAACATGGGCGACAAGAAGGGCCGCAAGTGGGCATTGTCGGTGTCCATCTTGCTCATGAGCGGCGCTACGTTCCTCATCGGCTGCCTGCCGGGCTATGCCGTGCTGGGCGTGGGCGCGCCTTTGCTGTTGTTGCTGCTGCGCATGGTGCAGTCGTTCTCGGCGGCTGGCGAGTACGCTGGTGCGGCCACGTTTATCGCGGAGTACGCCCCGCACAATCATCGAGGCTTCTATTGCTCCATGGTGCCGGCCTCCACGGCCACGGGTCTGCTGGTCGGGTCGCTTCTGGCCACGTTCATGTTCTCGGTGTGGGGCGCCGATTCTGCCTTCGTGGTGGACTGGGGCTGGCGCATTCCGTTCTGGCTGGCACTGCCGCTGGGCTATATTACCCACTACATCCGCACGCATCTGGAGGATTCCCCGGTGTACGCCCAGATGCAGGATCGCATGAAGGAAATGGGCGAGAAGGTGGAGCACCCCATCCGTACCCTGTTCAAGAAGCACTTCAAGGTGCTGATCATCTCCTTCGGTGCCTGTGTACTGAATGCCGTGGGCTTCTACGCCGTGCTCACCTATCTGCCGAACTACCTGGAGACCACGCTGAACTACCCGGCGAACGAGGCTTCTATCATCACCACCATCGTGCTGATCGTCTACATTGCCTTCATCTTCCTGTCCGGGCGCATTTCCGACAAGTTCGGGCGTAAGAAGATGCTCGTCGGCGCCTGCGTGGGCTTCATCGTGCTCACAGTGCCGGCCTTCATGTTGCTCGGCACGATGAATTTCGGTGTGATTCTTGTAGTGGAGCTGGTGATGTGCCTGGTGCTGACCATCAACGACGGCACTCTGGCCAGCTACCTGACCGAGACGTTCCCGACCGACGTGCGCTATTCCGGTTTCGCGCTCAGCTTCAACCTGGCCAACGCCATCTTCGGCGGCTCGGCCTCGTTCATCTCGTTCTGGCTGATCGATGTGACGGGCAATGCCATCGCTCCGGCCTGGTACATGGTGGCCATTGCGGTTATCGCGCTTGTCGCCATGCTCATGACCCACGATCATTCCGGCAAGAAGCTCGACGACGTGAAGTAGGCTCTTCGGTGCCGTTGGCAGGAAAGCCTGCGGTACCGTGGTTATGCGAGATTGGCTGGCTGGCAAGGGGCCCCGCATTGCGGGGTCCCTTTGTGTGCGGGATGACCGACGGGCCGCGGGGATGGCTAGCGCGCCGCAGGAGAAGGCTGCGAGGCCTGCAGCTCTGAAACGCTTGCTTGCGGGAGGCGAGCCGTGCATCGGTCTCATGCGCTGGTAATGCGTGGCATGAGAAAAGCCCCGGGTGGGGCTTTTCTCATGGAATGGAAGGAAGGAGGCCTTTGGCGGAGGACTGCTCGGCGATTGCTTCCCGGTTCGGGGAAGGGGTTACTCGACGGCCTTCACGCCGGGGAGGTTGTTGGATTCGGCCATGGACAGCCAGCCCTCGGGCACTTCGGCCTGGGCGTGGCACTGGGTGCAGTACATGACTGAGGCACGATGGGCCTTGTGGCAGGTGGTGCATTCCAGCTCCTCGTGGTGGGCCCAGTGGGGGTTGTAGGTGCCCATGTCGGCCGTAAGCTCGTAGAGGTCGTCGCGGGTGAGGTTGTGGCAGCTCTCGTTCAGGCACAGCTCGTCGGCCTGGCGACCCGATGCCTCGGTGAGCTCGCTGGCCGTGCGTTCGACGAGGGGGAAGCCGTAGTTGCCGGTGACCCATGCGGCGCCCTATCGTGGCCATGGGCGCGTGCTTGGGCGCCTACCTGCTGCAGCCGTGGGCGAATGCGCTGGCACCGACAGTTGCTGCGATCGCCAACGTTGCCTGCTTCGCGGTGCTCTTCCTCTGCGTGCGGCCGCTGATCGCCCGGCCGCTGCGTCAGGCGCAGCGCTCCGAGCCGCAGGCCGAGATGGCCGTGGCGAATCCCCAGTCGTTTCTGCCGACGGGTCACTTGCTGTTCGTGACCATCTTCGTGTTCAGCATTGCCCAGGGACTGGTGATCACGCTACTCGGCTGGACCGAGGAGGCGCTCGTGTGGACGAGCTTTGCTAGCGCCATGGTGTTCGTCACGTTCTGCTTCCTGGTGCTGAAGAATGTGAGCTTCGCCGAGGCCATCGGCGCCATTCAGGCGCCCGAGCCTGCGGTGGTCGCGGTGGAACCCCAGGAGGAGGGCGTTGCTTCCGATGGGCCGGAGTCGGCTTCGGTCTCGGCGCGCTGCGATGCGGTGGCCGCGGCCTTTGGGCTCACCCCGCGCGAGAGCGAGGTGTTCGCGCTGCTTGCCCAGGGACGCACGGTGGGGGGTTATCCGAGAGAGGTTGGTCATCTCGCTGAACACGGCGCGCTTCCATACCAAGAACATCTACGCCAAGCTGGGGGTGCATTCCCAGCAAGAGCTTATCGATGTGGTGGAAGCCTCCGGTTCCGCATCGACCTCCTGACTCGCAAGAAGCTCTGCCGCGTTTGCTGGCTCTGCTCGGTATCCCCGGTGGTTCCGCAGGGCTTGAATTGGGCGAATGGGGATAGGTGGGCGCAATTGCCCGTTTGTCACCTATGCAAATCGGGCTCAAATACGCAAGGCTGCATATTTTGGCTCGATCTGTACAGATTGGCTGCGCATTTTTTCCTGATATGTATAGGTTTCGTCTTGTGAGGACTTCCGAGACTGTGCAAATCTCGCCAAAACATGCAACGAGGTACGTTTTGGCGAGATTTGCACAGGCTCGCGAGGCGGGCGGTCTGCGCGGATCGGTTCAGGTGGGTCTGGTTCTGCAGAAAATCAGAAACGTCGAAAATTGCCGAGAGCGGCAACCACGGTTTCCGAAACGCAAGAAATTGCCGAGGGCGGCACCTCCCCCCCCCGAAACGCAAGAAACCCCGCCGCGCTGAGAGGGCAATGCGGCGGGGTTCTCACCTCAGAGGGCTGCGGGTAGGGCTCCCGCAGAACGGGCGGTTAACGCCCAGAGTGCTTAGCGGATGATGATGGGCCAGTCCATTGCGGGCCTCCTTATCGGAATGTCGCTTTCGATGAGTCTACTATACGGTGTGGGCTGGGTATTATCAATATATAAATATCTGATAATAATAGAAATAGAAATTGATAGCACCTTGGTTAGTCTCTAATATTTACATCGTCATAACTTAATAATAGGATAGGCAAAAGTTGAGAGTTTCCTGAAATGGGGCCGTATGGGAAGGGGAGGGGTATGGCGAAGGGCGCTTCCTTGGCAGTGGACGAGCTGGTAAGGTTCATGTGCCACCCTGTGTTCTACGAGCTACGCACTGCCGTGGATGTGGGCATTCTGCTCTTTGAGGACCTCGATGGGTTCTCGCTGCCCGAAGGCTATTCCAAAGACGACATCTGGCGCATTCTCACGGCCATTCGCAAGCAGGCTGCCGTGTTCATTCCCGAAGACCCCGAACGCGAGGCCGATATGTGGATGGTCACCACGAGCTCGCTTTCCTTTAACACCGAGATGCTGGAGGTGCGCTCGAAGACGGATTCGTCGCTCGGACGGTCGCTGTGCGAGATGCAGGGGTCGCCTTTCGTGACGCGGTTCATCGAGCGGACGCTCATCGGCGGCCTGCGGGCCGAGGGCATCGAGGCCGGCGAGGACCGAGTGCACGAGCTGTTCTCGGGTGCGACGCCGGCCACCTCGCTCGATCGGCTGGTGGCGAACTATTTCCGCCTCTCCAACGAGTGCGACAGCTTGGCCCGTCGCGAGGTGACCCATGGGCTTATCGAGACGCTGTACTACGAGTTGGTGGAGGGCGTGAATGTGGACGAGCTGCCCGAGCGGGTGCTGGCGCCTCTGGACCCGCGCCTGCCACCGCCCCATTCCCAGGTGCTCATGGACCTTGTGTGCGCCCGGGCGCGCGAGGGCGGCGATGACATGCGCTTCGGGCCAGTACTGCGCATTCTCAATATCAGCTGGTTCTTCCGCTACTTCAATGTGCTGCCGCGCTTGAACGTGCTGGTGGGACTGCTGCTGCGCAACATCCTCGCCCTGAAGTGGGACTTGCCGGTGCTGTGCTGGCTGCCGGAGGGCTTCGATCCTGCGCTGGAAGATGCCCCGGTGGATGCGGCCCGTTACCGGGCGGTGTTCGAGCACTGGTCCACCGACTACGGCTTCGGGTTCGATTTCACGCCCTACTTCGAGCTGAACGTGCGCCTGTACTTGCGCGAGTTGGAGCGCCTGGCGGTGTCCATCACCTACTTGGAGCAGCTCAACGAGCAGATCGAGCGCATCTTCGAGTCGCATATCAACGCGCGGCAGAAGTCGATTCTGGCGGCGCTGTGCCGCGAGCCGGGGGCCATTTTGCGCATCGCTCCCCACCAGCGCACCTTCCGCATCGCCTACGGAACGGCTCGGGCCGACTTCCTTGGGCTGGAGCGCGAGGGCTACCTCGTGCGCGAGCAGGAGGGGCGCGCCTTCGCCTTTCGGGCTCATCCCGATCTGCAGGAGAAGATCGTCCAGCTGGGGGCCGCCGTGGTCGATTCGGCGGAAGCGACGCTGGGTGCATCGGGCGTTGTAGTATCCTGAGGGCGAATGCGCAAAGGGACCGTTGCGGGCGAAGTACCTGGGGAAAGGAAGCGCTATGATTAACGAGAAGATGTATGGGCTCGGTGATGAGCCGAGCGCCATCCGCGAGCTGTTCGCCTACGGGCTTGCTCGCAAGGCGGAAATCGGCGCGGAGAACGTGTTCGACTTCTCTATCGGCAATCCCTCGGTGCCCGCACCGGCGCTCGTGGGCGACACGATGCGCGAGCTTTTGGACGCAGATCCGGTGGCGTTGCACGCCTACTCGCCGGCCGCCGGGCTTCCCGAGGCGCGCGAGGCGGTGGCCGCCTCCATCGCCGAGCGCTACGGCGTGCGCGCCACGGCCGCCCACGTGTACCTGACTGCGGGCGCGGCGGCGGCTTTGGCGGCCTCCATTGCGGCGGTGACCGAGCCGGGGGACGAGGTTGTCGTGATCTCGCCGTACTTCCCCGAGTACCGCACCTGGATCGAGGCGGCCGGCTGCACCATCGTGGAGGTGCCCGCGGCGGTTCCCGCCTTCCAGCCCGATATCGAGGCGCTTACGGCGGCCATCGGCCCGCGCACGAGCGCCGTTATCATCAACACGCCGAACAATCCGGTGGGTGCGGTGTACACCCGCGAGAGCCTGGAGGCCCTCGGCGCCATGCTGCGCGCGAAAGAGGCCGAGCTGGGCCGACCGCTGTACCTCATCAGCGACGAGCCCTACCGCGAGATTGCCTACGGTGCCGAGGTGCCCTGGGTGCCGAGCATCTACGACCGCGCCATCGTGTGCTATTCGTACTCCAAGGCGCTCTCGCTGCCCGGCGAGCGCATCGGGTGGGTGTACGTGTCCGATTCCGCCGAAGACGGCGATGCCGTGACCGTGGCCGTGGCCGGTGCGGGCCGCGCGCTCGGCTACGTGTGCGCGCCGGTGCTGTTGCAGCGCGTGGCGGCCCGCTGTGTGAACGAGCCGTCGGATGTGGCCGCCTATGCCGAGAACCGCGCGCTGCTCACCGAGGGGCTCTCGGCGCTCGGCTACGAGTACGTGGAGCCCGACGGCGCTTTCTATCTGTGGGTGCGGGCGCTGGAGGAGGACGCTCAGGCGTTCTCGGACCGCGCGAAGGAGTTCGAGCTTTTGATCGTGCCGTCCGACAGCTTCGGCGTGGGCGGCTGGGTGCGCCTGTCCTACTGCATCGCGCGCGACACCATCGAGCGCGCCATGCCGGCGTTTGCTGCGCTGAAGGCGAGCTACGCGGGGTAAGGGCGCCAATCGCTTAACGAGCGATGCCCGCTCTTGAACCTTGGTGCCATTCGTGAGATACTTTTGATATAGATAATATATATATTGGAAGGTGGCGTCATGACCACAGCAACGTTGACGAAGTGGGGAACGAGTGCCGGCATTGTTATTCCGAAGGCTCTGCGTCGCGACCTGGGTCTTGCTGTTGGAGACAAGCTCGAGATTCAGCGGGAGGGTGACAAGATCGTTCTTACTCCCCATGAGCAGGATTGGACTCTCTCGTCGCTTATGAGGGGCTACGATGGGCCTCCGCCCGAGGTGATTGATGCCGGTGAGCCCATGGGCAGGGAGGTCTGGTAGTTATGGCACTGCTCAGAAAGGGCGATCTCGTCGAGTTCGACTTCAGCCCGTCGAAGGGCCATGAGCCGGCGGGACGCCGTCCGGGGCTCGTGGTCAGTTCCGACGAGTTCAACTGGTCGACATCGATGACGCTCGTGTGTCCCGTTACCACGCGGGCCAACTATTTCCCCTTGCATCTGGAACTTCCCGACGAGCTTGACGAGCGCTACGGATGCGCGGCGCTCGAACAAGTTCGGGCCTTCGATATGGAGACTCGAAACCCTGCGCTTGTGGCCCATTTCGATGAGAACTCTCCGTTTATGGAGCGCGTAACGAGCGTGATGAAGAGCTTCTTCGGATAGCTACAAGCGGCCGGCGGTGCGCTTCGAGAGCCAGAGCAGGACGGGGCAGGCGACGGCCAGCGCTATGAAGGTGGCGACGCGGCCGAAGCTGGGATCCTTGTAGCCGATGATGAAGACGCCGAGGCAGAAGGCGGCCATGACGGCGCAGAGGATGCCGAGCCAGCGCAGGTAGAGGGCCGCGCCCGTCAGGTTTCCGGATTGCTTGTTCGGTTGAGTGCTCATGGGCCTTCGCTTTCGGTCGGGGCGCGGCATGTTCGACGCGTTGCTCGCATCGTACGGCTGAAGCGGGTCCGGTGCAACGGGCAATGCCCTTAAGAGCCCCAGCTGGCCAGGTACTCGAGGATCTCCTGGCGCGAGTGCATGCCGCACTTCGCGTAGATGCGCTTGATGTGGGTGTGCGCCGTGGCCGGGGTGATGAACAGCTCCTCGGCCACTTTCTTCTGAGTATACCCCATGGCGTACAGTGCGAGCACGTCCACTTCGCGATCGGACAGCAGGAACTGCTCGCCCATGGCCCGCACGCGTCCGCGCACCGAGTCGCCCATGACGCTCTCAACACTTCCAGTTGCCCTCGACGCTTCGGATAAGATCAACGGCCTTTCAGCGGCATGCCCCTCTGTGCAGCGGATGCAACGCTGGGCTTGGGCCACGGCAAGGGCGGCCTCGGCGCGGGCGACGTCGGCTTCAGCCTGTCGCAGCTCTTCCTGGGCCCGAATCTCGCGTTGCTGCGCCTCGGCCAGGGCCTCGTCGCTGGCCGCTTCCCGCTCCTCGGCCAGCACGGTTTCCTCCCTATGCTCGGCCAGTAGGAACTGTACGAGCACCACCTGGGCCGACAGCAGGATGAGCACCCCGAGCACGGAGTTGATAAGCAGGTCGTTTCCCGTGAGCGGATAGGCGAAGTGCAGCACCATGCGCGCGACGGACCGGACGCCGAAGCAGACGACCCAACCTCCCATAGCATAGAAGTACGGGTCGCGGCTGCCGAAATTCGTGAACGCGATGATGACGTACCAACAGTAGGCGCAGATGACGATGTTCAGCGTGTTCACGAGCACCGCGCCGATTTCCCACTGGAAGGGGAAGGCCCCGAACAGCACGAGGGCGCCGGCGGCGAGCGCCTGCATGGTGACGAAGATGCCGACGGTCATGACGCGCTCGCGGCGACGTACCACGAAGATCGCCAGCAGGGTGCAGGTGACGATGGCCGCGAGGGCATAGGCGAAGCGGGTCGGCGGGGTGAAGGCGATGGGCAGCCCGTCGGGGTAGCCGCGCATAAAGCCGTCCACGAAGCTCAAGAGGCCCATGCCGACGGTGCAGGCTACGAGGAACCGCGCATCTTGGATGTGGCTGCGGGCGAAGGTGAAGAAGGTGCGGGCGCGTCGGTGGGCGCGCTCGGTGGCCAGCCCGTCGCGCAGCGCGGCGGGTCCCACCAGGGTCAGCTGGGCGAGGATGAGGACGCAGCCGAGGATATTCTGCGCGCGCAGGGGCAGAAACGCGATGAAGTAGACGAGGGCCACGCTGACGATGAACGCGCCAAACACGAAGAGCGCGGCGGTTACCTCATCGGTGCCGCGCAGGCAGCGCAGCCAGTAGAACATGCACAGCGACAGGGCCAAGGTGCTGATAACGCTGAGGGCGAAGGCGATGCCGGCCAGAGCTGGGTCGGTGTTGTCCATAAAGGAGAGCGCGCCCGAGGCGGCCGCCGCCACCAAGGTGCTGCCCACGAGCGCCCACTGCACGGCGGTGTTGCTGAGCACACGGCGCGACGGCGTGAGGGCCAGAAGCGCCGCGGCGAAGATCACGCAGACGATGAGCATGGCGCCGTCGGTGAAGACGCCGTCGTCGGTGGCAGTGTAGCTGCCGTAACAGGCGGCGATGAGGGCCGTGCGCGCGCAGACGATGCCGGCCAGCATGGGCCAAAACGTCTTCAAGCGCGAGACGAGGCCCGCGAACAGGGCACCCATGGGACCTTCCTTCTCCTTATGCGAGGCGGTGCATCGCGACTGCGATCCTCCCGGCCGCCCTCCTCCTCAGAAACTCGTGCGAATGCACAAGCATGACCTATTGACTCCATGATAATCTTTCCCCGCCCATTATGCGGGCGCGTTCCATCTTGTTACGTATCCGCAAAATGACATCACCTGAAAGAGGGGAATCTGCGCAAAAAGGTCATGGTAGGCTGTGGGGAGCGAAGCCAGAAAGCGCGGTGGCTTCGGAGGAGGTGCGCCGCGCTGACCGAACGAGAGGGGCCCTATGAGCGAGCGCGATATCTACCATGAGCCGCCGACCCGCGTGCTGCTGCGCACGGCCGACGCCTATCAGACCGAGTCGATGGACGAGGTGACGGGCTATTCCGACAAGCTGCTGTCCATCGTGGCCGACTACCGCAACGGGGGGCGTCCTGATGGGGCCAACGCCCAGGCCATGGTGGGCAAGTCGAAGCGCGGGGAGGTGGCGCTGCGCTTGTTCGCGCGCATCAATCCAGAGACGCGCGCGATCGAGGCTGCGGGTTTCAAGACGCGGGGATGCTTGGCCATGACCGGTTGTGCGAGCGCGACCTGCGCGATGATCGAGGGGCGCACCCTTGAAGAGGCCCTAGCGCTGACGACCGACGAGGTGCGGGCCGCTGTGGGTGGTGTGCCCGCGGGCAAGGCGAACACACTCACCTTCTCGGTGGAGGCCGTGCGCGCCTTGGCGGGCGATTTCCTCGTGCGGGAAGGCGCTGATCTGACGGCCCTCGACGAGGTGGTGCCGTGCTCTCCCTACGGCGTGGAATGCCTTATGTGCGAGCACTGCTCGCTGCGGGACACGCGCAACGACCTGCTGATGAAGTCGCTGGAGGAATAGCCGTGCGCGAGGAAGACGAGATTCGGGCGGCGGTGATCGCGCTTGCCGAGGCTCAGGCGGCTGGCGAGGACATATCCGACCAGCTGCCTCACGGAGAAGTGGCGGCGGAAGCTGCCGAGGCGTCGCCCTTCGGCGATGATATGAGCGAGGAAGAGCAACGCGATGCAGCCATCGCGCTCGTGCTGGACGCGGTGCGCGCCGCAACGCGCGAGGGCCGGCTGGCCCAGCCGAGCGAATGGGAGCCGGCCGGTCTCGTGCCTACGTCCATGACGGCCGAGGATGTGGAAATGGCCGTTTATGACGCGCTCATGGAGCACGGCGACCCGATGCCCGAAGGGGCCTCAACGACGGGGGAGGGCTCGGCCCAGGCAGCCCGCCCCGTGAACCGGCACGTGCATTCGGCCTTCTCCTCCTCCAACGGCCGCTGTGTGGGCGCCTCCCCCTTCAAGCACAAGGCTGCCCATGAGATGAAGGAAACATCGACGGGCGAGGTGTCCGCTGGCTTCCCAACAACAGAAGAGCGTAGAGGGGCTGGCGGGTGCCCTGACCGAGCGAGTTCCGCAGCGAACGAAACAGCCCAGTGGGCTGTTTCGCAGAGCGAGGACTGTCCGAGCGAATCAGGGTACCCGTCAGCCCCGACCGAGGGGGGCCACGAGGTCGAATCGGAATGCCCGGCGCCCCCGACTGAGACGGGCGAAGCCGTCCCCCTTCCCTACGACTGCACCAACATCCGCCTGCTCATGGGCAAGGCGAGCTACTACCTCTACGATGCCTCCGCCATGACCGACGCCTACGGGCGCTGGGCCTTCCTCGCCGCCGAGGACGACCCGGTGGCCGCCTTCGTCGAGTGCGTGCGCGAGGAGTCGTCGGTGTACCCGCGCCCCATGGCCTGCACGAACCTGGCCAACGATCCCTTCCGTATGGATGCCGAGGCCGTGGAAGCCGCCTTCGCCGAAGCGCGCGCCCAGGGCCGCGCCGACGACATTGAGCGCACCGAGGCCTCGAACGGCGATGTGTACTTCTACTCCACAGTCTATCTGAGCCCGGCTCGCGCCAAGGCGCTGGCCGAGTGGGATGCTGTGGAGCGCAAGCGCAACGTGTAGGGGAGCGCCTCCGCTTCCGCCCGCGCTTTCCGCCCGCGCCCCTGCTCGCGCTCGTCGAGAAGGGTCCCGTACCGAAGTGGTGCGGGACCCTTCGTTATGGGAGGGCGGCTTCCGGCTGCACGCAAGAAGGCCCCCGCACCAGCGATGCGGTGCGGGGGCCTCGTCACGAGGGGGCTCTTCGGGGCTCTACTTGGCGTCGGGGAGCAGGCCCAGGGCGGCCAGGTCCTCCTTCACGTCGCCCATCTCGTAGTAGTCAAGGCACTCGGCGGTGGGGCAGCCCAGTTTCGGATCCCAGCCGAAGCACTCGTACATCATGGTCAGGGCTGTCTGGAAGTCGTCCTTGTCCATCTTGATGGTGCCCTCGGTGAATACGGGGATGTCGGGGTCCTGGGTGAAGGGCCACTCGGTCACCACGTCGTGCACGGCGCGGAAGTCGTTGGTGCCCATCTTGCCTGCGGCGTCGGTCATGCCGCGGGCGGTGTTGGCACGCTGCAGGGTGGTGATCTTCGCGCCCATCTTGTACAGATCCTCGGTGGTCACGTCCTCGCCGGTGACGGCCTTCATGAACTTGGCCTCCAAATCCAGGTCGCCGCGATAGTCGCGAGCGGCCGTGGGGCTCATGGTCATGGGCCATACCCAGTTGCACAGGGTGAGCGAGTCATGCAGCACGTCGGTGACCACGGACCACCAGGCGAAATTCGCCTTGTACTCGTTCATGGGGGTGTAGTTCTTGTCCGGGTCGATGGCGCTGGCATCGCCCCACACCTCGGCGGCGATCTGCTGCTTCAGCTCGAAGGGCAAACCGCAGCCCTGGAAGTTCACGGCGGAGTGGATCATGTCGTCGCGGTTGAACACCATGTTGTAGAGCAGACCCACCTGGCCGAAGCACTCATGGGCGTGGTGCACCGGCCAGCCGCGCGGGTTGATGATGCAGGAGGCCACGGTGTCGTTCCATGCCTTGTCGTTCCAACGGTCGGTCCACACGAGCGGGCCGTAGCCCACGTAGGCGAGCTCGGAGTCGTTTTTCGCGATCTTCGTGAGCAACTCGGCCATGATGGAGGGATCGTTGTTCTGGAACTTGGTCCAGTCGAAGGCAGCATACTCCTCGGCTGGCAGCACGCGCTCGAATACACCGCTGGCGTAGCAGTGGGCGATGTCGCGGTAGATCTGCCCGTAGTTGCACCACAGGCCCAAGTCGTCCATGACCGAGCCAGTTACCTGATCCCACACGAGCGCGTCCTCGCTGGCCGCCGCAACCGGCGTCTTGTCGCCCAGGATACCGATCATGTAGTTGGTGAAGGGGAAGTTCGGCACACAGGTGTTGCCGGTGATCTCGTAGCCGCCGTTGGCCGCGGAAGCGGGCACGCGCATGTCGGAGTAGCAGTGGATGGGGCAGCTGTGGCAGCCGTCCATCTTGATGGTGTACTTCTCAGCCTCGGGGCCCTCGTCCTTGAACGACTTCATGCAGCGGTAGCCCACGGTGTTGATCTCGCCGGGCTTCGGCTCGCCGGTCTCGATGGGGCCGCCCTCGGCCAGCGCCCAGGTGAGGCCCTTCTGGGCCGTCCAGCGGCTGCCCTTGTCGAAGTACTCGGCCCATTCCTGCTGGGTGGAGGGCACCACGTGGTTGTTGTTCGAGCCCACGATCTCGCGCAGCATGTAGTCGGACAGATCGGCCACAGCCTGCGGATCGGCTACGTAGATGGGCTGGGTGCCGCGCACCACGAGCGCCTTCAGCTTCTTGGAGCCGAGCACCGAGGCGGTGCCGGCGCCGGCGGAATGGTTGCGAGAGTTGATGATGCAGGCATAAGGCAGCAGGTTCTCGCCGGCAGGCCCGATGGTGGCCACGCAGAAGTCAGTGCCCTCGCGGCGCGAGAGCGCCTCGGTGGTGGCGCGGGTGCCCATGCCCCATACCTTGTCGGCGGGCTTGATCTCCACATCGTCGTCGTCGATCTTCAGGTACACCGGCTCATCGGAGGCGCCCTCGATGATGATGGCATCCCAGCCGGCCTTCTTGATGGCGGCGCCGATCATGCCGCCGGTGTGGGCGTCCACCACCTGATGGTCTTTGGTGTAGGTGGAAAGGGAGGCGATGGTGGTGCGGCCGGCCAAAGGCACGCCGGTGGCCGTCAGCGGGCCGACGGCGAAGACCACCTTGTTCTCCGGAGAGAGCGGGTCGGTGCCGGGGGCCACCTCGTCGTACATGATCTTGTTGGCGATGCCCATGCCGCCCAGATATTCTTTATAAGGGTCGGTCGGGGTTACCGAGACGGTTTTGTCGGTCAGGTTGACGCGGAGGATCTTGCCGGTCCAGCCGTAGGACTTGCCGGGATCCAGTTTTGAATCAGCCATGATGAAGCTCCAAATCTCTTCGTGTACTCGTGTTGCGTGGTATCAGTCGGCGATCTGGAGTAATCGTCGCTGGCCAGTATATATATGAGCGGGCAGGTCCCCTTCCCCTCAATGAGGGGATAGTTTTCAACGGAACCGTGACGGCGCGGCGAGCGGGCGCTCAAACGGAAACCTAACATTCGGTAATCCCCCTCAAAGAGGGTACACAGACTCTTCATTCATGACTATGATGCCCTTCGTTGCGTGGCGTCGCGATCTTGAGTTCTCTCCGAGACAAGCATCAGTTACAAGGGGGAGTTCAAATGTCAGACACCCAGAAAAACGAAACCGTGGCCACCGAGCAGCCTCCCGCTGCGGCCACCTCTGCTGCCGAGAGTGCCGGCGCCATGCCGGCCGATAAGAAGCAGCCCTTCTTCACCCGACGCACCGTGCTGGCCATGACCGGCTGCGGCGTTGCCGGCCTCGTGGTCGGCGGCGTGCTCGCATCGTGGGGCGTGACGACCCAGTCCATCGCCTCGGGCCGCATCGAGCTGCGCACCACTCCTGCGAAAATGATCGTCACCGACCGCGCTCGCTGCTCCGGCTGCCAGCGCTGCGAGATGATGTGCACCCTGAAGAACGACGGCGCCGCCCAGCAGTCCATCGCCCGCGTTCGCGTATGGGACAACTACAACTTCGGCTCCGGCGTCGATACCAACGACGGTATCTACGGCAACTGCCAGTTCACCGTGCAGTCCTGCAAGCAGTGCGCCGATCCCCAGTGCGCGAAGTACTGCCCGGTGCATGCCATCTCCGCCGACGAGGAGACCGGCGCGCGCGTGGTAGACGAGGAGGTGTGCATCGGCTGCGGCATGTGCTCGGCCGCCTGCCCGTGGGGTATGCCCCAGGTGAACGCTCAGACCGGCACCTCCACCAAGTGCGTATCCTGCGGCCGCTGCGCCGAGCAGTGCCCCAACGGTGCCATCAAGTTCATCGATTGGGAGGATATCGCGCAGAAGGCCATCGACGAGGGCGTGGTTTCCACGGCCACCATGGTGGAAGCGTAAGAGCGCATGCGCTCCGCTTTCGTTTTGTCGCCTTCGATTGAGAGGATAGAGCAATGACTCAGCCAATAACCAGGCGGACCTTCGTGGCCGCCAGTGCTGCGGGAGCCGCCTTAGCGGCATCCGGCGCGGCGCTCGCGGGTTGCGCGTCCAGCTCTGCGGTTGATACGGCCTACGCGGCCGAAGCGGTCAACACGCAGTGCGCCGCCTGTCCCAAACAGTGCAGCTATGCTGCCTACACCGTCGATGGCTCCATCGACAAGGTCGTGGGCAACGCGACCGACCCGGCTTCGGCCGGCACCCTGTGCGCCCGCGGCTATGGCATGGCCACCGCCGCCACGTCGGCCGATCGTCTGGAAAGCCCGATGCGCCGCACCGACAGCGGCAGCTACGAGGCCATTCCGTGGGACGAGGCCCTCGCCGGGATCGGCAAGGCCCTGACTGATATCAAGGCCGACAAGGGAGCCGCGGCTCTGGCCGCCATCATCCCGGGCACGTCCACGGCCGATTGGTACACCGAGCGCTTCATGAACGCGCTCGGCAGCCCGAACGTGTACCTGAACGCCACGACGGCTTCGGCGTCGGTGGCCTCGGGCCTCGCCCTGGCCACGGGCTTCACCTCCTACGAGGTGGATTACGCCCAGGCGAAGATGGTGGTCATTCTGGGCGCGAGCACCGTTGAGATGCCCGATCCGGGCACGATCGCATCCCTCGAGGCGGCGAAGGCCGCCGGTGCGAAGATTGTGATGGTGGATTCGCGCATGCCCGCCTCGGCCTCGGTGGCCACTGAGTACCTCGGCGTGAAGGCAGGTACCGAGCTGGCGCTGGTGCTGGCCGTGGCCCGCGGCCTTCTTTCCAAGGACGACCTGGCCAACGCCGCCGCAGCCAAGATGGAGGGGCTGGCGGAATGGGAGCGCGCCCTGGCATCGTATACGCCGCAATGGGCCGCTTCGGTGACGGGCCTTGCCGAGGATCGCATCCAGAGCCTCGTCGGCGAGCTGGCCGCCGCCGCACCCGCCGCGTGCATCGATCTGACGTGGATGGCCCTGTTCGGGGGCAGCTACGGCAACAGCGGCGAGCTCGCTCGCGCCGTGGCGCTGACAAACACGGTGCTCGGATGCTGGAACGTTCCCGGTGGCGCCTACGTGGCTGCGCCGACCATCGACTGGTCCGCCACGGCCATGGCCCCCATCGCCGTGGAGGAGGCCGATGCGACGGCGGCTGAGTATCCCCTGGCCGCTGCCGGCTCTGCCGCCCAGGCGCTGCGCCTGGCCCACGACGGAGCCATCGCGGGGCTCATTCTGGTGGATGCCAACGTGGTGGCCGAGTACCCCGATCCCGATTGCGTGCGCGAGGCCGTGGAGACCTGCACACTGTCGGTGGCCGTGACGCCCGAGATGACCGAGACGGCCCGCTGCTGCACCTACGTGCTGCCGGAGCAGGTGTGGGCCGAAAGCGCCCAGCTTCCCGTTGTGACCGGTGCTGTGCATCCGGCGTTGAAGGTGTCGTTGCAGGTGATCGATCCGGCCGTGAGCGAGGCTCGCTCCGTGCCCCAGATCATGGAGGGCCTGGCCCAGGCCACTGATGCGGCAGGTGCCTTCTCGTTTACCGTGGAGGACGCCGCCCGCGCGGCCTGCGAGTCCTGTGGTTGCGCCTACGAGGCCGCCGCGGCGCTCGGTGCCACCTCGCTGGCTCCGGTAGCGGCCGAGGCTGTGGTATGGCCCACCGCATCGGGCAAGGTGGAATGTGCCTGCGCTGCGTGCGAGACGGCTGGCTACACGGCTACTCCCACCTGGGTGGAGCCCTCCGTTTCTCCAGATGCCCTGGGCTATGGCTACTACCGCCTGACCACGGGCAACCAGGCTGTACAGGCTACGACCAAGACCGCGAATGCGGCGCCCGTGGTCGCCATCGCCGAGCAGTACGGCCTCGATGGCTTGTGGATGAACGCCGCTGCGGCAGAGGCTGCCGGCATTGCCGAGGGCGACAAGGTGGTTATCGAGAACGAGTATGCTTCCGCGCCGGTGCGGGTGCACGTGACCGAGCTCATCGAGCCGGCGGCCATGTACCTGGCAAGTCACTACGGCGTGGAAGATGACGAGCAAAGGCAAGCCGACGGGCTGGGCGTGCGCCAGGCGCGCTTCGCCACCTTCGGGCTTGAGCCGGGCTATGGCGCACCGCTTCTGCAGGAGACCATGGTGACGGTCGGAAAGGCTGGTGCATGATGACACGCTACGGAATGCTCATCGACACGACTAAGTGCGTCGGCTGCTACGCCTGCCGCACGGCGTGCCAGAGACAGAACAACCTGGAGCCCGACGAGGACTTCATCCGCTACGAGCGGGCCGAGACGGGAACCTATCCGAACGTGCGGGTGGAAACGGTGCCCCTGCAGTGCATGCACTGCGAGGACGCGCCCTGTGCGAGCGTGTGCCCGACGGGTGCGGCCCATGTGGGCGCCGACGGTATCGTGAGCGTGGATCAGGGCCGCTGCATCGGTTGTTTGTACTGCATGAGCGCCTGCCCCTACCAGGTGCGCGTGCGCAACTCCAAGACCGGTGCCGTGGACAAGTGCCGCTTCTGCGCCGTGCAGACGGAGAAGGGGGGCGCCACCTGCACCTGCGTGGATGCCTGCCCGACCCACGCCCGCATCTTCGGCGACTTGGACGATCCCGATTCCGAGCTGGCCCGCGCCATCGTCGAGAAGGGTGCCAAGCCCATCGCCGGTGACCTGACCCGCGCCAAAGTCTATTACGTGAGGTGATTGAGATGACCTACGAACCTATTTGGGGAGCCATCATCGCATGGTATCTCTTCCTCGCCGGCTTGGGCGGCGGTGCCTTCGTGACGGCGGTGTTCATTCGCTTCCGCCACCCGGACTGCACCCGCCTCATGCGCATCGGGCGCATCATCGCTCCGGCGGTGGTTATCGTCGGACTTTGCCTGCTCATGTTCGACGCAGCCGCTGGCTTCGCGCATCCCCTGCGCTTCGCCCTGCTGCTGACCAACTTCGGGTCGGTCATGACCTGGGGCGTGGTATTTCTTGCCGTGTTCGTGGTGGTGGCCCTCGTGGTGCTCGTGCTCGACCTCTTGAAGAAGGCGGTGCCCGAGTGGCTCGATATCCTGGGCATGGTCATGGGCCTCGCCGTAGCCGTCTACACCGGCTGCCTGCTCGGCGTGTGCCAGGGCTTCCCGCTGTGGAACACCGCACTTTTGCCCATCTTGTTTCTCGTGTCAGCGGTTTCCACCGGTATGGCGGCTGTGCTGCTGGTCGGGGTGTTCGCGGCTCCGATGGAGTTCAACGAGGTGGTGGTGCTGAAGAAGTTCCACTTCTGGCTGCCGGTGGTGGAGCTGGTGCTCGTGGCCGCGCTTCTGTTCGTGACCTCGGCCAACCCGAGCCCGGCCGGCTGGGAGAGCGTGGCGGCGCTCGTCATGGGCAACTGGGCTGCCTGCTTCTGGCTGCTGTTCGTGGTGATGGGCCTCGTGCTGCCCACGGTGCTGGAGTGCTGGATGCTGTGGATTGCCTCCCACGAGCTGGAAACGTCGCGCACGGGTCAGATGGTGAGCGCTCTGTCGGATGCGGGCGTGCTCATCGGCGGCTTCGTGCTGCGCCTCATGATTGTGAGCGCGGCGCTGCCTGTCACCATCGTTCAGCCCTGGATGCTGTAGATGCCCTCGGCCGGCGAGAGATCGCCGGTCGCCCGGCTCCGGATGCGGGGCAGAGGCGCCGTGCTCAAACAGTCCTCGCTCGGCGGAACAGCCCACCGGGCTGTTCCGTTCGCTGCGGAACTCCGCGCGGACCCCTGCCCCGCATCCGGAGCCTTCCGCCGGTCGGAGCCGCGCGGTATTCTGATTCGCTCAGACAGTCCTCGCTTTGGAGAACAGCCCACTGGGCTGTTCTCGTCGCTGCGGAACTCGCTCGGTCAGAACACCCCGCGTCTCCTCTACGCATTGTCTTGATCGAGGTACTTTTCGATCCATTCTTCGAAGCAGAGGCCGCTTTCCGCTATGGCGAAGGCGGCCTCTTTGCCGACATAGCGGTAGTGCCAGGGCTCGTAGCCGATGCCGGTTATGGCGCTCTTGTCGGTGGGGTAGCGCAGGATGAAGCCGTATTTCGCGCAGTGCTTCATGAGCCATTTCTGGGTGGCCGTCTCCTCCTGCCTTTCGTCAAGCTGCTGGTAGTCGCCGTCGACGAGATCGACCGCGAGACCGGCCTCGTGCTCGCTTGCGTAGGGTGGAGCTACCCAGAAGGCAGCGTCGTCTTTGGCTTCCTGCCCGCGTTTCCCCTCTTCTTTGCTCTGGCTCACGCGGGCGCGGTACAGTTCGCGTTGGCGGTCGTGGCTGCGGAAGGCCGAGCAGACGACAGGATCGTGTCCTGCCTTGCGGGCGGCTTTCAAAAGTGCGGCCAGATCGTCGCGGATACGCGCGTCCACGGCATAGCCGTCGATGATCTCCTCAAGATCGGGAAGGGAGAAGTCCTCATCGAGGGGATGGTCCTTGTTCACGAGGCGCAGGTTCCACGGAAGATCCTCCAAGTCCATGGAAGCCTTTGCCGCGGAATCGGCGACTTCCTCGGGAGAAGCGGCTGCGCCTTCGGGGGAGCGCTCCGATGCCGCCGCCTTCGGGTTTTCCGAGACGCCGGCCTCTGTTGAATCGCATGATTCCGACGAGCCTGCGCGCGCGAGGGAGGCCGGCCCGCTCATCGCTTCCGATGCGAGCACGCCCTCACCGAGGATAAGGATGCCGGCCCCCACGCCCGCAAGGGCGATGAGCTCGCGTCGTGTGAGAGAGGAAGGGCGTGGCATGGACTTTCCGCTCCTTCCTTGCTGCGTGGGTGATGATGGCCTCATCGTAGCACGCTGACCGTCATCGGCCGGGGTGTCATCGCGCGAAACCGCAGACCTTAAGCTTTTGTAAGTGCGCGGCGCAAGCTAGGCGCCTCGCTCGCGAAGAAGCTCGAGCCCCTCCTTGCCCGTCACCGATTCCAGATCGATGGCGATCACCTCGGTGCGATGGGCGGTGGTGGCTATCTCGTCGGAGACGACGGCATCAAGTCCCGGGGCGTACTTCGTCCCCAAGGCCCAGAGACCTTCCGCTTTCTCGTCGCCTTCCGCGCGGCGTGCGGTGCCAAAGGCAATGACGCTGCAGAAGCGGTCGGTGAGCTTTTCCGGCACCGGCTCGCTTTGGGCGATGACGGTGAAGCAGACATGCGGATCGGCATCGAGCGCATCCAGCTTATGGCCTGTGGTGGCGCAGTGCAGAAAAATGCGTCCCCGTACGGCATCGGGTGCTGCGTCGTCTTCCGAGGAGGGAACGTAGGCGAAGCTCACCGGTACGGCGTAGGGGTAGCCGTCGGTGCCGGCGGTGCCGAGAACGCCGGCGGTGGCGCCGCGCAGGATGGCGGCGCATTCATCGGCGGGTAGTTGCTGCTTGCTGCGGCGCATGGGGACAAACATGGACTCGCTCCTCTCGTTCGACTTGTGGGTATAGTAGCACGTCGGCGTGCCCACGGTATAATGCGAACGCGATAACCAATGGGAAGGAGGCGACGTGGCGAAACGGCGCGAGACGGCGCAGTCCGAAGTGGCCGACGAGACGATCGGCGAACGGGGCGATGCTCCGACAACTTCCATTCGCGTTTCGTCCGAGCCGGGACGCTACGATTTCGGCGTGGTGAGCACGGCCACGCGCAAGTCGATGCAAGGCAACAAGCGCCGCGATACCAAGCCCGAGATAAAAGTGCGTCGGATGCTGCGCGAGATGGGTTTCCCGGGGTATCGTTGCGACTGGAAGAAGGTACCGGGACATCCCGATATCGTGTTCGCCGGCCGCAAGCTGGCCATCGAGATTCGCGGGTGTTTCTGGCATCGGTGCCCCGTGTGCAATCTGTCGGTTCCCAAGAAGAACGTGGAGTACTGGGAGGCGAAGTTCGCCCGCAACCGTGAGCGCGATGCGCGCAATCTGGCCACTTTAGAGGAGATGGGTTGGAAGGTGCTGGTGCTCTGGGAGCACCAGCTGAAGAAGAAGGAGCTTCCGGCCACCCGAAAGCTCCTCTACGATTTCGTGCGTCGCGAAGACGATCCGCCCTACGAGGAGGCCTTCCCCGAGGAAGCGGAAGGCGCTGCAGCTGCTCGTTAGGCGATAACCTCGCCGGTGATGGAGAACGTGACCACCGAGAAGGGGATGTCCTTGCCCGCGCGGGCGTGGGCCTCGGCCGCCGCGCGTTCCAGGCCGCCGCAGCAGGGCACTTCCATACGGGCCACGGTGACCTTAGTGATGTCGTTGGCGGCGATGATGGCGGCCAGCTTGTCGGTGTAGCTGCCCTCGTCGAGCTTGGGGCACCCGATGATGGTGACATTGCCGTTCATGAAGCGCTCGTGGAAGCTGGCGCAGGCGAACGCCGTGCAGTCGGCGGCGATGAGCAGGCCGCGTCCCTGGTAGTAGGGAGCGCTCACGGGCACGAGCTTGATCTGCGCCGGCCACTGGGCGAGCCGGCTCGGCAGGGCATCGGCGGCCGGGGCGGTTGCGGTCGCATCGGGCGCAACCAGGGTACGGGCGGCGCTGCCAGGACAGCCGCTGGGGGTCAGGGTGCGGGCGGCGCTGCCGGGGCATCCCGTGCGCGGCGTGCGGACGACGGCGGCGTCGAGGATGTCCTCGGCCGAAGCCTCGGCGGATGCGCGGGCCGCGAGGTGGGCCTCCACGGCCGCCTCGTCGTAAGGCGCCGCCTCGCGCTCCACGAACGTGATGGCCTCGGTGGGGCAGGCCGGCAGGCAGTCGCCGAGGCCATCGCAGTAGTCGTCACGCAAAAGGCGCGCCTTGCCGTCGACCATGCCGATGGCGCCCTCGTGGCACGCATCAACGCATAGGCGGCAGCCGATGCACTTCTCCTCGTCGATCTGGATAATCTTTCGCAGCATGGTTCACCTTTCGCTTTACGGGTTCGTCGGGGAAGCATCATAGCGACCCGAGGATAAAGCGCAAGGCCCTCCACACAGATGGCGCGAATTTGTGAAGTGCCGCGCCGCGCCGGGGCTACTCGGCCAGCAGCTCCTCCACGGCTTCCACCTTGCGCGTGAGGGTGCCGGTATGCCCAGGGCGAATATCGGCCTTCAGGATGACCTCAGTGCGGATGCCCTGGTCGGCGAGGACCATGGTGGCGTCGCGCACGACGGCCATCACCTCGTCCCAGGGCCCTTCGATCTCGGTGAACATGGAGGTGGTGCGGTGCGGCAGCCCCGAATCGCGGATGATGCGGACGGCTTCGGCCACGTAGGGGGCCAGCTCATCGCCCACCCCGAAGGGCGCGATGGCAACGGCGACAAGGGTGTTCATGAAAGTCCTTTCGGGTGGGAGCATCTCGTTCGGGCCTTAGGCTTCCTCGAAAGCGAGGGGCGCATCGGCGACTTCTTCGGGCGTAAGCGCGGCCAGCGCGTCGAGGAAGGCCACCTGGAAGCTGCCGGGGCCGCTGCAGCGCTCGGCCGCCTGGGCGCCGGCGCGGTTGTAGGCGACCGTGGCGGCCAGTGCCGCAGTGAGGGGGTCGGCCACGCAGGCGTAGACGGCCGCCACGCCGCCGAGGGAGCAGCCCGAGCCGGTGACGGAGCGCATAAGCGGGCTTCCGCCCTCGGCCCGCACGACGACGGCGCCGTCGGTCACGAGGTCGGTGGGACCCGATACGGCCACGGCGCCGCCAGAGAAGCGGGCGATGGCCACGGCGGCGGCGCGGGCGGCCTCCACCGAGTCGGTGGCATCCACGCCGCGCGGGCCGCGTCCGTTGTCGGCGGCCGCATCGAGGCCCCACAGCTCGGCCACGGCGATGATCTCCGAGGCGTTGCCGCGCACGATGGCCGCAGGCCACGCCTTCACGGCGCGGATCAGCTTGGTGCGCAGACTGCCGATGCCGACGCCCACCGGGTCGAGCACCCAGGGCTTGGCCGCCTCGGCGCAGGCGCGGGCCGTGCGCGGGACGGTTTCCTCGTACACGGGCAGAAGCGTGCCCAGGTTGATGTAGACGGCGCCTCCGAGGGCCGCCACGCATTCGCCCTCGTCGGGCAGGTACACCATGGCCGCCGAGCCTCCGACGGCCAGCTGGGCGTTGGCGACGAAGTTCTGGGTGACAGTGTTGGTGATAGAGGGCGCGAGCGGGTTGGCCGCGCGCACCTCGCGCACGGCGGCGGTCATGAGGCCGCGCTGCTCGGCTTCGGTGATCCGGGTCATGGAACCGATCCTTTCCGGAAGCAAAAAAAGCGCCCGTATGCGGAGCGCCTTGTGCTGGTGGGCATGCTCCCTACGACAGTGTTAGCTGACAGGTTCGAAGGGTTGGGCGGCACCGCCCTCTCAACGGAAGGCCCCCGGCGTGCCGTGGACATCTTCCGTACCCCTGCATGGGTGCCAGCATAGCCGATAGCCCCCGTGCTATGATGGCGCCATGGACGAACGGATGGAAAATGCGCCCGCAAAGGCGCAGGGTAGGGCGCCTCTTCCCGGGGGAGCTTTCGATGATGCCGCCGCGGGCGCGGGCCCCACGGTGATGATGGCGATGAGCGGCGGGGTGGACTCGTCGGTGGCCGCCCTGCTTCTCAGCGAGGCCGGCTATGGGGTGACGGGCGCAACCATGAAGCTCTTCGGCGCCGATGTGGTAGCGCCCGACTGCGACTCGTCGTGCTGCTCGGCCGATGATGTGGAAGATGCCCGGGCCGTGTGCCGCCGTCTCGGCGTGCCCCATTACACGTTCAATTTCGGCGAGCTGTTCGGCGAGGCGGTCATCGATCGGTTCTGCGGCGCCTACCTTGGGGGCACTACGCCCAATCCCTGCATCGATTGCAACCGCTTCCTGAAGTTCGATGCTCTCCAGCGCCGCCGCCGCGAGCTGGGGCTTGGCTTTGTGGCCACGGGCCACTACGCTCGCCGCGCTTGGGATGAGCGCGCCGGCCGCTGGCGGCTTCTGCGGGCGCGGGATGCGGCGAAGGATCAGAGCTACGTGCTGTACCACCTTACCCAGGACGCACTCTCCCATATGCTCTTCCCCCTGGGCGAGCTGACCAAGCCCGAGGTGCGCGAGCTCGCCCGCGCCCACGGTTTCGCAACGGCCGAGAAGCCCGAGAGCCAGGATATTTGCTTCGTGCCCGACGGCGACTACGCCGCCTTCATAGGGCGGCGGTGCGGGTGCGGCGCAGCTTTCGAGCCGGGGGAGATCGTGAACCGCGCGGGGACAGTGCTCGGCGAGCACAAGGGGCTTATCCATTACACCGTAGGCCAGCGCAAGGGCATCGGCGTGGCTGCCCCCGAGCCGCTTTACGTGTTCGCGAAGGACGCGGCGGCCAATCGGCTCGTCGTGGGCACAGCCGCCGAGGTGCAGGTGCGCGAGGTGACGGCCCGCGATGTGAACCTCATCGCCGTCGAGCGCATCGAGGTGCCGCGCGCGGTGACTGCGAAGACACACTACCGCCAGCGCCCCGTGGCGGCGACGGTGGAGCAGACGGGCGACGATGAGCTGCGCGTGGTGTTCGACGAGCCCCAGCGGGCCGCTGCGCCCGGCCAGGCCGCGGTGCTCTACGACGGCGACGTGGTGGTGGGCGGCGGCACCATCTGCTAGCCGATGACGGTGGCGATGAGGCGCTCGAGCCGGTGGATGTCGAGGGGCTTGGCCAAATGGGCGTCCATGCCGCTTTCCAGGGAGCGTTTCCGATCCTCCGAGAAGGCGTTCGCGCTCACGGCGATGATGGGCACGGTGGAGCGCAGTGGGTCGGGCAGCGCGCGGATGGCCCGGGCGGCCGCGTAGCCGTCCATCACGGGCATCTGGATATCCATGAGCACCAAATCGAAGGCGGACGGGTCGGCTCTGCTCAGCCGCTCGACAGCCACCTGCCCGTTTTCCGCTACTTCCACGGTATAGCCGGCGTCCTCCAGAAGGCAGCAGGCAATCTCGCTGTTCAGCTCGTTGTCCTCTACGAGCAGGATGCGCCGCACCTCGCCGGTGCGCTCGCGGCGGCCGAAGGCCTCTCCCGCATCCTCGGCGTGGGTCACGCGCAGCGTGAGCGTGACGGTGAACACCGAGCCTGCGCCCGGCGTGCTTTCCGCGGAGAGATCGCCCTGCATGAGATCGAGGATGCTCCGCACGATGGTCAGGCCGAGACCGGTACCCTGCACGCCCGAGGCCGTCGTGTTGTTCTCGCGTTCGAAAGGCAGGCACATGCGGTCGGTGAAGGCCGCGTCCATGCCGATGCCCTCGTCGGCCACGGTGAGGCGGAAAGTGGAGAACCCGCCGGCGCTGCCCGGCTCCTCGCTGGCGACGATGCGCACGGTGGTACGAGGCGGCGAGTACTTCACGGCGTTGTCGACCAGTTGGGAAAGCAGGTGCGTGAGGCGCACGACGTCGGCCTCAACGCGATCGTGCACGATGCCGGACACGTCGGCTTCCAGGGCGATGCCGCGGCGCTCCGCGGTCTCGGCGAAATCGCGCCGCACCTGCTCGACGGCGGAGGAGAGCGAGCACTCGGCCATTACCAGCTGCACATGGCCTGCCTCCATGCGGCTGATCTCCAGGGTTTCGTTCACCACATCGAGCAGCTGGTGCGAAGCGTCTAGCACGCGATCGGTATAGGCGCGCACGCGCTCGGCTTCGTCCAGGTGCGCGCGGATGAGCTCGGCGTAGCCCACTACGGCGTTCAGCGGCGTGCGGATGTCGTGGCTCATGTTCGAGAGGAAGGCGTTCTTCGCCACATTGGCCGCTTCGGCTTGGGACAGCGCCCCGCGCAGCATGCTGCGATGCTCTGCCTCGCGCACGTGGGCCTCGGCGAGCTCGGCGCTTACGGAGGCGAGCTCTTTGCGATGCCGCTCGTGCTTCTCGGTGCCGTCGTTGATGAACACGTAGAAAAAGGGGCCGGCCTTGGTTTCCACATAGTGGCCGTAATCCTCGATCCAGCGCACGGCTCCGTCGGAGCGCACGATGCGGTACTCTACGTAGTCCATGTCGAACTGGTCGGCCGCGATCTGGCGGGCGATGGAGTCCTCAACCCGGACGATGTCGTCGGGGTGGACCATGCCGGGGAAGGTGAAGCCGGTGAGCCTTTTGAAGGCGGACAGGTCATCGCAGCCGAAGATACGGCAGCAGGCCTCGTTGGCATAGATAAGGCCTTCGTCGGCATCGGCCCGGTAGACGAAAAAGCCGCCGGGCATGTGGGAGAGCACGCCCTCGATGCCCAGCGCGGCGAGGGCGGAGGCGCTATCGTCCGGCTCTGGGGCCATGGAAAGTTCCTTTACGACGAAACGGGTGTTGGCCCTATTCTACTACGGCTCCTGTTGCACGGTGGTTAAATTCCGCTATCTGCGAAATGTTCGTCCGCCGGCTCTCGAGCGACCGATGTGGAGAAAAGGGCAGGGGCCGCCCGGGAGGAGGGCGGCCCCTGGAAGGGGAGGGTGCGGGATCGTTTTACTTGCTGGCCACCGCGCGGCCGACGACGTAGCCCTGGGTGTGGCAGCGGCCCAGGGACAGGCCGGGCACCGTCATGGGGTAGTCGGGGCTTCCGAAGAAGTTGCCGGCGCAGTTGCCGATGGCGTAGAGGCCCTCAATGGGCTCGCCCTCGTCGTTGAGGGCCTGCATATCGGCGTTCACATTCACGCCGTGGATGATGGTGGACAGGCCGATGTGGCGATGGATGCCATAGAACGGTGGCTGCTTGATGGCCTTCAGGAACTGGGCGGGCTTGCCCATGTCCTCGTCGACACCGCCCTCGGCCAGCTCGTTGTAGCGCTCGACGGTCGCGACGAAGGTCGGCACGTCGGTCAGTCCCAGCTTCTCGCCGAGCTCTTCCAGGGTATCGGCGGAGAAGGTGTTGATGAGGCTCTCGTAGACGCCGGTCTTCTCGCCCTCGACCTCGGGCATGTAGCTGGCCATGGCCTCCGGCGGCAGAGCCACGCCCGGCCAGCCCTCGGTGTCGGCCATATAGTTGCTGTCGAAGATCTGGGAGTACCAGCCCTGGTCGGCCTCGCTGCGCAGGAAGTTGCCCATGACGGCCATCTCGCAGGCTGCCTCGTTGCAGAAGCGCGTGCCGTCGTTCTTCACGGCGAGGAAGGGCATGTCAGCCATGGAGCCCGGGCCTGCGTCGAAGTCGTGCTGCACCTTGGAGCCGCAGGCATCCTCCATCTTCGCCCCGGCCCAGACCATCATCTTCTGGCCGTCGCCGGTCTTGTTCTGCTCCTTGCGGTAGATATTGGCCATGGCCGGCTCGTAGTAGGCCATCATCTCATCGTCGTTCTCGTAGTCGCCCGTAGCCACGATGACGCCCTTGGCGGCGTTGAACTGGATGTAGCCGTCAGCACCCTCGGCGATGACGCCGGTGACGGCGCCGGATTCATTCTGCACGAGCTGGGCGGCCGGGGTGGAGTAGAAGATCTCGACGCCCTGCTGCTCGGCCCAATCGGCGATGTCGCGCATGCCGTCGCCGGTGTTGTAGGGCTTCGGCCCGAAGTCGAAGGCGAAGTAGGACACGTCGTAGCCGTTGATGTTCTTGATGGCGCCGGTCCACTTCGCGGTGGAGTCCACCATCTGCGCGCCGGCCTTCTCGCCGATGCCCCACAGCCACTTCAGGGCCTCGCCGGAGTTGTAGGCCCACAGGCGCACCTGCTCGCGATCGGACAGGTGGCAGCAGTCGGCGTTGACGAGGGAGACCACGGCCTCCACGCCGCCGGGAGCCGTTTCCTCGACGATGATGGAATCGCACGTGTTGCCCTGGGAGACCGCCGTGGCCTCCTTCTGCAGCAGGGCCACCTTGGCCCCCGCCTCGAAGGCGGAGATGGCGGCGGGCACGCCGGCGGCGCCGGCTCCGATGACGACGACGTCGTAGTCCTTCGTCTCGGCGATGTCGGTAATGGGCTCGGGCTTCACGAAGAACGCCGGGGTTCCGTCGGCGACGGCAGCGCTCTCGGAGCCGGTGCCAGTGGCCGCGGTAGGCTGCTGGGGCGAGCAGGCACCCAGCATGCTGGCACCCGCCACGCCGGCGGCCGCCACGCCGCCGAACTTGAACAGGTCGCGACGAGAAATGGTGGTCATAGTTTCCCTCCTAGTGAATAGACCGGTTGCGCCCCATCGCATTGCGGGCGCTGCTCGTACCCTAGCGCCTCGGGGCCGTCCTGCCCATCGTCCGTCGCGGGATTCGGGGGTGTAAAAAACGTAACCCCTTTCTGATCAGGTATATAACCCCCTGGTATAACCCCCTATTTTTCCAATTATGAGCAGAAGTATCCGCAATGAGGGAATAGCGCGGGATTCTATCTTCTATAATCGTGGAGTGGTCGGGGGCTCCCCGATGGCGGAGGGAGGTTCTACAGTGAGGGTGGATTTGCAGTGAGGGCTGAGCGCGGGTCGGTGGCGAGAGAGGACGCCGCGGTGGAAATCGAACGGGACGGAGAGGAAGTCGGCCGCCACAACGGTCGGCGCGTGCCGTGGTCGGCGCTGTGCGTGCCGGTGGCCTTTTTGGGGCTGGGGGTGTATCGCGCTTGGATCGAGATCGTCTTCGTGGGCTCGTTCGTCGGCTTTCCGGCCTCGAGCGTGCCGGTGCGCGACCTGTTCGACTGGACGATGGTGGCCACGGCCCTGGGCTGCACGCTGCTGGCGCGCCATATCGGCCCCTTCTTCAACAAGCGAAGCGCGTTCGCGCTGTGCGCGGCGGCCCTGATCGCCTCCACGGTGCTGATGTTCGCCTCCTGCTGGCACGCGGAGGCGGCCTCGGCTTTGGGTGTGCCCTCGGCGCTGCTCGGCGGCTTCGGCATTGCCCTCGCCATTCTCATTTGGAGCGAGCTGTACAGCTGCCTGAATCCTCTGCGCGTCGCCCTGTACTACTCCGCCTCCATTGCGGCGGGTGCCTTGGTGCTGTATGTGTACCGCGGCTTTATGCTGCCGTGGCTGTTCGCCATGACGGCGCTCCTGCCGGCGGCGTCGTTGCTGATGGCGCGTCGGGCCTTTGCGAGCCTGCCTGCGGCCGAGCTGCCCTCCACATCGTGGAGCCGCTTCTCGGTGCCGTGGAAGGCGGTGCTGTTCATGGCGGCCTATGCCTTCGGTTACGGCCTGCTGGAGGGCGGTATGTACCAAGGTCCCTTCGGTCCCCATTCTGCGCCCGGGGCCGTGGTGGTGGCGCTGCTCGTCTACCTCGGCGTCGCCATGCGCGGCGGCCGCTTCGACTTCAGCCTCATATACCGGGTCGCTCTGCCGCTCGTGGTGGTGGCCCTCACCATCGTGCCGCTGTTCGGCTATGTGCAGGGCCAGGCCGCGAACTTCTGCATGAGCGGCGCCTATACGGCCCAGTCGATCATCATCATGCTCATCATGGCGAACATCTGCTACCGCTTCGGCGTGTCGGCTATCTGGCTGTTCGGCATCGAGCGCGGGGTGCGCCAGGTGGTCATGTGGCTCGGGCGCATGACGGCGGATGCGGTGGAGAGCCAGGAGATACTGGGCGCGATGGGGGATATGGCCGTGGCGTTGCTGGCCCTGGTGGCCGTGGTGGCGGCAACGACCATCCTCCTCTCGGAGCGTGATCTCACGAGCCGCTGGGGCGCGAATTTCCTCTCGGGCGGCACCGATTCGGCGGCCTTGGCCCGCAAGCAGGAGCTGGCCGACCGTTGCGCCGAGATAGCGCGGCGCTATAAGCTCTCGGCCCGGGAGGAGGAGGTGCTGCTCCTCTTGGCGCAGCATAAGACCGTGGGCATCATCGAGCGAGAGCTCGTTATCGCCAACGGCACCGCGAAGGCCCACGTGCGCCATATCTACCAGAAGCTCGACATCCACACGCGCCAGGAGCTGTTCGACCTGCTGGATATGGAGCCGCGGGATTGAGAAGGCCGCTCGGCGGCTCTCGGATACGTTGCGGGCGCTGCCTACAGGCCCGCCAGGCCGATCTGGTAGCCTTCAACGAACAGGCTCAGCTTCTCGATGTAGCGTTGGGCCAAATCAGACAGCTGGCGTTCGTTGTGCACGATGTAGCCCACGCGCATGAGCTCCTTAGTGGCCAAAGGAACGCTAGCAATGCCCGTGTGCATCTCGCTCGACAGCATGCCGGTGGAGATGGTGTAGCCATCATGGTGGGCCAGCAGGTTCGATAGCGTGCCCCGGTCGCTCACGGCGATGCGCTTGCCGTGGGGAAGCTCGGCGAAGGGCTCCTCGGCATAGAAGAACGAGTTGGCGTTGCCCTGCTCGAAGGCGTAGCGCGGCCAGGCTGCCAAGTCGTCCAGGGTGACCTCGGTTCGCTCGGCCAGGGGATGGCTCGCGCTCACGAAGATATGGGGCTGGGCGGAGAACAGCAGGTTGAACGAGAGGTTCGCATCGTCTAGGGCGTGGCCGATGACGCTCTCGTTGAACGACGACAGGTAGAGCACGCCCAAATCGCTGCGGAAATCGCGCACGTCCTCGATGACCTCGGCGGTGCGGGTTTCGCGCAGGGAGAAGTTGTAGGCGTCCTCCTCGTATTCCTCGGCCAGCTCCAGGAAGGCCTCCACGACGAAGGCGTAGTGCTGGGAGGTGATGGCGAGGCGCTGGGCCTGGTTGCCCCCATCGCCGCGACCGGAATAGCGCTGGGCCATGAGATCGGCCTGCTCCACCACTTGCCGCGCGTAGCCGAGCAGCTCCACGCCGTCGCTCGTGAGCGTGATGCCGCGGTTGGAGCGCTCGAAGATGGTGACGCCGGTCTCGCGCTCGATGTCGCGCACGGCCACTGACAGGCTCGACTGCGACACGTAGAGCGTGTGGGCCGCGGCGCTGATGGAGCCGTGGCTGGCAATGGCGATGAGGTAGCGCAGCTGTTGGAGGGTCATGGGGTGCTCCGTGGTTCTCGGGTGCTCGTTAAAGTCTAGTAACTTTCTAGGAATTATATACCGCTATCGGGAAAGCGGTCTGGTGAAATTCTAAGCGGCGGCATCTGTTTCGCGGGATCGGCCATCGAAAACCCCTATGGCCTTCTCGGTTGACGGAGGTTCGTTGACGGGTACGATGGGCCCATCAAAAGTCACCGCCGGTCGGACTTTCGGGTAATGCTCAGTCGCTCGGACAGTCCTCGCGTGCATGGGATGCACGCTGCGGAACTCGTTTGGTGCGCACCACCCGAAATTCCTCCCTGTCGCACCTCGGCTGAGGTAGAGCGTAGAGGGAATACGGGATGTCCTGACCAAGCGAGTTCCGCAGCGACGAGAACAGTCCAGTGGACCGTTCTCCAAAGCGAGGACTGTTTGAGCGAATCAGGATACCCCGTGGTCCCGACCGGGAAGAGTTGCAAGCGAAAGGACTTTCCATGAACGTGCACAAGAGCATTGCCGAGCTGATCGGGCACACGCCCCTGGTGGAATTGGCCAACTACGAGCGGGCCTGCGGCGTGCCGGCTACGCTGCTCGGGAAGGTGGAGTCCTTCAACCCCACCGGCTCGGTGAAGGACCGCGCCGCCCTCGCCATGATCGAGGCGGCTGAGGCCGCCGGGCTCATCGACGACGAGACGGTGCTCATCGAGCCCACGTCCGGCAACACCGGTATCGGCCTGGCGGCTTTGGCGGCGGTGCGGGGCAACCGCATTATCATCACCATGCCCGAGACCATGTCCCAGGAACGGCGCAACCTCATGCGCGCCTATGGGGCCGAGCTCGTGCTCACCGAGGGCGCCAAGGGCATGAAGGGCGCCATCGCCAAAGCTGATGAGCTGGCCGCCGAGATTCCCAACTCGTTCATTCCCTCGCAGTTCACCAATGCGGCGAATCCCGCCGTGCACGAGCGCACCACCGGGCCCGAGATCTGGGAGGATACCGACGGGACGGTGGACATCCTCGTGGCCGGCGTGGGCACCGGCGGCACCATTTCGGGCACCGGGGCCTACCTGAAGGCCCAGAACCCGGACATCCAGGTGGTGGCTGTGGAGCCGGCCGGCTCGCCGGTGCTTTCTGAGGGGCGCGCGGGCTCCCACAAGATCCAGGGCATTGGCGCCGGGTTCGTGCCCGACACGCTGAACACCGACATCTACGACGAGGTGATCGCCATCACCGACGAGGAGGCCTTCGCCGCCGGGCGCGAGCTGGCGGCCCACGACGGCCTGTTGGTGGGCATCTCCTCGGGGGCCGCGGTGGCCGCGGCCACCAAGCTGGCCCAGCGTCCCGAGAACGCCGGCAAGACTATCGTGGTCATCCTGCCCGACACCGGCGAGCGCTACCTGTCCACCGCTATGTTCGACTTCGAGTAGGCGCAGCGACATCGGGAAGGCCGGAGAGCCGCCTTTGCGCGGGAGGCACGGTGCGACGCTGCGATCGTCGATCCCGCGGCTTCTCCGGTCCCGTTTTGTTTCTGAAAGAAGTGAAATTGTGCAGTAAACTCCGCGAGATAGATATAGGCTGCTCTGGGTTCGCGCGTCGATGATTTCCATCTAAATGTTTTCCCAGGTGAAGGGAACCTCCCTGGCTGGCAAGTGCCAGGGAGGTTCCCTTCGCATCTATTTCGCGGAGTTTACTGCACAGAAAGTGCGATTACGGAAACGCAGCGGCCTTGTGGGGCGCGCAACACCTCCCATGAGAGGGCGACGGTTGTGCCGGCGGTCTTGCGCGAGCGTCGTCGGCACGAAAGGCGGTTTTATCGGTCGGAATGCTCGAGGCGGCCAGCCCTATGCGTAGTCTTCGAGGATCTCTCGCAGATAGGCCGCATACTCGGCGACGAGGGCGGCGGGCGCTTCGATGCGCATGGCGCGGCCGAACTGGGCGAGCCAGCCGAAGAACACGGGGCTCGGCGCCACGGTCACGTAGGCCCGCGCCGCGCCGTCTTCGGCCACGGTGCTCTCCACGTCCCTGCCGAAGCGGTCGATGAGGGCCCCCATAACCGACTCGTCCACGCGCAGGGTCACGCGCTGCGTCGTGCCGCCGAACATGGAGAACGTGCGGGCGCTGTAGGCCTCGGCGTCGAAGGTGGCGATGGCCTCGTTGCGCGTGGCCGGCTCGTCGGCGATGCGCAGGCCCTGCATGCGATCTACGCGATAGGTGGGGAAGCTCTCATGTTTGTCGTTGTAGGCGATAAGGTAGTAGCAGCCTTCCGAGTAGATGAGGCGCACGGGCGTCTCGCAGTAGGTGCGACCCTCCTTCTGGGGCACGGGGCGCTTGGCCGCATCGTACTTCACGTAGCGGAAGGCCACCTTGCGCCGCTGGCTTAAGGCCTCGTGGATGGTGTCCACGTGGTGGAACACCGACTCGTTCTGTATTTTGATGCGGCCCTCCACGTGCACGTGCTTCTTGAGCGAGCGCACCTGGTGGCGCGAACCTAAGGTGGCCACGCCGGCAGCCAGGCGGTTGGCCATGCGCTGGGTGAGGAAGCGCGAGGACTGCACCGCGTCGGTAAGCAGCATGAGCTCGGCGCCTGAGAAGGTGCGCGAGCCTAGGGCGTAGCTCACCGGGCGGGTGGGCAGCTTCACGATGTCCATGCCGAAGGAGCGCAGCGTCTCGATATCGCGGTAGACGGACTTGCGCTCCGCATCGATCCCGCGCTCGGCGAGGCCCTCGATGAGCTCCGGCGTAGTTAGCCCGTGGGCCTCGTCGGTTTGCTCGTAGAGCATTTGCATCAGGTACAAGAGCTTCAGCTTTTGACTCTCCGCGCCCACCGGGCACCGTCCTTTCCATTTGCGAGCGGCGGCTGCGGGCTGGTTTTGGCCGGTGTGCGACGGTCGCTCTGGCCATCTTCCCTTCCGTCCACGGGCTGCAAACCGCTTGTTGACAAAGGCCGCGACCGCTGATCCGAGCCGCGGACGCTCCATAGAATACATGTTGTGCTCCATTGTAAATCCTTTGAGAAGCGAGGTGTTCCCGTGACTACAACAAACGCGAATTCCACCGCCCCCTTGGCGGGTATCAAGGTCATCGACTGGACCGAGGTTCAGTCGGGCCCCTCCTGCACCCAGCTGCTTGCCTGGATGGGCGCCGAAGTCATCAAGATCGAGCGTCCTGGCGGCGACCCGACCCGTACCGAGCTGCTGGACATCGCCGATTCCTGGAGCGTGTACTACTTGCAGCTGAACTCCGGCAAGAAGTCGCTCACGCTGAACGTGAAGACGCCCGAGGGCAAGGAAGTGCTCACGAAGCTGCTGAAGGAGGCCGACCTGTTCATCGAGAACATCGGCCCAGGTGATGTGGAGAAGCTGGGCTTCGGTTGGGAACAGGTGCACGCCATCAACCCGCGCTGCATCATGGCGTCGCTGAAGGGCTTCGGCCAGAAAAGCCGTTTCTCTCATGTGAAGGCCTTCGAGCCCGTGGCCCAGTCGGCCGGCGGTGCCGCCTCCACGACCGGCTGGAACGAGGGCTCCTTCAACGTGCCCACCCAGTCTGCTGCGGCTTTAGGCGACTCAAACACCGGCATGCACCTGACCATCGGCGTGCTGTCGGCGCTGCTGCAGCGTGAGCGCACCGGCGAGGGCTGCTACGTGTACCAGTCCATGCAGAACGCCGTGCTGAACCTGTGTCGCATCAAGCTGCGCGACCAGATCATGTTGGACAACCTGGGTGCGCTGCCGCACTACGAGGTGTATCCCGATTGGAATTGGGGCCGTGCCATCCCGCGTGCCGAGAACACCGAGGGCGGTCAGGTCATCGGTTGGTGCTACAAGGCCAAGGGTTGGGAAACCGACCCGAACGCCTACGTGTACATCGTGGTGCAGAACTCCGAGAAGGCCTTCAAGGGCCTGTGCGAGGCCATCGGCAAGCCCGAGTTGGCCACCGATCCGAAGTTCACGCCGTGGAACAACCGCCAGCTGCACAAGGACGAGCTGTATCCCATCATCGAGGAGTACACCAAGCAATACGACAAGTACGAGCTGACCGACAAGCTCGGCGCAGCCGGTGTGCCGGTGGGGCCGGTGCTCGATTGGTACGAGATCGAGAACGACCCAGACCTTCTGGCCGACGGTACTATCCCCGAGATCGATCAGGGCGGTGCCCGCGGCAAGTTCAAGACCATCGGCTTGCCCTTCACCATGTCTAACTTCACGCCCGATTACACCCGTGCGCCTGACCTGGGCGAGAACAACGCCGAGATTTTGGAGAGCTTGGGATATACCGCCGATCAGGTAAAGGAGTTCACCGAGAAGGGTGTGCTCGAGGCGCCCACCACGCCGAGCAATCCGGCGGTGAAGGTCATCACCTACGCGGAGTACCAGGCACAGCAGAAGGCGGCCAAGTAGCTTTTCCGTCCCACACAATGTGACATTTGTTGCCCGCGCCGAGCCCCTTTTGGGGCTCGGTGTTTGCATATTTACCGCCATTCGCTCAGAGTTCATATATAACCGAATGATGTTTTCCAAGGCGCGTTAGCCTTGGGCCCATGAAAAATGTTCAGAGCAAAGTCGGCCGTCGTATTCGCGATATTCGCGTGTCCCAGGGCATACCCCAAGGGCAACTTGCCGACATGGCTCATATGACGAAATCCTATATGAGCGAGATTGAGGCGGGGAAGAAAAATCTTACGCTGCGCTCGACGGCGAAGATTGCCGACTGCCTCGGCGTAACGCTGGAGGAGCTTTTTCGCGGCGTGTAGCCGCTTCGCCGTCATCCAGGGGTTTGCGCATTGACGCGTTGGGGCATTCTTTAGGCTGATTCACCTGTAAGTAACATATATGATACTGGTTCCGTGGGCGCGGTCGCTACCCTTTTGCCCATGGGCGATACGAAACATATCATTGCGAGTCGCGTACGGACCTTGCGGGAAGAGCAGGGTTGGAGTCAGGCGGAGTTCGGTCAAATCGCCGGGCTGAGCCGGGTGCAGATTTGCCGTTTCGAAGCCGAAGAGGGCAATCTGACCCTGCGCAATCTGGATAAGATTCTCGACGGGCTCGGCCTGACCATCGAGAATCTTTTCGACGAGCACCCGAGAAACGGGAGAGACGACGCGCGGGAAATGCCCGAGCGATAGGACGGATGACGTCTTAACTTAAAGGCCGTCTTCGCAGAGGGATCCCTCGTCGAGATTCGCGAACGCGCACAATTCCTCATAAGCGGCGGAGACATTGCGCACATGCCGAGCGAAGGCGCGGCCGAACGAAGTGGCCTGAATGGAGCGTCCCTTGCGCTCGGTCAGCGGCTGCCCGCAGAGTTTTTCCGTTTCGTTCACGACCCTTGCAATGGCCTGGGGCGTGACATGAAGCAGCTCGCCTGCCTGGGCGTAACTCTCTAGCTCTACCGCATAGCGAATGTAGTTTAGCTGCTCGATGTTCATAGTTGCCTCAAAGTGTCATCGAAAAATGGTGATGAATGGATGATAAACATTGATTTGCAGAAAGGTGTTCCATATATGCTACTTTGGGCAAGAGCAGGGGCAAGGTAAATTTTCTCAGTGCTCTACTGGAGGAATTATGTGGCGATGATCAGCGGATATGTTGAGTTTATGAACGATTATCAATAAATCATTGTGAATCCGAGCCGCTGAGTCGGCGAAAAATGGGGGACACTGTGGGGAAGCATCTTTCATTCGGCAATTTCCGGTTTGGGCGAAAGCGGAGCAACGTGGAAAACGAGATAAGGTTCTTTCGGGTCGGGCGCGTTCCCATGATGGGCAATCCTGTCACCGGGCACCTGATCGGGCTGTCCGACGACGAGGTGGCTGTGGCCCGCGCCTTTGCCGCGGGCGAGGTGCCGCTCGACGCGGTGGCGGGCGTTCATAGGGCGCTTGCCGATCAGCTGCGGCAGGGCGCTTACGGAGTCCGGCAGCTGCCGTGGGTGCGCAGCGCCTACCTGCATGTGACCCACCGTTGCAATCTATGCTGCGAAGGATGCTATTCGTGGGAAGGGCATCGCAACCGCTTGCCCGATCCGACCGTGGGCGAGCTGAGGTGCGCTCTGCGCTTCCTCTCTCGCCAGGGGATCGACGAGCTGAACGTTTCCGGTGGCGAGCCCTTCCTGCGCGACGATCTGCCGGCGGTGCTGGAGGCGGCTGCCATCGAGTTCGGCATTCCGTCCATAAACGTATTGACGAACGGCACGGTGCTGGACCCTGCGCTTTTGCAGGCGTGCGCTCCCTTCGTGTCGATGCTGTCGGTGTCCTTCGACGGGGCCTCTGTCGATGATGAGGCATGGGTGCGGGGCGAGCAGCGCTTCGACGAGCTGGTCGCATTTGTGCGCGCGGCTCAGGATGCGGGCATGTCCGTTTGCATCACGCCCACGCTGCACCGCTGGAACATGGAGGACGTTCCGCGCTACATCGCCTTGGCGGATGCGCTCGGCGTGCAGGTGGGCTTCAGCTTGCTATCGCCTACGAGCACGGGGGAGGTGCGCCACGACCTGCTGCCGCGCGGGGATGATTTGCATCGGCTGGCCCGGCTGATGCTTGAGGCGGCCGAGGGCGGGGAAGAGGTGGCGGTGGAATCGCTGGTCTGCGGCCTGGCCTGTCGGGACAACTGCGGTGCAGGCATAACCTCGCTGAGCGTGGCGGCCGATGGGAGCGTGTACCCGTGTCACATGATGCACGATGCGCGCTTCTGCGTGGGCAACGTGTTCACCGGCGACGGCCCGACGTATGAGGAGCGGCTGGCAATGGCCGAGCGCGTCCATGCCTGGGATGCGGAGAGCGCATGTTCCGCCTGCGACTTTCGGTGGCTGTGCGGCGGCGGTTGCCGTGCCCGCACCTTGGGCGCCCAAACACGGGAAGATCCCTACTGCGAAACGCACCGTGCGTTTTTCGGCGGGGTTTTCGACCAGATAGAACGGCATCTAACAAAGGAGGATCATCATGCTGTTTCACACTAACCCGAACGTGGAGTCGAGATGTCAGCGGGTTGGGATTGCCAATGTTTGCATTAGCACTGGCTTTGCAGTTTTGGAGCCGCGTAAGAGAGGAAATGCAACTGCGACCAAGGCATTGTGGGAAAAGAAAGAAGTGGCACGTCGGCAGGAACCTGCCGCACTATAATAGGTTCGTGAGGTCATTGACGCCGAAAGGTTGCATGTGAAGCGCAACAAAGAAGAAGCGCAGATAGCGAATGCGCTGTCCAAGACTGCTAAGCCAGGGCGGATTCTTAAAGTGGTCTTTGTGTTTGCGGCAGCCTTCTTCGGACTGCTGGTCGGACTAAGTATATATGGTATGTTCCTTGGAGCTATGCAGGGTGTTTCGGGGCCTGAGTGGGTAAGGCTGGTAAGCACGCTGGTCCAAGACCTCGTCATGCTTTACGCGTTCATCGTGTGTGCGCTTGTCGCGCGCGATGCTTCTCGGGCTATCACGCCTTTTTCGGCTCAACAGGTTCGACGCACGCTGAGTGTCGGATGGGTTTTGCTTGGTTACACGCTGTTCTGCCTTGTGCTGGACCCCATTGCCGCTCAGGTGCAGTATGCTGCCGGCGTGGCCGCAGTGAGCCTGTTCGGAAGTCCCCAAGCGGGCGAGCTCTTCATCAACTTCGAGACGCTTATCGCGGCCGGTGCCTTCTTCCTGTTCTCGTATATCTTGAACTACGGCAAGACGCTGCAGGAGCTTGCGGATGAGACGGCGTAGGGTGGTTGTGTCATGGGCGTGATCGTTAACCTGGATGTCATGCTGGCCCGCCGCAAGATGGCCTCGAACGACCTGGCGGAGCGCATCGGGCTGTCGCAGAACAACCTGTCGCGCATCAAGACGGGAAAGATCAAGGCCATCCGTTTTTCCACGCTGGGCGCTCTGTGCCGCGAGCTCGATTGCAAGCCGGGCGACCTCTTGGATTACATCTACGACGAAACCGACGAGCTCGACGACTTCGAGCCGGAAGAATAGCACGCCCTGACAGCTCCTCTCGAAGACCCCCGCAGAAGACGAACCGCTTCCCTTCTTTCATGTCAAAGAAATGGGAGGCGGTTCGTTGTCATAGTTGGGAAGCTTTTCGCGTTATGGCACGAACCCTACCCTCGCGCTGAATGGCTAGCTAACCGTAAAGCAACAGAAGAGCGATGCGGCTTCTTTCCCCTGGTCACGTCGGAGTATATTAAAGCGGTCAATCAGTGCTAATCGTTGATTGGAATTTTACACAAACGCGAGCAAAAGGCAGTAGTAATGGTGCGATGCCCTGATTGTTCGGGGCACTATCCCGGGATCAATCTCAAGTAAAGCTAACGCTGGCATCTTCTTTGTCGCATCCAAGGCGTTAGGGAAAACCGTTAGGAGGAACATATGCACCAAGTGATGAACAGCGGTCGGCGATTGAGCGCTGCGGCAGCCCTCGTCTTCGCCGCCATCCTCGCCATCTCTCTCTTCGGGCTCGCGGGCTGCTCCGCGGCCGAGCCCAAGGATGACACGTCGGCCGCGTCGACAAGCGACGAGAGCGTCCCCGAGCACGCCGCAACGGAAGAGGGCGACGAGCCCATAGAAGGCGCAAGCATGAACTCGGTATTCGAGGTCGGCACCGACGACGCCGCCAAGAGTGTCGAAGCCGTGGGCGACAAATCGCCTAACGCGGGGCTCAGCTGGTCGGGCGTTATGGGGGTGAGCATCGAGGACGCCTGCCTCTACCAGTCCTTCGCCGCAGCGCAGGAGGCCAATGCCGGACTCGAGCTGGAAAAGGACGCGGATGAGAGCGGGGCGGTCCTGGTGTGCAAGGTGCTCGTCGAGAACGACTCCGCTGTCGATGCCTCCGGTTCCGATCTCTTCAAGGCCGATTTCCTCTACCTGAATTCCGACCGTATTCCCGTTACCAGCTGCGTTCCCCAGGACGGCACCTCTTCGGACGGATCGCTTCTCGACTTCAAGCTTTCGCAAGGTGAGACAGCGACTCTTACCGTGGGGTTCGCAGTGCCTGAAACTTGGTGGACCGACAAGACGGCCTACGAGGGTCGCGAAAACGGAGGCACGATTGCCGATGTGGCCTACTTGGCCTTCGGGTCGGGCGGCGGCTACCGGGACTCGCCCGAGGGCGTCGTCCCCGTCGACCCCTTCGCGTGGCTGTCGATTCACCGGAGCGACGAGGAGGTGCCGAGCGGCGCGTCTGCGACTTTCCAGGGCCAGAACAGCGGTGTGAGCATGGGCGACTACGTGGAGATCGGCACGCGGGCCACGACGGAGACATCCTACGGCTGGACGGGCTCGATGGACGCATGGGTGATGGGGGCGACGCTGTACAGGAACGCTGACGAGGCGGCCAAGCACGTGTCGAACTTCGAGGTGGTCGGCGATGCCGAGAAAGACGACCCCGTCCTCGTCTGCGAGGTAACGCTCAAGAACCACGACGCGAAGCCCGACGACTCGCACATGGACCTCTTCAAGGCCGATTTCATGTATGTGGGCCCCGAGCGCATCCCCGTGGGCTTCATCGTCCCCCAATCCGACGACGATACCGAGAAGGACGCGCTCTCGTTCTCCTTCGACGACAAGGAGATGGCCGACCTCACGGTTGGGTTCTCCGTCCCGAAGAGCTGGCTGGATGCCAAAGACCGCGAGGGGAAGAATTACCTGGCCTACGGTCGCGTCGAAGGGGACTACCATAAGGACACCGAGGGCCTTGTTGTTCCGACTGTTCGTTACACTTGGCTCGACATCGCCGTCGCCTAAGGAAAACGGCGGCGAAGAAACGGAAGGCGCCTGTGCCGGTGGCCGCATCGGCGGGAGCGCCTCCCTCGTCTAGAGCCCCGCCTTCGGGGAACCGTCGGCGGGGCTCTGGTGTGTCGGAGCTGTATTTCGATGTGGCAGGCGCGCCTGCTCGAAGGCCCTTGTCGCGCGCGGCCGATCGCGCCTGCAAGGGCCCCTCTGTCGGGAGATTGCTGGCTGTGCTCAGTTGCTCTCGGGCTCGTACACCTTTACCTCGCGTTCCAGCTCGGTGTACTCGCGGGCGAGGTCTTTGGAAAGCTCGCTGTGCAGCGTGCGGGCGCGGGCTGGGTCGCGGGCCAGCAGCGACGCGAAGCGGTCCTGCTTGGCGAGGAAGTCGTCAAGCCCATCATCGGGAGCCTGGTAGTCCACGGCAAGCGGGTCTTTGCCCGCGGCGGCCAGCATGGGGTTGAAGCGGAAAAGCGGCCAGTAGCCGGCGTGCACGCCCTCGCGGGCCACGCGCAAGTTTGTGCTCATGCCGCCCTTGATGCCCCAGCTGATGCACGGGCACAGCGCGATGACGATGGAGGGCCCGTCGTAGGCCTCGGCCTCGCGCAGGGCGCGGATGGTCTGCTCCATGTCGGCACCGAGGCACACCTGGGCCACGTACACGTAGTCGTACTGCATCATCATGCGGCCCAGATCCTTGCGCGGCGTTGGCTTGCCTTCTAAGGTGAAGCCGGACACGCTGGAGAGCTCCGTGGCCTTCGACATCTCGCCGCCGGTGTTGGAGTAGCCCTCGGTGTCCAGCACGAGCACGTTGATGTTCTCGCCCGAGGCCAGCACCTCATCCAGACCGCCGAAGCCGATGTCGTAGGCCCAGCCGTCGCCGCCCACGGCCCACACGCTCTTCTTCCCGAACATCTCGCCGTAGTCGAGGATCTCGTCGGCCAACGCGCGGGCAGGGTCGCTCTCGGCAAGGCGCTCCCGCTCGGCTTGCAGCGCCCGCTGGGCCGCCTGGCCCAGGTCATAGGCGGCGTCGGCGTTGTCGGCTGCGGTGAGCCAGTCGCGCAGCAGCGCCGTCGTGGTGGGGGAGAAGGCCGGCGTGCCAGCTGCCGACGTGCCGGCACCCGACGCGCTCGGGGCTGTCTGCGCAGGTACGCCTCCGGCAATGCCTTGCTGCGCGCCCTCGCCGACGGGGTCGACGAACGTCGTCGCAGGCGGGATCTCCTCTCCCACGGCCCGCTTCACGAGGTCGGCGAGGTGGCGGCGACGCACCTTGACGGCCTTGGCGATGCCGTAGCCGAATTCCCCGTTGTCCTCGAACAGCGAGTTTCCCCAGGCCGGCCCGTGACCGTTCGGCTTCACCGTGTAGGGCATCGAGGGCATGTAGGCGCCCCAGATAGAGGAGCAGCCCGTGGCGTTCGCGATGATGAGGCGGTCGCCGAACAGCTGGGTGAGCAGCTTCACGTAGGGCGTCTCGCCGCAGCCGCCGCAGCAGCCGGAGAATTCCAGCAGCGGTTTCTGCAGCTGGGTGCCGGGAATGGAGTCGGTGGGCACGCGGTCGTCCTTCAGCGCGATGTTGGCCTGGGCGAAGGCGAGGTTCTCCTTTTGGGTGGCAAGTTGGCTGGCCAGTGGTTGCATGGTGAGCGCCTTGCCCGGGGCCGGGCAGTTGTCGGCGCAGCTGCCGCAGCCCACGCAGTCCTCCGGGTACACCTGGATGCGGAAGGCCATGCCGGCCAGCTGCGGCAGCCGTGCGGGCTTCGTGGTGAAGGCAGCCGGTACGCCCGCGAGCTCGTCGGCCGTGGACACGTAGGGGCGGATGGCGGCGTGGGGGCACACGAGCGAGCATTCGTAGCACTCCACGCATTTGGTGGCGTCCCAGGCGGGAATCTCGTAGGCCACGCAGCGCTTCTCGCAGGCGGCCGACCCGGGCGGCACGATGCCGTCGGGGGCCAGGGCGCTCACGGGCAGCTCGTCGCCGCGCAGCTCGTCCAAGGGGCGGAAGATGTTCTTGATGAAGGCATCCTCCCCGGGCACCGACCCCAGGCGCACGGCCGGGGCAGTGCCGGCGGCGTAGTCGCTCGGCGCGGCATCATCGTCGCGGGCGTGCTCCCAGCTTTTCGGGTAGCCGATCTTCACGAGGGCATCCGCGGCTTTATCGATGGCCTGCTGGTCGCGGGACACCACGTCGTCCCCCTTTGAGGCGTATACCGTGGCCACATTCTCCTTCAGCAGTTGCACCGCCTCGTCGAAGTCCATCACGCGGGTCAGGCGGAAGAACACCGTCTGCATGATCATGTTGATGCGCGGGCCCAGCCCCTCGTCGGCGGCCAGCTTGGCGGCGTCGATGACGTAGAAGTTGGCGTGCTTGGCGGCGATGGCGCGCCGCAGCTTCGCAGGCAGCGCCGCGTCCAGCTCATGCACAGAGGTCCAGGGTGCGTTCAGCACGAAGGTGCCCCCGTCGCGCAGGCGATCGAGCATGTCGTAGCCGCGCTTCACGTAGATGTCCTTGTGGCAGGCCAGGTAATCGGCGCTCGTGATGAGCCAGGGCTCGTGCACGGGTGCGTCGCCGAAGCGCATGTAGGAGATGGTGAGGCCGCCCGATTTCTTCGAGTCGAACCAGGAGTACTCTTGCACGAACTTGCCCGCGGCATCGCTCACGATGCGGGCCGCCACCTTGTTGGCGCTCACGGTGCCGTCGGAGCCGAAGCCGTAGAAGACGGCCTGGGTGAGCGGCTGGGAGGGCGCGGGCTCCCAAGCGGGCACAGGCAGCGACAGGTGGGTCACGTCGTCGTTGATGCCCACGGTGAAGCGCGTCTTCGGCTCGGGAGCGGCCATGTTGTCGAAGACCGCTTTGGCTTGAGCCGGCGTGAACTCCTTGGAGGAGAGCCCGTAGCGGCCCCCGATGACGCGCACGTTCGGGCGCATGGCGGCCACGGCGGCCTGCACGTCCAGGAAGAGCGGCTCGCCCAGGCTGCCCGGCTCCTTCGTGCGGTCCAGCGCGCACACGGTGCGCGCGGTGGCCGGCAGGGCCGCTAGCAGGTGCTCGGCTGAGAAGGGGCGGTATAGGCGCACCTTCACGAGGCCCACCTTCTCGCCGGCGTCCACGAGGGCGCGCACCGTGGCCTCCACGGTCTCGCAGCTGGAGGCCATGGTGACGATGACGCGCTCGGCATCGGCGGCGCCCACGTAGTCGAACAGGTGATACTGCCGCCCGCACAGGCCTGCCAGTGCGTCCATGTTCTTCTGCACGATGCCCGGCAGCGCGTCGTAGGCGGCGTTGGGGGCCTCGCGGTTCTGGAAGTAGATGTCGGGGTTCTGGGCGGTGCCGCGGATGGCGGGATGCTCCGGGTCCATGGCGCGGTGGCGGAAGGCGCTCACGGCCTGCCAGTTCACGAGCGGCCGCATGGTTTCGGGGTCGATCACGTCGATGGTCTGCACCTCGTCGGAGGTGCGGAAGCCGTCGAAGAAGTGCACGAAGGGCAGGCTCCCCTCGATGGCCGACAGGTGCGCCACCCAGGAGAGATCCTGGCATTCCTGCACCGAGGCCGAGCCCAGCATGGCCACGCCCGTGGCGCGCACGGCCATGAGGTCCTGGTGATCGCCGAAGATAGACAGCGCGTGGGCCGCCAACGAGCGCGTGGTGATGTGGAACACACCGGGCAGCATCTCGCCGGATATCTTGTACATGTTGGGGATCATGAGCATGAGGCCCTGGCTCGCCGTCATGGTAGTGGCGAGCGCCCCGCCGGCCAAACAGCCGTGCAGCGTGCCGGCCACGCCCTTTTCCGACTGCATCTCCTTCACCACTACCGGGTGCTCGAAGAAGTTCTCGCGGCCCGCAGCCGCCCACGATTCCACCTTCTCGGCCATGTGCGAGGCCGGCGTGATGGGGAAGATAGCCGCCACGTCCGACAACGCATAGGCCGCACTCGCCGCCGCCTCCATACCCGTGACCGCTCTGCGCTGCGTGCTCATGGGAGCTCCTCTCGCGTATTTAGCTGATGAAACAAAGTTCAGTTTAGAAGGAGTCCGATCCCCTTGTGGATCCAAGAGACCATTCGTAGGGCAACCGTGAGGTCTCCGATTCCCTCGGGGTATTTGTTGCAATGAGCCGTAAACGTTGTACGATAGCCTCACGCATGAGTATTTCAGCATAGAGGAAGAGTGATCATGTCTCGTACAGGCGATATCGTTCAGGATAAGTTGGGCTTTCGCATGACCGATGAGGTGCTTATTTACAAGATGCCCGATTCCGAAGTGCGTGTTGAGATGATGATTCACGACGAGAACCTGTGGCTCACACAGGAAAAGATCGCCGTTCTCTTCGGGGTGAAGCGACCGGCCGTCACCAAGCACCTCGCAAATATATTTAGCGAGGGGGAACTAGATAAGGATGCAGTATGTTCCAAAATGGAACATACTGCCACAGATGGCAAAACGTACCGAACGAACTTCTATAATCTCGACGCTATCATCTCGGTAGGCTATCGCATCAATAGCCGGCAAGCGACGCTGTTCAGAATATGGGCGACTCGCATTCTGCACGAATACATTCAAAAGGGCTACGCTATGGATGATAGCCGCTTGAAAAATCCCACCTATCTGTTTGGAGCCGACTACTTTGAAGAGCAGCTTGAGCGCATCAGAGATATTCGCTCAAGCGAGCGTCGCTTCTACCAGAAGGTAACCGATATATATGCCCAATGCAGTGCGGACTACGATAAGGATGCCGAGATAACGCGTCAGTTTTATGCCACTGTTCAAAATAAGATGCATTACGCTATATCGGGGCAAACCGCTGCAGAAATCATTTTCGATCGCGCCAACAGTGAGGCGCCTTTTATGGGATTGACTTCGTGGAAAAACGGCCCCGCCGGTATGATTCGTGCGGAAGATACGATGATAGCGAAGAACTATTTGTCGGAGCAGGAGATCGAGGAGCTCAATCTGCTGGCAAGTGCCTATCTTGATTTCGCTGAGCTTCAGGCGAAACGCGGTGTTTTAATGACTATGGCGGATTGGGTGTCGAAGCTTGACGAGTATCTCCGCTTGAGCGACTACGGTGTCCTTCAAGGCAAAGGCTCCCGCAATGCGGTTCAGGCAAGACAGCGTGCCGAGAGAGAATACGAAGTCTATCATGCTAAAGTGCTTCGTGAGTATCAGAGCGATTTCGATCTTTTCATTGAGGCGCAAGACGGGTATCCGGGTCGCCTCGAACCTCCTGAGGAGCCAAAGGACGCGCAATAATTTTCGTTTCTGAAACGCATTCGGCACTCTGCTGAAGGGGGTTGGAGCCTTTCGGTCTGCGTTCCGGGAGCTTTTCTATTTTATCCAATTGAATAGGATAAATTCCATAACTAAGACAGGTTAAGGCTCTCGCCAAACCAGAGGATTGGGATATAAGTCGATATTCGAAGACAGCCAAGCGTAAAAGAGCCGTCCCTCTTGGAGGGACGGCTCTGCAAAATACCCCTGTTTCTGGAATCCTATGCGCCGAACATATGCTCGATCATGGGGGTTACGACGATCCAGAGGGGCATGGTGGCGGCGAAGGCCAAGGTGGACACGGCCACGGTGGACGCGCCCTCGCGGACGTAGATGTTGTAGCGGCTGGAGATGATGATGCCGGAGAACGCCGGGGGCAGGGCGATGGCCAGCACGAACATCTGCAGCATCACGCCGTGGATGCCGCACACCAGGCCCAGCGCCAGGCCGATGGCCGGGGTGAGCAGGTTGCGGTAGAACACGTTCCAGATGGTCTCCTTGCCCAGGCTGAACTTCACGGTGGACAGGGCGATGCCGGCGGCGAACACGGCCAAGCCGGAGTTGGCCTTGGCGATGAGGCTGAAGCAGGGGTCCAGCTCGGCGGGGAACTTGATGCCGACGAGCACCATGACCACGGCCAGGATAGGCACCCACACCACCGGCTGCTTCAGCGACTTGATGACGGCGTCCAGGTTGGAGTTGTGGGCCTTCTTGGCCGGTGCGGGCGCGGCGGGCGTGCCCTTGCCCGCAACGGCGGCCGTGCCCGTGGCGGCGAGTTTCGTCTTGCCCGCGGCCTCGGCGTTCAAGCCCTTGTTCACCAGGTAGAAGCCGATGGGAATGGTAATGGCGTTCACGATGATAGCCACGATGGCTACCACGAGGCCCGTTTGGGTGCCGGTGCCGAACACCGGGTCAAGCACGGCGAAGCCCAGAAAGCCGATGGTGGGCGATCCGGCGATAAGGGCGCAGACGCCGGCCTCGGCGATGTTGTGCTTGAACATCTTCCAGCACAAAAAGAAGCTGAGCATGAACATGCCGATGACCACGACCAGGCTCACGAGGGTGAGGGGAAGGTCGCTGAACAGCATCTCGCGGGTGGCCTTGGTGATGGAGAGGAACAAGGCCGCCGGCAGGGCGATGTCCAGCACGACCTTGTTCAGGCCCTGCATCTGGTCGTTATCGAACTTGTGCAATTTGCCGCCGAGGTAGCCGAGGATCATGATGGCGAAGATCGGCAGGATGTCGGCGATGATGATGTTACCGATGTCTCCCATTTTGGGCCTTCTTTCTCGGTTGATGTTATCTTGGGACTCTGCGCCGGTCGGGGCCGTGGGGCGCCTCGATTCGCTCTGCAGTCCTCGCTTTGGAGAACAGGACGTTTAGTCCTGTTCTCGTCGCTGCGGAACTCGCTCGGTCGAGGCGCCCCGCGGCCCCTCTACACTCGGTCATTGTCGAGGGCGCATTCGACATGGCTCGTGGGGAATGGGAGACATGTCAGCCGCAGTTGATGCCTTCTTTAATCGACGAGTTTGCCGTTCTCGCGGTGCTCGGCGAGGTCTTCCTGCTCGTTGCCGACGAGCGGGCCGGTGACGGGCTGCGGGTTCAAGTAGGTGATGTGGCCCGACTCCTTGCCGGCGTGGATGGACAGCTCGCAGCACACCATGGTGGGCTTGCCGCTGGCCACACCCTCGGCCACGTACTTCTCCACCTCGGCCGGGGTGGTGGCGTAGTAGCCGGTGCCTCCGAAGGCCTCCATGAGCTTCTCGTAGTGGGCGCAGGCCGACAGCGTCAGCGGCGAGGGGTCGCCGTCGGTGCCGAGGTTCTTGAAGTCGCCGCGGTAGATGCCGCCGTTGTTCAGCACCACCACCGTCACGGGCAGGTTGTAGCGGCAGATGGTCTCCACCTCCATGCCGTCGAAGCCGAAGGCCGAGTCGCCGTGGATGGAGATGACCGGCTTGCCCGTGGTCGCGGCCGCGCCGATGGCGTAAGGCAGGCCCACGCCCATCACGCCCCAGGTGCCGCAGTCCAGGCGGTGGCGGGGCAGGTACATGTCGATGATGTCGCGGCAGTCGTCCAGGGCGTTGGCGCCCTCGTTGGCGATGTACACGTCGTGGTTGGCATCGGTGACCTTCTTGATGGCGCCGAGTGCGTTGTAGTGGGTCATGGGCACGGTGTCGGCCGTCTCGGCCCCGCTGAAGCGGGCGTTGTTCTTGGCCGAGTCGGCCTGGATAGCCTCAAGCCACGCGGGATCGGCCTTGTAGGGATGGGCGGCCAGATAATCGTTGAACGCGCCCACGGTGGACTTGAGGTCGCCCACCACGGGAGCCGCGATGTAGCGGGAGTTGTCGATCTCGGTGGGGTCGATGTCCACCTGGATGAACTTCACGTTCTCGTTCCAGTGCTTGCCCTTGCCGAAGTTGAGCATCCAGTTCAGGCGCGCGCCGAGCAGCACCACCACGTCGGCTTCGCGCATGGTCATGCCGCGGGCGCTGGCGGCGTTCTGCGGGTGGTCGTCGGGAAGGACGCCCTTGGCCATGGACATGGCCAGGTACGGTGCGCCGGTGGATTCCACGAACTGGCGTACCTCGTCCTCGCACTGGGCGTAGGCTGCGCCCTTGCCGATGTAGATGAGGGGTTTCTTCGCGCTGGCTAGAAGTTCCATGGCGCTCTCGATCACCGACGGGGCCGGAATCTGGGCCGGAGCGGGGTCGTTTACCTCGTACAGGAGGCTTTCGGCCACGTCCTGGGCGATGGTCTGGCCGAGCGTGTCGCCCGGCAGGTCGATGTACACGCCGCCGGGGCGTCCCGAGCAGGCCGCGCGGATGGCGCGAGCCACCACGAGCGGGATGTCCTCGATCTTATCCACACGGTAGGCGGCCTTCGAGAAGGGCTTGGCAAAGTTCAGCTGGTCCATGCCCTCGTAGTCGCCCTCGCCCATGTCGATGAGCTCGCGGGACGACGAGCCGGACAGCATGATGACCGGCCAGCCGTTCTCGGTGGCCTCCTTCAGCGGGATGAGGCCGTTCATGAAGCCGGGGGCCGATACCGTCAGGTACACGCCGGGCTTGCCGGTGATGAAGCCCTCGGCCGCGGCGGCGTTGCCGGCGTCGGACTCGTGGCGCAGGCCGATGTAGCGGATGCCCTTCGCCTGGGCGATGCGCGCCACGTCGGTCACGGGGATGCCGATGACGCCGTATATTCTGTCGAGGTGGTTCTTCAGCAGCGACTGGACGAGAACGTGGAACCCGTCGGTGAGGTTGGCGTTCTCGGCGGTCGTTGCGGTCGGTGCAGTGGACATAGGTGCCTCCTGATCTCGGGTACGGGCAGAGAGAAGCGGTGCTTCAGCAAGAGAATATAGCCCGCGGTAGGCGGTGTTCCGACTGTCTGGGAGGCGCTGTAGGCGGGAAGTTGCCGAACTGCATTGCAAAGGCTACTTGGCCCGAGACCATGCCGGGTTCGCCGGGGACTATAATCTGATATGAGCCAGGAAGGCGCACATAATATATCGAAGGTGATGGTTATGAATCGCGAGTTCGAGATCGTCAAGGCGAGCATCTACGGCATCGTGGGCAATCTGCTGCTCGTGGCCTTCAAGATGGCCGTGGGCTTCGCGTCCCACTCCATCGCCATCATCTTGGACGGCGTAAACAACGCCACCGACGCCCTCTCGTCCATCATCACCATTGTGGGCACGAAGCTGGCCGGGCGCCGCCCCGACCGCCGTCACCCCTTCGGCTACGGGCGTGTGGAGTATCTCACGAGCGTGGTCATCGCCGTCATCATCCTGGTGGCCGGCCTCATCTCGCTGCGCGAGTCGGTGGTGAAGATCATCCATCCCGGCACGCCGAGCTACTCGGTCCTTACCATCACGGTCATCGTGGTGGCCATTCTGGCGAAGATATTCATCGGCATCATGTTCAAGCGTTTCGGCGACAAGACCGACTGCGAGGCGCTCATTGCCTCGGGGGTGGATTCCAACTACGACGCCGTGTTGTCGGCGGGCACGCTGGTGGTGGCCGCTGCCCAGAACTTCTGGGGGCTCAACATCGACGGCGCGGTGGGCCTCGTCATCTCGCTGGTGGTGTGCAAGGCCGGCGTGGAGGTGCTGCGCGACGCGCTGGCGCCCATCATCGGGCTTCCCGAGGACAAGAAGCTCGTGGAAGCCATCGAGGCCTATGCGAACGGGTTTCCCGAAGTGCGCGGCACGTACGACGTGGTGCTCGACAACTTCGGGCCCAACGAGGTGATCGGCTCGCTGCACATCGAGGTGGACGACGACATGAACGCCCGCGAGATTCACGCCCTGACGCGCAAGATATCCGAGGGGCTGGCCGAGAAGTTCCGCATCATGGCCACGGTGGGCGTGTACGCCGCCAACACGACGGGCGCGTTCGCCCCGATGCGCGCCGATTTGGAGGCACTGGCGAAGGAGGATCCGAAGATCTTGCAAGTGCACGGCTTCTACGTGGACGACCAGACCAAGACGGTGTACTTCGACATGATGATCGACTTCCACGCCGACGACGACGCTATCCGTACCCAGGTAACCGACGCTATGAAGAAGAAGTACCCCGCCTACACCTACAACGTGGTGGTGGACACCGACTACGAGGACTAGAGCCGCCGAAACGGGAGAGCGGATCGCCCGCATAATGGGCACGGCGGCGAGGAGTCTGCCACGGGGGCGGGACTGCAATATCTGCGGTCCCGCTGGTACGATGCGCTCGATGACATCTTCAGCGGTCAAGTATGAATCTTTCATGAAGGATCATCAATAAATCATTGATTTTCTTTTGTGGTCTCCGCGCGCATAATTGCCCTAAAGGAGTTAGTTGAAGAGGGTGGTGTGCGATGTTGCGCTCGATGGGACAACTTGTTCTGCGGGGAATGCTGTTGTTTGTCGGATTGGTGGCGAGTGCCGCCTGCGTGGCCGGGTTCGTCACTGTTTTGCTCGCTGAACAGTGTGGAGGAGCAAATCGCCTCCAGCTTATGGGCGAAGCTGGTTTCGTCTCTGCTGTCCTGGGCCTTTCCGCTGCATCGGCGTCGGCTGCACTAGTTCTGAAAAGCGGTTTATCTGCCGTGGGAATCAATGTGGCGAAGGAGATAAGAAAGTCGCATTGGTGGATGGTGTGTCGAAGATATGCTCGTTGCGCACTCTGCTGCCTCCTGGCCCTTCTGCTTTGCCTCTCTTTGCCAGGCATGTCTCTTTCTGCCTGGGCAGATGAAGTTGCGGAAGATACGGCTGAGGCTCCCCTCGATATGGCGGAGAGTGATTTCGGGGAAACCCCAGATGATGCAGCGCGGGAATCTTGCATGTCGGATGCGTCGGAAGGGGGCTCTGGGCAAAGTGAGATCGATTCGTCCGAGGAAGGCGAAAGCGATCACCGCTCCGAGAAGGCAGACGAGCGTCATGACGCCTCTAGCACGGACGAAGGGGTTCGTCTGCGATCTTCTGAACCGGTCGATAATTCTCCCATGTCGGAAGCCATCGAAGATGTCGAGGTGAAAGCAGAAATAGAGCCGGTGGCTCCTGTGGGCTATTACGAGGAGCCCGAAGCTGAGGGTAGGCTTGTGGCGGTTGAGGACGATCAAACTGTATATCGATTGAGTGATACTAGGCTCCGTGTAACCGTCGGCGGCGTGGCCACCGCTTTCGAAGACGAGAATGGTGAGGCCCGACCTATCGACAACACGCTCGTTCGCAGTGATGAGGGCGCCTTCGAGGCCGGCGATGGGAGCGCTCCGCTTCTGGATGCTGCTCGTCCAAAGACCTACGAACCGAGGGCAAATGGCTTCGACGCCACATTTCCTGAGCGTATGGCCGCTGGTCGAGGTATCGTTTTAGAGAAGGAGGGCCATCGCGTTGAGCTTATCCCCGAAGAAGGTGATTTTACTCATGCAGCGATAGAGGGTAATGCTATTCGGTTCACCGAAGTGCGTCCTGGCGTTGACTATCAATATACTTTGGTGGGTGCCATGGTGAAGGAGGATATCGTTCTCACTAGGCCCGTAGAGCCGTTTGTGCCGTCGACACGTTTGAAGTTGTCGGAAGGCTTGGAGGCTATCGAGCGGGATGGCCTTATCGTTGTTCGCAAGAAGGGGGCTTCCGACTCGGACGACGGAAGCGGTGTCGTGCTAACGCTCACGGCTCCCATGGCTACCGATGCCGCCGAGGCCATCGACAACACACTTACGTTGACTCTTGATCGTGCAAGCGACGGAACGCCAGTTGTGCGCGTTCGAGCTGACTGGGATTGGTTGTCGGCCCCCAATCGAGCCTTTCCTATTCGCATTGATCCCACAATCGATCTCTCGAAAAAGCGGTTGCGCGTCACGGCGGTTGAACAGCATGCGCCAGATACTTACATCGGTGAGAACAACTTCCACGGAGCAGGCTATGACGACGGCATCAAAACAGGAAGCGCTGCGCTACGCGGGGGCGAAGGGCTTGGCATGCTGCGACTCTATGTGGATGTCAATTACGATTTCGCTGCCAAGATCAAGGATGACTGGCGAATCGATAAAGCGACTCTGCAGTTGCACCAGCGCACGGCCTACAGCAAGGGTAAAACGAAGTTCGGCCTATATCGGAACAAGAAGACCTGGGATTTCGACACGGTTACCTGGAACAAGCAGAAGAAGATGTCCCACGAGTTGGTTCAGTTCAAAGCAGCAAAGAAGTCGGCTGGCTATATCACTTGGAACATTCGGGAGGCTGTGAATAACTGGGGAAACGGCCTCTGGAAGCAATATGGGTTCTGCGTTAAGGCTTCTGATGAGCGAAATATGCAATGTGAGATTTTCGACAATCGATCGAGCGACAACCCTCCGCAACTCGTTATCGAATACTCGAAGGTTCCAACCGAGGTGGACAACGGCATATCGCTGGATGGCACGACAATTAATGTTCGCACGGTAACGGAGACGGATGCGTCCGGAAAGCTTAGGCTCGACGGGGTATTTACCGACGGTCTGGCGAAATCTGGCGCGATGGTGGCCTATGAACTGACACCTTCGAAGGCGAAGGGCGTCGCGTCAGCTGGTACGACATATCAATTCCCCAACTCATCCGGGTGGGAGAGTGCCTACCCTAAAGGAACTAGGTATCGCGACAAGCTCTCGAACTGGCAGTCTCCGCTGTTTGGATCGCTCACACCTAACGTAAAATATCAGGTGACTGCTGTGGCCAGTCACGAGGGGACTTCGGGCAAGACTGCCAAGTCGGACACTTTCGTTGTCTATAAGGCCACGGCGCTCGATACCTTGCCTTCTATCGCGAAACATTACGGAGTGAGCCTTAATACGTTGGCGAAGGACAACCGCGTGCAAGACACTCTCGTGGTAGGCGGCAACACGCTGTTCATCCGCAACCCGAAGACGACGAAGCCCTATCGCACGAAGAACCTCACCGATACCCAAAAGAAACGTATCGACGCGGCGCTCATGGGCCGCGATAAGCATTGCGAGTACGGGTTCGAGCCTATCAATTTGAACACTGGCAATTTCATCTTGGAGGCCAGTGATGCGACGGTACCGGAGATCGAGGGCGATTTTTCGCTTGTGCGCACGTATAACGCCCAAGGCGAAGGTGAGTTGTCACCGTTTGGCCGGAACTGGAGCTTCCCCTGGGACGAATCGCTTGGTATGCAGGAGAACGGCGCGGTGGTGTACGCCGCTGGCGATGGGAAGATATTCTGGTTCGATTCAGATGGCGCGGGTGGCTTTCGCACTCACGCAGATACGGGGATGACGCTTCGACGTATTGCCTACGACGAAGGTGATGATACGTTCTATCGCTGGGAGATAGCTGCCCTTGATGGCTCGGTGCGTCGGTTCGACAAATGGGGTCGTCTCACCAATGCGATTTCGCCCAAAGGCCTTGCCACGCGTATTGAGCGCGATGGCGCGGGTAATGTGTCGGCAGTGGTATCGCCGACGGGCGTACGCTATCAATTCGCATGCAACGGAGAGGGACTCATTACCGGCGTCAGCTTGCCTGGGGGTGTGAAGCTGGCCTATGGCTACGATGCTCAGGGGAATCTGACTTCCCATCGCGATGCCAACGGGAATGTGGTGCGCTATGAGTATGACGCCCAGGGGCGCATGACCGCCTGGTACGACCAAAATGGGAAACGCGTGGTTCGCAACACCTACGATGCTCAGGGTCGTGTTGTTCGCCAGCTTGACATGGCGGGTCGGGCTAACACGATAAGCTATGCTGTCGGAAGCACCCGGGCCACCGATGCGGCGGGGCGCACGACTACCTATCGCCACGACGGTCAGGGGCGTACTGTTGGCATCACTTACCCCGACGGAATAACTGTTTCGCGAACTTATGGAGCTGGCAACACACTGACGTCCGATGAACATGGCACCTACGCCTACGATGCCCACGGAAACCTTGTGAGGTCCACGGCCTTGGATGGCCAAGTGACTCGGTGGACTTATGACGGATCGAATCGGGTTACGTCTCGGACCGATCCTGACGGCGCCACGACGACCTATGCTTACGACGGCAAGGGAAACATGCTGCGTACCACGTCGCCTTCTCGCGGAACCACCACCTATACCTACGATGGCCAAGGGCGCTGTCTGTCCGAGAGCGACGCTGATGGCGTGGGCGCCGTATACGCGTGGACCGGCTCGTGCCTGACCGCCGTCACCACCGCTCTGGGAACAACACGCTATAGCTACGATGCCATGGGTCGTTGTACGGCCGTGACCGATCCGGCTGGTCATGTCTCTCGCACGTTCTACGATGCCGCAGGCCGTCAAACCGGCGAGCAGGACGGGGCGGGAGCTACGACCACCTACGCCCTGGATCGCACGGGTTTTATGACTGCGATCACCGATCCCGGTGGGGCGGTGACGAAGTTCACGTACGACGGCGCCTACAACATCACCTCAATGACTGATCCTGTGGGTGGCGTTACGCGCTATGAGTACGATGCTGCCGGCAACAAGACTGCTCAAATCGATCCCAACGGTGCTCGTTGGGCATGGGTCTATAACAGCCGTGATCGTGTAGTGAGTGCTACCGATGCCTTGGGTGCTACGACACGCTACAGCTATGACGAGCGGGGCAATGTGGTGAGCATAGAGAACGCCCTTGGCGCCAAGGAGACGGCGGAGTACGATAAGACCTATGGTCTTGCGACGCGTACGACAGATGCGCGCGGCAATGCCACAACCTATAGCTACGATGCTGCTGGTCGCGTAACGAGAGAGGAGCTTGCCAACGGTGTTGTGCGAACGAGCGCCTACCTGCCTGGTGGTCAGCTTGCTTCTGAAGTAGATGAGCGTGGCGCCACGACTACCTATGGTTATACGGCGGCAGGACGCTTGAGCTTCGTCAACGCCGAGGGGCGTATATGGGGGTTCTCCTACGACGGGGCGGGCAAGCTTTCGGACGCTACCGATCCGTCGGGGCGACATTACTTTTTCTCCTACGACAAAAGCGGTAATCTTGCGGCAGTTGCTGACGATGAGGGCACGCTTGGTGCATGGTCTTACGACGGCGAGGGGCGAATAGTGCGCGAAACCGACTCTCTGGGAGTCGCCGAGAGATACGCCTATGACGCCTGCGGCAATCTTGTGAGGCAGGTCCACGCCAACGGGAGCGCTACCACCTACGACTACGATGCGCTCGGATCTGTCGTCGCTGTCACTGATCCGCGTGGATACACCACTCGTTACGCCTACGACGGGGCGGGAAACCTCGCTGCGGTTGCTGATGCCGAGGGGCACGTCCGTACAGCGCAATGGGATGCGGCGGGCAATCTGGTGTGGGAGAAGGATACACTCGGTCACGTAACCGCGTACGAACATGACGCGGCCGGGCGGGTGACAGCGCGGGTGCTGCCCGATGGAGCTCGGGAAAGCTACGCCTATGACATGGCGGGTAATCTGGTGCGTGTGGTGGATGCCTTCGGCTTGGAAACAACGTTCGAGTGGGATGTCGCTGGCAATGCGGTCTCCGCTGAAGACAACACGGGTGTGAGGGAGACATACGAGTACGACGGAGGGGGCAACCTCACGGCTGCTGTGGACGCGCTTGGACGGCGTGCGAGCTGGGAGTACGATTCGTGGGGTGCGGTGGTGTCTGAAATGGGGGCTGACGGTGCGACAACCACCTATGAACGTGACGAGGCTGGTCGCATTACGCGTGTGATCGATGCACTGGAGCAGGCCACGGCCTATGACTACGATGCTCGCGGCAACCTGGTAAAGGAAATTCGCGAAGCCGATGGGGCCGTTACCGACTGCAAATATGATGCCGCTGGACGCATGACGATGCTCAAAGATGCTCTGGGATCCGTTAGTTATTGGACTTACGATGAGTCGGGCAACGTGGTGACCGAGACCGATCCCGAGGGCAATGCCACGGCCTACGAATACGACGATGCCGGGAACGTAAGTGCGTTTACGGATCCTTTGGGTAATCGAGCGACTTATGAGTGGGATGCGGCGGGCAATCTAACTGCCTTCGTCACCCCCGAAGGCTCTCGCGACACATACGAATACGATGGTGAGGGACGGCCAGTCGCCCATACCGATCCGCTGGGTCGGCAGGAGCGATGGGGGTGGGATGCCATGGGAAACTTGGCCTCACACACCGATTTTGCCGGGGCGCTTACGACCTATTCCTACGATGCCCATGGCAACCTGATCTGCGAAGCTGATGCTCTTGGCAACGAAACGTATTACGAAACCGATTTACGCGGCAATGTGACGGCGTGCGTTCGGCCGAGCGGGGCTCGCTGGGAATATACGTGGGATGTGCTAGACCGCTTGGTTAAAGTACGAACACCACGGGGTTATGAGTGCGAGCTCTCCTACAACGAAGCAGGTGACGTTGTAGGAGAAACGGATAATATGGGCGCCCGATCCACCTATGCCTACGACAAGTTGCACCGTATGGTGGAAGCCTTCGACGGTGCCGCTATGACGCAGCGATCTGCGACACTGGGCGTGAGCCGCAGCTGGGAATACGATGCGGCTGGCAATCTGGTGGCCGAAACCGACGGCACTGGAGCGAAGACATCTTACGAGTACGATGCAGTAGGCAATTTGGTGGCTTGTGCAGAAGCCAACGGTACTGAGTCGTGGTGGACTTGGGACAAGAATGGCAACCCCCTCGCCCAAGGCGGTGCGGGCGCATTACCGCATATGTGGCTGTGGGATGCTGCCGGGAATTTGTCAGCCGAGAGCGATGGACGCGGTAACGTGACCGGCTATCACTACGATGGTGACGGTCGTCTCGTCCGTCGGGAAGAAGCTACGGGCGCGGTGGCGGCCTATCGGTGGGACAAAGCGGGCAACCTTGCTGCCGTCAGCGATGCGATCGGCAATACGTCACATTGGGAATACGATGCCATGGGACGCGTCGCGGCAGAAGTGGACCGCCGTGGTGCTCGTACTGAGTACCGCTACGATGCCCTGGGTCGGTTGACGCAAGTGACGGAACCCTCGGGGGCGGCCACCACTTATGCCTATGATTGCGATGGCAATTTGACGAATATGACCGACGCTCTCGGACGCATTGCCTCTTACACCTACGATGCCGAAGGCGACTTGCTTTCTGTCGCATCGCCTTCGGGTGCGCAGGAAAAGTTTGTTCGTGATCCCATTGGTCAGATAACGGTCGCCACTGATGCTGCTGGTAAAACCACTCGTTACAACTGGGATGAGTTGGGCAACTTGGTCGAGAAAGGCTATGATGATGCGAACGAGCAGCCCGTTGTGTACGCTTACGACGCTGAGGGTCGTGTGTTGTCGCGCTCGGATGGCACCGGCGAAGCCTTGTTCGAGCGCGATGATCTTGGTCGGATAATCGCAGAAACCGACGGCGCCGGCAAACGTATCGGCTATGCCTACGATGATGCGGGCAATCTGGCCCGCGTCGATTACCCCGATGGTAGCCAAGTTTCCTATGCCTACGACAAAGAGGGTAACTTAATCGAGGTGCGAGCCCCCGAAGGCGTTTACGCCTACATTTACGATGCGGCCAATCGTCCCATAGCGTTGGATCGTCCGGACGGTAGCGGTACCACCTACGTCTATGACCAAGAAGGCCGATTGACTTGTCTGACCCACAAGGAGGCCGCGGGTGCAACGGTGTCTTCGTTTGAGTACACCTACGACGAAGAGGGCAATCCCATTGTCGAAGAGGCGATGGTTACGCAATCGGACGGCACAGCGCGAAAGTCGCGGCGCACGTTCGCCTACAATTCCGACGGAAAGCTGGTCTCCTTTACGGAGATTGCACACAACGGGAGTCCTACGGTGCCTACTCGGGTGGAGGAAACCTACGAGTGGGATGCCGCTGGTAACCGAGTGGCGCTTGAACGCCGGGGCGACAGCGACGAACGTATCCTGTTTCAGTATGACGAGGATAACCGCCTCGTCTCTTCGGAGAGCTCGATTGGCGGTGGAACCGCCTACGCTTACGATGCGGCGGGCAACCTGGTGTGCAAGACCGAGGAAAACCAGGAGGCTGTCGAATATGCCTGGGATGTGGAAAACCGCTTGCGGGCAGTGCGCCAGGGCGGTCGCGTGCTTATGGCCGCCACCTACGACGGCGATGGCAATCGTGTGTTTCAGGCGAGCCTCTACCATACCGATGAGATAGAGCACCTGGCTCTGCCAGCTTTGGCTGTCGAGAGGAAAGCGGATGTCCGGGTCGTTTCCGAGGATAATGCCGTACCTGAAAGCGACGAGGGGGTGTGCGCCGATGCGCGGGGTTCGGAAGGGCACAAGTCGTTCCTTACTCGTGTAAGCGATTTCCGCGAGAAGACGGCGCAGGCCCCGCGAACCGAGATGCGGGCTCGCGTGGCGTTTGGGCTGGCAGCCGCCGACCCCCTTTCCCTCGCAGTGCCGGCGACGGCGCAGGAGTGGTTTGCCTATGGTGCCTCAGTGGCGGTAGCGTCAGCGTTTGTTGCGATTAATCCCGGTGTGGGCCTGGCAGCGATGGGAGCGGTTCTGTGCTTCATGTTGCCGCAGCCCGATAAAGCGCAGGGACCTGGCGTGGCGTTGCCAATACCTGTGGGAGCTGGGGCCGCCTTGACGGCGGCAGGGCTCGCGCCCGATGAGATACTGTCCATGGCTGCTGGCGCCTCGGTGCTTCCGCTAGAGGGTGACGCTCGCGCTGAGGGCAACCCGACCCTCAAGGGTCTGGATGCAGCAGAGCGCTGGCACTCTTTCGCGGCTAGCACTTCGTTGGAGATGGGCCAGACAGGCATTATTCCCGTTGATCGCCCTTATGTGCAAGATCGTTGGGAATTGGTGGCCTATGTGAACTCAACGGTGATTGATGATGTCCCCCAGCCGCTGATGCGCGAATCTAGTGTGTCGGGAGATCTGACCGATGTGTACGGCCTTTCTCGGCTCTCCACTGCTGGCGGGGTTGCCCGGACGCCTGCATTTGCCACCTATTTGGAAGACGGTCAGGGCTCTGTGTCGGCGGTACTCGATTCTGCGGGCGCGGTATCGGCGGCCTATCGCTACTCGCCTTGGGGCGAGGCTTCCGGCGATGTGGGCGAACTGCCTGCATACGGGTACAACGGCGAGGAGGCTGCCGCGGGGTCGGGGCTACAATATCTGCGGGCCCGCTGGTACGATGCGTCCGATGGCACCTTCGGCAGCCAAGATACCTACCTGGGCAAAACCTACGACCCATCGACTCTGAACCGCTATGCCTATGCAGGCGGCAATCCCGTGACCTACGCCGATCCGACGGGGCATGAGTCTCGTTCGACGCGTGGGGAGACTAAGGCGTGGCTTGACAAGACGAAGACGAAGCGGAATTCTTCGAGACCTACTTTGTTTCAGAGGGCAACGCGCAGCGTTTCCAAGGCTCATGCGGTGGCAAACTCCAGGCCTCATCGAGCATCTCTTGTACGCACTGCGCCGAAGCTTGAAGCAGCCGCCGATCGGGCGGTTTCCGGCAAGCGCTCCACGGCGACGGGGCCCAAGTCGGTTGTCGTGACGGGGCCAGGCAAAGCTGTGACTGTGAAGGCCACGGCTAAAACGAGGCAGTATGTAACGGCCGCGACATCCCAGCAGAGCCGCTATGCTGCGGCAACGCGCCAACGCCAGCGTGTCATCGAGCACTTCTGCAGCACGGCCCCCACCGCTGTCAGCGCTCCCGGCAAGAGAAATGGGGGCGAGGCGCTGTGGTCTTACCACACGGCCTTGGAGGTCACCAGCTTCATCCCTGGCGTGGGCGCTGGTTCTGACCTCATAAACGCTGCGTTGTACGCCGGCGAGGGCAAGTGGGACTCCGCCCGGGACTCGGCCTTGGGTGCCGTCAATCCAGCCAAAAGCGTGACGAAGGGCCTGTCGGTGGTCTCCGGCGCTGCGAAGGTGGCGGGGAAGGTTGAAGGGGCATCCTCGAGGAAGCTCAGGGCCAATTTAGTGAAAGCTGGATTCAAGGAGCCTAAATACAAGCACGCAGCACATCACATCGTGCCAGGTGGAAGCAAGAGCGCGCAGGAGGCGCGAGACCACTTGAAGAGACTAGGCATCGGCATAAATGACGCGGCAAACGGAGTTTTCCTTCCCACAAAGAGAGGTGTAGGTAAAGGAGCCCATCATCCATCGCTGCATACGAAAAAATATATCACTGAGGTGACCAGAAAAATTGGTAAAGCACAAACAAAAAAACAAGCTGAAAAAATACTGGCAGATATCAGAGAGGAGCTCCTGGATGATAGATTCGAGCATTAAATACCGAATTATCTCATGCTGAGCAAGACGCAATGAGGCTAAAATCTGATGAGGCCATGTAAAAAATGGGACTAGATTTCGAAAGTGAGACGCTATGAAGATTTGGCGGCTGGACTTCCCTGCGGAGAAAGAGCATCTTGATATTTATATCGACGGCTTCGGTGTCGAAAAACAGCAGGAATTCGACGGCCGGCTTCATGATGATTGGCGAGAGGCGAAGCTTGAAATCGACGGATCGGATCTTGCCGTAAGGCCAAATTGCCCCTATTATCGGGCACCGATCCCTGTCTGGGACAACTATGCGCGGGACGTTTTGGACGATCTTGTGGATGGGGAAGTCCAGTTCCTACCTGCAGAGCTCGACGGAAAACGCTACTGGATCGTGAACGTGACCAACTTGCTGGATGCTCTTGATTGGGAGCGCTCCGACTACGAGCTGTTCGACGATGGGGGGATCGAGTGGGTGAAGGAGTACCAGCTTAAGGAGGACGTGGTGCGGGAGCAGAGCATTTTTAAGCTGAGCGACGATCCTCTCGATTTCCCGTTTGTTTCGGAAGAGCTCAAACAGCGGGCGGAGGAGCGCGGGATCACCGGTCTACGCTTTCGGCTCGCCTGGGATAGCGAGCTGCCGTCCGGTAGCGTGCGGTTCTCGTTCCTGGAATAGCGGGTGCGTCAGGCGCAGGTGTCGGGTCTGCCCACCTCTACGAAATCGCCCACCACATCCTCGAGCTGATCGATGAGCGCATCCGCACCGTGGAGATTTGCGAACTCAGCTTCCGCGCGATGCAAGGGCACTGCCTCGTAGAAGGCCACCTCCTCGCCCTCGGGTAGCTCGGCGACCTGGGCGCCTGGCTCGAACTGATAGGGGCCTAACAGCAGGGCGGCGCACAGGCCGTCTGTGTTGGGAAAAGGCTCGTCCCAGCTAATCGTGTCGCCTCCTGAGATCCACGAACCCTGTTCGACGGGTAGGCGGCTCAGATCCTTCAGGAGCCGAATGGGCCAGTACTGCTCCTCGGGAATCTCTCCGGTCTGCGGATCCTGGTTGAAGCGCCAGTTCGGCGGCAGGCAGATCAGGTACTCGGCCCGGTCGGGCACCTCGCCAGATGCCTCTATTGGAACGTTCATGGGGGCGGCTCCTGCGCCCACGGTGGCGAGGGTGGTCCAGGGGTGCTCGGGGCTTGGCGCTATGATGGAGATGTTCACTTGGATGTCGGGGGAGTACAGCTCCTGGAAGGTCGACGACGGCTCTCCAAAAAACCGGTCGACATGCTCGTCTACCGCTTGCCGCTGGGCTGGAGTGTACATCAGCGGACGCTGTTCGCCGTGAGTCATGGAAGCTCCTTTCAGGTTGGCTGTTCCATTGTAGCGCATGGACGTTTCCAAGGCTCTGGCGGGTACGAGCGGGAGTATGGCGAAAGGCTGTATACCGGTCATGCTTTGGATAAGATGCAAGAGCGAGGAATTATGCCTTCAGTGGTCGATGATGCTATTGCCCATGGCAGGATGACAAAAGCAAGAGGAGGCAGAATAAAGTATTACGATAAGAAGAATAATATATCGGTAATAACTGAGGGCGATGGAAGGGTGGTGACGGTGCGCTATGGCTCTTAATGATCGGCTTGATCGCATTGGCAGGGAGGCGCATGAGGCGCTCTCGTCCCTGGGGGCCTTTCTGCGATACGCTCGTTCCGTTGAGGAGGCATGCTACCGTTACCCGAACTACTTTCCAGCGGAGTCTTCGAATACGGAATGGGATGTGTGGACTGATCTGGAGCTATTTGAGTACGATGCGAACTGTATGTGGATCGAAGGAGGTCGTTCCGATGGTTTTTGGGAAGGGTGGCCTTCGCCACTGTTCTCTCGCGCGCAGAGCCTGGTCGGGCGTTTGGCGGAAACCGTCTCAGCGGCTAATAGAGCGTTCGCCGCTGAAAGAGATGCCGAGTCGCGCAATTTCCGCAGAGCTCTTTCGCTCCTGTGCCTTCCGCAGGATGAGGCGGACTATGTTCTCGAGTTGGTTAAGGATGGCGAGAGGGGCGATGCCTTCGAGGTGATGTGCGACTGCGCATTTGCCGGTAAGTCTGCCGTGTCCGAACAGACTTACGAGGCAATCGCTCGTCTTGGAAAAGCCATCGGTGCTGCGCCAATGACATGGGAAATTTTGGAGGATCGAGTTTCAGATGTCGATACCGAGTTTGGAGCGAAGAGATGATTGCAGTTGGCACTGACGGTGGGCTGTGAGGGCTGTTGGGAATAGGGTCACGTCGGCCATTCTGGGATATATTGTTGGACGCAGTGGAAGGGTTGTCGGTCGTCGCTTATTCGGAGCTGACTAAGGCATGTTTATGAGGCAGGATTTTCGATTTTTGTTGCCAGACGACCTCTGTTCAAGGGCAATCAGTTTGGCCTCATTGGGCATCGAGGGCTGGGCATTTGGTGCACAGGATGTAATAAGGGCGATACATGAGTTGCGCGATGAGAACGTGCTCGTTCTCGGGGGCGACGTATATGCGACGTCTTTGCGGGGGCCAGTGCCAACCTGTGATAGCTGGTACTGTCCGGATGGCGCTACGGTCGAAGAGGCCGCGGCGCTTGCCGAGGACTATGTAATGAGTTATGCGAAAGCCAACGGAGAAGACCACCTGTTCTCGCTTGTTTTCGGAGGTGGTGGGAGTTATTGAAGAGATGATTGCATTTGGTGCTGATGGCGATGGGGCGGCTGGTTCGCATTTCAGCCTGCATGCGCAGGGCTAGACTCCCGCGCAGACCGATATCCTGCGGCAGCACTGTCCGTTGCGGGGATTCGTGTCTTCGACTACTCGTACCACCTTCTCGATCGCGTCGGATAAGTTCGGCCGAGGGAAAAAAGAAGCCGGCCCGCGTTTCGCTGCGGGCCGGCTCCCTGGAATGATGCGGGTGGGAGGAGAGGCTACTTCTGCTCGTCCTCGGCCGAGGCCTCCTCGATGATGGTCACGCCGGCCTGGGCGTCCTCGATATAGTTGTCGGGGATCACCACGGCGGGCTCGGCGGCGGCAACCTCGGTTGCGGTCACGGCCTCGGCGGCCACATCGGCGGCGGGGGTGACGGGAGCCGGATCGGAGACGAAGGTCTCTTCGATAGCCGCCACCTCGGTGGCAGGCGCGGTGGCGGGGGTGGCGGGCACGCCCGTGCCGGCGACGGCCTCGGCAGCTACGGCAGCAGCGACGGGCACGGCGGCAACGGCAGCGACGGGCTGCTGGGGGGCGACGGGGGCCTGGGGCTGCACCGGCGCGCCATAGGGCTGGGCGCCATAGGGCGTACCGTAGGCCAGGGCCTGCTTGTCCTTGTTGGCGAACACGGCCACGACGATGCACAGCACCAGGGTGACAAGGCCGCCCGTGAAGAAGCTGGCCACTGCACCTACGATGTTCCAGACCATAACGCCCTTCAGCTTCTCGGGCCTATTGGAGCCGCGCACGCCCATAATGCCGGCGACGAGCACGAAGATGAAGCAGATAACGCCCAGGAACACGAAGATGCCCAGAAAGGCCAGGATGCCAGCCACATCTCCTGTCGTGACCATGATTCCATCGTCGGTATAGACGTAGTCGTAGCCGGAGCCGGTGACGGCGTAGCCGCCGGCACCGAGGCCGGCGCAGGCGATAAGGCAGCCGAAAATGCCGAGTGCGGCCAGGATGATGTTTGCGATGCTCATGCCCTTGATGGCCTTGGCATGGGTGGTGTTCATAATGCCTCTCCTTAGTCGGAAACGATTCTCAACGGTGACAGTATAGCCGTTAAAAGGTGAGGGGCAAGATCACCGATCGGCTGTAGACGGTTTGTTGATAAGAGGGTCTGATTGCCCAGCGCGGAGAGCCCGGCGACGGAGGCCTGCCCGGACGGGCGAGGGTTGCGGATGCCGTCCTCGGCGGGGGTTGCCGCTCATCGTGGTGAAACCGTTCGGAAACAATGGAGGGCGCGGGCGGCTGATACACTGACGCGAGTTTACCTCGAATCAGAAAAACGGCTGGACGGGGAGCGCCTAAGCCGTTTCACGGGGCAGACGCCGAGAAGATCAAGAAGGGAAAGAGTGCCTATGAACCGACTCTCCATTGAGGCGCGGGCGGTGCACGATCGGCCGCTGCAAGCGTTTCTGGATCGCTTCGGCCGCCGCCTCGCGGCAACCCCGCCGGGTACGTGCCCGGTGGCGGTGACGACGACACTGCTGGAATGCGCCGCCTCCCAGACCTGCGGCAAGTGCGTGCCGTGCCGCGACGGGCTTCCCCAGGCGGCCGTCTTGGCGCGTCGGGTGCTGGACTGCCGCGCCACCGACGAGGACCTGGCGCGCCTGCACGCTCTGGCCGAGCTGGCCCGCGAGGGCTCGGACTGCGCCATCGGCTGGGAAGCCGGCGAGGCGCTGCTCGCGGCCCTTTCCGCGTTCTCCGACGAGTTCGCCTCCCATGTGGAGCGCCACCGCTGCGCGGCGGGCGTGGGCCAGTCGGTGCCCTGCGAGACCGACTGCCCGGCCCATGTGAACGTGCCGGGGTATGTGGCCCTGGCCGGTGCCGGCGACTGCGCGGGGGCGGTGGCCCTCATCCGCAAGGACAACCCGTTCCCCACCGCCTGCGCCTTCGTGTGCGAGCACCCCTGCGAGACGCGCTGCCGCCGCACCCTGGTGGACGCCCCGCTGAACATTCGCGGCATCAAGCGCTATGCGGTGGACCACGCGCCGGCCGACAAGGTGGCCGTGCCGGCGGCGCTGCCCGCGAGCGGCCGGCGCATCGCCGTGGTGGGTGCGGGTCCCTCGGGGCTTACCTGCGCCTACTACGCGGCGCTCATGGGGCACGAGGTGCACGTGTACGAGAGCCGCTCCCAACTCGGCGGCATGATGCGCTTCGGCATTCCCGCCTACCGCTTCCCGCGCGAGCGTTTGGACGAGGACATCGCGGCCATCCTGTCGGCCGGCGACATCACCGTGCACGCGGGTGAGGCTGTGGACGCGGCGGCCCTGGAGCGGCTCGCCGTCGAGTTCGACGCCCTGTACGTGGCCGCCGGGGCCCACGGCGCGAAGGCGCTGGGCCTTGAGGGGGAGGACGCCGCGGGCGTGCTCTCGGCCGTGGAGCTGCTCGGCGCCATCGGCGAGGGGAACATTCCCGATTTCAGCGGCAAGCGCGTGGTGGTGGTCGGCGGCGGCAACGTGGCCATGGACTGCGCCCGCACGGCCGTGCGCTGCGGCGGCGAGGTGACGGTGGTCTACCGCCGCCGCCTGGAGGACATGACGGCCCTGCCCGCCGAGGTGGAGGCCGCCATTGCCGAGGGCGTGGAAATGCTGACGCTCGAGGCTCCGGTGCGCCTCAAGGTGAACGCCGAGGGTGCCGTATGCGCGCTCGTGACCCAGCCGCAGATGGTGGGCCCGGTGCGCGGCGGCCGGCCTGCGCCGGTGCCGGCGTCCAAGCCCGAGCGCGTCATCGGCGCCGATGTGGTGCTCGTGGCCGTGGGCCAGGGCATTGTGAGCGACCCCTTCGAGGCCTTCGGCATGACCGCCGCACGCGGGCGCCTGGTGGCCGACGGCTTCCTTGCAGCCGAGGGCTTCTCCAACGTGTTCGCCGGCGGCGACTGCCAGACCGGCCCGGCCACCGTCATCCGCGCCATCGCGGCGGGGAAGGTGGCAGCCCGTAATATCGACGCCTACCTGGGCTACCACCACACCCTCGACTGCGGAGTGGAGGTGCCGGCCGCGGAGCCGAACGACCGGGTTCCCACCGGGCGCGTGGCCCTGGCCGAGCGCCCGGCCCGCGAGCGGGCGCGCGACTTCGACGGGTGCGAGGAGAGCATGACATACGAGGAGGCCGTGCAGGAGTGCGGCCGCTGCCTGCGCTGCGACGCGTTCGGGTGCGGCAGTATGGAAGGGGGCCGGGTCCAGTATGCCTAACATCATCATCGACGGCCGCGAGGTGGCGGCCGAGCAGGGGACGACCCTGGTGGGGGCTGCTCGCGCGGCGGGCATCTTCGTGCCCACCCTGTGCTATCTGAAGGACGTGAGCGCCGTCGGCTCGTGCCGTGTGTGCGTGGTGGAGGTGGAAGGCGAGCCCGACCTGGTGCCCGCCTGCAAGACGCCCGTGCGCGAGGGCATGGTCGTGCGCACCGACACCCCGCGGGTGGATGCCGCCCGGCGTCTCGCGCTCGACCTCGTCATCTCCAACCACGGGCTGAACTCCACGAACTTCTGCTTCAGCTGCCTGAAGAACGGCGACTGCGAGCTGCAGGACCTCTGCCGCGCGCTGGGGGTGGAAGCCCCGAGCTTCCCCGCGCCCGAGAAGAACGCGCCGGTTTTGGACGACAACCCATTCCTGCGCTTCAACGCGCGGCTGTGCATCGGCTGCCAACGCTGTGTGGGCGCCTGCAACAACCAGGCCCGCAACCACACGCTCACCACGGCCAAGCGCGGCCTGCGCACGGCCATCGACGCGCCCTTCGGCCCCGACTGGCGCGCCACCGACTGCGAGAGCTGCGGCTGCTGCGCGGCGGCCTGCCCCACGGGCGCCATCGTGGAGAAGCGCCGCGCCGACTACCGCTCCTGGGAGGTGGGCTACGTGCGCACCACCTGCCCCCACTGCGCCACGGGCTGCCAGTACGACCTGGTGGTGAAGGACGGGCGCATCGTGGACACCCGCGCCGCCGACGGCCCGTCCAACCGCGGCCGTCTGTGCGTGAAGGGCCGCTCGGGCAGCTTCGACTTCGTGCAGTCGTCCGACCGCCTGACGACGCCTCTGGTGCGCAACCGCGCCACCGGCGAGCTTGAGCCGGCTTCGTGGGAGGCGGCCCTCGATTACGTGGCCGAGAACTTCAAGCGCATCATCGGCGAGACGGGCCCCGACTCGGTGGCCGCCTTCGCCTGCTCGCGCTCGGCCAACGAGGACATCTATATGCTGCAGAAGATGGCGCGCGCCGCCTTCGGCACGAACAACGTGGACAACTGCGCCCGCGTGTGCCATGCGCCCACGGTGGCGGGCCTGGCCATCACGCTCGGCTCCGGCGCCATGACCAACACCATCGCCGACATCACCGACACCCCCGACGTCATCATGATGGTGGGCTCCAACATCGAGGAGGCCCACCCGGTCATCGGCATGCAGGTGCGCGCGGCGGTGGAGCGCGGCAGCAAGCTCATCGTGGTGGACCCGCGCGACATTCGCATCGCCGAGCGCGCCGACATCCACCTGAAGCTGCGCCCCGGTACCAACGTGGCCTTCGCCAACGGCTTCGCCCGGGCGCTCATCCACGCCGGCCTGGCCGACAAGGCATTCATCGAGGAGCGCACCGAGGGCTTCGACGCTTTCGCGGCCATGGTGGAGAGCTACACGCCGGAGCGGGTGGCCGAGATCTGTCACATCGACGCCGACGACTTGGTGGCTGCCGCCGAGCTGTACGGCCGGGCCGACCGCGCGCCCATCATCTACTGTCTGGGCGTGACCGAGCACTCCACGGGCACCGAGGGCGTCATGTCGCTTTCCAACATTGCCATGTGCGCCGGCAAGCTGGGCCGCCCCGGTTGCGGCGTGAACCCCATCCGCGGCCAGAACAACGTGCAGGGCGCCTGCGACATGGGCGCCACCCCGGCCGATTTCCCCGGTTACCAGAAGGTGGCCAACCCCGAGGTGCGCGCGAAGTTCGAGAACGCCTGGGGCGTGAGCCTGCCCGAGGCGCCCGGTCTTATGGCCACCGAATGCTTCGGGGCCATGAAGGACGGCCGTATCCGGGGCCTGTTCATCTTCGGCGAGGACCCGGTGCGCACCGATGCCGACACGAACCACGTGCTGTCGGCTTTGCGCTCGCTCGACTTCCTCGTAGTGGACGATTTGTTCCTCACCGAGACGGCCGCGCTGGCCGATGTGGTGCTGCCCGGGCGCAGCTACGCCGAGAAGGAGGGCACCTTCACCAACACCGAGCGCCGTGTGCAGCGCATTCGCCCGGCGGTGGAGATCGAGGGCACCCGCCCCGACACGTGGATCTTCACCGAGATCATGAACCGCATGGGCTATGCCCAGCCGCATCTTTCGGCCGCCGAGATCATGGACGAGGTGGCGAGCCTCACTCCCAGCTACGGCGGCATCAGCCATGAGCGGCTCGATGGCGCTGAAGTGGCCGGACGCGGGCTGCAGTGGCCCTGTCCCACGCCGGATGCGCCGGGCACGCCCATCATGCACGTGGGCGGCTTTACGCGGGGCCGCGGTAAGTTCTCGGATGCGGAGTACCGTGCCTCCGACGAGCTGCCCTGCGAGGAGTTTCCCCTGGTGCTCATGACCGGGCGCGTGCTGCATCACTACAACGCCTGCGCCATGACGAGCCGCACCGAGGGGCTCAACGCCATCGGCGACAGCTCGTTTATCGAGCTGAACGACGCCGATGCTGCCGCTCTCGGGGTGGCCGATGGCGATGCGGTGCGCGTGGCGAGCCGCCGCGGCGAGATCACCACCACGGCGCGCGTGTCGGCGAAGACCTCGCCCGGCGAGACGTGGATGCCCTTCCACTTCCAGGACGGCAACGCCAACTGGCTCACCAACGCGGCTCTGGACGACGTGTGCAAGGTTCCCGAGTACAAGGTGTGCGCCGTGGCCGTGAGCCGCGTCTAGCGAGCCTGCGAAGCTGACAAACCACCTCATCAAAGGCGGTTTGGGGCTCTGAACGTGGACAATTTATGGGGATGGGCCCCGCGGCCCCTGGAACCAAACGTTCCGGGGGCCGTTTTCGTTACCGATATGTGAAAATGCAAGGCGAAACGACACAGGCATCAAGAGCGCATATGAGGAGATCGGCGGCTATGGAACTAACGCGAAGGAGCTTTCTGGCTGCGGCCGGCGCGGTAGCGGCGGGAGCGGCTTGCGTCTCGGGCGTCGCGCCGGCGTGGGCCGATGAGGAGGCGTCCGAGGCCCAGGAGGAGCTGGCGTGGAAGACGGTCGTCTGCGAGGGCTGCCCTGGCGGCTGCGGCCTGCGCCTCGGCCTGCGCGAGGGGGCCATCGCGGCGGTGGAGGGCGATGTCGACCATCCGCTTTCCGAGGGCAAGGCGTGCCTGCGGGCCCAGGCGCTGACCGAGCTGCAGCAAACCGGGGGCGATGGGCTCGGCGAGGCGATCGCCAATCCCCGCCGTCTGACGAGGCCCCGGGTACGCCGCGCCGGATCGGACCAGTGGGAGGATATTCCCTGGGATAATGCCCTGGCTGAGATCGCCGGCTTGGTGAAGCAGACGCGTGACGAGACCTTCGTGAAGAAGGAGGGGAAGGTGCCGGTTATGCGCACCGAGGCCATTGCCAGCTTCGGCGGCGCGCATCTGCCGGTCGAGGAGCAGTACCTTATTGCCAAGGCCCTGCGCGGCTGGGGCGTGGTGCATCTCGACAGCGAGATCGCCTTCGGTCGGCGCGTTTTCACCGAGGGCGTGCGGGCCACCTGCGGCATCGATGTGCCCGACGGATCGTGGGCCGCCATCGCCCAGGCCGACGTCGTGCTCACCGTAGGCTCCGATCATGCCGCCTCCCAGCCGCTCTCGACGCGCTGGGCGCGCCGAGCCCAGGAGCGCGGTGCCACCTGGATTGTGGTGGATCCGGTGCGCACCCGCACCGCGGAGATGGCCGACATCCACCTGCCGCTGCGCCCCGGTACCGACACGGCGTTTTTCGGCGGTCTCATCCGCTACATCATCGAGCAGAATCGCTGGCAGCCCGAGTACGTGCTGAACTTCACCAACGCCTCCTACCTGCTGAGCCCGACGTTCAGCTACGACGGGGGATCGGGCTTGTTCTTCGGGTGGAACCCCGTGGACGGCGCCTACGATAAGGAGCCGTGGAGCTACCAGATCGAGGGAACCGATACGTGGAACATGCGCTATGGGGGAGAGTTTGCCTGGGTGCGCGACGAGAACGTGCCGGTGTGGACCCTTCCCTCGGCGCCTAAGCCGCGGCGCAATATCACCTTGCAGGACGGCGCGAGCGTGTGGGTGCAGGTCAAGCAATTCTACGACCGCTACGATCTGGATACCGTAAGCGCGTTGTGCGGGGTAGACCGGGCGGTTCTCGAACGGGTTTACGAGACGTTCTCCGCTACGGGCACTACGGAGGCGGCGGGCAAGATTCTTGCCGGTCCGGGTCTCGTGCAGCATGCGACGGGCGCCCAGGCGGTTCGTGCGGCCACGATGGTGCAGCTGCTCTTGGGAAGCCTCGGCGTGCTCGGCGGCGGTATCTCGTACATGGGCGGTGGCTCGGGCGAGGCCGCGGCGGCGCTCGCCGGTCTCGATCCGACGAGCTTTCCCGGCGCCCTTCCCTGGCCCACGGAGCGGACGCCGACGCTGCAGGCGTGGCTTGAGGCCCATACCGAGCCCAACGGCACCCATGCCCAAAGCGCCAAGGGCCTCGTGCCGGCCCTGAAGGAATGGTGGGGCGAGGCGGCCTCCTTCGAGAACGACTACGGCTTCAGCTGGCTGCCGAAACGCCGCGAGGGCGCCGACTTTCCCCTGGTGTGGGACGCCCTGGCCGCCGGCGGCGTGCGCGGGTGCTTCGTGTGGGACACCGATTTTCTGGCCGAGAGGCCAGGCTGCGCGACGCCGCAGCAGCTGGGCTCGTTGGAATGGCTTGTCGTCTGCGCGCCGACTTCCACCGAGACTGCCGAGTTCTGGCGTCATCTTGAGGAGGGTCCCCAGGCCGCGGCAACGACGGTGTTCGCGCTGCCGGCGGCGGCAGGTCCGGAGAAGGCCGGCACGCGTGTCAGCGGGGGCCGCTGGATGCAGTACGCGGCCGCGGCGGTGGAGCCTTTGGAGGAGGCGCGGAGCGAGGGCGCGGTTGTCGATGAGCTCTGGCGGCGCGTGCGCAACCTCTACGACACGAAGCAAGACGGCGTGGCCCCGAAGCCCATTTTGAACCTGAAGTGGGACTATACGAGCGGGGATGTACTCGATCTGGCCAAGGTCGCCTGGGCCTTCAACGGCTATGCGCCGGCGGAGAGCGATTTCTCCCAGAACATGGTGCGCCTGGCCGAAGGCCCCCAGAACCTGAAGGCCGACGGGTCCATCGCGTGCGCCGTTGCATCTTTTGCCGGGTGCTGGAACAGCGGGGCCGATGCCAAGGACGGCGCGGCTCAGCCGGTGGGCCGTCGCGACAACAGCGACGAGAGCGGTTTCGGCCTCCACGCCCAGTGGGGCTTCAGCTGGCCGGGAAACTGCCGTGTGCGCGGTAACCGCGCCAGCGCGAACTTGGCCGGCCAGCCGTGGAACGCCGAGCGCAGTCTGGTGCAGTGGGACGGCGAGTCCTGGGTGCTTATCGACAGTGCCGACTTCGTAGCCCAACGCGACGGGCGCTGGGTGGAGCCGGACAACCAGGCATTTCCCGGCGTGTGGGAAGAGGTGGGTCTGCTGTTCTCCGATCGGCTGGCCGACGGCCCGCTTCCCGAGCACTACGAACCTATGGAATCCCCGTTGAACAATATGGTGAACAGCGCTTTGGCCTCGCCCGTTGCCCTGGCCGCAGCCGGTCGGGCGGTGACGGCCGCCGCCGATGCCGCTGGCGACGAGGTTGCGGCCGCGCTGGCGGCAACGGGCGCCCAGGACTACGACGGCGTCTTGGGGCTGCGCTCCGACTATCCGGTGGCGGCCGTTGTCAACGACGGCTGGCCCGCCGACGGCATGGCCGCGGCGTGCGAGACCGTGGCCGCCTTCGAGCCCGGCATGTTCGTGGAAGTGTCCGAGCGCTTGGCCTCCATCAAGGGGCTTGCGACCGGCGATCGGGTGCGAGTTTTCAACGATCGCGGATCGGTGGAGGCACCGGTGCTGGTTACCGCGCGCGTGGCGCCCTTCCAGGGTCGCGAAGGCGAGGGCCACTACGTGTATTTGAACGGAACGGCAGCTCGTGCGACTGCTGCGACGGATGTGGCCGGAGCAGCCGGAGACGGTGGCGGCCGCGAGACGATCGGCGGGCACTGGATGACGTTGGCGCCGTCGGTGACCTCGCCGGTGGGCGGGGCGCTGGATGCCAAGGGGTTCCTTGTCGATATCGAGAAGATCTAGGGGATATCATGGCGCAGAAAGCAATGCTGTTCGATAGCAGTCGCTGTACCGGTTGCCAGGCCTGTGCGGCCGCCTGCGGCGCAGCGCGCCGGGCATCGCTGCCCGATGCGGAGACGACGGCACCGCAGGGCGATAGCTATCAGCGCGTCGCCGATCTTGACGGCAATGCCGTTTTGGCGATCACCTTCTCGGAGCGGACTGTGGATCCCCACGGGCTTGTGTGGGACATAGGGCGAAAAAGCTGCGTGCATTGCGCAAGTGCCCCCTGCGTCGAGGTGTGCCCCACTGAGGCGCTCGTGCGCGACGAGGAGACCGGACTTGTGCTCGCCAACGACGGACGGTGCGTGAGCTGCCATATGTGCGCGCTAGCCTGCCCCGCCGACGTGCTGCGCCACGGGAGCGAGAAGGGCTCCATCGTCAAGTGCGACGGCTGCGTCGACCGGGTACGCGCCGATGCGCCTCCGACCTGCGTGCAGGCCTGCCCGTTGGATGCCCTTGCCTGGGGCGAGCGCGAGGAGATCGTGCTGAAGGCCAACGAGCGCGTGACGCAATTGCAGGAGCGCGGCTTCGAGAGGGCGTGTGTGCTCGGCGTTGACGAGCAGGGCGGCCACGGCGTGATCCAGGTGCTGAAATACGGTGCAGGGGACGGCGCTCGCGGGCTGCTGGCCTCTACGGGCGAGACTCCGTGGGTTGAAGGCATCAAGATGGCCGGCCCGGTATCGGTTGGCGTGCTCGGCGCTATGGCAGTTGGCGCTGTGGCGGCTCTGGCCGTCGAGACGCGCCGGGAGCAGCGCGCCCATGCGACTGCCAAGGGCGTGCCCATTGCCACGGTGCCCGGGATGGTTCCCGTAGGCGACGATTTCCTAGCTGCCGCAGAGGCTGGATGGATGGAGGCGGCCGATATCCCTGCTGGGGCGGTCGGGGATCCTGTCGGGGACGACGCCTATCTCGATGGTGATTTCACCGACGAGGATGTCGCTCGCGAGACGGCGGCCCGCAAGGAGCGGGAGGCCGCAGAGCGCGAGGCGGAGAGGGCGGCCGAGACGCTTCCGCGCATCGTGGCGGCCACGCCGGCAGCCGCGGCGGCGGCAACGGCCGCAGAGCGTCACCTGTATCCGGTGGCTTTCGATGACGACCCCTATGGTGATGCGGGCGCTCCTTCCGAGGTGGACGAGCTGGGTGACACGGGCGAGATTCCCATTGTGGACGAGCTTAGCGACACCGGCGAGATTCCCGTGATTGATGAGCTGAGCGACACGGGCGAGATTCCCATTGTCGACGAGCTGGGCGACACCGGCGAGCTGTATGACGTCGATGACTTCCGCCGCCTTTTGGCGGCCGATATCGTGGCTCATCATCTTGCCAAGGAAAGCGCGGCGGCTGGCGAGGGGTCGTCTGGACTTGCAGCAGAGTTGGAGCCCGATACCGCCGATACCGCCGATACCGATGAGGGCGTCGATGCTGGCGAGGGCGCCGACGAAGTTGCTGATGCCGACGGAGGCACCGATGAGGGCGCCGACGAGGATGTCAATGAGGGCACGGATGCTGTCGAGTGTGCCGATGCCGACGAATCCGACAAGGCCTCTGAGGAGTAGGCGTCCCTGACGAAGGCGCCCTGTCGGCCGAAGGCGGCTACTTCGTTTTGAGGTAGTCGAGCTTCGAGGTGAGCTTGCGGTAGTGTCGCCGCTCCTCTTCGGTCCACGGGCCGAAGAGGATATCGCGCAACGCCTCGCTTGCCAGGCCGTTATATCCTTCGCGAGGAAAGAGCTGTTCCTGGGCGCGGTTGTACAGCGCGATGCCGTCGAACAGCTCGCTTTCCTCGAGCACGGTCAAGTTTGCCACAATCTGATCGATGATCTTGTTGTGGTGGGCCGGGTCGGTGGCTCGAGGCGTCGTGCCCAGAATGCGCATCTCCTCGTAGCGGATCTGACAGCTTACCAGCGATATCTCCGGTTTGACCGCCATAAGGGCCAGTGAGACGTCGTAGCCTCGCTCGCGCAGCAACGTTGCCGACCTCATCGGAACCTCCGCCGTGCGCAACGTGCCTTCGATAATGAGGTTGTAGCCGAAGCGCGACAGGTGGTCGACGAGCGCCTCGGTCATACGCCCCGCCCACGGAGCGGTGTAATCAACCGATCGATCGCCGAAGGCCTGTTGCAGTTTTGCGAAATTTGGATGCGATGATCTGAATTCGTCACCGTTGATAATAATGACGTTATTTGCAAATTGCTGGCGGTAAATTTTATGTAGCGTTGTCTTTCCGGCCCCACTTTGGCCTCCAAGTAAAACAGCTCTCGGATGAGAAGTCGGGCCGATTTCGGATGGGAATGTTGCACTTTGGATCTCTTTAGCAAGTCGCTTCCGAAATTCATGGTCAGAGAACTCTCCTAGACGGGTCTTGCTCATGCGGCTCTCCTTTGAACACGATTGCATAGGGAGTGCATGCAATTCAACTCTCCGTCGATGCTTTGGAGAGTGCCCCAGTTTGCAGTTTCGGTGCTGGCGATCGTTGGCTTTAGGAGGGATAGCTGGGCGAACAAATCCTCGTAGACCATTTTCAGCCCTTCGTCGTTTCGCTCTTCAGCTTCGATGAGCCCATTGATGATGTCTCCTAGAATTTCTGCGGCTTTCTCGTTCAGCACCTCCTGCTGCAGGGTGAGCTCGTAGATGTCGGTCATGTCCATGATGCCCCCTTCTTCGTCGAAAGTTATTTCAGCGTAGACAATCTTCTCGACCGAAGCGCGTTGCTTGGCGCTGATCGCGTCGCCGTCCCGCTCGAGACAGCCGGCCATGAACTCGGGAATCATGGCCGCGCGAATGAGGTTGGCATTGGCTTTAGAGGGCGTCGCCCCGCTCTCGTAGCGAGCCATGCTGGCCTCACCGATGCCGAGGAGGCGAGCAAAGCCCTGCTGCGAGAGCCCGTATCGATTACGAATGCTCTTAATAGAATCCGGGGTAATGTCGTCGATCATGATATTCCTCTCAAAAGAGTGATTTTACGAGAGCATAATATCATCAAATAGCAGTGAATTTATTAGATTTTTCTCTAAAATGAAAGAAATTTTAGGGAATTTGTACCATCAAATGATATAAATTGTTTAGAGATGAGTGAATCTCTAACAACAAGAAAAGCGGCCCCGGAGGGCCGTTTTTCTTGTGATGGGTAGGGTGCGCTCTCGGCTGCGTGCTCGGAGGCAACGGCCTGCGCCCCTTAGTCGCGGGTGAGCTTGCGGTGCAGGCGGTGGGGCTTGGCGGCCTCTTTGCCGAGGCGCGTCTCGCGGTCGGCCTGGTAGCTCTCGAAGTTGCCCTCGAAGAAGTGCCAGCGACCGGGGTTCTCATCGTCGCCTTCCCAAGCCAGGATGTGGGTGGCGATGCGGTCGAGGAACATGCGGTCGTGGCTGACCACCACTGAGCAGCCGGGGAAGTCGAGCAGGGCCGCCTCCAGGCTGGAGAGCGTCTCCACGTCCAGGTCGTTGGTGGGCTCGTCCAAAAGCAGCAGGTTGCCGCCCTCCTTCAGGGTGAGGGCCAGGTTCAGGCGGTTGCGCTCGCCGCCGGATAGCACGCCCGCGGGCTTCTGCTGGTCGGCGCCCTTGAAACCGAAGGCGGCCACGTAGGCGCGAGAGGGAATCTCGGTCTCGCCGACCATCATGTAGTCGGTGCCGCCTGACACCACTTCCCACAGCTTCGTATCCGGGTCGATGCCCTCGCGGTTCTGATCCACGTAGGAGATCTTCACCGTCTCGCCGATTTCCAGCTCGCCGCTCGTGAGGGGCTCCAGGCCCACGATGGTCTTGAACAGGGTGGTCTTGCCCACGCCGTTGGGGCCGATCACGCCCACGATGCCGTTGCGCGGCAGTTCGAAGGACAAATCATCGATGAGCACGCGGCCGTCGAACTCCTTGTGCAGGTTTTTCGCCACGAGCACCTTCGAGCCCAGACGCGGGCCCACGGGAATCTGGATCTCGGCGAAGTCGAGCTTCTTCGCCTTGCCGGCCTCGGCCACCATGGCGTCGTAGTTCGCTAGGCGGGCCTTCGACTTGGCCTGGCGCGCCTTCGGGGAGGAGCGCACCCATTCCAGCTCCTTCTCCATGCGACGGGCGAGCTTCGCCTGAGCCTGCCCCTGGGCGGCCATGCGGGCGGCCTTGGTTTCCAGGTAGGTGGAGTAGTTGCCCTTGTAGGGGAACAACTGCCCGCGGTCCACCTCGCAGATCCACTCGGCCACGTGGTCGAGGAAGTAACGGTCGTGGGTAACGGCGAGCACCGCGCCCGGGTAGGTCTTCAGGAACTGCTCGAGCCACAGCACGCTCTCGGCGTCCAGGTGGTTGGTGGGCTCGTCCAAAAGCAGCAGGTCGGGGGCCTCCAGCAGCAGACGGCAGAGCGCCACGCGACGGCGCTCGCCGCCGGAGAGGATGCTCACCGGCGCGTCGGGGTCGGGGCACTGCAGCGCGTCCATGGCCTGGGAGAGCTGGGAATCCAAATCCCACCCGTTGGCGGCGTCGATCTCGTCCTGCAGGCGGCCCATCTCGTCCATGAGTGCGTCGAAGTCGGCGTCCGGTGCGGCCATCTCCTCGCCGATCTCGTTGAAGCGGGCCACCTTGGCCAGCACATCGGCGAAGGCCATCTGGATGTTCTCCAGGACGGTCTTGTCCTCGTCGAGCGGCGGCTCCTGCTGCAGAATGCCCACGGTGTAGCCGGGGGACAGGCGCGCCTCGCCGTTGGACACCTCTTCCAGCCCCGCCATCACCTTCAGCAGGGTAGACTTGCCCATGCCGTTGGGACCCACGACGCCGATCTTCGCGCCGGGGTAGAACGACAGCGTGACGTCGTCCAGAATGACCTTGTCGCCCACCGCCTTGCGGGCCTTGTACATTTGGTAGATGAACTCTGCCATAGTGCTCCTGTTCCCTCTGCTCGGTTTCGGGTCTGCAGCGCGAAGTGCGCGGGGAGAGCCGTTGAGCCGAGCGAGCCGTCCAATGCTTGGTCGGTATTTTCCCAGAACTGCCAAGGCGGCGCCATATTTCCCCGAGGAAAGCGTGGGAATTGCGCCAAAAGCCCGTTCCGTAGTTGCTAGGCTAAGGTGTCACGGGCGGCTCAAGTGAAATGAAGGGCCAGCTAGCGCCGACTCTCTTTATTCCTCCATAAAAGTGGAGTTCTCATTCATTTCGTGGTACAGTAACAGCACTAGCAAAGCCCGTCTCACGTTAACTTCCACGGGCGGCGCGGTTTAGCAAAGGGTCGTAGCTGGAACTACGGCCCTTCTTTTACGCTATCGCTCACGTCACCTGCTCACTTCTGGGGTTAGGTCTCAAAAAGTGTGTCTAGGCGTATTATTCACTACTGTCTAGAACCAACCCGTCTCCTTTGATCCACTCATTCTCATCTCACTCCATTCCGGCAGAGATGTTCCATGTTCAT
>Ga0073908_1000310_pt1 | contig 79475 bp, 67 predicted proteins | sample MucameincwithD2O_FD_65484 | JGI IMG/M metagenome (GOLD analysis project Ga0073908, IMG submission 65484) | Mouse cecum microbial communities from Vienna, Austria - Mucus amended microcosms incubated with D2O | ecosystem: Host-associated > Mammals > Digestive system > Large intestine > Cecum... | reverse complement strand
AAAGAGCGGTATGAACCCCAAGACGTTGCAATATCTCATGGGCCACTCGGATATTGGCGTCACGCTGAACACCTACACCCATTTGGGCTTTGAGGACGCGCGGGAGGAGTGAAAAAGGGTCGCAGACAGCGAGTAGTAAAATGAAACGAACACCCCTGATTTACTACTTCTTGTACTGCTTTTGGGGTCAAAGCTGTGCTATTTTATGCCGGGATATGCCAGGAGAATGAATAGAAGAACATGCCGCAAGACGCCCGCAAGGCCCGGAATATCAATACGTTCAAGAGGTTTGAGGATATGACAAAAATTTTATTCGTCTGCCACGGCAACATATGCCGCAGCCCGATGGCTGAGTTTGTAATGAAAGACCTGGTGAAAAAAGTGGGACTGGAGAGCGAATTTTGCATCAAGTCCGCCGCCACCAGCACTGAGGAGATCGGCAATCCGGTCTACCCTCCCGCCCGCCGGAAGCTGGCGGAGCACGGCATCGGCTGCGCGGGGAAAACCTCCCGCCAGCTCACAAAAGCCGATTACGCCCAGTACCACCTCCTGATCGGCATGGACCGGGCCAATCTGCGCAACATGAGCCGCATCTGCGGCGGCGACCAGGAGGGAAAAATTCACGCCCTCATGGACTACACGGACCGCCCCGGCGAGGTCGCGGACCCCTGGTACACCGGAGACTTTGAGACCACCTATCAGGACGTACTGGAAGGCTGCCAGGGCCTATTGGCCGTCCTGGCCCCCTCTTGAAAGGAGCTTTGTCATGTGCGGTTTGATTGAAGGCTGTGTGGATTCCCATGTCTCCGCCCTGGCGGCCTGCCGGGGCGGAGCGGACCGGCTGGAGCTCTGCGCCAATTTGTCCATCGGAGGCACCACCCCCTCCCCCTCCCTCTTCCAACAGGTCCGGCGGGACTGCCCCGTGAAGGTCAACGTCCTGATCCGTCCCCGCTTCGGGGACTTTCTTTACTCGGAAATGGAGCTTGAGGAAATGCGGGAGGAAATCCGGCGCTTCCGGGACCTGGGGGCCAACGGCGTCGTCATCGGCGTGCTGACGCCGGAGGGCGATCTGGACGCCGGGGCGATGACCCGCCTGATGGACTGCGCCGGAGAGATGGACGTCACGCTTCACCGGGCTTTTGACATGACCCGGGACCCCCTCGCCGCTCTGGAGTCCGCCGTCCGCCTCGGCTGCCGGACCATTCTCACCTCCGGACAGGCCAAGGACGCGCCGTCGGGAACGGAGGTTCTGAAGGCGCTCCATGCGCAGGCGGCAGGCAGAATCCACATCATGGCCGGCGGAGGCGTGCGGAAGGAAACCATTCGGGACATCCACCGCCGCGCCGGCATCCGCACCTTCCACACCACCGGACGGAGCGGCCCCGTGGACAGCGGTATGCTCTACCGGAAAAGCACGGTCTCCATGGGGCTGCCCTCCCTGTCGGAGTATGAGCTCTGGCAAACCGACGAAGCGGAATTCCGGGCCTGCGCGGAAGCGGTCCACAGCCTTGGGGACTGAAAAGACGTTCCATCCGCAGCGGCACTGCAGCTGCATGGCCGCGCCGCAGCCATAATCGCGCAAAATCCCGCCCGAAGGGCTCTTCCGGAAAGAGTATCCCTTCGGGCGGGGTCTTTTTATCAGGACTCCATGAACAGCAGGAAGTACCCCACCGCCAGGAGGTCGGCACAGCCGCCGGGGCTCAGATTCGCCTGAATCATCGCCTGATCGAAGTCCTGGAGCTCCTTTGGAAAGTCCCCCTCCGGGGCGGCCAGAACCCGCCGGGCCCGCCGGGCGGTCTCCTCCAGCGCCGTCCGGCCCCCGCGGCGGAGAAGATTCGCATCCTCCACCTGGGAGAGCAGGGCCAGCAGGGCCCTCCGTCCCCCCTCTTCCAGGGACTCCGCCTGCCGCAAGGCGGGCAGGACCCACCGGCGAACCGAGGAAAAGCCTCCTGCGGCCTCCCCCCGGGCTCCGCCTGGGGAACGGTCCTTTTCCCACCCGGCGGGAAGCGGCGCGTGAACCCCCAGGGCCGCCGCCCGGCGGCAGAGGTCCTCCACCCCCGGAGACGCCTCGCCGCCTCCCGGCAGCCGGAGGGCATACAGCTGTCCGGCCGCCACGCAGAGAAGGCCCAGGGAGAAAATCAGCCCCTGATGGGTGTTCACCCCTCCGGTGGCGGATCGCATGGCCTCCTCCGCCTCCTGTCCCAGGCTCCGGGCGGAGGAAAACAGGACCGCGTCCTCCCGCTCCGCCGACGAAAAACCCAGCAGGCAAAACCGCCGGAACCAGGGCCCCAGGACGGCGATGCTGTCCAGGAAGGTGAAAAAATCCATGTCCCGGTGAGCGCCGCTGTTCCGGCGGTCCACCAGGCCCGGCTTTGGGGTGACGGACACCTCATAGAGCATGGCCCGGACGGCCCGGGAGGCAACCCGGTCCGCCCATTGGGCGGAAAAACCGGACTCCAGCAGCCGGACAGTTTCTCTCTGGAGCTCCTCCACGGAGTGGCGGCGGCTCCGTCCGCAGACCGCCGCCTCCTCCCCGCAGAGAAGACACCGCCGGGGCGGGCGGCCCGCCTCCCGGCGGGAGATTTTTTCCCCATCGGGCCGCAGCAAATCCAGGTCCAGCAGTCTGCCCAGGGGGCCGGCGTCCTCCACTCCGCAGAGAATTTCCTTCACCTCCGGAAGCGGGACGCTCTCTCTCACCTGATAAAAGGCGCAGGGCCCCGCCCTTTCCAGCCGCTCCTCCAGGAACCTCCAAGAGACTCCGGCACGGTCCAGGGCCGCCTCCGTCCGGCGGCGGCCCTCCCGATAGCCCCGGAGCAGCAGAGGAAAGCGCTTCACCGGCCCCGCCATATTCAGGCTCAGACACAGCAGGCCGCCGTCCTGCGCGGCCAGAAGGCGGCTCTGGACCTCCGCCCGCCGTTCCCGCTCGGCCAGCATCTCCTCCAGCTCCACAAAATCAGTTCCCAGAATGTCCCGAAGCTCCATGACGGTACTCCTCAAGCAAATATTGATAGGTCGTCTCCGTAACCAGCGGCCGCAGTTCTTCCAGCTCCCCCCTTTGGAAAAGCTCCCGCACCCGGCTGGCGCTGATGGGCGCGCCCCCCTCCTCCAGCCGGGGAAGCACCACCGGCTGAATCCCCCATTGGGGAAGCAGCGCCAGCATCTGTTCGTTATACCCCCGGGTAACCGGGCAGAAGGGCTCCTCCCCCATGAAGCGCATCGTGATGCCCAGGGGGGCGGCGAACCGCTCCGCAAAGAGCTTCAGGTCCAGCTCCGCGCTGTGAAAGGCGGCGCCGGCCTGATCTTTCAGGAAATAGGTGGGGAAGGTGGCGTTGGAAATCAGGTAGTCCCCCGTGGGGCAGACCGCCGTATGGGGCAGGTCCGCCAGATTCCGCCGGGCCAGCTCCAGCCGGGCCCCGGCGGAGAAAAAGCTCCGGTCCTCGGACAGGAGAAACACATACAGGAAGTCACAGCGCTCCGCCGCCCGCTCCGCCAGATGCCGGTGCCCCCTGGTGAAGGGATTGCAGTTGGCCACTATGGCGGCGACACGTCCCCCCGGCACGGAGGGCCGGGGCAGCGCGGAGACAAAGTCCTCCACCCCCCGCCGCCGGTTCTCCATCAGCAGCATGCCGGCCGTCTCCGTCACCGGATAGAAGCCCAGTCCGCCGAAGAGGCCCCGGTTCTCCGGCTTCGTGCACAGCATCAGGTGCTCCCTCCCCTGCTGGAGGGCCTGCCGGGTCAAGTGGCTGACCACGGCGGCGCAAAGACCGTCACCCTGCCGCCCCGGCCGGACGGCGACGTATTCCAGCAGTCCGCCGTCCAGGGAGCCGGTGGCCTGCGGTTCTCCCTCTTCCAGCAGCGTCACGGTAAAGGGCGGCGGCGTCTCCGGCGGCGTCAATCCGCCCTCCGCCAGGAACTGCCGGACCGCTTGAAACCGGCGGCCCCGAAGCGTTCCAAATTCCACTTCCATCGTTTCGTCCCCCTTTCAAAGACAGGCGCGGCGGCCCCATACGGAGCCGCCGTGTCCGTTCGCTCAGTCCTCCACCTGGTAAATAAGGTCCATGACGGAGCCGTCCCGGTAAGTGACGACGCCCACGACCTTGTCCGTATAGGCGATGGGCGCGGGCACACCCACAATCTGTTCCGCCCGCTTCTGGAGCTCTTCGATGCCGCACACGGGGATACCGGCGTCCACCAAACGCTGGCGCAGCTTGTAGCGCCGGGGATTGACGGCGATGCCATAGTCCGTAACCACCACGTCCACGGTCTTTCCGGGGGTGACGACAGTGTTGACCTTGTTCACCACGCAGGGAATGCGGCCCCGGACCAGGGGGCAGACAACAATGGCCAGCGCCGCGCCGTAGGCCGTGTCCGGGTGGCCGCCGATGGCCCCCCGAATCACGCCGTCCGAACCGGTGAGGACGTTCACGTCAAAATTCGTGTCCACCTCCAGAGCGGAGAGCACCACCGCGTCCAGCAGGTTCACGGCGCAGCCGGGGTCGGCGGGACTGGCGTAGTAGGAGGCGGAAATCTGCTGGTGGAAGCGGTTGTTTTTCAGGGACTCCGCCGCCCGCAGGTCGAAGGACTGGACGTCCAGAATCTTCTTCACCAGCCCTTCTTCATGGAGGTCCACAATGGAGCCGGTAATGCCGCCCAGGGCAAAGCTGGCGGTGATGCCCTTGGACAGCATCTTCTCCCGCAGGAAGCGGGCCACTGCCAGAGACGCGCCGCCGGAGCCCATCTGGATGGAGAAGCCGTCCTCAAACACGCCGCTGGCAGCGATGACGTTGGCGGCGGACTCGGCAATGGTCAGCTCCTTGGGATTCTTGGTAAAGCGGGTGGCGCCGGACATGATGCCGGCGGGATCGCCGATCTGGGGCACCTCCACAATGTAGTCCACGTCGGTGGAGGGAATGCCGAAAGGGGCGTTGGGGTACTGGACGATATGGTTGGTCAGGATAACCGTCTTGGCCGCGTGCTGGGCGTCGCACTTGGCGTAGCCCATGGAGCCGCACATGACGCCGCCGTCCACGTCCCGGCTGTAGCCGTTGGCGTTGCCGTAGGGGTCGCAGGAGGGCGCGCCCAAAAAGGCCACGTCGATGGGCAGCTCTCCGCATTCAATAGCCTTGGCTCTGCCGCCGTGGCTGCGGAAAACCACGGGAATCTCCATCAGCCCGCCGGAGATGGCGTCCGCCAGCTCCCCCCGGAGGCCGGAGGTCTCAATCCGGCGGATAACGCCGTTTTGGATGTGGCGGATCAACGGGGCGTGGCAGTCCGTCAGGGACGAGGCGGCCAGCGTCAGGTTCCGAAAGCCCATCTCCGCCAGCTTGTCCATCACCTGGTTGACGATGTAGTCACCGTTGCGGAAATGGTGGTGGAAGGAGACCGTCATGCCGTCCCGCAGGCCGGAGAGACGAACCGCCTCCTCCAGCGAGGGGACAATCTTGCTGTAGGACTCCTTGCGCTCCGCCAGGGTGGAATAGCTCTTGCCCAGATTCTCATCGGAAAAGGGTCCGCCCAGGGCACCCAGCTCCTCCAGGTGCGGAATATACCGCTCAGTCATGAATGTCAGCCTCCTCTCGCAGCGCGCCCACGGCCTTGGCCAGGGCCAGAACCCGCTGGGCCCGCAGAACAATGGGCCTGTCCACCATCTTCCCGTTCAGGGAAATCACGCCGGAGCCCTTCCGGTTGGCCTCCTCGATGGCCTCCATCACGGCCAGGGCCTTTTGAATCTCCTTCTCCGTGGGGGTATAGACCTCGTGGACGGTTTTGATCTGTCTGGGATTGATGATGGACTTTCCGTCAAAGCCCAGCTGGTGAATCAGCTCCACCTCGGCCCGGAAGCCCTCCTCGTTGTTCACGTCGCTGTACACGGTGTCAATGGCGTCGATTCCGGCGGCCCTGGCGGCCAGGAGAATCATGCTGCGGCCAAAGAGCAGCTCGATGCCGCCGGGAGAACGGCTGGTCTTCAGGTCGGTGACGTAATCCTCCGCCCCCAGGGCGATGCCGGTGAGGCGCTTGCTGGAGAAAGCGATCTTCTCCGCGTTCAGCACGCCGGCGGCGCTCTCAATGGCGGCCATCATGAGGGTGGACCCCTCCTCGATGCCGCTCTCCCGCTCAATGCGGGCGATCTCCGCCTCGCAGGCCAACACGTCCTCGGCCCGCTCCGTCTTGGGCAGGCGGATCACGGCCCGCCGGGTGCGGACAATGGCCTCCAGGTCGTCCCGCCCGGTCTTCGTGGCGGGGTCGTTGATCCGAACCACCAGCTCCTTGTCCCCATAGTCCATGCTGAGCAGGGCCTGGTACACCAGGAAGCGGGCGGCGTCCTTCTCCGCCAGGGACACCGAGTCCTCCAGATCAAACATGATGGAGTCCTGACTGTAGATTCCGGCGTCCTTAATCATGCCGGGGTTGTTGCCCGGCACAAAGAGCATGGTACGTCTCAGCCGTTTCATTTCCGTACCTCCCACACATAGTCGTCCCGTTCGCAGGCCCGGAAGGCGCTGGCCTTCACCCGGGCCCGGATGACGCAGTCCAGCGCGCCTTTATCCACCGCGGCGACCCGGGCATCCTGAATCCCCAGCGCCTCCAGGGTCTCGGTAATGGCAGCGCGGATGGCGGCGCCGAACTGCTTTTCCACCGTGCTGTTCAGGTCGATCTCGATGCCGCCGCCCTCGTTGGGGGCAACCGTCACCATGATGTCGCTGGATTCCATTGTGCCGGAGACGGCAGCTTTCTTCACAATCATCGTTTTCCAGCTTCTCCTTTCCTCTGCGGCGCCGTCCTCAGTCCGACGCGCCGGCATAGTAGTTGATGAGGCAGCCCGCCAGAATGATGGCGGCCTCCTCCGGGGCAAGCGCCTTCAGCTCCAGGGTGATCTTCTCGGCGGAACCGCCGGCGGGAATGAGCCAGGCCTCCACCCGCGCCGCCTGAGACCGCACCGCCTCGTAAACACCGGGGATGAAGATACGGTCCCCGGGGGAGAACCGCTCCGCCGGGTCTCCGTCCCAGGTAAAGGGAATCATGCCCCAGTTGACCAGATTGGAACGGTAGCGCTTGGTGGCGTACTCCACGCAGATATTGGCCAGTCCCCCCAGCACCCGCTGGCAGGAGGCCGCCTGCTCTCTGGCGGAGCCGTCGCCGGGCCGGTTGGAGCAGACCACGCTGCCAAGGCAGGTCTCCCCCAGGAAGGAGGCCGCGTCCCCGGACAGACCCACGGCGTCCAGCACCTGCCGGGCCAGGGTCTCCAGCTCCGGCGAGGGCTTCCCGCTCTGGCGGGAGAGCTCCAGGTCCCGCACCGCCTTGGCCCGGTCCACATAGGCAGGGTCCCGGCGGGAGAGGGTGAAGTCCGCCATGCGGATCGGGTTGGAGCGGTAGGAGGAGGTGTCCCCGGAGGGAATCAGCTCGTCGGTGGTGGTCACACTGTCGGGAATCACGGAGACCACTTCCAGCAGCGCGTTTTTCTGGAGGGCGATCATCTCCGGCCAGTCGGTGATGTTGGGACCCAGGCGCAGCTCCGTCTCCGGCTTGGGGTGTCCGAATCCGTTGTAGACCGTCTTGGCGTACAGGGTCTTGTCATAGTGGTACTCCGGCGTGGAGTCGTCGTAGTCCACCTCGGTGGCGGGGGTGAGCCAGCCGCCGTTGACGGCGGTGGCCGCGATGGACCGGGCGTCCATCAGGGCCACGGAGGCCATCTGATTCTCCTTGGGCTTGGACCCCTCCCGGTTGGGGAAGTTGCGGGTGGTGTGCCGGATGGCGATGGACCCGTTGGAGGGCACGTCTCCCGCGCCGAAGCAGGGCCCGCAGAAGGAGGGCTTGAGAATCGCCCCGGCGGAGATCAGCTTCCCGGCCACGCCGGTCCGCAGCAGCTCCATCAGCACCGGGCCGCTGGCGGGATAGACGCTCATGGTGAAAAACTCGTTGGGAATGGCCTTGCCGTCCATAATGCGGGCGGCGTGCACCAGGTTCTCGAAGCTGCCGCCGGAGCAGCCGGCGATGTCCGCCTGATCCACCCGGAAGCGGCCGTCCCGCAGCTTGCTCCGCAGGTCCAGCCGGAGATTGGGGTTGGCAATCTGGGTCTGCGCCTTCCGCTCCACCTCCTCCAGGATGTCCGCGGGATTCTCCAGGAAGGCGCGGATGGAATAGACGTTGCTGGGGTGGAAGGGGAAGGCGATCATCGGCTCCACCGCATCCAGGTCTATAACCACAGCTCCATCATAGCACGCATTGGCCCCAGGGTCCAGAGTCTGATAGTCCTCCGGGCGGCCATGGACGCGGAAAAATTTCTCCACCTCGCCGTCCGTCCGCCAGACGGAGGTGAGACAGGTGGTCTCCGTGGTCATGACGTCCACGCCGTTGCGGAAGTCGATGGAGAGCGCTTCCACTCCGGGACCCACGAATTCCAGAACCTTGTTCTTCACAAAGCCGTTGGCAAACACCGCGCCCACCAGGGCCAGGGCCACATCCTGGGGGCCCACGCCATGGCGGGGGCGGCCCTTCAGCCACACGGCGATGACCTCCGGCGGGGCGATGTCATAGGTGCGGCCCAGCAGCTGCTTGACCAGCTCGCCGCCACCCTCCCCCACGCCCAGGGTCCCCAGGGCCCCATAGCGGGTGTGGGAGTCGGACCCCAGCACCATGCGCCCGCAGCCGCTGAGGGTCTCCCGGGCGTAGGAATGGATGACGCTCTGATTGGCGGGGACGAAGATACCGCCGTATTTCTCGCAGGCGGACATGCCAAACATGTGGTCGTCCCGGTTGATGGTGCCTCCCACGGCGCAGAGGGAGTTGTGGCAGTTGGTCAGCACATAGGGCAGGGGAAACTCCTTCAGCCCGCTGGCCCTGGCGGTTTGGATCACGCCCACATAGGTGATGTCGTGGGAGATGAGGGAGTCGAATTTCAGCTTCATGCCGCCGCCGGCGGCGCGGTTGTGGGCGTTCAAAATACCGTAGGCGATGGTCTCCTGCCGCCCCGCCTCCAGGGCCGCGGGGCCGGTCAAAACCTGGGGACCGCCGGGTCCCAGGCGGACCGGCTGACGAATGAGTTCAACCATAAATCGTTACCTCCAAGGGCGGCGTCGCGCCGCCGGTTTCATTTCATGGAATATGGAAACGGCTCTCCCCCCGCCAATGCGAAGGGGAAAGCCGTCTGCATTGCCGGCTGGGAATCAGGCGGCGGACTTGTTCCGGCCCAGCAGCTTTTTGACGAGGGGGCCGACCCAGGGCCAGAGGATGAAGGCCGCGGAGACGATCACCAGCGCGCAGCTGATGGGGCGCTGGAGGAAGATGGTGGCCGAGCCGGTGTACACCAGGCTGTTGATGAAGTTGGACTCCATCATGCTGCCCAGAATGCTGGCCAGGATAAAGGGCGCGGTGGGGATGTTGAACCTGTAGAACACATAGCCCACAATGCCGAAGGCAATGGCCACGCCCACATGGAAGGGATTGTTTTTATAGGCATAGGCGCCGGCCATGCACAACGCCAGAATGCCGGCGGAGAGGACGTTGGGATTGAGCTTCAAAACCTGCGCCGCCAGATACTTGCAGTACAGCAGCGCCAGAGGAAGCATCATGATGTTGCCCACCAGGAAGGCCACGATGATCAGGTAGGCCATATCCGGGTTCTTGGTAAACAGGGTGGGGCCCGCCACCATGCCGTGAATGGTCAGCGCGCCGATGAACAGGGCGGCGGTGGAGTTGCCGGGGATGCCCAGGGACAGCAGCGGCACCATGGAGCTGGCCACCACGGCATTGTTGGCGGCCTCGGGGGCGGCAATGCCCTCCCATTCGCCGGTGCCGAACTTCTTCTCCGGGTGAACCCGTTTTTCCACGTCGTAGGCGGTAAAGATGGCCATGGTCATACCCGCGCCGGGGAGGCAGCCCAGAATGTTGCCGATGGCCGAGGCCCGCAGCCAGGTGGGCAGCAGACGGCGGCACATGGCCCGGTCCGGAAACGCCACCTTGTCGCCGGTGTTGGCGTGGACCTCGTGTTCCGCCTCCTCCACCATCTCGCTGTCCCAGTCGCCGGACTTCTTTCCCACCTTCTCCGCGATCTTCAGCACGGAGAGAATGCCGAACAGGCCGATCATCCGGGGCACCAGGGGAATGCCGTCCATCAGGCTCATGGAGCCGAAGGTGAAGCGGGTCATGCCGGTGGAAGTGCTGACGCCCACGCAGCTGAGCCACAGGCCGAAGCCCATGGAGAGAAAATGCTTCCAGCAGTCCTTGCCCGCCATGCCGATGACGGTGGCGATGCCCAGCATGCCCAGCATGAAATACTCCGGCGGGCCGAATTTCAGGGCCACGGAGGCCAGCACAGGCGAGAGGAACATCAAAACCAGGGCGCTGCAGATGCCGCCGAAAACAGAACTGGTCATGCACACGCTCAGCGCCTGGAGACCATGCCCTTTCTGTTTCAAAGGATAGCCGTCATAGGCCGTCACCACGGCGGAGGCGGTGCCGGGAATCTCCAGAAGCACCGCCGGGATGGAGCCGCCGCAGGCGGAGGAACAGTAGATGCCCACCAGCAGGGCAAAGGCCAGCGTGGGCTGCATGCCGAAGGTGACGGGAATCAGCACGGCGATGGTGATGCTGTCGTTCAGGCCGGGCAGCGCGCCCACCGTCAGTCCCAAAAGCACGCCCAGAAACAGCGTCAGCAGTACAACAGGGTCCGCCAGCTGCTGAAAACCAAGCAAGATATTTTCCATGTTGACAAACCCTCCTTACAGAAACAGCGTGGGCAGGGGGACATGCAGCAAGCCGTAAAACACGCCAAACACCACCGCGGAGATTCCCACGGCGCAGACGGCCAGGATTTTGTACTGCTTATAACCCAGCGTCCACATGATAAAGGCGCCCAGCAGAACCGTATCGAAGAAAAACCCGATTTTCTTCAGCAGGAATACATACAGGAACATGGCGGCCAAACACATCAGCACCCGGAGGATGTTGGTGTCCTTGAAACAGTCCTTGTGCTCCGCCTTCCGCAGCTCAGAGATCAGGTCGATGACGGAGATCACGATGATGACATAGGAAACCAGGGAGGGAAAGGTGGCGTCCCGCTTGTTCATAGACAGCGTGGAGACCTTGATCCAGATGCCGAAGAGGAGAAAGGCAACAGGACTCAGCAGGGAGACCAGTTTGTTTTTCGTCATTTGCGTACCTCTGTGTAAATGGGAAGGACCAGGGCGGGCGGTTCCGCCCGCCCCAGTCCTTCTGATCTGATTAGGAACCCGTGTGAGTAGGGTATTATTCGCCGGCCTGGAGATAATCCTTCAGACTCATGAAGAGGTCGGTCTTCATGTCGATGAAGTCCTGATACTCGGCGGCGGAACGGCAGGCGGGCGTCAGGTTGGCTTCCTTCATGGCGTTGATGAACTCGTCGCTGCTGCAAAGCTTGGTGAACTCCTCCACCAGATAGTTGTACACGTCGTCGGGCACCTTGGAAGAGCAGGAGATCGCGCGGTCCGCGCCGTCGATGAAGCCCTCATAGCCCAGCTCCTTGAAGGTGGGAACGTCGGGCAGACCCTCGAAACGCTCGTTGGCCATGATGGCGATGCCCTTGATGTTGCCCTCCAGGATGGCGTCGGCGCACTCGCCGGCGGTGAGGCAGGTGAGGTCGGCATGGCCGCCCATCAGCTCGGAAATCTGGACGCTGCCGGAGTCCACATGGATGCAGTCATAGTTGATCTTGGTGCCGGTGGCCCCCTCCAGCTTGGATGTCCAGTCCAGAGTACGGACGTGGCTGGAGGTGCCAAAGCCGGAGTCGTTGGCGATCAGAGTGTTGCTCTTGGCGTACTCCAGAAGGCCCTCCAGATCGTCAAAGGGGGCGTCGGCCCGGGCCACCAGAACGGCGGGGTCGGCGTTGGCGCAGATGATGGTCTTGAAGTCGTCCACGGTAAAGGGGACGTCCTTCAAGATGGGGTTGCTGATGCCGGAGGCGGTGAAGGTCAGCAGGGTGTAGCCGTCAGGCTCGGCGGTGTTGGCCACATAGGCCTGACCGATGGCTCCGCCGCCGCCGGGCTGGTTCTCCACGATGATGTTCCGGCCGTTGAAATAGCCGTTCTCCATGGCGATCTTGGCGATGATGCGGCCATAGATATCGTTGCCGCCGCCGGCGTCAAAGGGAACGATCAGGGTGATGTCCTTCTCCGGGTAGGCCAGCTCGCTGCCCTGCGGTTCGGAGCTGCCGCTGGAGCTGGTATCGGAGCTGCTGGAGTTGTCCCCGCCAGCGGGTTCTTTGCTGCCCGTTCCGGAGTTGCCGCAGGCCGCCAGGGCCAGGACCAGAACGAGGCTCAGGGCCAGTGCAAGAAACTTTTTCATTGTAATTCCTCCATCGTATTTGTTTTAAAAAAGAGAGCTTCCTCTCCTCTTCACAAAAGGATATGCGGACGGGCCTGCTCAGGCAGTCCCCTGCCCGTCCACCAGGCGCAGAATCTCGTCAAAGTCCGGAATATCAATGCTGTTGACGGCGTAGTGCGCGTATTCAATCTTCCCCTCCTGGTCCACAATAAACAGGGCGGGCAGCTGCTGGGCCTCCCCCTCGCCGGTTTTGCGCTGGTAGCCGCGGGCGGCCACGGCCTCCTGCTTGGCTTTCAGTTGGGCGAGTCCCTCCGGGCTGGTGGGCATCCGGTCCTCCTTGGTGGCGGCGGCACGAATGTCCAGAGCCTGATAGAAGGCGTGGTCGGTGTCGCACACCACGTCAAAGGGAACCTGGAAGTCCCCTTTCAGGCCGGTGATGGACTCCCGGCTGCTTTGCAGGACGGCAAACACCTGGGTGTCCTTGTCGGTAAAGCGGGCATACTGCCATGCAAGCATGTCTATGTCATACTGGCAGAAGCGGCAGCCGATAAACCGCATGACCCAAAAGACGGTGTGCTTCCTGCGGCGCACCACCTCGTAAACGGTGCAGCGCTCGCCGGAATAGGTCTCAAAGGCAAGGTCCGGGAAGCGGTCTCCCGCAGCGGCTCTGGGCATAATGGAAACCTCCTTAAAATTTCAATTTGTACTGCTGGTAAATCTGGTCCAGTCCCTGCTTCAGCACAGAGGTGGGGCAGCCGATGTTCAGGCGGATGAAGTTTTTGCCCTCCTGGCCGAAGCCGTCGCCCCGGCTCACCGCGACCTTGCACTCGTGGATGATGAAATGGGCCAGCTCGTCGCCGCTGATGCCCAGCTCCGTGCAGTCCAGCCACATCAGATAGGTGGACTCCGGCTCCACCAGCTTGATCTTGGGCATCTTCTCCTGGAGATAGCTCCGCAGGAAGTCCACGTTCTTCTCCAGATAGGGCAGCAGCTGCTCCAGATAGTCCTCGCACTGGGTATAGGCGGCCACCAGGGCGGGAACGGCGAAGATGTTCTGCTGAATGCTGCGGTTCATCTTGAAGCGGTCGTTCAGCAGCTTCCGCAGCTCGGGATTTGGAACCACCACGGCGGAGCCCCGCAGTCCGGCGCAGTTGAAGGTTTTGGAGGGCGCGTAGCAGGTGATGACATTGTTCCGCTCCTTCTCGCTGCCCAGCATGCCCATGGGCGTATGCTTGTGGCCGTAGAGCACCAGGTCCGAGTGAATCTCGTCGCAGATGACCACCACGCCGTTCTCCGCGCAGATGGAGGACATCTCCGCCAGCTCCTCCGGCGTCCAGACCCGGCCCACCGGGTTGTGGGGATTGGAGATGATCATCAGCTTGGCCCTGGGGTCCGCCGCCCGGCGGCGCAGGTCGTCAAAATCGATGGTATAGCGGCCGTCCTGGTAGAGCAGGCTGTTGTCGCTGATCTCCCGGTGGTTGTCCTCAATGGCGAAGCCGAAGGGATGATAGACCGGGCGGGAGATGATGATCTGGTCCCCCTCCTCGGTCAGGGCCTGAATCATGGTGTTGAACACGGGTACGATGCCGGTGGCGAACACCAGCCAGTCCGGGTCCATCTTCCAGCCGTGGCGCTTTGCCACCCAGTCCACAGTGGCCTTCTTGAAATCCGGCGTGACAAAGGGATAGCCATAGACGGGATGCGCCGCACGCTGGAGCACAGCATCCACCACCGGCTGCGGACAGCGGAAGTCGGTATCCGCCACCCACATGGGCAGCGCCTCCGGGTTTCCGACCCGGACGCCCACATTGTCCCACTTGGAGGAGCCTGTGTTGTGCCGGTCGATGATCTCGTCAAAATCGTACTTCATACCTCTACTCCTTATCCTGTTCATGATTGACAAACGGGGCCGAAGGTCCTCTCAAAAGCCCTGCCGCCCGCTGGTGCGCCGCGTCTTGATGCTCACATTATAAATGGATTGTTTTTTCGACTCAAATACTTATATTTCACAGGGGGCATAGCTTTTTTGCACAAAGTATTCGGCCTGGCTTGCAAGTATTGCGGTCAGATGCTATAATAAGCGGGACCATCCAAAGCTTACCAGTGGCATGTCCGGCGGATTTGTATTAGAATCAAACGGCTGGCGGAGGCTCTGCGGCGCTCTTTTTAAAATACACATTCAGAGGGCGCTTGTCAAAGCCGGCGCTGTTTTCAGAAACGGGGGTATCGGGATGACGGACCGGGAAATTTTGTATGTCTCTACCATCGCGCGGTGCGGCAGCATTACCAAGGCGGCGGAACAGCTCTTTATTGCCCAGCCGTCTCTCACCCAGGCGCTGCACCGAATTGAGGCGGAATATGACACCGTCTTTTTCCACCGGGGGCAGGGCGGACTGCGGCTGACGGAGGCCGGAGCGGCCTATCTGGCTGCTGCGGAGCGGATGAAGCAGGCCTACCAGCGGATGGAATACGAGATCGGCGAGGCCGCCGGCACCCAGCGGGGCCGCGTCACTTTGGGCGTCACGCCCTTTCAGGGCAGGCTGCTTCTGCCGGGCCTTTTAAAGCTGTATCACCGGCGTTTCCCCATGATGGACCTGCGGCTGCTGGAGAACTCCTCCGCCCAGCTGGAGCAGCTAACCTGGGAGGGGCGGCTGGACCTGGCCGTGCTTCACCGTCCCTTTCGGGATTACGACCTGGAATACGTCTCCTTATTTCGGGAGGAAATCTACCTCGCCGTCCCTCCGGATGACCCGGACTATCTGTCCGCCTCCGCCAAGGGCGATTCCCTCCCCCTTGTCACTGCGGAAATCATGTCCCGGAAATCCTTCAACATGCTGACTCCCAACCAGCGCAGCCGCCAGGTGGCGGACAATATCTGCGCGGCGGCCGGCATCGTTCCCAAGATTTTCTTCTCCACCGCCAGCTTCGCCACGTCGCTGGCCCTGACTGCGGACGGAATCGGCGCCGCCTTCGCGCCCAAGAGCTTTGCCCGCCATTATTCCAAGCAGTACCGGACGGCTTACTTCCGCTTTCCCCCCGCCTGGAACGCCAGCTGGGAGCTGGTGGCGGCCTACGCCCCCAATTTCCCCCTGTCGCAGCCCTGTCTGGAGCTGGCCAGAATCATGCAGGAATGTATCGCGTCTACGCCGGAGGTATTTTCATGAACACCACTCTGCTTCGATACGCTGTGGAATACGCCGCCTGCGGCTCCGCCCAGAAGACGGCGGAACGCCTGGGGGTCAACCGCTCCTCCGTCACCCGCAACATCAAGCGGCTGGAGGAGGAGCTGGGCGCGCAGCTGTTCATCACCACGGGAGACGGGCCGGTTCCCACCAACTTCGGGGAAATCTGCCTGCGCCGCGCCAGGGAAATTTTAAAGGAGGAGGAGAACCTGCGGTTTGACTTCGCCGGAGACGGGGTATACAGCGGCACCATCGACATCGGCATGGGCTCCAACCGCTCCCAGCAGGTGCTGCCCTCCGTCCTGCCGGAGTTTCACCGCCGCTATCCCAACATTTCCATCCAGCTCCACGAGATGAGCACGGCGGACCTGTCCATAGGTCTTTTGAACCAGCGGCTGGATTTCGCCGTGGTCAGCCAGCCGGCCCTGGGCCGGGGCATCGCCTTTGAGCCGCTGATGACGGAGCGGCTGGTCCTGGTGGCCCCCCGGGAGGACGCCTTCGCTCCCCTGTACGGCTATGAGAAGGAGGGGACGCGCTATGTCCAGCTGGAAAAATTCCGGGACAGGCGCTTCATTCTGGGCTATCCCAGCCAGAAGAGCCGGGTGGTCTGCGACCGGGTCTTCCGCCGGGTGGGCTTTGAGCCCCAGGTGATTTTCCAGACCCGCAACAATTATACCGCGGCCATGCTGGCTTACAACGGCCTTGCCTATGCGCTGGTGCCGGAGAGCTGCACCCGGACGGAGCAAGGCCCTATTGAGCACTATCAAATGGACCCGGAGCTGGAGGCCAGCTGGACCATCGGCATCGCCACGCTGAATGGCAAGAACCTGTCCCACGCCGCCGGGCAGCTGAAGCGGCTGATGCTGAAAGCCCTGGGCCACCGGCCGGTCCAGGAAGAAACGCCGGCAAAGACATGAGCGTCCCTTCGGGGGCGCTTTTTTCGCGCCTGTGCAAAAAAGCAATAGCGGGCACGCAGAAAGAATATTGGACTTTCATTTCTCCTTATATTACCCTTATTATATCATCTATCTATAAAAAATCCCCTCGGGGAAATAAATTGATCGTGTCAGGAAAGGCGGGCGTATATGGGGACCCAGAACCAGACGGCCATTTCGCAGAGAATCGCAGAGTTTGCTCTGTCTCCCAGCCTCTCAAAGGCGCCGGAGGCTGTGGTGGAATACGGAAAACTGCTTTTGATGGACACTTTCGGCGTGGCGATGTCCTGTCAGGATATGGACCATGCCAAGGCGGTCCGCGGCGCGCTGAAGGAGATGGGCTCCGTGCCCTGCTGCACGCTGTGGGGCACGGAGGAAAAGGCCCGCCTGGCGGACGCGGTTCTATACAACGCCGCTTTGATCCACGGCGCGGATTATGACGACACCCACGTGGGCGGCATCGTCCACCCCAGCGCGGCGGTCGTCAGCACAGCCCTGACCGTGGGCGAGCAGTGCGGGGCCACCGGACGGCAGATGATGGAGGCCATTCTCGCGGGCTGGGAGATCATTGTCCGCCTGGCCCTGGCGGCAAAGGGCCGTTTTCACGACGTGGGCTTCCACGGTACCGGCATTGTGGCCCCCTTCGCGGCGGCCTGCACGGCGGCCCGCCTTCTGGGCGACAGCCGGGAGACGCTGGTCAACGCCCTGGGCATCTGCGGCAGCCAGGCGGCGGCCTTGCAGGAGTTCCTGCGGGACGGCAGCTGGGTGAAGAAGATGCACCCCGGCTGGGCCGCCCACAGCGCCATCTATGCTCTGAGCCTGGCCCGCAATGGCTTCACCGGCCCCCGGGAGGTGTTCGAGGGCGAATTTGGAATGTGGAAAACCCACTGCGGCGGAACGGACGGTCTGGAGGAGGCCTTCTCCGACCTGGGAGAGGTCTGGCACACCACGGAGATCACCGTCAAGCTGTATCCCGTCTGCCACATGACCCACTCCTTCATCGACTGCATGCTCGCCCTCCAGCGGGAGGAGGGCTTTACTGCGGAGGACATCGACTCCGCCGAGTGCCGCATTGAAAGCCGCTGCTATCCCATTGTCTGCACCCCCCGGGAGAGCAAAACCCGGCCCAACACGGATTATATCATGCGGTTCAGTCTGCCATATGTGGTGGCCGTGGCGGCGGTGAAGGGCCGGGTCAGCCCCTGGGAGATTGATTTGAAGTACGCGCAGGACCCCCAGCTCTGCGGCCTGATGGACCGGATTCAGTGCGTGGACGACAACTCCAAGCGCAACCCGGGCTACTTCCCCGGCTTCCTCACCGTGACACTGAAGGACGGCCGGCGCTTTGTCCGGGACCAGCGCTATGAGATGGGCACCGCCCAGAATCCCCTGGACCTCGCCGCCGTACAGAAGAAATTCATGGACAATCTGGAGCCCTTTTACACCTCCGCCCAGATTCAGCAGATCGCGGACATCCTCCGCCGCTTTGACGCGCTGCCCGGCGCCGGGGAGCTGATCGCCGCCCTGCGCCGTTGAGTATCTATAAAATTTCGAATATTTTTAAGATAGGAGTATGAATGATGGGACAGACACTCGTAGAAAAGATCATCAGCAAAAATATGGGCCACGCCGTGAAGGCCGGGGAGACGGTGGTGGTCAACGTGGACTTCGCCGCCCTGCACGACGGCTCCGGCCCCCTGCTGGTCCGCCTGATGCAGGAGCGGGGATATGACAAGGACCCGGTGTTCGACCCGGAACGGCTGCTCTTCGCCAACGAGTTCGGCCCCGAGTCCACCAAAGAGGTCGCCAACGAGCACGCCCTTTGCCGCCGGTACGCCCTGGAGCACGGCTGCCACTGGGAGGAGGGCGGCACCGGCCACGTCCACGCCCATGTGTACGAGAACTTTCTGAAATGCGGCTCCGTCTGCATCGTGGGCGACTCCCACACCACCGTCCACGGCGCTTACGGCTGCTTCGCCACAGGCTGCGGCTCCACCGACATGGTGGCCGTGACCCGCTTCGGGCAGACCTGGATCAAGGTGCCGGAGACCTTCCGGATCAACGTCACCGGCAAGCTGCCCAAGGGCGTGTACGCCAAGGACATCATGCTGAAGCTGGCCAGCATCATCAAGTCGGATCAGGCGATCTATAAGTCCCTGGAATTCCGGGGGGACACCATCGCCAGCCTTTCCATGGAGGGCCGCCTGACCATCACCAGCATGGGCGTGGACGTGGGCGCGAAGAACGCCATCATGGAGACGGACGAGCACACCCGGGAATACCTGAAGAAGTTTGGCCGGGAGGCGGACTACGTGGAAATCCGGGGCGACGACGACGCCGATTTTGAGCGGGTCATTGACATTGACGCCGCCGCCCTGGAGCCCCTGGTCTCCAAGCCCCATTATGTGGAGAACGTGGACCTGGCCAAAAATTGCAGCCACGAGCATGTGGATTTGATCTACATCGGCAGCTGCACCAATGGCCGGGTGGAGGACCTGCGGGTGGCCGCCGAGATTCTCAAGGGCAAAAAAGTCGCCAAGGGCACCCGCCTGCTGGTCATTCCCAACTCCACCTACGTCTTCAAGGAGTGCCTGAAGGACGGCACCCTGCTGACCCTGGCGGAGGCCGGAGCCATGATCGAGGCCCCCAACTGCGGCCCCTGCATGGGCGTGCATCAGGGCATCCCCGCGGACAACGAGGTGGTGGTCGCCACCCAGAACCGCAACTTCAAGGGCCGCATGGGCAACCCCACCGCCAGCATCTATCTCTCCAGCCCCGCCACCGCCGCCGCCACCGCCCTGACCGGCTACATCACCGATCCCCGCGAAGTCATGGGTTGAACGATTCGGAAGGAGTAATTGATATGATTAGAGATTCCATCCAGGGCAGAGCCTGGAAATTCGGCTCCAACGTCAGCACCGACTCCATCGCCCCCGGCCGTCTCATCTCCCTGCGGGCCAATCCCCAGGAATACGCCAAGCACGTGCTGGAGGACGCCCGGCCCGACTTTGTAAAGGGCGTGAAGGCGGACGACTTCATCGTCGCGGACCGGAACTTTGGCTGCGGCTCCAGCCGGGAGATCGCCCCCATCATCATCAAGCTGGCCGGCGTGGGCGCGGTGCTCTCCAAGTCCTTTGGCCGCATCTTCTACCGCAACGCCATCAACAACGGCATGCTGCTCATCGAGTGCGACACCGACCGCATCGAAGAGGGGGACGAGCTGTTCGTGGACGTGAAGGGCCGGGTCATCAAGAAGGTCAACGACCCCGTCTTTGCCATGCCCTTCACCCTGTCGGAAAAAGAAGTCAAGATCATCAACGAGGGCGGCCTTCTCAACTACATTGAGAAGTACAACTCCCTGGATATTTGAGACATGGCGGAGGAACTGAGAGCGCTTGCCCGCTTCACCTGCCGCCTCCGGCTGGAGGACCTGCCGGAACCGGCGCTGGACGCCGCCCGCCGCTGCGTGCTGGATAACCTGGGCGCGGCGCTGGGGGCGGCGGAGTCCCCCGAAATCCGCTCCATCCTTCAAGCCTATGAGGACTGGGCCGGACTGGGAAAAAACGGTCTCGAGGCCGCCGCCTGGGGACAGGGCCGGCGGACCGGGCTGTTCAACGCACTGCTGTGCAACGGCCTCCTCTCCCACGAGCTGGAGCTGGACGACGTACACACCGGCTCCAAGTCCCACGTGGGCGCGGTGGTCATCCCTGCCGCCTGGACCCTTGCCGACGCTCTCGGCGCCGGCGGGCGGGCCTTTCTGGAGGCCGTCGCGGCGGGCTATGAGGTCATGGGCCGGGTGGGCCTGGGCATGGACGTGGCCAGCAACCGCAAGCGGGGCTGGCATACGACAGGGGTCATCGGTACCTTCGGCGCCGCCGCGGCCGCCGCGAGACTGCTGGGCCTGAACGAGGACCAGACCCTCAGCGCCTTCGGCATGGCGGGCACCCAGTCCAGCGGCCTGTGGGCCTTCCTGGCGGAGGGAGCCACCTGCAAGAAGCTCCACCCCGCCCGAGCGGTTCTCAACGGCGTGTCCGCCTGCCTGCTGGCCAAGGCCGGTATGACCGGTCCCGCCCACATTCTGGACGCCCAGGACGGGGGGCTCTATCCCGCCGTCAGCGACCGCTTTGACCTCTCCCGGCTCACCGCCGGACTGGGACAAGACTATGAGATCACCAAGATCGACAAGAAGCCCTATCCCTGCTGCCGCACCACGCACCACGCCATTGACGCCGCCCTGCGCCTGCGGGAGGAGCACGGCCTCCGTCCGGAGCAGATTCGCTCCGTTCTGGTGGAGACCTATGAGGTGGGCGTCCTGCAATGCGGCTTTGCAAAATACCCGGAAAGCCCCGTGGAGGCGAAATTCAGCATTCCCTTCACCTGTGCCGCCGCCTTTGCCCGGGGGCAGGTAACCCGGGGCGAATTCTGCCGGGACCTGCTGGAGGACCCCCAGGTCCGCCGGGTGGCCCAGGCCACGAAAGTAGTCTCCAGCGAGGACTTCACCCGCCGCTATCCCCAGCGCTGGGGCAGCCGGATGACCGTGACGCTGGAGAACGGTGAAACGCTGTCCTGCCAGGTGGACGATATGTCCGGCAGCGTGGCTGTGCCGCTGTCCCCGGAGCGGGAACGGGACAAGTTCTTCGACCTGACCGTCCCGGCCCTGGGCCGGAGGCGGGCGGAGGCGCTGATGGACGGCATCCTTCGGGTTGAAACCCTGGAGCGCCTCCCGGACCTGGCCTGACGGCGGAGAATTCTCCCCTTCCTAAATAACACACCCACTCTCTCTGAAAAGAAAAGAAGCCGCGAAAGGAATCCGCCTCGGGTTCCTTTCGCGGCTTCCTGCGGAAAAATCCCTCTGCCCATTCTCCGCGCCTTCTCAATCCAGAGGATGCTCTCCCTTCTCCGCCTCCACCAAAAAATCCAAAAAGGCGGCGGCCAGCCTGCCCCTCTTGACAGAGGAGCGGCACAGCGCCCAGGTCTGGCGAATATAGGGGCTGCCGTCCTTCCACAAAAGCGGCTGGCGGAAGAGGTCCGGCGCGCTTTTCAAAAGCAGGGTGGGAACCAGCATCCACCCCAGGTCCTGCTGCACCATCCGCAGGCCGGTCTCCATGTTGTCCACCTCCATCAGCACCAGAGGCGGAACGGAAAAGTGCTCCTGCCACCAGCGGATGTTGCTGGCGTGGGTGTCCGACGGGGGAACCAGAATCTGGGGGCGGCGGGGCAGGTCCGCAAAGGGGATGGGCGTTCTGGCGGCCAGGCACACCGGCTCCTCCCGCAGAAGGTGCCGCTCCTCGCTCCACTGCGGACTTCCCCGGACGATGGCGATGTCCACCTCCCCCTCCACCAGGGAGCGGTATGCCTGGCTGCTGCGGCTGGTCTTGAGGTTGATGGTCACAGCGGGATAGCGCCGGCCAAAGCTCCGCAGGAGCTGGGGCAGGTCCGCGTTGGCAAACGCGCTTCCAACGCCCAGCCGTAGCGTCCCGGACAAAACCGGCGCCATGTCGGACAGATCGTCCCGCAGAGCCCGGTAACGCAGGCGCATGTCCTGGGCATAGGCCGCCAGCCGCTCGCCTTGGGGCGTCAGCGTCACGCCGGAGGGAACCCGGTCAAACAGAGAGACGCCGAACTCCGCCTCAATCCGGCGCAGCCGGTAGGACAGCGAGGGCTGGGCCAGGAAGAGGACCTCCGCCGTTTTTGTGATGTTGCGCTTTTGGGCCAGGGTCACCAGAATCTCCCAATCGCTGTTGTTCATATAAAGACCCTCCATAGAATAATTCTATTGTTTATCCGAAAATAATGTATTTTACTTCTATGAGCGCTCCCATTATAATCAAGTCAGCGTGAAAAGACAAGGGCTGAAAACAGAAAGGAGAGACCCATGAAGGAATACACCAAGGAACTGATGCGTTACGTACTGCAAGTACGCTTTGAGGACCTTCCGCCCCAGGCGGTCGAACTGGCGAAGCGCCATTTTCTGGACTGCGTGGGCGCGGCTCTGGCGGAGGCGGCGGAGCCCCGCAGCGGCATCGTCCGGCGCTATTTTCAGGGGATTGGGTCCCAGGGTAACTGCCGGGTAATCGGAACCGGGCAGCGTTTGACGGTGGAAAACGCCGCCTTTGCCAACGGCATTCTGGCCCACACCATCTGCTTTGACGATTCCGGCCCCTCCCACCCCTCCGTAACCGTGGTGCCGGGCCTGCTGGCCCTGGGAGAGGAGCGTCACATTTCCGGCAGGGAGATTCTGACGGCCCAGGTCATGGGCTATGAAGTGTTCCAGCGGCTGAACGCCGTCACGGCGGAGGCCTGGGAAATGCGCAAGCGGGGCTGGCACCCCACAGGCTTTTTCGGCGCCGTGGCGGGCGCCGCACAGTCCGCCAAGCTTCTGGGGCTGGACCTGGAGACCGCCCAAAGGGCCCTGGGCATCGCCGCCACCCTGGGCGGCGGGCTCAGCCAGAACATCGGGAACATGGGCATGGGCCTTCACGCCGGAAACGCCAGCCGGAACGGCGTCACGGCGGCCTATCTCGCCAAGGAGGGCTTTACCGCCGATCCCCAGCCCCTGGAGGGGCGCTTCGGCCTGATGGACGCCCTGTGCGGCCCCGGCAGCTATGAGATCGGCCAACTGACGGAGGACCTGGGAAAAACGCCCCGGCTGCTGGACCCGGGCATCACCATCAAGCCCTATCCCAACTGCTGGGCTCACCACAAGGTGCTGCAGGCCGTGCTGGAGCTGCGGGAGCGGTACGGCATCCGGCCGGAAGAGGTGGAACGGGTCCTGGTGGACTTGCAGATGGATAAGCCCACCTACCGCTACCGCCTGCCCAAAACCGATCTGGAGGCCCGGTACAGCCTCAGCTACGGCATCGCCCTGGCGCTGCTGGACGGGGAGCTCACGCTCCGGCAGTACGCGGAGGACCGGATCACCCGGGCGGACAGCGTGGAGATGATGGAGCGGATCGTGGACACCCCGGCCTCCGGCGCCGGGCAGCAGACGGTGGTCCTCCTCCTGCGGGACGGGCGGCGCTATGAAAACAGCGTCCGCTTCTCAAAGGGGCATCCCCTTCACGATCCCCTTCGTCTGGAGGAGCTTCGGGAAAAATACCGCGCCTGCGCCGGACGGCTGCTGCCGCCGGAGCGGGTGGAGGCGTCTATGGAGGCCATTTTGTCCCTGGAGGAGGCGGAGGACCTCAGCCGGATTGTGGACCTTCTGGTGCCGTGAGGAGGGGAATCCATTGCTGACACGGCTGTTGATTACCCTTTTGATTGGCGCGGCGGGCGCCTGGGCGCTGTACAAGCTGCGGGTGCCCGCCGGGGCCATGGCGGGGGCGATTCTTCTGGTGGGAATCTTTCAGATCGCCACGGGATACGGCTATTTTCCCCGATTTGTGAAAACCTGCGTCCAAGCGGTGGCCGGCGGCTTTGTCGGACAGCGCATCAGCCGGAGCGACCTGAAGGAGCTGCGGAGCATTGGAAAGCCCTCCCTTCAGCTTTTCGGCGGCATCGTGTTTCTCACCTTCTGCACGGGACTATTGATTCACCACACCGCGCCGGTGGACACAGCCACGGCGCTGCTGTCCTCCATGCCCGGCGGCATGACGGACGTGGCTTTGATCTCGGCGGACGTAGGGGCGGACCCGGCCCAGTCCACGGCCTTGCAGCTGGTGCGCTATCTCATCGCCATTTTGATTCTCCCCCAGCTGGACGCCAGGATCTGCGCCCGCTTCGCCCCGGAAAAGCAGAGCCGGGACGCGGGAGATCTTCCCGGCGGCGGCCGGAAACTTCGGGACGGAAAACACATGGCCATTACGCTGGCCATCGTCGCCCTTGCCGGCGCGCTGGGAAAGCTCAGCGGCTTTCCGGCGGGAGCGATGGTTCTGCCCATGTTCGCCGTGGCCGCCTACAACATCCGCAGCGGAGAGGCCTATCTCCCCAAGGGGATGAAGCTGGCCGCCCAGTGCCTGGCCGGGGTCAACATCGGCGTGACCATCACCCTGGCGGACATTCTGCACTTCCGGGAGCTGGCGCTGCCGGCGGTGATGGTGGCGGTCAACTGCGTGGCGGTCAACTACGTTTTGGGGTTTCTGCTTTATAAGACCAATGATCTGGACCTGCCCACCAGCCTCTTCGCCTCGGTGCCGGCGGGGATGTCGGACATGGCCCTGGTCTCCCTGGAGCAGGGCGGCGAAGCGCCCAAGGTGGCCGTGTTGCAGCTGGTGCGCTATCTGTGCGCCATGGCCTTCATGCCCGCCATGATCAAGCTCTTCGCCGGGTGGTATCCCCTCTGACATTTTCTTCCGCAAGCCGGTTCCGCCGATTTACAGACATTGACATTTCGTCAAAATGGTGATATGGTTCCTATAGAGACGCAGGCATTTTGTCTATATCAGACAATGCCTCCATATTACAAAAAAGGAGTCCGGCAAAATGAGTGGAACGAATTTCATCGTAGCGGACGGCAACGAAGCCGCGGCGTACGTGGCCTACGCATTTTCCGAAGTGGCGGCCATCTATCCCATCACGCCCTCCTCCCCCATGGCGGAAAAAACGGACGAGTGGTCCGCCAACGGGCGGAAGAACCTCTTTACCCAGCCCGTCAATCTGGTGGAGATGCAGTCGGAGGCCGGGGCCATCGGCGCGGTTCACGGCGCGCTGGAAGCCGGCTCCCTGGCCACCACCTTCACCTCCTCCCAGGGGCTGATGCTGATGATCCCGGTGATGCACCGCATCAGCGGCACCCGGCAGCCGGCGGTGCTTCACGTGGCCTCCCGCACCGTGGGCACCCACGCCATGTCCATCTTCGGCGACCACAGCGACGTGATGAACTGCCGCCAGACCGGCTTTGCCATGCTGTCCACCGGCAGCGTGCAGGAGGTCATGGACCTGGCCGGCGTGGCCCATCTGGCGGCCATCAAAACCCGTATCCCCTTCCTGCACTTCTTCGACGGGTTCCGCACCTCCCACGAGATTCAGAAAATCCGGACCATCCCCTATGAGGAGTTCGGCAAGCTCCTGGACTGGGCCGCCGTCCGCCGGTTCCGGGAATCCGCCCTGAATCCCTACCATCCCTCCCTGCGGAACACCGTTCAGAATCCGGATGTCTACTTCCAGTTCCGAGAGGCCAACAACCGCTTCTATGACGCGCTGCCGGACGTCGTGGAGGACTACATGCGTCAGATCAACGCCGTCACCGGCCAGGATTACCACCTTTTCAACTACTACGGCGCTCCCGACGCGGAACGAGCCGTCGTCGCCATGGGCTCCGTCAGCGGAACCGCCCGGGAGACGGTGGCCCACCTCAACGCGGCGGGCGAGAAGGTGGGCTTCCTTCAGGTGCATCTCTTCAACCCCTTCTCGGCGGAGCACTTCCTGTCCGCCCTGCCCAAGACGGTGAAAAAGCTGGCCGTACTGGACCGCTGCAAGGAGATGGGCGCCGTGGGCGACCCGCTGTACCTGACTGTCTGCGGCGCTTACGCCAACCGTCCCGACGCGCCTTACATCTGCGGCGGGCGCTATGGTCTCTCCTCCAAGGACACCACCCCCGCCCAGATCAAAGCGGTCTTCGACCACCTGCGCTCCGACCGGCCCTTCACAGGCTTCACCGTCGGCATCGAGGACGACGTCACCCACCGCTCCCTGCCGGTGGGTCCCCCCCTGCCCCTGGTTCACAAGAAGATGGTCAGCTGCAAATTCTGGGGCCTTGGCAGCGACGGCACCGTGGGCGCCAACAAGAACTCCATCAAGATCATCGGCAGCAACACGGAGCTGTATACCCAGGCCTATTTCGAGTACGACACCAAGAAGTCCTTTGGCATCACCCGAAGCCATCTGCGCTTTGGGGAGGAGCCCATCCTCTCGTCCTACCTGGTAAAGGAGGCGGACTTCGTCGCCTGCCACAACCAGTCCTTCCTGGATAAATACGACATCATCTCCGAGCTGAAGCCCGGCGGAACCTTCCTTCTGAACTGCCGCTGGACGCCCCAGGAGCTGGAGCGGGAGCTTCCCCCGGCGGTCAAACGGGGACTGGCGGAGAAAAACGCCCGGCTGTACATCATCGACGCCAACGCCATCGCCCACCGCCTGGGCCTGGGGGACCATGCCAGCATGGTGCTGCAGGCCGCCTTCTTCCGTCTGGCGGACATCATCCCCATGGAGGAAGCCGCCGGCTATATGAAGAAGGCCGCCGAGAAGACCTTCGGCAAGAAGGGCGAGAAGGTCGTGCAGATGAATCTGGCCGCCATCGACCAGGGTGCGGAGCATGTGACAGAGGTCTCCATCCCGGAGAGCTGGAAGACCTGCGCCGATCTCCCCAAACCGGCGGAGGAGGAGGTCCCCGATTTCATCCGCCGCATCCTGCGCCCCTGCAACGCCCAGCAGGGCGACCGTCTCCCCGTCTCCACCTTCGCCGGATACGAGGACGGCACCATGCCCCTTGGCACCACCGCCTATGAAAAGCGTGGCATCGCCACCCAGATTCCCGTATGGGACAGCACGGCCTGCATCCAGTGCAACCGCTGTTCCTTTGTCTGTCCCCACGCCGTCCTCCGGCCCTATCTTCTGGATGAGGCCGAGGCCGCCGGCGCGCCGGGGGACTTCGTCTCCGTCCCCGCCAAGGGGGCCAAGGGACTCTCCTTCTCCCTCCAGATCAGCGAGATGGACTGCACCGGCTGCGGCTGCTGCGCCGCCTCCTGCCCCATGAGCGGGAAGGCGCTGCGGATGGAGCCCGTGACCCGGGAGCTCTCCGTCTCCCCCGCCTGGAAATACGGCCTCACCCTGACTGAGAAGAACGTATTCAAGGTCGAGACCGTGAAGGGAAGTCAGTTCCGCCAGCCCCTGTGCGAATTCTCCGGGGCCTGCGCCGGCTGCGGAGAGACGCCCTACGCCAAGCTGCTCACCCAGCTCTACGGCGATCGGATGTACTGGGCCAACGCCACCGGCTGCTCGCAGGCCTGGGGCGCGGCCATGCCCTCCATTCCCTACACCACCGGCAAGCAGGGCCGGGGCCCCGCCTGGAGCAACTCCCTCTTTGAAAACAACGCCGAGTTCTGCCTGGGCATGTATCTCTCCGTAAAGCAGCAGCGCGAGAAGACCCGGGCCTGGGTCCGGGAGCTCAAGGAGCTGGTCCCCGAACTGGAGGGCCCCATTACGGAGTGGCTGGACACCTACTCTGACGTCAACGCCTCCATGCCCGCGTCGGAGCGGCTGGACGCCGCGCTGGACGCCGCCTCCCTCACCGGCCGGGCGGATGAGCTGAAAATGCTGATTCTCCGCCACCGGGAGCACCTGGCCAAGCAGCCCGTCTGGATGTACGGCGGGGACGGCTGGGCCTACGACATCGGCTTTGGCGGGCTGGACCATGTAATCGCCATGGGCGAGGACATCAACATCTTCGTGGTGGACACGGAAGTCTATTCCAACACCGGCGGGCAGAGCAGCAAGGCCACGCCGCTGGGGGCCGTGGCCCAGTTCCAGGCCTCCGGCAAGAAGAGCGGAAAGAAGGACCTGGGCAAGATGATGATGGCCTACGGGAACTGCTACGTGGCCAGCGTGGCCATGGGCGCGGACCCCAACCAGCTGCTCAAGGCCATCACGGAGGCGGAGGCCTATCCCGGTCCCTCTCTGGTCATCGCCTACGCTCCCTGCATCAACCACGGCATCAAGGCGGGCATGGACCAGGCCCAGGCCGAGATGAAGCGGGCCGTGGACTCCGGCTACTGGCCGTTGTACCGCTACAATCCCGCCAAGAAAGACCATCCCTTCACCCTGGACTCCAAGGAGCCCACTTTGAATTTCCAGGAATTCCTGGAGGGAGAGGTGCGCTACGCCTCCCTCCACAGAACCTTCCCCCGGAACGCGGAGGAGCTTTTCGCCCAGGCGGAGCGGGAGGCTGCGGAGCGCTACGCGTCCTACCGCAAAATGGCCGGGCAGGCATAAGCGTCTCTCCTTCCGCCTGGCCAGAGACCCGCGGGCAGGGACCGCCGGACACCTGTCTACAGCGCCGGCGGCGCATGGAATTGCATCCATGCGCCGCCGGCGTTTTTTTGATCGCGCACCCGCCTGACTCGCCGGGGAACGCTTCTTGAACTCTCCTTCACAGCAAGATTCTCTCCGCCAGCCGGGTCATCACCGCCGCGGAGCGGACAATTTCCTCGCAGGGGACAAACTCGTCCGGCCGGTGCGCTTGTTCCAGGCTGCCGGGACCGAAGGACATGCAATTCCGGCAGCCGGTCAGGGAGGCGATTACGGCGGTGTCGGTATAGCCAGGGAAGAATGTTACCGGCGGCTCCGCTCCCATCACCTCCGCCGCAGCGGCCCGCAGCTGGGCCAGGAGGACGGAGTTTTCATCCTTTTCCACGGCGGGCCGCCGGGCCGTGACCGCACGCTCACAGCTCACCCCCGGGACCGCCTCCAGAACCTCCGCGATAGCTTCGTCCACCAGCGCAATCGACTGCTCGTTGGTGACGGAAGGCGTCAGCCGCATGTCCAGCGTGGCGGCGCACGCATCGGGGACAATGTAGGGATTCCAGCCCCCCTGGATGGTGCCAAAAACAGCGGTGCAGGGGCCCATTTCCGGATGCCGGGGCAGGGCCTCCACCCTGCGCCGGATTCCCGTGATGAGCTCCGCCATGGCGGCCACGGCGTCGGCTCCCTCCTGGGGCATGCTGGCGTGGCAGGTCTTGCCGTGGGTTTTCAGGACAAACCACGTCTTGCCCTTGTGGGCCACCTGAATCTTCCCGTCCGTGGGCTCCGCGTCCAGGACGTAGCTTCCCTGGTTCACATAGCCGTCCCGCACCGCCTGTTCTCCGCCGGCCATGGCGTTCTCCTCGTCCACCGTGGCGATCAGCTGAAATCCGTACCGCAGCGGAGTTCCCCGCCGGGAGATGTTTCGAAACGCGAGCATGGCGGCGGCAAGCCCCGCCTTCATATCGCACGCGCCCCGGCCATAGAGCCGCCCGCCAGTGATCTCCCCCTCCAGCGCCGGATGCTTCCAGCCCTCCCCTACGGGCATGGTGTCCATGTGGCAGATGTACGTCAGGTCGTGTTCCCGGGACTGCCCCGGCAAACGGGCAACGACGTTCTCCCGTCCGTCCAGCACCGGCTCCCGGAAGAGCTGGGCGGAGGTCTCCCTCCTCAGCCAGTTCCAGACAAAGTCCGCCACCGCTCCCTCGTAGGTTCCAGGGTCGCTGCTCTCTATGCGGACCAGCTCCTGTGTAAGCCGCACCTCTTCCCTTGTGCTCCAATCCATGTTCTCTCCTCCAAACCCGTGACGGAAAACGGCGCGCCTCCGCCCGCGATATCGGTCTCAGTATAAGACCGGCCGTTCCATTAGTCAAGGCGGGAAGCGGCCGGCAGAGGAATTCCCCTCCATTTCTCTTGCCAGTTTCAGGCGGGCTGTGCTATAATTTTCTTGTTTCCACGGAGACAAAATTCAGGCGGAAACGCCGGTATACAAACAGGAGGGTCTGCCATGTTGCACGAGATCAGCTTCAAGTCCTTCAACCAGCGGGACGAGGTTCAGGGCTGGATTTACGTTCCCGCCGCCAAACCCTTGGGAATCATCCAGCTGGTCCACGGCTTTGGAGAGCATTCCAGGCGGTATCTGCACATGATCGTCAAATTTTTAGAGGCCGGGTTCATCGTGGCGGCAGACGACCACGTGGGCCACGGCAAAACCGCCGCCGCCGGCGGCACCTGGGGAGACTGGGGCGACAAGGGCCCCCGCACCATGATGGAGGACGAGCATACCTTTACCGGGCTGGTCAAGGAGCGGTATCCCGGCCTCCCCTATTTCCTGTTCGGCCACAGCATGGGCTCCTTCATCGCGCGGGACTACATCACCGCCTATGGCCAGGAGCTCTCCGGCGTCACCCTGTGCGGAACCACCGGCGTCTTTCCCGGCCTGAAGGAAGGCATGGACATGCTCCAGGCCGCCGTGGACGCCGGAAAGGGCGCGGAGTCCGACCCCAACGCCGCCGGGGCCCTGATGGGCTGGATGTTCGCCCGGTGTGAGGAGGAGGTCCGGTACGGCAACGAGTGGATTTGTTCCGACCCCTTCGTTCAGTATGACCACGCCGCGGACCCCTTCGACGCCTTCTCCCGCCCCACCAGCAACCGCGCGTTTTTGTACTTCTGCCAGATGATTGATTTGATCACCGGTCCCGCCTGGGCGGAAAAGGTCCCGGTGGACCTCCCCATTTACAACATCGCCGGCGGCGAGGACCCCGTGGGGCAGTATGGCGAGGGCGTCCGGCAGGTCAGCCGCTGGCTGGAGGATTCCGGCCACAAGGTCACCACCCGGATTTACGAGGGCTACCGCCACGAGATTCACAATTACAGCGGCCTCAAGGACGAGGTGGAGCAGGGCGTCATCGACTTTTTCAAGGGCGTTCTCCAGGGCTGAGCCCAGCGGCGCAGGAGGGACGAGTTGAACGAAAAAAAATATGTGATCGCTATGGACCAGGGCACCACCAGCTCCCGCTGCATTCTCTTTGACCGGAGCGGGTGCATCCGCAGCGTGGTCCAAAAGGAGTTCCCCCAGATTTACCCCCAGCCCGGCTGGGTGGAGCACGACCCCATGGAAATCTGGTCCACCCAGATGGGCGTCACCATGGAAGCCATGCAGAAAATGGACGCCCACCCGGAGGATATCGCCGCCATCGGCATCACCAACCAGCGGGAGACCGTCATTGTCTGGGACGCCGGCACCGGGCGGCCCGTGTGCAACGCCATCGTCTGGCAGTGCCGCCGGACGGCGGACCGCATAGAGCGGCTCCGGCGGGACGGACTGGAGGAAACCGTCCGGCAGAAAACCGGCCTCATCCCCGACGCGTATTTCTCCGCCAGCAAAATCGCCTGGATTCTGGATAACGTCCCCGGCGCACGGCAGCGGGCGGAACGGGGAGAGCTGCGGTTCGGGACCGTGGATTCCTGGCTCATCTGGAACCTGACGGAGGGCCGGGTCCATGCCACGGACTACACCAACGCTTCCCGCACGATGCTCTTTGATATCCACAAACTCCAATGGGACCGGGAGCTTCTGGATTACTTCCGGATTCCCGCCTCCATGCTGCCCCAGGTGCTGCCCAGCAGCCACGTCTACGGCAGCACAAATAAGTTCGGCGGGTCCATCCCCATCGCCTCGGCGGCGGGAGACCAGCAGGCCGCGCTCTTCGGGCAGTGCGGCTTCCTCCCGGGGGACGTGAAGAGCACCTACGGCACCGGCGGCTTTTTGCTGATGAACACTGGGGAGGAGGCTGTCCGCTCCAACCGGGGACTGATTACTACCATCGCCGCCGGTACCGGCGCCATCCATTACGCCCTGGAGGGCAGCGTTTTCATCGCCGGAGCGGCCATCCAGTGGCTCCGGGACGAGATGAAGCTTCTGGACAACGCCGCCCAGACGGAGGAGGTCTGCGCCGGCGTGGAGGACGCGGGAGGCGTCTGTGTGGTCCCGGCCTTTGTGGGACTGGGCGCTCCCTACTGGGAACCCTATGCCCGCGGCACCATCGTGGGTCTGACCCGCGGCGTCACACGGGCCCACCTGATCCGGGCCGTGGTGGAATCTCTGGCCTATCAGACCAACGACCTCCTCGCTGCCATGAAGGAGGAATCCGGTCTGAAGCTGGGCTCCTTAAAGGTGGACGGCGGCGCCAGCGCCAACAATTTCCTCATGCAGTTCCAGGCGGACCTGTCGGACATTTGCATAGAGCGGCCCCAGTGCATCGAGACCACCGCCCTGGGAGCGGCCTATCTGGCCGGACTGGCTACCGGCTTCTGGCGGGACCTGGAAGACGTCAAACACGGCTGGGTCTGCCAACGGACATTTACTCCCGCAATTTCCGGCGAGGCCCGGAGCCGCCTGCGGAAGGACTGGAGCCGGGCAGTGCGCTGCGCCGTCGCCTGGGCCAGAGACGATGGATGAAAATGTTAGGAGAAGCACAGATCTCCAGAGAGAAACCCGGCGGACCCTTCAGGGTCCGCCGGGTTTCTCTGTTTCAGCCTCGAGGGGCTTAAAGTACGTTCTGCGCAAAGCGGCTGAGTATCACCGCCACCTGCGCCCGGGTGGCGTTCCCGGCAGGGGAAAGCGTGTTCGCCGTGACGCCGTTGATCAGCCCCGCCGCATTGGCCCAGCGGAGGGGTTCCACGGCATAGGAGGCAATCTGCCCCGCATCGGCAAAGGCGCTCAAATCCGCCCGGGCAGAGCCGGCCCGGTTCTTGTACACCGCATAGCGGTAGAGGAACGCCGCCATCTGCTCTCTGGTAATCGGATTTCCGGGACGGAAGGTCCCGTCGCCGTAGCCATTGACAATGCCGTTGGCCGAAGCCCAGGAGACGGCGGAGGCGTAATAGGCTCCGGAACCCACATCGCTGAACTGGGAAAGTCCCGCAGCGGGCGAGCCCTCCAGCCGGTAGAGAATGGCCACGATCATGCCCCGTGTGGTGGGGGCGTTGGGGGTAAACGTGGTAGCGGAGGTGCCGTTCATCAGCCCCTTCTCAAAAACATAGCGCACCGCATCGTAGCACCAGTCCCCAGGAACCACGTCCTGGAAGGCCATCGAAACGGTCTCAGGAGCCTTTTCCGGAACAAAGGAGGCCGAGATCACCACCTCCCCGGCGGGCATGGAGAACGTGTAGCGGTTCTCGCCGGCCTGCTTCAGCAGAATTTCCCGCCCCTGCTGATCCTTGACCACAAGGGACTCCAGCACGTATCCGGCATCCGGAGAGACCGTCAGCGTCACTGTATCCTTTTCCTTCGCCTTGGCGGGCCGGACGCTGACGGAGCCGTGCTCCGAAGAGGCGGCCTGGACCGTATAGGTCTTCTCCGCCGCCGCCGGCTTATTCACAATGCCGGAGGAGCCTCCGCCTCCCGACGAGGCTCCTCCCGTGTCCCGGATTCTGGTCAGGGGCACTTGTTTGGCTCCGCCGCCGATGGGCTCCAGGTTCCAATCCAGCAAAAGCAGCTCCGCCTGGCCAGGCATGCCAAAGCTGCCCTCCGCCGTCAGCGTCCCCAAGCCCAGCGATCCGCCGGACAAAAGCTGCTCATCCGCCACCATGTAGATGGTTACGGCGGTTGTGCCCTGACCCGGTTCCACATGGCAGTCCGGGCTGTAGACGCCTTCTCCCGCCGGGGAAAAGCGGACATCGCCGCAATTCCCCTCCAGCACCAGCTCCAGCTGGACGGCGTAAATTCGCTCGTCCACCCCCTCCAATGTGAGGTGGACGCCTCCGCCGCTCTCCCGATAGGAGAGGGACGGATTCGCATTCCCGGCCGCCGAAACCGGCAGGCCGCAGAACAGGCACAGGGCCAGAAGGCCAGTCAGTAAACGCTTCATTCGCCTTCCTCCAATTTGATTTCCGGCAGATCGGTTCCGCCGGGAGTGTTGATCCAAAGGGTCTCCGCCGTCACCCGCTGGCTGTCCGCAGAGTCGGGCAGGTCCGTCCGGGAGAGTACCGCCCGCATCTGCGCCGGCAGAAGGTTTTCGGCGCCGCAGCTGCTGACCTCCCCTTGGAGCTCCGCCTCCCGCTGGACGTCGGGGATGAAGAGGAAGAGGCCGTCACTGATGTCGCTGACCTCGCCGTCCTCCGGAATCTCGGCAAAGAGTATGGCTCTGCCGTCCAGCCAGCGGGTCTCCTCGTCAACGCGCACTTCATCATCGCCGTCGAGGATGGTCTGGACGAACCGGCCCTCAATCTTCACCGTCTGATAGGTGGGGTCCCCCCGGTAGGTTCCGGCGACAATCAGCGTCCCGGCGGAAATCACCTGGCTGGAACTGGTACCATACTGATAATCCTCCGCCAGCACGCCCACGGCTGCCTGCTCCAGGAAAGCCACGTCGTCGCCGGCATAGCTGACCAGCTGAATGTCGCTCTCCGGCACATTGTCGGGAATGCCGGTGATGGTGACGGTCTGGGCGTCATAGGTCCAGATGCGGGTATCCGATACCGGCGCGCCGGGCTTTTGGAAGTATGTGAGATAGCTGTCCAGGTCGTCCACCGCCTGATTCCCCTCGGAGAAGTCTCCGGAGCGGGCCAGCGTCGTGCTGTCCCCGCTGGTGACGGTAACGGTGAAGCCGCCGGAGGAGGGCCGCTCCGCTCCGCTGAGCTTCAGGCCGGAAACCGGGGTCTCCTCCGTCAGCTGGAAGACAACGGTATCCCCCTCCCGGGTCACGGTGTAGGAGTCTGCGGAAACGGTCTTGTCATAGGCAATCCGCACTTCCTCCGCCGTATCCTCGCCGAAGCAATAGCCCAGACTGTCGTAAGCCCGGACGCTGTAGGTATAAGTCCGGTGGTTGGCGGAGCCGATGATATCCGTGAAGCTCCCTCCGCTGGTAAAGCCGATGGGCACGCCGTTCCGGAGAACCTCATAGCCCTGGAGATTCCCCTGGCTGAGACTGGAGGATATCTCCAGCTCCACCTGGCTGTCCCCGGACTTCACCGCGGTGACGGAGACGCTCCCCTGTCCCTGGGGGACATTGTTCAGGCGGTCCCGCCGGCTGGCGTCATTCAGGTACCAGACCGCGCGGCTCTCGGTTCCATAGCTCCGCAGAGCCGACTCCGTGCTGTCGCTGAGGACCATGCCCCAGCGGGTGAAGAACTCCGTCAAATCCCGGTCCGCCACTGCGGAGGCAGTCCGGGCCACCCTGTCCTGATAGCTGGTCTCGCCGCCGAAATATGTCCCGGATTTCCACGCCTTGAAGAAACGGTTATAGAAGCCCATGGGGTCGGCCCCGTCGTCATAGGCCAGATGGAGCTGCCAGTAAAGACCCAGCTGGACGAAGACGTCGTTGGAGTCTCCCGGGTAGCCCTGGGCGGTCTTGTTGAAGATACCCGCGTACTTATTGCTCTTTTCCAAACGGGACGCCAGGGTGTTCTCGTTCCCGTCATAGGTCTGGACCATCAGGGAATAGAGGTTGTTGGTAATCTCGGCCTTGCCCAGCTTATCCATATTGTGGCCGATCTCGTGGGCAATGCCCCAGCCGAAAAGCCGGTTGGCCGTGTCGCCGCTTCCCATGGCGCTGATCGGCTTGCCGCAGACCATGCCCGCGCAGGAACCATAGCCGATGCCCACGTGGTTCCCCGCCGCGTACATGAACGCGCCGGTGAACATCTGCATGCAGCGGATATTCTGCCGGGTCTGCATGTCGTTCCACTCATAGGTGCGGTCAATGCCCTGGGTGGTCTTGCAGATGTGCATCAGGTCCTCCCAGGCCAAAACGGACTGATAAATCGTCTCAATCCGCTCCGCCTGGCTCTGGCCCGCGCCGTTCAGCACCGCCGCGGCGGGCAGGGACAACAGCATGGTGGGCGTGGAGATTTCCGTGACGTTGAAGCAGTCTGTCGCGGCGCTTCCGGTCAGTCCGGCGGCGTAGGTCTCCAGCTCCTCCACATAACGGGCCAGCTCCTCCCGCCGGGCGCTGTCGCTCATGGCGTACCAATCCGCCAGCTCCAGCACCGGAATATCCGCCGCCCGGCGGACGTGGAGGCGGATGCCCTCCGGATTGGCGCCGCTGTAGGTCAGATACAGGCTGCCGCCTCTGGGGGTGTTCTGGCTGCCGATCTGGGGAATAGTCAGCACATTCCGCCCGTTCCGCAGCGCGCCGATTTCCATCTTCCAGGCGGAAGCCTCGGCGTTATACTGGCTGGCGTACACGGTAAGCCGCTCCCCCTCCGGAATGCCGGAGGCGTAAATGGTGATCTCCTGCTTCGCGCTGGCGGCGGCGCCCAGAGGCTGGAGGTCGCTGCCTCCCTGGCCGTAGGTCTGGCCGTCAGGACCGCCGCTGCGGGAGTCCACGCCGTTGATCACCGCGCCGCTGCTCTGTCCGCGGAGAAGCTCCTCCGCCAGGTCCAGCTCGTCGGCCAGGGTATTCAGGTTCAGATAGTAATTCCGCTCGTCGCTGTTCAGGCGCTGGCGCAGGGCGTCGATGTCCGTCTGGGAAACGCCGGGTCTCAAAGATGTGCGCAGCTCATCGGCGAACAGGTCCGCGATGTTGTCCGGCAGGCAGCGGGCAGGATCGTATTCCATGAACATCAGCTCCGACAGGCTCACCGCCGTATAGGCCACCTGCTCGATGGTAATGCCGATCTGCACCACGTCCGTCACCGGCTCGAAGGGAAGCACGGCAAATTTTGTCGCGCCGGGATTGTTCCCCACGCTCAGCCAGGTGTGCTGGTCGTTGGCAAGACCTCCCTGAAGGGGATCCGGGGCCACCAGGGTGCCGGGGCCGCTGAGATCGTCCCCCTCCTGCCAGACAGTGACGGTATAAACCCGCAGATTGTTCCGGTATCCCCCATCCAGACGGGGTACCCAGATGACGCTGCTGAGGTCCACGGGCTGGGCAAAGGAGGCCAGCACCTGCTTATTCCGGCTGAAATTGCCGTCGCCCCAGGACTGAGAGGTCCAATGGGTGCGGAAGTCTCCGTCAGCCATGTAGGAGGGCTGGAAGGGCTCGTCCACAGGATAGGATGTGGAGGACACGTTGCCGCTGTCCCGCAGCCAGACCCGCTGGATATCCGTTCCCTCCAGCACACCCTCCGTGGGAATTCCCTCGGGGCGGCTGTAGTCCACCGCCTTCGGCGTGCCCGTGTAGACGCGGGAGGGACCGCTGACGCCGATCTCATTCCCCGCCGTAATGTAAATGGAATAGAGGAGGTCGTTGGTCAGGCCGGTAATCGTGGTGCTGGTGCCGCTGAGGCGGCCGCCCCACTGCCCATAGGCGGAATCGCCCTCCGCTTTGTACCAGACCTCATAGAACGTGGCGTTCTCGCTGGCCTTCCAGGAGACCTGGAGCGCGCTGTCCAGCGCGCCCACGTTTACCATGTCCGGCGGGCTGGGAACTTTGGCGGGCTGAGGCGTGGCCTCCACGGGTTCACAGGCAACTCCCTCCCAGGAGCCGTCCACCGGCGTAACCGTGAAGAGGTAAGTTTTCAGATTCTCCAGCCCCGTGATCTCCGCCCGGGGCACGTCCACCCGGAGGGACCTCCGGTCGCCGCCGTCTTTGAGCCAATAATCCACCCGGTAGCCGGAGACGTTGGACAGCTCGCTCCAGCGGAGGCTGACCCGCTCGCTGCCGGCGGCGGCGGTGAGATTCCGAACCTGGTTGTTGGCGGGAACGGGATTTTCGGGAACAATATCCCGGATGAACTGAATGGACTCCACCGTCGTGTACTCCCCGCCCGCGGTGCGGGTCACGGTGACGGTGATCTCCTTCACGGCCACCCGGCGTCCCAGGGAGATGACGATCACGCTGCGGCCCTCCTCCGGGCCAATGGCGTAGAACCCTTCCGGCAGCGAGAGATCGAAGGGGAAATTCTCCACCTCGCCGTCCTCATACTCCACGGCCACCGTACCCGTCTGCATCGCCTCGGGTCCCTCCGGGGAGATAATTCGGATTTCCGACATCTCCGAGGGACGGGACAGCGGCACCGTGAATTCCAGCGGCCCTCCCCCGGACTCCAGGGTCACGGTCTCGCCGTCGTTCCGGAACAGGCTCTCCAAATCGCCGGAAACCAGATTGGAAGAACCCTCCAGACGGACAGCGTCCACCGGGGGAGCCAGATAATTCGTCTCCAAAACCTCGGACCGGCCCACAGAGCCCAGGTTCCTGGAAATGTAAGCCAGGTCATAAATGTCAATCACGCCGTCGCCGCTGAGGTCATAGCGCTCCAGGTCCTCTCCGGCGTCGGAGGCCAGAGCCTGGGACAGGTTCTCCCGGTCCTGAGCGCTGACTTGGCCGTCCCCGTTCACGTCGCCCAGGGTGAAGGCGGCGTCCGACGTGCCCAGAATCACATGCTGGGAACACTCCTCCAGAGACAGCTCCTGCCGGAAGGCCGTGTAGCCTCTTCCGGTAAATTCCAGCGTGTAGTCCCCCTGGGGAAGATCGCTGACGTTCAAGTCCAGATAGCCGGGCCAGCTGCCGCCGCCCAGGGCTCCCCCGTCCTTGTTCCGAAGAGCCACCGACGCCGGATATTCGCCAAGCCGGGCCTGTCCGTCCTCCTCCGTCATGGAAAGGGTTCCCAGGGAACGGCCGCCCTGGAAGAGCTCTGCCCGGACCTCCCGATTCTGAAGCTCCTCCAGGTTTTGGGGCCAGTCTACCCGCAAGGTGGCGGAAATGCTTCCGGTCTCCGTGCCGGTCCGCTCCGCCGCCTCTGCCCCCGGAAGAGCGGGCAGCAGCAGAGCCCCGGCCAGCAGCAGGGATAGGATTCGTTGTTTGATACGCATTGCGGCATCCTCTCTTTTCCGTGTCTGGGGCGGGAAAGCCGCCGCCCCAAAAACTGCATTGGTGGATAGATTATAGCAAATCCCCCTCCGCTTGGCAAGATGAGATTTTCCCCATTTGCCGCCCCTTTCCGCAGCTGCCGGGGTACGGAAAAAGCGGCGGCTCCGGCCAATCAAAATCCCCCTTGCAATCCCCTTGCCGGTCCTGTATAATAAGTTGTCATTTTATTTTGTATTGGGAGGATTCTCGCTTATGGCGGACGAAATCAAAACGCCGGAATTGGAAAGCCGGAACTTTATCCACGCATTTATTGAGGAGGACGTCGCCCCCGGCGGGCAGTTCGCCGGACTGACAGTCCACACCCGGTTTCCCCCGGAGCCCAACGGCTACCTGCATATCGGTCACTGCAAGGCGCTGACCATCGACTTCGGCACCGCCGAAAAATACGGCGGTCTCTGCAACCTCCGCATGGACGACACCAACCCCACCAAGGAGGACGAGGAGTTCGTGGAGGCCATCAAGGAGGACATCCACTGGCTGGGCTTCGACTGGGGGGACCGCTTCTTTTACGGCTCCGACTATTTTGAGGAGGACTACCGCCAGGCGGAGGGCCTCATCAAAAAGGGGCTGGCCTACGTCTGCCAACTGACCCCGGAGGAGTTCAAGGAATACCGGGGCGGCGTGGGCGTCCCCGCCCGGAGCCCCTACCGGGACCGCCCCATGGAGGAGAGTCTGGACCTGTTCCGCCGGATGCGGGCGGGGGAATTCCCCGACGGGGCCATGACCCTTCGGGCCAAGATTGACCTTGCCAGCGGCAATTTCAACATGCGGGACCCGGTGCTCTACCGGATCAACCACCTGCCCCACCACCGCCACGGAACCAAGTGGTGCATCTACCCCATGTACGACTTCGCCCACCCCATTCAGGACGCCCTGGAGGGCATCACCCACTCCCTCTGCTCCCTGGAATTTGAGGCCCACCGGCCCCTGTACAACTGGGTCGTGGAGCACTGCGACCTGCCCGCCAAGCCCCGGCAGATCGAGTTCGCCCGCCTGGGAATCGACCACACGGTCATGAGCAAGCGCAAGCTCCGCCGTTTGGTGGAGGAGGGCCGCGTCTCCGGCTGGGACGACCCCCGGATGCCCACCCTCTGCGGCCTGCGCCGCCGGGGCTACACTCCCCAGTCTATCCGGAATTTCTGCGAGCGCATCGGCGTGGCCAAGTCCGCCAACGTGGTGGAGTACGGCTTTTTGGAGCACTGCCTCCGGGAGGACCTGAACGCCGTGGCGGAGCGGGTCATGGCGGTGCTGCGGCCCGTGAAGCTCACCATCATCAACTACCCCGAGGGGAAGACGGAGACCGTCACCGTGGAAAACAACCCCGTAGACCCCGCCGCCGGAACCCGGGATGTCCCCTTCTCCCGCAACCTGTGGGTGGAGGCGGAGGACTTCCTGGAGACTCCCGTACCCAAGTACAAACGGCTCTATCCTGGTGGACCGGAGTGTCGCCTCAAGGGGGCCTATCTCATCCGCTGCACCGGCTGCATCAAGGACGAGGCGGGGAACGTGACGGAAATCCTCTGCGAATACGACCCGGAGAGCCGGGGCGGCGACCCTGCCGACGGGCGGAAGGTCAAGGGGGCTACCATCCACTGGGTGGACGCCGCCACCGCCGCGGACGCGGAGGTCCGGCTGTATGACAACCTCTTCTCCGACGAGAACCCCGACGCTGCCGACAAGGATTTCATCGAGTGTCTGAACCCCAATTCCCTGGAAGTCCTCACCGGCTGCAAGGTGGAGGCCTCCCTGGCGGCAGCCCAGGCTCCGGCGAATTTCCAGTTCCTGCGCCAGGGCTACTTCTGCCTGGACAGCAAGGACAGTGCCCCAGGACACCTGGTGTTCAACCGGAGCGTCAGTTTGAAGGACAGCTTCAAGAAATAAGAAAACCGGAGGACCTGAACAGGTCCTCCGGTTTTTTGCTTATTCGCCGGTGGTAACGGTATAGGATTTCGTCATCGTGGAAACTCTCCCGGTCCGCTCTGTCGCGGTGTTGTAATCCACGTCGCTGTCCTCAAAGGAGGTTACGATCTCCCAGTCCTCCAGGGAACCGGTGACGCTGACGTCCACCGCCCGGCCGTCGGCGTTTTCCACCGTGGCGCTGAAAGCTCCGTTTTCCTTCATGTCGGTGGTAATATCGAATTCCTCATCATCCACCGTCAGCACCAGCATGCCGTCCCGCAGCTCCGCGTCGGCGTAGACGCCGGTAACCAGCACTTGGTTCCCCTGGTCGTCCTCCAGCATGATCTGGGAGCCGTTCTGCCAGACAACGCGCAGATTTTCAAACAGCATCCCGTTGCTGGCAGCGTTGGCGCTGACCGCCAGGGCCACCGTCAGCATGGCGGCCAGGGCCGCCGCCCGCAGGGCTTTCAAGGGTCTGCGCAGGGTCTTCTTTCCGCTCATCTCGTTCATTTTCACAAGGACCTCCTTCTTCGCCTCGTCGGAGGCCCGGAGCCGGGAAAAGGTCTCACAGTACAATCTTTCATCCATCATCAGGCTTCCGCCTCCTTCAGTTTGGTTTTCAGCTGCCCCCTGGCCCGCATAAGCCAGGTTTGCACGGTGGACGCCCTGGCCCCCAGCAGCTCCCCGGTCTCCTTGACGGAGTATCCCTCGTAATAATAGAGGTATACCGCCGCCCGGTATTTGGGAGGCAGAGCCATCACCTGCCGGAACAGCTCCGTCTGGGCGGGCTGGTCAAAGACTGCGGCCTCCGCCGCCTCTTCCAGGGGATCGGTCCGCCGCCGCCAGGGGGAGCGGAGGAGCTTTTTGCACTCGTTGGCCGCCACGCGAAGCAGCCAGTGCTTCTCATGGTCCGCCGACTCGAAGTCCTTTGCCTCCGTATAAAGCTTCAGCAAAGACTCCTGCATCACATCCTCGGCATCCGCCCGGTTTTTCAGATAGCTGTATGCCAGCCGGAACACCATGTCGCCGTAAAGCTCCACGGCCTCCCGGAACCGCTGGTCCGTCAATGCGCCTCACCTTCTTTGGTCTGGTTTGGAAGGGCCCTTCTGTAGGGAATATCCCTCAGAGATGGATTCTATCTCATTTTCCTGAAAATTTCCTCAAAAAAACCGGGGGACCCCGACTGTGACTGAAAAGAAGATCCCTTATTCATTATCATCCGTTCCTCATAGAAATACCGCATCGTCGTACACTTCTTGGGGCAATGTGAGCACGCGCTTGGAATATATACCGAACGGGCAATTGTCTCATCATAACCGGTTATAACTCCTGCCTTCTCCGCAGTCGCTGGATACCAGAATTCATAATCGCCGCCGCATACAACCGGAATGTTGTTTCCGGCAAGCACCTGCGCCACATCGCTTACATTGTCATATCCATTATCCGCTACGATCATCATGTGATCTGCGTCGAGTATCTCTGAGGCTTTTTCTGCCATAGGCGACATCAGATTTTTGTCCTGTACCTGATTGCAGACCGCAGACCCACCACCATTTTATTCTTGCCGTCCACAGCGGTCTGGGCATTTAGACACACCGGCATACTGTCCTTCGTCTTCATCAGCCGGCTGTCCGGATCGGTCAGCGACACCTGCGTTTCTTCTCCCCAGGTAATACGCTCAAGATACCCTTCCAATTCTGTCCTGCGTTCCACAGGAGACACAATGGCAGCCTCTATTGTTCTGGCCTGGTCTTCTGATTCCATTTCTTTATCAGTTCGTTCCAATTCCTCCAAATACGCGGCTATCTTTTCCTCTGCCCTGCAAATGCAATCCTGAATTTTTCCTTTCGTATAATTCCCGTCCCTGGCGGGACGCGCTTTGATACCATAGTAACGACCTTTTCATAGCGTTTTGACACAATCTTGCCCCAACCCCCTTGAACGCACAAAAGTTTTGTGCGGCCGCGCGTCCCTGGCGGACGCTTTTTCTTTTTTGGGACAGCCAAATTTGAAGGAAAGCAATCTCTTTCAATTCTCATTTTGATGAGATTGCAGCGCTGGGCAAAGAGAACCATTCTTTCACGCGTCCATATTGCGCTTTTTGCAATAAAAAGCAACTATTTTGCTCCCAAAAACGCAAAATAAGCGAAGAATGGATCAAAGCCCACCCTCCGCTTATTTTTCGCGCCGGCAGATGGCGCTCGTAATTTTTCAGATTACTGTTTTATAGACACATCTCTAAGGGACCGGACGGCGTTTCGCGGCGCTGCCCCTCCGCTCACAGCCCCAGGATCGCCGAGGCAAAACGGAAGTAGATCAAAAGGGACAGCGCATCCACAATGGTGGTGATAAACGGCGAGGCCATCACCGCCGGGTCAAAGCCGATGCGCTTGGCCAGCAGCGGCAAGGAGCATCCCACCAGCTTGGCGCAGAGCACCGTCCCCACCAGCGTGGCGCAGACCACCAGGGCCACCTGGGGCGTCACCGTGGGGTTTTGCAGAAGCCAGCGGTCCACCAGCATCATCTTCACAAAGTTGGCGGCCGCCAGGCAAAGCCCGCAGCAGACGGAAACCCAGAACTCCTTCCACAGCACCTGAAAGAGGTCGCTGAACCGGACCTCCCCCAGAGAGAGGGCCCGGATGACGGCGGTGGAGGCCTGAGTGCCGCTGTTGCCGCCAGTACCGGAGAGCATAGGGATAAACGAGGTCAGAATAGCGCAGGCCATCAGAGATTTTTCAAAGTGGGTCAGGATGATGCCGGTGAAGGTGGCGGAGAGCATCAGCAGCATCAGCCAGGGCGTCCTGGCCTTCCAGGTCTCGAAAATGCCGGTTTTCAGATAGGGCTTGTCGCCGGGGAGCATGGCGGCCATCTTCTCGATGTCCTCCGTGACCTCCTCCTGGAGGACATCGATGGCGTCGTCCACCGTGACGATGCCCACCAGCCGGTTCTCCTTGTCCACCACAGGCAGGGCCAGGAAGTCGTACTTACTCAGCGACCGGGCCACGACCTCCTGATCGTCCAGAGTCTGAACGGCGATGAGGTTGCGCTCCATGATGTCACCAATCACGTCGTCCTCCTCCGCCAGGAGCAGGGTGCGGATGGTCAAAAGACCGATGAGGTGCCGCCGGTCGTCGATGACATAGCAGATGTTGATGGTCTCCTTGTCCGGTCCCGTCCGGCGAATGCGCTTCAGCGCGTCCTCCACCGTCATGTTGGCCTTCAAGTCCACGAACTCCGTGGTCATGATACTGCCGGCGGAGTCCTCGGGGTACTTCAAAATCTCGTTGATGCTCTTGCGCATCTCCGGGTCGCAGTGGCGCAGAATGCGCTTGACCACCCCCGCCGGCATCTCCTCCACGATGTCCACGGTGTCGTCCAGGTACAGCTCATCCAGCACCTCTTTCAGCTCCGTGTTGGAAAAGCTGTGAATCAGAAGCTCCTGGTCGTCGCTGTCCAGCTCCACGAAGACCTCCGCCGCCAGCTCCTTGGGCAGCAGCCGGAAGACCACTGGAACCTTTTCGTCCAAATCCGTGCAGAGGGCGGCGATGTCCGCCGCCTCCATGGGCAGCAGCAGGTCCCGCAGCTCCGCGTAGCGTTTTCGGCGGTACAACTCCTCCATTTCTTCCAGCAGCTCTGCCCGGTCATTTCGCGCCTCAAACATGCACGGGACCCCCTTTCCATGAAGAAATAGCCGGAAAAACCCCAAAAAATAGGCTTCTCTCATTTCTACCATCCTATTCCTATTTTTCGCCCCTGTCAAGGGCGGGGCGGGGGAAAGTCCCCGGCAGAGAATTTTCCTCGACCTTTTCCCCGAAGTGTGTTATAATAAAAATCTGTACAACACCTTTGTGTCCAGTGCCGGGAAATCCGGCGAATCCCCCTCCGCCAAGAAAGGACGGTTTGATTATGTGGGCTGACAAAAGCGTATTCTACCAGATTTATCCCCTGGGCTTCTGCGGGGCTCCCAGAGAGAACGACGGCGTCCCCGTGAGCCGCATCGGCAAAATTGCGGACTGGGCTCCCCATATCTGGAAAGTGGGGGCCGGGGCGGTCTACCTCTCCCCCATCTTCGAGAGCGACCGCCACGGCTACGACACCCGGGACTACCGGAAGGTAGACTGCCGCCTGGGGACCAACGAGGACTTCGCCGCCGTGGTGAACGCCCTCCACGGCCACGGCATCCGGGTGGTGCTGGACGGCGTGTTCAACCATGTGGGCCGGGGCTTCTGGGCCTTTCAGGACGTGCGGGAGCGGAAGTGGGACTCCCCCTACAAGGATTGGTTCCACATTCACTTTGACGGCAACTCCAACTATGACGACGGCTTCTGGTACGAGGGCTGGGAGGGGCACTTCGAGCTGGTGAAGCTGAACCTCCAAAATCCCGCCGTCGTGGACTACCTCCTGGACTGCGTGAAGTTCTGGGTGGACGCGTTCGATATCGACGGTCTCCGGCTGGACGTGGCCTACTGCCTGGAGCCGGACTTCCTCCGCCGCCTCCGGCAGTTCACCGAGGGGCTGAAGCCGGAGTTCTTCCTGGTGGGCGAAACCCTCCACGGGGACTATAACCGCTGGGTAGGAGACGGTCTGCTCCACTCCTGCACGAACTATGAGTGCTATAAGGGTTTGTACTCCAGCCTGAACTCCATGAACCTCTTCGAGATCGTCCATAGCCTGAAGCGCCAGTTCGGTCCGGAGCCGTGGACCCTCTACAAGGGCAAGCGCCTCCTCTGCTTTGTGGACAACCACGACGTCACCCGGGCCGCCAGCATCCTGACGAATCCCCGGCACCTGCCCCTGATTTACGGTCTCCTCTTCGGCATGCCCGGCATCCCCTGCCTGTACTACGGCAGCGAGTGGGGGGCCCTGGGGGAGAAGTCACAAGGGGACGACGCCCTCCGCCCCGCTTTCGACGCGCCGGAGTGGACGGACCTGACGGACCAGATCGCCGCCATGGCGAAGGCCCACGCGGAGAGCGAGGCCCTGTGCTACGGCGATTTCCAAGACATCGTCCTCACCAACCACCAGACCATCTTCCAGCGCCGGACGGACTCCGAGCGGGTGCTGGTGGCGGTCAACGCCTCCGACGCGCCCTACACCGCCCACTTTGACGCGGGCTGCGGCCAGGCGGTGGATCTCATCACCGGAAAGCTCCACGACTTTGGCGGCGGCAGCGAGCTGCCCCCCTACAGCGTGGCCTTCTGGAAGTGCGAGCGGTAAACGCCGCCCTCCGATTCCGGCGGCACGCATTCAAGGGAAGGCATTTGGACAAACATGACCGATTTGGAATTGAGGAAAAAAGCCTCTGAAATCGCGGCTCAGCTTCGGGACAGCACCATACCGGACGAGGAAATCATCCGCCAAATCGTTGTCTTTCGCATTGTGACTTTCGGTTCGCCGGACGGCGTCCGAAGCCCCCGCCAAGCGCGGGGGCTTTTTCTATTCCATTCCGCTCCAGGCGCTTCGCTTCTCCCCGGCGGAGAGGAGGGTAAATTCATTTTTCCGGAACCGGATCAGCCCCTCCGCCTCCATCCGGCTCAGCTCGTGGGACAACGCGCTGCGGTTCACGCAGAGGAAGGCCGCCAACTCCTCCCGGGAGAAGGGGATACGGAAAGTCATGGTCCCCCGCCGCTCCGCCTGCATGGTGAGGTAGACCAGCACCCGGTCCCGAAGGCCCCGCTGGGACAGGATGGCCAGCCGGTAGTATTTGCGGAGGTTCCCGTCGGACAAAATGGTCATCAGGTTCCGCCACAATATCTGCCGCTCGGCCTCCCAGGGGCCCCCCGGCTCCAGCAGCAGCGCCCCGGGGAACCGGAGGACCCGGAGCCCCCCCGCCGCCGCGGCATAATAGGGGGACCGGCGGCTCCGGGTGCAGATCAGGTCCGTTCCCAGGGTGTGGCCGGGCCCCAGGGCGTCCATCAGGCTGCTGGACCCGTCGGAAAATATCTGAAAGATCTGCGCCTTCCCCCCCAGGACCACCGTAAACCAGTCCACCCGGTCCCCCGGCGCAATGAGGACGGACTGCTTCTCAAATATCCGGAACGTTCCCTGGGGCAAAATCTTCTTCTCCAGGACCTCCTCAGGCAGGTCCCGGAAGAGGCGGCATTGTTTCAGCACAGGCAGCGCCGTATCCATCGTCTTCCCTCCCGGCCGGTCGTTTTGAAAATTATACCGGAAAAACGTTGTTAAAACAACCTCATTTTTTGCTGCCCTTTACTATAATGAATTTCATCACACTGCCGCCGGAAGAGGAGGACGCCGCCATGCGGGACCGCTACGCCAGAACCATTACCTATCTCCGCCTCTCCGTCACAGACCTCTGCTCCCTCCGCTGCCGGTACTGCATGCCTGCGGAGGGCGTGCCGAAACGGGACCATGACGGCGTCTGCTCCGTGGAGGAGCTGGTGGAAATCGCCCAGGCCGCCGCGGACTGCGGCGTCCGGAAGGTCCGTCTCACCGGGGGAGAACCCCTAGTGAGGCGGGGAATCCTGGACATTTGCCGGGGCGTCTCCGCCGCCAGGGGCGTGCAGGAGCTCTGCCTCACCACCAACGGCGTGGCCCTGGCCCAGCTGGCGGCCCCCCTTCGGGAGGCGGGCGTGAATCGGCTGAACGTCAGCCTGGATACGCTCCGCCCGGACCGTTTCGCCTACATGACCCGGGTGGGCCGGCTGGAGGATGTGTTTCAGGGCCTGGAGGCCGCCGCCGCCGCCGGATTCACCGGGACGAAGCTCAACGTCGTGCTGATGCGGGATTTCAACGAGGACGAAATCCCCGCCTTTGTGGACATTGCCCGCCGCTTCCCCGTGGAGGTCCGTTTCATCGAGCTCATGCCCATCGGAGCGGGCAAAAACGGGCCGTTCCTTCCGGCCGGAGCCGTGCTGGAGGCCTGCCCGGACCTCCGTCCCGCGGAGGGTTCCGGCGTGGCCCGGCGATACCGCTCCCCCGGCGGGGCGGGACTGGTGGGGCTCATCCAGCCCATGAGCCGCCGCTTCTGCGGGGAGTGCGACCGCATTCGGGTGACGGCGGACGGGAAGCTGAAGCCCTGCCTTCACTCCGGCCAGGAGTTCCCCCTCCGGGGCCTCCATGGCGAGGACCTGCGCCGGGCCATCCGGGAGGGCGCCGCCGCCAAGCCGGAGCGGCACCACATGACGGAAACCGGCCACAGCGACGCGGGCCGGGACATGCACCAGATTGGAGGCTGAACCTATGAAATTGACCCACATTAACGAACAGGGCCGGGCCCGCATGGTGGACGTGACGGAGAAGCCCGTCACCTTCCGCACCGCCGAGGCGGAGGGCTGGATCCGTATGGCTCCCGAGACCGCAGAGCTCATCCGCACCGGCGGAGCCCCTAAGGGGGATGTGCTGGCCGTGGCGCAGGTGGCGGGCGTCCTGGCCGCCAAGCGGACCCACGAGCTCATTCCCATGTGCCACCCTCTCCGGCTGACGGGGGTGGACATCCGCTTCGCCCTGGAGGAGGCCGCCGTTCACATCCGGGCCCAGGTGAAGTGCAAGGGGGAGACCGGCGTGGAGATGGAGGCCCTGACGGCGGTCTCCGCTGCGGCGCTGACGGTTTACGACATGTGCAAGGCCGTCCAGAAGGACATGGCAATCTGTGACATCCGCCTCTGCCGGAAGACCGGCGGGAAGAGCGGCGACTATGAAAAGGAGTGGTGAGCATGGCCGAAGTGGTATCCGTCAACATCAGCGAACGGAAGGGCACCGTCAAAAAGGAGGTCCTGGAAATTCGCCTGAGGCTCCGCCACGGCATCGAGGGGGACGCCCACGCCGGGGACTGGCACCGGCAGATCAGCCTGCTGGCGGAGGAGAGCGTGGACAAAATGCGCGCCCTGCTGCCCCAGCTTCAGCCGGGGGCCTTCGCCGAGAACATCAACACCCGGGGGCTATCTCTGAAAACCCTCCCTGTGGGAACCCGCCTCCGCTTGGGAGAAACCGTGGTGGAGGTGACGCAGATCGGCAAGCAGTGCCACAGCGACTGCGAGATCAAGCGCTTGACCGGAACCTGCGTCATGCCCACCGAGGGCATCTTCGCCGTAGTGGTGAAGGAGGGGACCGTCCGCAAGGGGGACCCCATCGAGATTCTGGAGGAGGCGGCGACATGAAGCGGATACGCACCGAGGAGGCCGTGGGCCACGTGCTCTGCCACGACATAACGCAGATCATTCCCGGGCAGTACAAGGACGCCCGCTTCCGCAAGGGCCACATGGTCCGGGAGGAGGACATCCCCGTCCTGCTGTCCATGGGTAAGGAGCACCTGTACATCTGGGAGATGACCCCCGGCATGGTCCACGAAAACGACGCGGCGGAGCGACTCTGCGCCCTCTGCCGGAACGCCCATATGGACCGCTCCGCCGTCAAGGAGGGGAAGATCGAGCTCACCGCCGCCATCGACGGGCTCTTCCGGGTGGACAGCGCGCGCCTCAACGCCGTCAACGCCCTGGAGGACATCATGATCGCCACCCGCCACGGAAACACAGCGGTCCGGAAAGGGGACAAGCTGGCGGGAACGCGGGTCATCCCCCTGGTTATCGAGGAGGAAACGCTCCGCCGGGCCGGGGAGGCCGCCGGAAGCGCTCCCTTGCTGGAGCTGCTGCCCTGGAAGCTGAAAACCGCCGCCGTCATCGCCACCGGCAGCGAGGTGGCCAAGGGTCTCATTTCCGATTCCTTCACCCCAGTGGTGGAGCGAAAGCTGGCGGCCTTCGGCATAGAAACCGTGGAGCGCCGGACCCCCGGGGACGAGGTGGAGGCCGTGGCCGCCGCCATCCGGCAGGTCCGGGAGACCGGCGTGGACCTCATTCTCTGCACCGGCGGCATGAGCGTGGACCCGGACGACAATACCCCCGGGGCCGTGAAGCGCAGCGGGGCGAACATCGTCAGCTACGGCGCGCCGGTGCTGCCGGGGGCCATGTTCCTGCTGGGATATTTTGCGGACGGGACGCCTGTGATGGGCCTCCCCGGCTGCGTCATGTACGCCAAGAGCACCATTTTCGACCTGGTCCTGCCCCGCGTCGCCGCCGGCGTCCCCGTCACCAGGGCGGAGATCGCCTCCATGGGCGAAGGCGGGCTGTGCCTGGGTTGTGACGTCTGCACCTATCCCAACTGCGGATTTGGAAAATAACACGGAGCGCGCCTTCCAAGAAGGGCCCCGCACACCGTGATACGAAAGGAAGTATTACGATGGACAAACGAACATGGACTTTGATTCTCGCGCTGGTTTTGGCGTTGTCCCTGACCGCCTGCGGCGGAAGCTCCGGCGCGCAGACCGCCGCCCAGGATGTGGAACTCATCGTCTTCGCCGCCGCCTCCATGCAGGAGACCTTCACGGAGATCGGAGAGAATTATCAAAACGAACATCCCAACGTCACCCTGACCTTCAACTTCGACTCCTCCGGCACCCTGAAAACCCAGATTCAGGAAGGGGCGGACTGCGACATCTTCGTCTCCGCCGGGCAAAAGCAGATGGACCAGCTGGACGCCGCCGCCGGCGCCGGCGTGAACACCGAGGGTCTGGACTTCGTGCTGACGGAAACCCGGTTTGACCTGCTGGAGAACAAAGTGGCCCTGGCGGTTCCGGAGGGAAATCCGGCCAACCTCCAGAGCTATGACGGCCTGAAGGAGCGCCTGGAGGCGCAGCAGGGCATTCTGCTGGCCATAGGCAACCCCGACGTTCCAGTGGGGCAGTACACCCAGAAAATCTTCGCTTACTGGGGCCTGGACGAGAGCGCCCTGACCGGCTGCCTCACTTACGGCTCCAACGTGAAGGAGGTCACCACCCAGGTCTCCGAGGGAACCGTGGACTGCGGCATCGTCTACGGCACCGACGCCTTCTCCGCCGGGCTCACCGTGGTGGACACCGCCACGGCAGAGATGTGCGGCCAGGTCATCTACCCCGCCGCCGTGCTGAACATCAGCCGGCACCCGGACGAGGCCCAGGCATTCCTGGACTATGTCCGCTCCCCCGCCGGTGCGGCCGTGCTGGAAGCGGTAGGCTTCACACCCCTGGGATAAGCGAACAAGGAGGGCCCCATGGACTGGTTTCCCCTTTACAACTCCATCCGCATCGCCGCCCTCTCCACGGCGGCCGTGTTCTTCCTGGGCATCTTCGCGGCCTACTACATCGCCAGGACCCCGCCCCTGGTGAAGGGTGTGCTGGACGTGGTGCTGACGCTGCCCCTGGTCCTGCCGCCCACGGTGGTGGGATATTTGCTGCTGCTGCTCCTGGGCCCCAAGCGGGTGGTGGGCTCCTGGTTTCTGGAGGTCTTCGGCCTGAAGCTGACCATGACCTGGTGGTCCGCCGTCTTCGCCACCATCGCCGTGAGCTTTCCTCTGATGTACCGCACCGCCCGGGGGGCCTTCGAGGCCTTTGACGAAACCCTGATCCAGGCGGGGCGGACCCTGGGGCTGAGCGGCGCCTTTCTCTTCTGGCGCGTGCGCATGCCCAACTGCCGCCAGGGCATCCTGGCGGGAACGGTGCTGGCCTTTGCCCGGGCCCTGGGGGAATATGGAGCCACATCCATGGTCGCCGGGTACACCCCCGGCCGCACCGCCACGGTCTCCACCACGGTCTACCAGCTCTGGCGCACCGGAGAGGACGTCCTGGCCCTGCGCTGGGTGCTGGTGAATCTCTCCATCTCCGCCGTGGTCCTGCTGGCGGTAAACCTGCTGGAGCGGAAGGAGGGCCGGAGAAGATGAGCCTGACTGTGCAGATTCAAAAGCGCTATGGGGACTTTTTTCTGGACGCGGATTTCACCGCCGGGGACGGCGAGGCCCTGGCTCTGCTGGGGGCCTCCGGCTGCGGGAAGAGCGTAACGCTGAAATGCGTGGCCGGAATTGACAAGCCCGACCGGGGCCGCATCGAGCTGGACGGAGAGCTCCTCTTTGACAGCGGGGCGGGAGTGGACCTGCCGCCCCAGAAACGGCGGGTGGGCTTCCTCTTCCAGCACTACGCCCTCTTCCCCAACATGACGGTGGAACGAAACATCGCCGTCTGCCTGGGCCATCTGGACAAGCGCCGCCGGCGGCGGAGAACGGAGGAGCTTCTGGCCATGCTCCGCCTGGAGGGATTGGGGAATCTCTATCCCCGCCAGCTCTCCGGCGGGCAGCAGCAGCGGACGGCCCTGGCCCGCATTCTGGCGGCGGAGCCCCGGGCCATTTTGCTGGACGAGCCCTTTTCCGCTTTGGACAGCTTTTTGAAATGGCAGCTGGAGCTGGAACTTCGGGAGGTGCTGGACCGCTTCCCCGGCCCTGTGCTGTGGGTCAGCCACGACCGGGGCGAGGTCTATCGGAACTGCCCCCGGGTCTGCGTGCTGGACCGGGGCCGGTCCGCGCCGGCCATGGATATGAAGGCGCTGATGGCAAATCCCGGCACCGTCAGCGCCGCCCGGCTCTCCGGCTGTAAGAATTACATCCCCGTCCGCCCCGGTCCCGCCCCGGAATTGGCGGAGGCTCCGGACTGGGGGCTGACGTTCCGGATCGCCGCCCCCTGGCGAAAGGGCGCCGCCACCCTGGGCGTCCGGGCCAACCACGTCCATCCGGCGGCCCCCGGGGAGGTCAACGCGTTTCCCTGCCAGGTGGTCCGGGTGACGGAGGACGTGTTTACCACGCTGGTAATGCTCCGCCCGGAGGGGGCAGGGCCGGAGGCCCCTCTGCTGCGGATGGAGCTGCGAAAAGACGCCTGGGCAGCGCTGGAGGACCAGACGGCGGTCCTGGCGGCGGTCCGCCCGGAACACCTGATGCTCTTGGAATAAGGAGGAACAAGCTCTATGTACAAAGCGGCAGTCCTGACCGTCAGCGACCGGAGCTCCGCAGGCCAGCGGCCCGACGCGGCGGGACCCTTGGTGGTCTCCCTGCTGGAGGAAGCGGGGTATTCGGTGATCGAAACACGCGTTGTTCCGGACGAGCTCCCGGACATTCAAAACGCCCTCCTCCACTTTGCCGACGAGGAGCGCGCCGCCCTGGTGGTCACCACCGGGGGCACGGGCTTCTCTCCCCGTGATGTGACGCCGGAGGCCACCATTGCTGTCTGCCAGCGCATGACCCCCGGCATTCCAGAGGCCATGCGGGCGGCGTCCCTGGCCGTGACGCCCCGGGCCATGCTCTCCCGGGCGGCGGCGGGCATCCGGGGCGGAACCCTCATCGTCAACCTCCCCGGCAGCCCCAAGGCGGCCAGGGAGAATCTGGAGGCCGTGCTGCCCACCCTGGACCACGGATTGCGCATGCTCCTAGGCGGCCCGGCGGACTGCGCCGCCGAACCGCATGTGTAGAAAAGACGCGTCCGGGCGGGGCGCGGAACCCCGCCGGGGGCGAGGTGCGCTTCTTTATTCTCTGCGGTCCCCCCGGACAAAGGGCTCATGGATTTCCTCCGAACAAAGAATTCCATATTTGCGAGGCCGCCTGTAAGCATTCCCGTGAACCTCCGTGCGGCGGTAGTCCCGAATCCTATCCATGTCAAAAACCGCCATCCATATTCCCTCCGTCTCATCCGCCTCCACAATACAGGTATCCCTGGAACCGGAGAGCCCGGGAAGGTATGCGACGCCGTCAAACGCATTTGAATGGCCGTTGCAGTCCGGAACGCTTATAGGATAATTGCAGGTCGCGATTCCAAGCATGTTTTCATAGGCCCTTGCCCGAAGCTGTGATAGCCGGTTGATCTCCATCGGGCAGGCGTTCGGCACAAGTATGATCTCAGCGCCTTTCAGCATAAGAATCCTTGCGCTTTCAGGAAATTCACGGTCAAAGCATATCATGGCCCCGACTTTCACGATCCCGGATTCCGTGTCAAGGTCCGCAACATGGAAGTCATCTCCAGGCGTCAGATTTCTTTCCACACCAAAATCACACGTATGGACTTTGGAAAAATGGAGGATTTGCTTTCCAAAACGGTCAAAAACGATCAATGTATTTCGGGGACCTGTTTCGCATTCCTCCAGCAGCGTGATTCCAATCGCCATGCGCAATTCTTTTGAGAGCGCCTGAAACGCCTTAACAAATTCATGGTCCGCCGGAATTGCCTCCCCCATCCAGTCCGATACCGGACGGTCATAAATGTTATATCCGTTGCTGAACATTTCCGGGAACAACGCGGCGTCTGCCCCCATCTCCTTTGCCCTGCGGCAAAATGAAATACCTTTGTCCCGTGTGCGGTCAAGCGTATCCTGCGCCGCTATTTGTAATAAAGCAAGTTTCACGATCATTCTTCTCCTCTTGCGCCTCCAGTTTGATGTCTTGATTATAGCACCGGTCCCGAACCGGCTCAAGCTGATTTCCTGAAATTGCCGGAATCACGCTTGGGCGGCGCCTATTTTGAACGGAACGCGGCTCTGCTTGCCAGCGGGGCCGCGCTGTGCTATACTGAGAAAATGTCGGAACATAGTCCGCCGGAATTCCGTTTAAAATAGAGGCGGCTGCACAAAGGAGGTTTCCCATGTCCAAGCTCAGCAAACTGGAACAAAAACGCGCCAAGCAGCGGGAGAAGAAGAGCTTCCGGCAGGCCATGGAAAAGGAGCTGCGGGAGCACAAGAGCTCCTTCATCGTCTTTTACACCCTGCGGCTTCTGGTCATCGTGGTCTTCATCCGGCAGATCATGATCGGCGGCTATGAGAGCGCCTTCTACTGCGCCCTGGCGTATCTGCTGCTTTACGTTCCCAGCTGGATTCAGGTGAAGTTCCACATCGAGCTGCCTCCCGCCCTGGAAATCACGGTGCTCTGCTTCATCTACGCGGCGGAGGTCCTGGGGGAGGTCAACGCCTTTTACGTCGTCGTCCCCCATTGGGACACCATGCTGCATACCCTCAACGGCTTTCTGGCCGCCGCCGTGGGCTTTGCCATGGTAGTCCTTCTCAACGACGATGAGCGCCTCACCTTTGACCTCTCCCCCGTCTTCCTGGCCCTGGTGGCCTTCTGCTTCTCCATGACCATCGGCGTGCTCTGGGAGTTTTTCGAGTTCGGCATGGACCTGTTCTTCCACACCGACATGCAGCGGGACACGGTCATAAACGCCATCTACTCCGCCAGCCTGGACGTCACCCGGTCCAACAAGGTCGTGGCCGTTCCCGGCATCCAGGAGGTCCTTGTCAACGGCGAGAGCCTGGGCCTGGGCGGGTATCTGGACATCGGCCTGATCGACACCATGAAGGACCTCTTCGTCAACTTCATCGGCGCGGTGGTCTTCTCCTTCACCGGCTTCTTTTACGCCAAGAGCAAGGGCAAAAAGCGCTCGGCGGCCCAGGGCTTCGTCCCCAGCAAAAAGACCGCCGACCGGGACTATCTCAACCAGGCCCGGGAGGAAAACGGCGGCGGGCCGGAGGGCTGAGGTCTTCTGTTAAATTTTTGTAACCGGGTTGCATTTTGCAAATTCAGTGGTATGATTGTGCTGAATAAATTGAAAGCAAAGGACTTGATACCATGACGAAAATCGACGTTATCTCCGGTTTCCTGGGAGCAGGCAAAACCACGCTGATCAAAAAGCTGCTGGCGGAGGCCTACCAGGGCGAAAAGCTGGTTTTGATCGAAAACGAGTTCGGCGAGATCAGCATTGACGGCGGCTTTTTGAAGGAGTCCGGCGTTCAGATTTCGGAGATGTCCTCCGGCTGCATCTGCTGCTCTCTGGTGGGGGACTTCCATCAGGCGCTGAAGGACGTGAGCGCCCAGTTCCACCCGGACCGCATCCTCATCGAGCCCTCCGGCGTGGGGAAGCTCTCCGATGTGATTGTTGCGGTGGAAAATACCGCCGCGGAGTCTCCCGATCTGAAGCTCAACAGCTTCGTCACCGTGGCCGACGCCAGCAAGGTGAAGGTCTACATGAAGAACTTCGGTGAGTTCTACAACAACCAGATTGAGTCCGCCGGCACCATTATCCTCTCCCGGACCCAGAAGCTGAGCCAGGAGAAGCTGGAGGCCGCCGTGTCTATGCTCCGGGAGAAGAACCCGGACGCCGCCATCCTCACCACCCCATGGGACCAGCTGGACGGGGGGACCATCCTCTCCGCCATTGAAAAAGTGTCCCTGGCGGAGGAGCTGCTGGCCAAAATGCGGGCGGAGCACGAAGCCGGGGAGGACGAGCACGCCCATCATCATGACCACGGCGAACACGAGCATCACCATCACGACCACGACGAACACGAGCACCACCATCACGACCACGACGAACACGAGCACCACCATCACGACCACGACGAACACGAGCATCACCATCACGACCACGACGAACACGAGCATCACCATCACGACCACGACCACGAGTGCAGCGATCCCCACTGCTCCTGCCATCACCATCACCACCACGCCGACGAGGTTTTCTCCTCCTGGGGCAGGGAGACGCCCAAAACCTTCTCCCAGGCGGACATCGCGCGCATTCTCTCCGCTCTGGACTCCGGCGAATACGGCAGCATCCTCCGGGCCAAGGGCATCGTGAACGGCGAGGACGGAGCCTGGATTGAATTCGACTACGTTCCCGAGGAGCACGAGGTACGGGCGGGCCGTCCCGACTACACCGGCCGGCTCTGCGTCATCGGCGCGGAATTGAAGGAAGACCGGCTCTCCGAACTCTTCGGCCTGTAAGCCGGGAAAGGAAGTTCCCTTTACAATGGACATTCCCGTCTATCTGGTTGCCGGATTTCTGGACGCCGGCAAGACCAATTTCATCAACGGCATCCTGGAGGACGGCTTCGCCCGCCAGGACCGGACGCTCCTTCTCCGCTGCGAGGAGGGCGAGGAGGACTATAACCCCAAGGCCCTGCAAAACGTCACGGTGGTGGACATAGAGGACGAGGCGTCCCTGACCTGTTCCCGCCTGAAGGAGCTGGAGAAGAAACACAGGCCCAAGCAGGTCCTGATTGAATACAACGGCATGTGGCAAATGGAACGCCTTTACAGCCAGGTCCTTCCCGCCAACTGGGTGCTCTATCAGATTATGGCCTTCGTGGAAGCGGGAACCTTTGAGCTCTACGCCAAGAACATGGGCCAGCTGATGATGGAGAAAATCACCAACGCGGACCTGCTGGTCTTCAACCGGGCCACGCCGGAGCTGCGGGAGGCTCTGCGGAAGCGGAACCTCCGGATGGTAAACCGCCGGGCGGACATTTACTTTGAGAATGTGGACGGCAGCAGCGAGGACTATCTCACCGGGGACGAGTGCCCCTTTGACCTGAACCAGCCGGTCATCGACATCCCGGACGACGATTTTGGCGTCTGGTATGTGGATGTCATGGACCACCCGGACCGCTGGAGCGGGAAGGAGGTCCGCATGAAGCTTCTCATGTGCCACTCCAAGAACTACCCCGGCGTGCACTGTCCCGGCCGGTTTGCCATGGTCTGCTGTGAGAATGATATCCAGTTCCTGGGGCTCGTGGCCAAAGGCATGGGCCTGAAGGACTACAAAAACCGGGACTGGGTAGAGGTCACTGCCCGGATGGCCATGGAGAACCACGACGCCTATCAGGGCAAGGGCCCGGTGATGCACGTCATGAGCATCGCCCCCTGCCAAAAGCCCGCTCAGGATGTGGTGACATTCTGATACGCTCTGTAATATAACACCAAAAGCTTCCCCTCCGTTGTCATATGGAGGGGAAGCTTTTTCCGCCGGCCCGGGACGCGGAGCGGCAGCCGCCCCGCATCACTCCCAAAGCCAGTTGCCCTTTCCGTCATAAAGCTGCGGTCGGGGGGACAGGTCTTCCGACACGTCATGGAGGCAGAAAACGTCCAGGACATACCCGTTGACCATGCCGGAATGACTCTTGGACAATTCGCTCCAGCTGTAGCGCCGGGCCTCCTCCGGCAGCCCCACGCCGGAAGCCACGACCACGCCGTTCTCCTCGTCCCCGAAGTTCCATACCATCAGCCCGCCGATGCCGGGTTCCACCCGGACCCGGCCGCCCATGACCTGATAACGGTCCGGAAACAGCGCGTCCCGCAGCCAGAGGCTCATGCACCACTCTCCCGCCTTGTCCGAACATAAGAGCGCCAGGTAATCCCCCGCCGCCGCCCGCTCCCGGACCGCCAGGGTCTTGGCGTCGAATTTGGGGTCTCGGTCCTGGAAGTAGTCCGCCGTCCCCTGCGCCAGAGCCTTTTCGTCCTCGAAGTGGACCGAGGCGGCGTAGTGGGCGTCCCGCTCCGCCTGCTCCTGCCTGGCCTGGGCGGAGACGCTGATGCCCCAAACCGCCAGCGCCGTCACCGCCGCCATGGCCAGCCACGCCAGCCATTTCCAAGTGTGCTCCCGCTTCATGCTCTCCATAATCTGTCCTCCCGCCGCTTCCGGCAATTCCTCCGTGGTCAGTTCCTTTCCGCTGAGCAGCTCGCTGATTGACAGGCCCAGCTCCTTCGACAGGGGCTCCAGGCTGTCCAGGCCCGGCATACCCCGCCCGGTCTCCCAGCGGCTGACGGCCTTGTCCGTCACGTGGAGCCGCTCCGCCAGCTCCGCCTGGCTGAGAGCCAGCTGTTTTCGCCGCTGGGCGATCAGCGTGCCGGTGGCTTTTGTGTCCATTGCCATCAACTCCTTTGGCGACAGTATGCCACGGCGCCGGGGAAATGTCACCCTATGATTCGTAGAGTAGGGCGGCGGGGGAGAATTTTTTCAGGTTTTTTCCTCAATCTCGTTGAATTTCGTGAGACAGTGTACTATGGGAAGGGAATACCCCAGCGTTTTCAGGCAGCTATGCTCCATCAGGTAACTGTTGATGCATTTATGTTAGCACTGCCCAAATAGTGTCTACCGGAAATAATTGGATGCGTATTAGACATTAAAATTGATAAAAATTCAGGAAATTCGCGCATTATATCATCGGAAGCGATTTTGAAGAGTGGATAATAATAAGTGAATTTACAAAAAGCTTCCCCGCAGAAGAGGAGGGCAGAACCCCGGCGTCCACAATTTGGGTAGTGGCATTCAGTTGGCTAAACCTTCATCATTTTCAACACGAAATTTATGGAGGTAACTCAAATGGGAAAGTATGTGCAATTAGCAAAGGACATCGTCCGAAACGTGGGCGGAAACGAGAACATCCGCTCCCTGCCCCACTGCATCACCCGCCTGCGGTTCCAGCTTGTGGACGAGGCAAAGGCAAACGATGCGGTCTTGAAAAAAATGGACGGCGTAGTGACCGTTATGAAGTCCGGCGGACAGTATCAGGTGGTCATCGGAAATCACGTGCCGGAGGTCTACGCCGACGTGTGCGCCGTGGCGGGCCTGGGGGACGGCCTGTTCCACTTCCTGCCTCTGTTCCTGGGCTACACGGCGGCGAAGAAGTTCGGCCTCAAGCCTATGCTGGGCCTGGTCATCGGCGCGATTTTGAGCCATCCCGGCATTCAGGGCGGCGCCACTGCCGCCAACCAGTGTGAGGGAGCATATCAGAAGGGAGGCCGCGGCCTGTCCAACGTGGACCTGATCCCCTCCGGACCAAACCGCATGGCCGTGGCCTCCGGGAAGCTGGACCCGCGAAGCCTTACCGGGCAGGATTACCCCGCCCGAAAGGCCATTGATTACTATCGACGCTGGCGGGAGGACATTTCCCTGTTTGCCGAGATGGGGTTTCAGGTCTACCATTTTTCCATCAGCTGGTCCCGAATCTTCCCCAACGGCGACGAGGAGAAACCCAACGAGGCGGGGCTGCGCTTTTACGAGAACATTGTGGACGAATGCCTGAAACACGGAATCCAGCCTCTGGTCACCATCAACCACTTTGATGTTCCCCTTCACCTGATTGAGGCCTACGGCTCCTGGAGAAGCCGGGAGCTGGTGGAGTTCTACCAGAATCTCTGCCGGACCCTCTTCACCCGCTTCAAGGGGAAGGTGAAGTACTGGCTGACCTTCAATGAGATCAACATGATCCTCCACCTGCCCTACATGGCGGCGGGGCTGACCTTCCGGGAGGGAGCGGACCCCAGACAGGTCTGCTACACCGCCGCCCACCATGAGCTGCTGGCCAGCGCCCTGGCGGTGGAGCTGGCCCACGAGATCAACCCGGACAACCGGGTGGGTTGCATGCTGGCGGCGGGAAACACCTATCCCTACTCCTGCAATCCTCAGGACGTGCTGGCGGGAATGCTGGCGGACCGGGAGAGCTTCTTCTTCACCGACGTTCAGGTTCGGGGGTACTATCCCTCTTACGCACGGAAAAAGCTGGAGCGGGAATATATCCGCATTCCCGCCCAGGCGGGGGACGAGGACATCCTCCAGCGGGGAACGGTGGACTTTGTGTCTTTCTCCTACTATAACAGTATGGTGGCCAGCAGCGACCCGGCGGTCCAGGCCACAAAGAATGGCAACCTTTTCGCCACAGTGGAAAATCCCTATCTGACATGCAGCGAGTGGGGCTGGTCTATTGCCCCCCTGGGGCTGTGTGGACTTGGTCAGCGCCAGTTCCGGAGAGATGCGCAAGCGCTACGGCTTTGTCTATGTGGACGCCGATGAGCATTGCGGCGGGCCGCTGACAAGGTATCGGAAAAGTCCTTCGACTGGTACAAACAGGTCATCGCCTCCGGCGGAGAGGACCTGGGATAAAAACGGACGACCCTACCCAATCTGGACAAATTATGGCCCGCGGCCGTTCAGATAAGGCAGGGTCGTTCTTTGCCTGTAGCTCTTGTGTTTCAAGAACTACAGGCTTTTAACTTCGGACAGCATGTTTCGCCAGCCAAAAGCAGCGCACGCCGGATTCAGGATTTGATGGCCGAGACGGAAATACCCCATAAGCTGGAAGACGCGAAGCATCGCGCCCTGCTCACCGAACACCTGGAGAGCTTGGCGGAGGGGGCGCTTGCGGACCGCCGCTGTCTATTTCGCTCTGATTGCTGATGCACTTATGGGAACACATCCTAGTTGTTTCATAATCTTTGGAGAATGGCAAACACGCCTGTAAAGGCCCCACCCCAGAGAACGGAAAGAAGTACTTCCCTCAGCCCTTCGGCACTTGCAGTCAGCGAATTTTTGTGATATATATGACTGGGAGTAACATATGTAACAAGGGTAAAGGGGCATGCCTGTGGAGATCAATTTGGAAAAACAGAAGCGGCTGGCCTATGTGGCCCGGCGCTATTACCTGGAGGACCAGAAGCAAAGTGACATCGCCCGGGAGCTGGGGGTGTCCCGCCCCCTGGTCAGCCGGATGCTGTCCGAGGCCCGGGAGCTTGGAATCGTGGAGATCACCGTTCACGAGCCGGGGGCCCGGGCGGCGAAGCTGCTGGAGCGCCTGTCCGGCTCGGTCCGGGGGGGCGTCCTGGTGGAGGAGGGGGCGGACAACGACGAGACGAACCGCTTCCTCTCTCAGGGGGCTGTGGAGCTGCTGGGCCAGCTGGGAACCCGCCGCCTGGGGGTGGGCTGGGGCTATCTCATCGGCCAGCTGGTGACGTGGCTGGAAAGCCACCCCCAGCCAAACAGCACCGTCACCGACATCTGCCCCCTGGTGGGCAACGCCAGCATCCCCGCGCGGAATTACCAGTCCAATGAGAACGTCCGCCTGATGGCCCAGCAGCTGGGCGCCGCTCCTCATTTCCTCTACCTCCCCGCCCTGCCGGAGAGTCTGGAGGAGAAGCAGCTCCTGTGCTCCACCGAGGTCTACCGGCAGATCGAGCAGCAGTGGGCCCAGCTGGACACCGCCCTGGTGAACATCGGGGACTACCCCTCCAGTCCCGACTTCGCCTCCCTGGTGCGGTACGGCAGCCTGCTCCAGCGCCACCGCGCCTGCGGACGGATGCTGATCTATTATTTCAACGAGGCGGGCGCTGTCATCCAGTCCGACCAGGACTTTGCCGTCCAGATTCCCCTGGACGCCCTGGGACGCTGTCCCAACATCATCGGCGTCTGCTCCGCCAACACCAGCGCCAAGGCCCTGGGCGGCGCTCTGAAATCCGGCATGTTCACCCACATTGTAGCCCGTCAGGAGCTGGTGCGGGAATGGCTGGAGCAATAGCGCCCTGAAATACGGCTTCTCGGGTACCGCCAGTACCTGAGAAGCCTTTTTGTACATGTTCCATAAATTTTCTCTCGCTCTCGCTTTATGCGTTGACTTATGTAACACGCCGTGCTATCATGATTAACATATGTAACAAATCAATAAGGAGGCGGATGTGTATGACAAAGGAGGAGCTTGCCGCGCGGCTGAAGAGCGCCTGCGCGGCGGTGGCGGACGCGGAGGAGGAGCTGACAGAGATCGACTCCCGCTTCGGCGACGCGGACCACGGGCTCACCATGGCCAAAATCGCCGGGGCCATCGCCGGGGCGGCGGACCGGGCGGAAGGAGGCGTGCAGGCCATGCTGGACGATGCGGCCTGCGCCGTTATGACCCTCAACGGCGGCAGCGCCGTGCCCCTGTGGAACACCTGGCTGGACGGCATGCAGGAAGCGGCCCCTGAGGGCGGAGAGATCGACGTCCCGGGACTCCAGACAGTCTTTGCCAAGGGGCTGGAGGAACTTGGCGACATGTCCGGCGCCCAGGTGGGGGACAAGACCATGATGGACGCCCTGATCCCCGCCAGCGAGGCCATCGCCGCCTACAAAGGGACGGACGAGAGCGGCTTGTTCACCGCCGCCGCCCAGGCCGCCATGGAGGGGGCCCAGGCCACTCGTCAGTTTGTGTCCAAATTCGGCCGGGCCAAGAGCTACGGCGAGAAAACCATCGGAACCCCGGATGCCGGGGCCATGTCCATGGCCTATTTCTTCCAGGGCCTGGCACGGTCCTGAACCTATGGTCAACAACTTTGAGGAGGTACCCGCATGAAAATGAAGAAGTTTATCAACGCGCCGGAAAGCATCACCGATGAGGAGCTGGCAGGCCTGGGCCTGGCCTATCCCGACATCCTGGACGTAGACGGTCACCTGGTCGTCAGCAAGGACCTGGCCGGCGCCGACCGGGTGACCATCGTCACCTACGGCGGCTCCGGTCACGAGCCCGCCCAGGCCGGTTTTGTGGGCAAGGGAATGCTGGATGTCCAGGCTGTGGGCGACATCTTCGCCGCCCCCAACGGCCAGTTGGTGTTTGACGCCATGAAGCTGGCGGACAAGGGCCACGGCGTGTTGCTGCTGACCCTGAACTACGCCGGGGACCAGCTGGCGGGCAAGCAGGCCATGAAGCTGGCCCAGAAAGCGGGCCTCAACGTCCGGCAGGTGGTCACCGGAGAGGAAATCCAGTATGACCCCAACGGCGAGGACAACAAGCGGGGACTGGCGGGGGCCGTGGCTTTGTACCACATCGCCGCTGCCGCAGCCCGGGAGGGCAAGAGCCTGGACGAGGTGGCCGCCATCGCCCAGCGTTATGCCGACAGCATGGCCTCCGTCACCGTGAAGTCCACCGACGCCACCCATCCCCAGAACGGCATGTCCTTCGGCGACCTGGGAGAGACGGACCTGATGGAGATCGGCGCCGGCCAGCACGGCGAGGGGGGCGGCGTCCGGGTGCCCATGATGAGCTCCAAGGAAACCGTGGCCACCGTGGCCCAGGCTCTTTGCAAGAACCTTGATCTGAAATCCGGCGACCGGGCCTTCGTCATGATCAACGGCTGCGGCGCCACCACCATGATGGAGCTGCTGGTGCTGTTCAAGGACACCGTGGAATTCCTGAAGAATATGGGCGTGGAGGTCGTGGCCAGCATGGTGGGCGAGATTCTCACCGTGCAGGAGGCCGCCGGCTTCCAAATGAACATTGCCAAGTGGGACGACGAGTTTATCCGGCTCTGGGGCGCCCCCTGCCACACTCCCGCTTACAGCAAGGAGTGAAGCATGGCAGACAACATTGGAAACAAGGCCGCCCACGACTATCATCTGGATGTTCCCGCCGCGCAGGAGGGCTTTTACGTCAAGGGCGCGGCCCACTGCGGCTGGGGCATGAAGGCCCGGCTGGCCCGGCTGTTCGATCCCAAATCCGGGAACACGGTCATGCTGGCCTTTGACCACGGCTACATCATGGGCCCCACCGCCGGGCTCGAGCGCATTGATTTGGTGATTCCGCCGCTGATTCCTTATGTGAACGTGCTGATGGGCACCCGCGGAATATTCCAGTCCTGTATTTCCCCTGCCGCCCAGGTGGGGCGGTGCCTTCGGGTGACCTATGACTCCACGGTGCTTTACGACGACATGTCCAACGGCGGCGGCTTTGCCAGCGACATGGAAAACGCCCTGCGGATGAACGCCGACTGTGTGGCGGTTCAGACCTTCATCGGCTCCCCCGGCGAGAGCCGGTCTCTGGAGCTCCTTTGCCGGACCGCCGACGCCGGGGCCCGATACGGCGTCCCCACTTTGGGCGTGGTGGCCGTGGGCAAGGAGATGGAGCGGACGGAGAAGTTCTTCCTCCTTGCCACGAGAGTGCTGGCGGAAAACGGGGCCAACATCGTCAAGAGCTACTACTGCGAGGGCTTCGAGCGGGTGGCCGCCGCCTGCCCCGTCCCCATCGTCATCGCTGGCGGCAAGAAGCTGCCGGAGCCGGACGCCCTGGAGATGGCGTACAAGGCCATTTCCGAGGGCGCACACGGCGTGGACATGGGCCGCAACATCTTCCAGTCCGACTGCCCCGCCGGCATGGCCCAGGCCATCGGCAAGGTGGTCCATGAGGGCTATACTCCCAAACAAGCCTACGAGGTCTACCAAGAGGTCAAACATCAACAATAGGAGGAGCTGCTATGTCCGCCGAGTATATGCACATTGGAATCCCTGTCACCAACCGCAAGCCCAACATGACCTATAACGAGGGAGCCAAATTTTGGGTCAGCAATGTGGACGACTACGACTATAAGATCGAGTATCTGAAATTCGAGGAGGGCACCCCCTTCCCGGAGGAAATCCACCGCCATCCCCATGTGGCCTACAGAGTGGACGACCTGGAGAAATACGTAGCCGACGCCGACAGTGTGATTTGCGGCCCCATGGCCGCCAACGACAAAGGGGACCGGCTGGCCTTCGTCTGGAAGGACGGGGCCATACTGGAACTTTATCAGGAGGCGCAGCGCTGAATTGGCGGGGCATTTTGGACCGTTTTTTCTGGACGGTCCAAAATGCCCTTGCTATTTCCGTGCGCCGCGAAATTTTCAAAAGCCGTTGTGGCGCAGACGGAATCATCCAGAAGGCAGAGGGCTTCATCCGCCTGCTCCGGAGGAGACGGGATTGGCGCGGCTGCGTGCTGGAGTCCAAAAGAGAACGGCTGCCGGTCATTTTCAAAAATGGCCGGCAGCCGTTTTATGCAGGTACTTATCTGGTCAAATCCAGATACAAATCCTTATACTGTTTCGCGGAGTTCTCCCAAGACACATCCTTATCCATATCCCGCTGTACCATTTCATCCCAGCACCAGCGGTTTTCAAAATAGAAGGTCTTGGCCCTGTTAATGGCGTCCAGCAGCAGTCCGGCGTCGTAGCGGTCAAAGGTAAATCCGTTCCCGGTGTTGAAGAACATATTGTATGGCTCCACCGTATCCTTCAAACCGCCGGTTTCCCGAACGATCGGCACCGTCCCGTAGTGCATGGCAATGAGCTGCGTCAATCCGCAGGGCTCAAACCGGGACGGGACCAGCAGGGCATCCGCGCCCGCGTAAATCCTGTGGGCCCGGGTCTCATCATACATGATATTGGAGCAGACGTCCCCCTTGCAGGCATGCTCATAATACCGGAACGCATCCTCATAGTCGCGGTCCCCAGTGCCGAGCACAACGATTTGCGTGTGTCCGTCCATGATCTGCGGAAGGATGGAGGCAACCAGATCCAGTCCCTTCTGGTTCGTCAGCCGGGAGATCAGGCCAATCACAAATTTGTGGTCATCCTGAACCAGTCCCAATTCCTCCTGCAGCCGTCGCTTGTTTTCCTTCTTCTTGTCCAGCACATTGGCGATGTTGTAATTTGCGTACAGTCTGGCATCGGTTTCGGGATTCCAGATGTCGCAGTCGATCCCGTTTACGATGCCGCGCAGTTTTCCGGAATGATACCGCATGTGGGCGTCCAGCGTCTCCCCGTAATCGGCGCTTTGAATCTCGCCGGCATAGGTCGGACTCACCGTTGTGATGATGTTCGCATACGCCAGCCCTCCCTTGAGCATATTGGCGTCTTTGTACTTCACCTTTAAGGCGTCTTTGTTAAAGACATAATCCGGCAGTCCGGACCAATAGCGGATGGTGGGGATGTCGTAAATTCCCTGGAAACGCAGGTTGTGGATGGTCAGGATGGTCTTTGCGGTCGTCAGCTTTGTGTTGACAAACTGCGTTCTCAGATAAACGGGGACCAACGCGGCCTGCCAGTCATGGCAATGGATGATATTGGGAATCCAGTCCATATAGTTCAGCGCCGCCAAAGCCGCCTTGGCAAAGTAGCAGTATTTCGGAATGTCGTCAATAAGATTGGTGTAGGGGTTCCCGCTGCTGAAAAACTCTTCATTGTCAATGAAATCATAGACCACGCCGTCCCAGACATACTCCATAATGCCCACGTAGAAGGTCCTGCCGTCCGCGCAGAGGTCCATCTGGAAAGAGCCGCGGTAAATCATTTTCTCCTGATATTCCCAGGGGATACATTTGTATCGCGGGAGAATGACCTTTACATCGCAGTTCTGTTTCACCAGCGCCTTGGGAAGGGCGTACATCACATCGCCCAGACCGCCGGTCTTGACAAAAGGATAGCACTCCGACCCGATAAACGCAACGCTTCTTCTGGGGGACATATCGTGCTCTTCCGGCGGAGCCGCTTCCGGGGAGACGCTTTCTCCGGCTTCCTCCACAGGCTCTGCCGCCGGGACTTCTTCCCCGACGACCGCCGGGGTCTCGGTCTCGGGAGGCGCCTCCGGAATGATTTCCGCCGCTTCGGGCTCTTCTGTCACAGGCTCTGCCGCCGGGGCTTCTTCCCTGATGACCGCCGGGGGCTCAGCCTCGGGAGGCGTCTCCGGAATGATTTCCGCCGCTTTGGGTTCTTCTGTCACAGGCTCCGCCGCCGGGACTTCTTCCCTGATGACCGCCGGGGTCTCGGGAGGCGTCTCCGGAATGATTTCCGCCGCTTCGGGCTCTTCTGTCACAGGCTCTGCCGCCGGGGCTTCTTCCCTGACGACCGCCGGGGCCTCGGTCTCAGGAGGCGTCTCCGGAATGATTTCCGCCGCTTTGAGTTCTTCTGTCCTGGTCTCCTCCATCACACCTTTCACGACGCTCTTTTGGGCAGTCTTGTCCTCGCGCACTGCCGCAGCCGCTTTCGAGGAAGTCTTTCTTTTGCTGATGGGTTTTACATCTTTCTTCTTTGACATCTGGCACCTCCGCAAACAAATCCTGATAATTATTATGGCCGTTATACGTTGGTTTGCGGGGAACTCCTGGAGGCAATGGGGATGATTTCTTTGCGCCCTTCACCTCGCAGCTCCCCTCTCAACCCAGTGGAACACAGTGGCCAAGGGATAAAGCGATTGGGAATGTTGTTATAGTATAACATAGACTGCTGCATTTGTCACCGGGTTTTGGCAGCCATATTTCCAACAATGGGAAAAAGACCCCTGGCCTAATTTTGCAATCGGGCCAGGGGCACTTGGTGTTTAGAGGCGCTTCCTCTCAATTTTCGGCGGGATGGTTCTCCCTTGTCCGGCAAGCGCATACAGCCGCTCCACCGTACCTTCCCGGGTATCCTATACTTGTAAGTCTAAAGATGTGCCTGAACTTAAGCAATCTCGCGATAACGGCCCTGGGTACGGTCATCGGTTTGGTCTTCGGCGCCATACCGGGACTCACGTATATGACCGGCATATTGCTGGTGCTGCCCATGACCTATGGCATGGATATCAGCAGCGCCATATCGATCCTGCCGGGCATTTACTGCGGCGGGATGACGGGAGGCTCCGTCTCCGCGATCCTGCTGGGCATCCCGGGGACGCCTTCCGCCGCCGTCCAGCTGTCCGCCATCACCCAGAAATTCAGCGCCGCTGCGCGGTGCGCGCTCATTTTTCTCGGGCTGTCCTGCATCTGCTCTCCGGTATACAGCTCCTGCCGGTGCTGATTGGCATGTTTGCCGTGCCGGAGATCATCAGCGGCATTGTGAGCAGCAAGCACGAGGCCGTTCCGCAGACCCGCAGCGCCAAGATCGCGCTGCCGGGGTTCTCCGACCCAAAGCGCTGCGCCAAGGCCATTTTGACCGGGTCCATCGTCGGCACGGTCATGGGCGCGATTCCACGCGCCGGCGCTCCGGATTCCCCGCCACGCCGCTGCTGCTTGGCGTCGCCGCAGATCCCGATGGATACACCATCGTCTGCAACAGCAACTCACAGTCCATCGCTCACTACAACGGAAACATGACGGAGAGCCGCGAGGACTTCGAGCAGGTCTGCCGCCTCACGCTGGAGGACAATGTCGTCGCGGTCGCCTCCAATTCCCCCTGGAAAACCTTTGAGGACCTGGCCGCTGTGGCCCTAGAATCCGCCTTGGGAACCTCCTTCCAGCACATTCCCCTTGGCGGCGGCGGCCAGATTGCCTCCACGCAGTCCGGCGAGGTGCATTTCGGCGTGGCCTCCTGCGCCAACTATGCCCCCTATGTCGAGTCCGGCGATGTACGCATTCTGGTGTCCCTGCGGTTTAAAGCCACCAGCAAATTGGAGTTCAAGCTTCACGGACGGGCGTCCCACGCCAGCCGGGCTCCGGAAAACGGGATCAGCGCCTGCGACGCAGTGATGCTGGGACGCCTGGGCATTGAGATGCTCCGAGAGCATGTCAAAGAAGACGTACGCATCCATGGAATCATAACAAACGGAGGCTCCAGCGCCAATACGGTTCCGGATTTCTCCAGTGCCGAATATGGTGTACGCGCCAACGACAGCGCCGTGTTGGAGGATGTGGTGGAACGGATATGCAACTGCTTCCGAGGCGCCGCTCTGACCACAGGCGCGTCGCTTGAGATCGTATCCAGAAAGACTCTGGGCTGTCCGGGGGCCCTCTTTTGCGATGCCTCCCGAATGATGCAGGGCACCCTTTGGGCGCTCGCAATCTCATAGGAGCAGTCCCCTTTATAGACGATGCTTTTGACAGATTGAAATTAGAACCTATATATGTTATGATACATACATCAGGGCCGAAGATCACACTCCTGCCAAACCTTCGGCAACCGGCAGAAGCGCGCCGGATACCCGGAAGCAGCGTGATCCGGCGTGCGGGAGGCGGCGAGGGAAGGGGATGCGTATGAAAGATGTAAGAGAAATGACCATGGAGGAAATCACGGCGGAGATGCGGAGCTACGACTGCCGGAAAGACAGGGGCTATGCGTTTATCAGCTACTCCCACCGGGACCGCGAACAGATTTACCCGCTGGTCCTCACCTGGATGCGGGCGGGGTACAACCTCTACATTGACCTGGATTTTGAGCGCCACGGCAGCGACAGCAACTGGGCCGACTTGATGCTGGACACCCTCTCCAGCCGCCTCTGCCGCCTGGCCATTTGCTTCAAAAGCGCCCACTACCGCTACAGCTACGCCGCCCTTTTGGAGCTTTTGACCATGCGGGGCGAAACCGTCACCAACCGGCACAGCGGCAAGCTCCTTCCGGTGGATTCCGTCGTCCTGGGAATGGTTCCGGATGACGACGAGATTCCGGAGAACTGTCAGGAACTCTATGCCGCCGCATTCCGCTCCATGCAGAGCGGAATGGGGGAGCGCTTTCTGGGCCAGAACCGGAAGGAAGCCGCCCTCCTGGGAGAGGGCCTGCACTTCTGGCTGGAGGAGAGCCGCACAAAGGCCGTCCTGCGGAAGGCTCCTCCGGCGGAAAAGATGGCAGGCTACCTGCAGGACGCCTACCGGGCGGGATATCAGGATTTCTTTCCTCAAATCGCTTTCCTGGTCAAAAACTGGTTCATCTCCCAGGACCTGAATGGAAACGACTATTCCCTGAACTCCAGCCTGCCCATCCGCCTCGCCCGGTTTGACGAGGTGCGGGTGGAACGGGTGCGGGAGAGCTTGCTCCCCGCCTTCCAGACCGTTGCCGCCCCTTCCGCAGGCGCCGGCGGCTTCGCCGGAAGCCAACCCCCGGCGCCAGCGTCCAAGCCCGCCGCTTCCGTGCCGGCTTCCCCTACGGGAATCTGTCACTGGAAGGACGACGGCTGGAAACCCATCGCTGCCGAGTTCGTTCGCCTGTCCTCCTTCCCGAAACAGACGGCGCCTTGCCAGGAAATCGCTGGCCGGCCCGCCGGGGACCCTGTGCCGGAAGCCTCAGACCCCTTTGACGTGTTCCGTGACTCCCAACAGGAGCGGGAACAAGAGCTTTTGGAAAAAGCCCCTTGGGCCGCCATGCGGGAAGCGGCACGGCAGCGCGCGGAAATGGAGCGGCGGGAGCAGCAAAGCCGCGCTCCCCGCCCGTTGCCCCACCTGGTCCGGGTCAGTACCGGAGAAATCATCCAGCTTCACGAGGGAACGTTCAAGCTGGGGCGGTCCATCACCTGTGACTACCAGATTGCCGGAAACAGCGCGGTGGGCCGCGTTCACGCGGTCTTGCTTGTCCGGGGCGGGCGCGCCTCCATCGTGGACCAGCATTCGAAAAATTATACGCTCTTAAACGGGCGGGCCATCCACCCTGATAAGGAATATCCCCTGACAGAGGGAGACGCCATCCGCATTTCCAGCGAGACCTTCCTCTTTCATGAATAATCCCGCCCCTTATAAGATGAAAAACAGGACTGATTTCAAGGAAATCAGTCCTGTTTTTTCGCGGCCAGCAAGCGTCTTTCCCTGCGTCACGGGCAGGGCTGGTAGCTCTTGGCAAAGATGTCCCGCTTGACGATATAGACGTCCGACGGGTTTTCCTCCCTTGCCACCAGCCAATCCCCCGGCTCGCCCAGGAGATAGGTCTCGCTCCAGGGTACGAACACCTTCGTGCGGCGGGTGATTTCCCGGGCGCGGACTCTGGGCCCCTCCTTCGGGACGCAGGTTCTGGCAAACTCCACAATGGATTTCTGCCGGGGCTGCCGGGAGTCCGCCGCCTGGACCGCCTGGTGAACGGTGGGGGCGTACTCTCCCTGGAAACAGTAGAGCTCGTCGCTGAGGTCGTTGTGGGAGAGGAAATAGTCCTCGTCGTTGACGTAGACCTCCGCCTCCACGCCGATGATGAAATAGGTGTCCTCCCGGATGACAAAGTGGGTGACTTCCTTCTCCAGTTCCAGCATCCGGAGGGTAACCTCCGTCCCGGCGGGATAGAGGTCCGTTCCCCGGACGTAGCCGATGGGAATGCGCCGCTTCCGGTAGGCCCTCTCGCCGGAGAGGTCCGGCACGCTGCCAGACCCGCTGTAAATGACATCCTCTTGCTCCTGGAAATACTCCCCCAGCCGGGCCATGAGGAGCTTTCGGACGCTGCCGCAGAGGGGCGCGTCTCCCAGCGGCCCGAAGCGCGCCTCACAGGCGGGAGCCAGCAGGGCCTCCTGCAAAAAGCCGCCGGACTTCCGGGGATGTCCGCCGCCGGAGCCCAGGCCCGCGCTGACATAGGCCGCCAGCTCGTCCGCCCGGGTTTCCCGCACGCAGCTTCGAACAGAGAGCTTCGCCCCGTTGTCCAGCATGCAAAAGGCGATGCAGGCGTTGACCACGTCCACTTCCATCAGCGTGTCGCTGATGACGCCCAGGAGGTTGGGGTCGCAGCGCTCCACCTCCGCCACCGCATAGCGGTAATCCGGGCAATAGTCGTAATTTCCAAAGGCTCTGCCGGCAATCCCCAGTTCCTCCAGGGACAGATTGCAGTTCTGGAGCTGGAAGAGGTCGTGCTTGTTGCAGTGAAATTCCAGGGCGTTTTGCAGGTCCTTGTCTTTGGGGTGGCGCAGCTCCTGGAACTTGCCGGTGTCCATGAACAAACCGTAATAGAGGGCGGTGGAGAGGGCCTCGTCCTCCTCCACCGGGAAGCCCTCCTCCACCAGCATATCCCAAACAATGGTGGAGCAGGAGCCGTGGTTGTCCCGGACCTCCGACAGGGGCGGCAGAGCCTCCTCCCGGGCCTTGTGGTGGTCAATGACCGCCACGGTCTGCCCGGCGAAGTTCTGCACGTTCCGCTCCCCGTATTGGCAGTCCGCCGTCAGCAGCAGCTCTGGCGGCCGCTCCAGGGTCTGGACGTGGCAGATGGGAATGCCCAGCCGCTCCACCATCAAAACCAGGCTGCTCTTTTGAATGGGCAGTTTCCCGCCGTAGATCAGCCGGGCCTGCTTGCCGTGGGAGGTGAAGTACCGCAAAAGCCCCCAACCGCTGGCAATGGCGTCGGCGTCCGGATTGTCGTGGCACTGAATGACGATTTCCTCAAATCGCAGCAACTCGTTCAGCTTCAAGTTACCCCTCCTCCGCAGGCCGGATCGTATAGCCCAGTTTCAGAATCTGCCGGACGGTCTCCAGGGCCGTGCGCCGGTCATATTCCCGCTCCTCCTCCGGCAGGTCCCCGTAGGGCACCAGGCAGGGCGTGGTCTTTTTTCGGTCGTCCCGGGCAGGGCCGTAAACCCAGCCCTCCTCCAGGCGGCCTCTGGCCCAGTTTTCATGCACGTTCTGTGCCAGCAGCTCCGTCAGCTCCGCCAGCTCCTCCGGCAGGACGACGTCGCTGGTATCCATGGGCCTAGGTTGATATCCGCTCATCTTCGTCTCCTTTCTGTCCCCCCTGGCCAGGTGGGGGAAGCGGGTCCACGGCCTGTGGACCCGCTTGTTTTTGCTGTTCTGGAGCGGTCAGGTCCCTTGCCGGCCGTCGCCGCTCAGGGAAAACCGGTCGGAAATTCTGTGAATCAGGGCGGCAAACTGGCCCCGGTTCGTGATGCCGCCGGGGTCCATAACCCCATTGCCGGTGCCCTTGAAAATACCGTATTGGTACAGCGTCTGGAAGGCGGCGTTCCCCTCCGGGCTCATCCGGTCCGCGTCGGCGAAGATCACGGGTTCCTCCGGGGGCTGAGGCTCCACGTTCACCAGCCGGAGGTACTTCACCAGCATAACCGCCATCTGCTCCCGCTTCAGGGGCGCCTGGAAAATGGCCGCGCCCTCCTCTGGCAGCAGGCCGGAGTGCTTGGCCCAGATTGCCGCCGCAGCGTACCAGGCGCTGGGGTCGATCTCCTCGTCCGCCACGTGTTCATACTGGGTCAGGTCCACCTTGGCCATACGGGCCAGCACGGTGATAATGGCCGCGGCGGTGAGGGTGGAACGAGGCTCGAAGGTGCTGTCCGTCGTTCCGATCATCAGGCCGTTGTCAAACACCCACTGGATGTCGGCCCGGAAGACATTGTCCTGCGGCACATCCGTGAAGGGGAAGCTGGGAACGGGGGGCGTCTCAGGAGCGGCCGGTTTGGTGGAAGCGGTAGGCTTCGAGGAAGAGGAGCTGGGCCGGGAGCCGCCGCCTCCACTGCTGCCGCCGCTGCCGCCGCCGCTGCTGCCTCCACTGCTTCCGCTGCCGCTGGAGCCGCCTATGGTCAGGGTGTAGTTCTGGCTGGTGGTCTTCATGCTGCGGGTGTTCGCGTCGGTCCGGCTTCCTCCGGGGAAGAACTCCGCCGCGATGGTGTGGGTTCCCGGTCCGGCGTTCCGGAAGGTCTGCTCTTTAATGGTGATGATGGTGCTGCCGTCCTCCGCGGCGTAGTCCGTATCCCGGACCAGCAGCCTTCCGTCCAGGTAGAAGTTTACAAAATCGCCGAAGGGGCCGGCGGATTTGAAGACCCGGTCCGTGTAGCTGTCAATGGTAAAGTGGTAATTCCCCTGGTCCGTACCCACGGGAGTTTCCACGGCGTAGCTGTAGCTCTCGTCCGTGGGAACGGTCCAGACGTTGACGTCCGTATTATTCAGGATGGTCAGCGTCAGGTCGCCCTCGCAGGAGAGCCGGTCTTGCAGGGCCGCTTTTTCCTCCTCGCTCAGCAGGTCGCCCACCCCGCCAAGCAGCGTGTCGATACTGCCCTTGTATTCCAGTTTTACGTGGATGGGGAAGTTTCCGTACTCCTGGGGCACACCGTAAATTTCGCCGGCGGGCGTCCAGCTGAGGCCGCTGGGAAGGGTTCCGGTAACGGTGAACTCGTAGTGCTCGGTATCAATCAGGGTGTTGTCCTGAATGGCGGTGACATAGGGCACCCACTTGACGCCCTTGCGCAATGACTGGTTGGTAAACTGGAGGTTCCCCGCAAAGCCAATGAGCTTGATGCGGACCTCTTCCGTGGTCCCGTCCTCCTTGGTATAGCCGATGATCAGAGTTCCGCCGATCAGTCCGCCTTTGAGAAGGCCCGTGGCCTCGTCTACCTCCGGCAGGAGGCGGACTTTGGAGATGTTTTGTTGGAAGCCGTCATAGGAAGAGATGAAATAGCTGGGAAATTCCGCCAGGGAGGAGTTCTCCCGGAAGCTCCAATAGGGGTCCAGCTTGACGTTCTGGGCGTCCTCCAGCCGGGCGTACAGGCCGTTCATCGGCGCATCGCCCAGGTTGGCGACGAAGACGTCGTGATAATTCCGCGCGTCATCCAGCACCACCAGGCGGGTGAGATTGCCGTCCGAATCCCTGTGGGCCGCGTCGGCGTTGGTGGCCCCGTTGACGAAGAGTTTCGGCCCGCCGGCGGTTTTGGTGGCGAAGGTGACCCAGTAGTTGCGGTGGGTGGAGGAACTGTTGTCCACATAGGCGGTGTACTGAACCGGCCTGCCGTCTGTGAACGGGATAGCGGTGGTGCTGGTAAGATCCTGATTCGAGGCGCTTTCGTCCTCTTCCGTCTTGGCCTGGAGGCTCAGCGCCCGTGTGGTGAACTGCGGGACAATGGTCTCGTCGCTTACCGGATTGTCGCCGTTTGCCAAAAACAGCGTCTGATACCCGTATTTGTAATAGCCGTCGTCCTTCGCCTGCATGACATAGCTTCGGTAGGACCCGTTGCTGCCGGACTTCGCCGCGCCATTCATCACAAAGAAGGTATCATAGTTTATTTCTACATTGCCGGGCTCCTCGTTCGACGGAAGGGTTTTGACTGTGAAGGTCTCCTTGCCGCCGGGGTTGTAGTGATATTTGTTGGTATATGTGATCGTAAAGGTTACGCCCTGGCTGAAATCCGCGCAATAGCCTCCGCCATTATAGATACCAGAAAACAAGTCGGAGATTTGCCCCGGAGTAAGCGCGGCGCCTCCGGCGGTGACACTTGCCACATAGTTGCTCACGGATTCGCCGGGCATGGGGCTGTAGAACGTCATCTGGAAGTAGTATTGCCCGTTCGTGGGTAAGGTCCTGTTCAGCATGCGGTAGCTGCCGGTATACTCATAGTTCTCTCGAATGCTTTCCGCAACCGGGATAAAGCCAAAATCCCCGATCTTGGAATACAGGGAGTCGCCAAAATATATATGCGCGTAATTGGGGCTAATCCGAACGGCGAAGGGAAGCAGTACCTCCGCAGAACCGTTCTTAACCAGCGCGAGAGTGAACTTGGGTACCTTATCCCAGCTTCCCCAGTCGCTCAGAGAGGAGAGCTGCACTGAATAGCCCGCAAAATTGTCCCAATCTTCCGTGCTGTAGGAGTTCTTCCGCTCCATCAGCAATTGGCTAGTCACGTCCGCCGCGTTGGCCGGAATTTCAGTTTCGTAATAGCCTGTGTAAATTTTGACTTCGGCGCTCTCTCCGGCTGCATCCACGACCTGTTTCAGCTGTTCGTCCCAGCCGAATTTCAGAGTCGTCCGTTCCGAACCGGACCATTCGGAACCATATACCTGAATGTTGCAGCAGTTTTTGGAAATGGGCTGGTACGTCTCCCCGTCATAGAACGTTTCCTCCACATAACCGCTTATATACTGGGACAGACTCGCATTGGTTTCATCATACGCTTTACACGCAAGGAAATGGTTTCCAATCTGGATGCTCAGACGAATGCGGTATTTTTCCCCGTCGTTCTGGTCACTGTTGTCATGGCCCGTTTTGCCCACGATGAGCTCCAGATTCAAAGATGTGTAGTATTCGTATTCCCCTCTCAGCTCCTGGAGTATTGCTTCCAGGTCCATCGTGTCGCTTCCCTTGCCGATGGTATAGCGGCCATTGCTTTTGTAATTTGATTCGGAGGGCGGATCATAAGAATTGCCTTCATAGATATATGCCTGCCAGACCACCACGGTGTCGTCGCTAACCGTCAGTATATTGGGGTACGAATTTCCCTTAAGCGCCATGGCGGCCAGAGACTTCAGGGTAAACGGACCCTCCAGCTCCTTTTTAGTGAAGTAAACTGCGGCGTAGCCATTCGTCAACGGCTGGAGAGACATAGCCTGGGCAGGGTCTCCATCGGTGGTGAAGTCCTTGGCCAGCCAGGCGCGGACCTCGTCCTCCGGGCCTTCGATATAAAGAGGCTCCGCCCCTTCCCGGAGCGTCAGTGTGAAGACCGCTCCTCCCACAGCGGCGGCGCTGTCCGCCTCGTCGAACCACTCCGTCCAGGTTTCGCCCCCAGACTGGAACTGCACGGGATAGGGGAAGAAGGGCTCGCTCTCCGGCAGGGGAATGGCGAAGCCGCCCTCCTCGTCCAGAAACAGCAGGTCCCGGCAGTCTGTTTCCAGCATGAACGCGCCCACGGCCTCAGAGACCATCTCGTCCTCCAGGGCCGTTTCCAGAGCGGCGGGAAGAACGGCGGTGTTATAGGTTCCCAGATTATAGACCACCGCGTCCTCCAGCAGCTCCAGGAAATCCGGAACCGCCTCCGGCAGCTCGTCCGGAGTATCCGGAATCACCTCCGGAAGTTCCTCCGAGATTTCCGGAAGCGCTTCCTGGGATTCCTCCGCATCCGGAGCGGTTGGTTCCGGCTGCTCCCCATCCGTCTCATAGGAGACGGACGCCGGCGGAGGCGAGAGATCCTCCTCCAGGGCGGCGACGGGTACGGTGCCCAGCAGCAGAACAACTGCCAGGAACATTGCCAGTCTCTTTTTCCACGTCTTCATAGCTTTCTCCTTCCTAATTATGCCCCAAGGGCGATGAGCTCTTGGAGGGAATAAATGCGGCTCTGTCGCAGAGTTCCCCCTTGATCGTCAAACACCAGCGTACCGTCCTCCAGCACGTCGCACAGTCCCGGCAGGCGGGCCAGCACCTGGCACGCTTCGTCCAGCAGCAGGCCGTAGCGGCTGTTTCCGCTGTCCGTATACTCAGTAACCACATAGTCTCCCACCTGGGTGACATAGGTCAGATAATCCTCCGTCTCCAGTTCGCAAAGGAAGTCCCCGGAGACCCGGTCATAGACCTGGGGCGCGCCGTGGGCGGAGCGCTGAATGCGCAGGGCGTCCGTCAGGAACTCCTCCTGAAGGGTTTCATCCGGTCTGTCTGTCCGGCTTTCGGAGAGAAGGCTCCCGTCCGCCGCAGAGTAGCAGCGGAGACGCCCGTCCTTGTAAAGCACCTCCAGGCGGCTTTCCGTTCCCTCCCGGCGGAATTGCTGGTCATAGACCTCCAGGGGGTCGGGAATGGCTTCCTTCGCCAGCAGAGCGCCGTCCGAAGCGTAGAGGGAGAAACCGTCATACCGGAAGAGCATGATGGTCTTGCCGCCGGCGCTGACGCGGGCCTCGCTGTGGCGGTCCTCCGGGTCATAGGAGGCCAGCAGAGCCTCCGGATGGCTCTCCAGCCGGACCAGCCGCAAGGCCGGCACGTCCAGCTCTCCAAACACCGCGAATTCCCCCGCGATGTCCACATAGCCCTGGCCCCCGCCGCCCTCCCAGCTGCCGGTCAGCCGGGCCTGCCGGTCAAATATGGAAACCGTTCCCTCCGCTGTCCGGACGATGGCAAAGCTGCCGCCCAGGGCGTAGCCGGTAATCTCGGCGCCGGCGGTGTAGGCCAGCTCCCGCTGCTGCCCCGTCTCCGGGTCCAGCTGGACCAGCACGTCGTTGTTGGAGACGTAGATTCCGCTCTCATCCGCCTGGGCGTAATAGGGCATGGCGTCTCCGGTGAAGCCGCCCACCTGTTCCCCCCGCGCCGCGTCGACGACGGCGAAGACATGCTCCCCCGCGGCGGACCGGGCGGAAAAGGCGAGGTAAGTTCCCTGGAAGCCCCCGTCAAAGCGGGTGAAGTCCGAGGACTCGTAAATGGTCAGGCCGTCTCCGGCGTTCCGAACGCCGAAGACCTCCAGCGCGCCGCCGTCAAAGCTTACAGCCAGTAGGCTCCCGTCCCGGTTCAGGACAAACAGGTCGTCCTCCGGGTCCGCGAAAATATCGTTGGATGGGACGCTAAGCCGCCGCCCTCCGAAATCCACGGCCGCCAGCACTTCGCCGGTAGCGGCTGCGTATACTGTGGCAAAGGGCTCGTCCTTATAGACCGCCGCCACGGTGGAACCGTCGGCGGAAAGGGTCAGGGCGGTGGCGGGCTCTCCGGACCACAGCTCCCGCTCCCGTGTCAGGTCATAGGCCCGCAGAGCTCCCTCTCCCGCGTAGAGCAGAACGTCCTCCCCCGCGAAGACCAGGTCCGCCAAAGCGGAGGGCTCCGCCGGAAGCTCCGCCAGGAGCTCGCCGCTGTCCGCGTCAAAGACCAGCGCGCTTCCCAGGACCATGGCCCCCACCCGGGTTCCCTCCGGGGACAGGGCCAGCTTCAGCGGCTCACTGGGAAGAGCCGGTCTCCGGTGAGGCCGGAATCCGCCGGTGAGTTCATACACGCCCAGGGCGTCGGTCAGGGCCTTTTGGGCTCTGGCGGCATAGGGGCTCTCCAGGGACAGGGCCTCCAGGGCTTTGTTCACCGCGCCGGGGGCGTCCCCGGTTTCCCAGGCGGCCTCGGACGCGGTCACCGCCGCCAGGGCGTCCTTGGCGGCGCGCTCCGCAGTCTCCGCCTCCTCCGCCAGCAGCCGGGCCTGGTACTCCGCCTCCTGGGTCTGTTTCAATCCCAAGAAGGTACACAGCCCTCCCGCCAAGAAGAGCAGCAAAAAGGCGGCAGTCAGAAAGGCGTTCTGCCGCCGGAAACGGATGGCGCGGGGATCGTTTTCATGGAGACTCCGGAAGGCGTCCAGCATCTCCTGGGCCGTCTGGAACCGCTGGCCCGGGTCCGGAGCCATGGCTTTCCGAAGAATGGCGGAGACTTCCGGAGAGATGCCGGGGCCGAAGAGGGGAATCACCGATTCCGCGTCCTGAGCGGGGCGCTGGCCGCCCAGCAGGTGGTACAGGGTTGCCCCCAGGCTGTAGACGTCGGAGCGGACGTCCAGCAAAAGGGTCCGGCCTCCGGCGGCGGAACGGGCCTGGGGCGCGGAAGCCTGGACGGGCAGGGTGGGCCTGTCCGTCAAAAGTTCGGTGGCTTCCTCTTCCGCAGGGCGGCTGGAACAGTCGATTCCATAATGCTCCGGGGAGGCGTAGCCCCGGCTGTATCCCACCCGGACGCTGCCGGATTCCCCCAGGGCCAGGGCGATGTTGAAGTCGATCAGCCGGATGTCCCCCTGGGACGTGACCATGATATTGGCGGGCTTGATATCGCCGTGGAGGATGCCGTGGGGCGGGCGGCTGTGGAGGTAGCACAGGGCCTCCAGCAGCTGGCAGGCCCACTCGATGACCTGGACCTGAGAGAAGCGCTCCCCCCGGGCCAGGGGCTTGTCCAGACTCTCCCCCTCGATGTAGTCCATCACCGTGTAAACGGTGTCGCCCTCCACCACGAAGTCATAGACCTGGGGTATGTAGGTATGGTTCAGATTTTTCAGGGCGTCCACTTCCCGGCGCAGCACCTCCGGCTTTGTGGACAGAGTTCGCCGGTCGGCTTTCAGCACCACCGGCTTTCCCAGGCGGATATGCTCTCCCAGGTAGACAACGCCGACGCCGCCGGCGCCGATTTTCTCCCTGCGTTCATAGGTCGATGCGATAATCTGCGGCATTGGCCCTCACTCCGTTCTCAGCGGCGTTTTTTTCCATACTCGGCGTTCAGCTTTTCCCGCAGGCGTTTCCCTGCCCGCCGCCGCAGGAAGAACGTCGCCGCGCCCCCGGCGGCGGAGGCGCTCATCAGCACCGCGCCCGCATAGAAGAGCGCGCTGTACTGGACCGCTCCATCCATGGCCGTTGTCT